>Ga0315275_10007753_pt1 | contig 10394 bp, 9 predicted proteins | sample YL17G03_0_MG_FD_205557 | JGI IMG/M metagenome (GOLD analysis project Ga0315275, IMG submission 205557) | Sediment microbial communities from Yellowstone Lake, YNP, Wyoming, USA - YL17G03_0 | ecosystem: Environmental > Aquatic > Freshwater > Lake > Sediment | place: USA: Wyoming | collected...
CGACGTCGTGGCGGCAGGGCGGCGGCGGTGCCCCCGTTCTCCGGCCCACGCTCGCGGGCGGCCGTCGCGGACTGCAATCTGCAGCCGCATCAACACCGCAGTGCCCTGCAACCATGGGGGGCGACCGCGAATGGTGCCTGCGCCCGGGGGCACCACCACCGCCCTGATGCGGCCGGGACGGCGTGCCACGCGCTCGCATAGCGCCGGCGTGCATGGGCCAGCTGCCTTGCCTCGTGTTTGCTCGCGGCCCGCCACGGACATCGGCAATCGGCCGGCCACAACCTGTCGTGGCAGGCGGCTCGCCGGACGCTCAGCTTGGGGGTCGGCTCTCCGGCAGCGAACTCTGTGAAGCGAGTGGCGCCTTGCGACCCCAACCGGACCTTCGATACGCCACTTGGACATCCTGAATGCAGTCATTGGCGGACATGCCGCTGCACACAAGATGGAAGGGTCGGCACCAGCGCCGTTGTGGACGATCTCGTGCCGCTATTTCCCATTACTTGGAACAACCGCGCGCATCGGCGCCTCATTGACGTTCAGCTGAAATACGTCCGGTCGGCTGTAGTGACCAACGACGTCGAAATCGAATTTCCCGCGCCCAATCTCGCCCAGGTCAAGAGTCGCCGTTAGGATCGTTTCACCCTCGAAGTGCGGTCCCGCGAGCACCTTGCCCAGTGGACTGACGATCGCGCTGCCGCCACGCATCAGCACCGAGTCTGGCGAATCGCCGAGGGAAACGCGCACCGTGTCCGGAAAGTCCTTCTTTCGGATGAACTGACATGCCGTCAGTACAAAGCAGCGTCCTTCGAGGGCAACGTGCCGCATCGACGATAGCCAAGTGTCCTTGTCGTCGGCGGTGGGGGCGCAATAAAGCGCGACGTTCTTCGAATACATGGCCATCCGCAGCATCGGCATGTAGTTCTCCCAGCAAATCACCGAGCCGATCCGTCCGTACGGGCTATCCACGGCCGTCAAGGTTGAGCCGTCGCCGAATCCCCAGATCATTCGCTCCAATGCGGTAGGCATGAGCTTGCGGTGTTTTCCGAGTAGGCTGCCATCTGGACCGAAGAAAAGCACCGTGCAGTAGCAGGTGCCAAGCTCCCGCTCGATGATGCCCATCACGACGTAACACCCATGCGCCGCAGCCGCCTCGCCTAACCGCTGAGTTTGCGGGCTCGGCACCTCGATGGCTGCGTCCAGGTAAATCCGAAACTCTTCACGCCCTGCCGCATCGCGCGCACCCACGACAAGGCCGTAACCGAGCCCCTTCGGATACCCGACGATAAACGCCTCCGGGAAGACGATGACCTTCGCGCCCGTGGCGGCTGCTTCACCGATCAGACGGACTGCCTTGTCAATGCACGCTTCGGCATCGAAAGGAATTGACGCCGCCTGTACTACGGCAACGTGAACCGATGTTTCCTTCGTGTTTGATGTCACTGTCTAGTTCTCCTGCTGCGGGTTCCTGATTTCCACATTGCTACTTGACCGCGATCGCGGAAATTTCCACTTGGGCGTCACGCGGCAAGCGCGCGACTTCCACCGTCGCACGCGCTGGCGGGTTGGACTTGAAGTAATTTGCATAGACGGCGTTCATCTTGGCAAAGTTGTTCATGTCTTTGAGGAACACCGTGGTCGAGACGACGTGGCTCATATCCATGCCATCGGCCTTCAACACTGCCTGCAAATTGTCGAGTACCAGCTTGGTCTGCGTCTCGATGTCCGCTGTCGCTGTGAACTGCTTGGTCTTCGGATCGGTTGCGATTTGTCCCGCGAGGTACAGCGTATTTCCAACGCGAATGGCTTGCGAGTAGGGTCCGATGGCTTCAGGTGCATCTGGCGAAAAAACCACCCGCCTGTCATCTGGTCCAGCAGTGAAGCCGGGTAGAGACAAGCCGCACAGCAAGACAGTCAAAGCCAACTTGGATTGATCAACCATGGTGATATGTCCTCAGGTAGATAACGACACAGAGTCACAAGTGCATCGAGCCTCGGGCTGGCTTGCAGCCCGGACCCACTACGACAAGCCTTTGATTTTGACCTCCACCTTCTCCAGCCAGAACGCCATGTCCATCTCGCGATACAGCGCCGTCGCGGCGGCGAGATGATCTTGTGCCTTCTCGTGCCGGCCGGCAGCGGCGTGGAGCTCGCCGAGGCCGAATCGGCAGTGGGCCTCGAGTGGGCGCATGCCGAGTTCGGCAGAAAGAGCCAACGCCTGAAGATAGCGGAACTCTGCAGCTTCGACATCCGGTGGATCGCGCCACGCGGCGATCTGAGCGAGCAGGTGCGCGGCGTGTGCCTCACCGCCCCGCGTCAGTTTTCGGCGGAAAGCCTCGATCGCATCTTCGGCGAAGTGAGTGGCTTCGTCGAAGTTGCCGGCGATCAGGTGCGTCGTCCCAAGGTGCACGAGGTCCAACTCGGGAAGAATGATCCACGGTGCGCGTGCCCTCCCAGCTTCCGCCGCGAGCGCGAGTGCTTCAGCGGTGTGCCCAGCCAGGCTCAGGACGTGGGCGAGGGACGCTGCCGTCCACCGAATCACGAGCGTGAACTGTGACGTTCGGGAAAGCTCCACGCCTCGCTCAAGGGCGGCGATCGCTCGAGGAAAGTCCCCACGCGCCGCGTGCACCAACCCCTGGAAGACCCACGCGGTGGTGAGGGCGAAGCGTTGCCCGGCGTCTTCGGCGATCTGCACCGCTTCCTCGGCGTAGGAGATCGCTTCCGCGAACCGGCCAAGCTCCGCGAGGGTGAAGGCCAGGACGCTTCGTGAGTAGCTGGCCATGATGTTCGCCTGTCCGAACCGCTCATGCAGCAGATCGCCGGTGAGAAGCTCGGAGTTGCGCTGGAGGTGCCGGACGGCCTCGGCCAGTTCGCCTCGGTTGACGTAACCCGTACCCATGTAGGCATTGGCAGGCGCCTCGATCGAGATGTCGCCAAGCGTCACAGCAATGTCGAGCGCGCGTCGTCCGAATCTCAACGCCGCTTCGTAGTCGCTGTCGAACAGCGATTGGATGACCATGTAGTTCGACACGCGTCCGAGTCGTTGCTGGTCACCGAGTGCGGCGGCCAGTGACTCGGCCTCGCGCAGATGGTCCCGCATGCGCTCGGTCTCGCCGAGCGGAAAGAGGGAGGTACGCAATTCGAATCGAACATCGATAGCGACTTCGGACCTTTCGCGACTCGGAGGCAAATGCTGCAACGCTTCCAGCGCCCCTTCGAGATGGCCAACGGCTTCGCGATAGGCCGCGCGCGCCATCGACCGCAGGCCCGCCAGGTGAAGATACGTGGTGGCCTTGTCCCAGACTTCGCCGCGGAGCGCGTGATGCGCGAGCCGTTCCACGTATTCATCCAGCCGGTCCGCGTAAAGTCGTTCGAGCGCTGCCGCGATCTGGCCGTGCAGCTCACGGCGCCGCGCTTGCAGCAGGCTGCCGTACGTGACTTCATGAGTGAGTGCGTGCTTGAACGTGTGCTCGAGATCTGGAAAGACCTGCGTCTCGTAGAGGAACTCGGCCTCTTGCAAATGCGCGAGCCCATGCCGCAGGGCTTCCTGCGGCTGCTCCGCAATCGCCGCCAGCAGTGCGTCGGGTACATGTTTGCCGATCGCCGAAGCGGCCTGCAGGATGTACTTCTCCTGCGGCGGCAGCCGGTCAATTCGCGCCGCCAGGATCGCTTGCACAGTGGCTGGGACCTGAAGCGCTTCCACCGACCGCACCAGCTGGTACGCACCGCGCTCTCCCACGAGCGTGCCCGTTTCCACCAGGGTGCGCACTGTCTCCTCTAGGAAGAACGGGTTGCCTCGTTTGACCAGCATCTGCATCAGCGGCGCCAGGCCAGGGTCAGGGCCGAGCAGCGCAGCCAGCAGCTCGGCCGTGCTCGCGGCAGGAAGGCTGTCCAGGCGCAGCTGCGAATAGGCCGTCTTGCTGCCCCAGCGGTGTTCGTATTCAGGGCGGTAGTTGACCAGCAGCAGCAGGCGTGCTGAGCCGAGACTTTCCACGAGGTTGTCGAGCAGGGCTTGCGTCTCACCATCGACCCAGTGAAGATCCTCGAAGACGACAAGCAGGGGTTGCACGAGGCTCTCGCGTAGCAACAGGCGCTTGACCGCGTCGAGCGTACGCTGGCGGCGATGCGGCGGGTCGAGGTTCTGCCAGGCCGGGTCGTCGGCTGGCACGTCGAGCAGGGCGAGCAGCGCAGGCAGCAGGGGCTCGAGCGCGCGGTCCAGGCCCAGCACACGCCCCAGCACCTTGTCGCGCATTTCACGGTGGTCGTCCCGGATGCCGATTCGGAAGTAGCCCTTCAGCAAGTCGATCACCGGCACGTAACTCGTGGCTTTGCCATACGAAACGGAAGGAGCGTCCAGGATCAGCCAGTCCTGCACTCGATGCGAGTGCGTGAACTCGTAGACCAGGCGCGACTTGCCCACGCCGGCCTCGCCGACGATGGCCACGACCTGCCCGTGGCCGGCGCCGGCCTGACTCAGCACTCGTCGCATGTGTGCGATCTCGGCGTCGCGGCCGACGAAGCGCGTGAGGCCACGGAGCGCCGAAGCCTGCAGACGCGTGCGCGCGATGCCCGACCCCGTCAGTTGGAAGACCTCGATGGGGTCGGGCAGGCCCTTGACGGGAATGGGACCAAGCGACTTGACCTCGACGTAGCCCTCGGCAAGGCGAACCGTCTGTGCAGTCAACCAAGCCGTCCCTGGCGGCGCCAGTTGTTCCATGCGGGCGGCAAGGTGGGTGGTCTGGCCGACCGCCGTGTAGTCCATGCGCAGGTCGCTGCCGACTGAACGAACGACAACTTCGCCAGAGTTGAGACCGACGCGGATTTGCACTTGCACGCCGTACGAGCGGCGAATGGTGTCGGCGTGGCGTGCTATCGACTCCTGCATCCGCAGTGCGGCGTAGCAGGCGCGCACGGCATGATCCTCATGAGCCAGCGGCGCGCCAAACAGGGCCATGATGCCGTCGCCCATCACCTGGTTGACCGTGCCTTCGTAGTGGTGCACGGCCTCCATTAATCGTTCGATGACGGGATCGAGGATCTTGCGCGCCTCTTCGGGGTCGCGCTCGGCCAGTAGCTCCATCGAGCCCTTGAGGTCGGCGAACAGCACCGTCACCTGCTTGCGTTCGCCTGCGAGCGCCGTCTTCGAGGTGAGGATTTTTTCGGCGAGGTGCTTGGGGGTATAGCGATCTGGTGCCGTACCCGAGGCGGTCATCACCGTCATAGGCGAAGGCGCTGCAGGAGCGGCGTCAAGCGCCAAAATCGCTTCCAGCAGTTTCTTGCGGTGCCCGAGTGCCGAGACGCCGATTTCCTTGAGATCGTCGTTGGTGAGCCGGAGCAACAGGTCGCCGTCGATCTCATTGGAGCGGAACAGCTGCGCGTACTGCTCCAGTCCAATGCTGCCGAGCCAACGGTCAAGATTCAAGATCACCTCACTCGGTGAATTTCGTGCAGGGTAGCAAAATTCAGTGCGGGTACAACCTCGAGCGGCGAAATATTGGCTCTTGGCGGCGCTCGGAAACGAGGTATGCGAGTTGGCCTGGAACGACATCTGTCCGCGAGGCCAGTTAGCGCAATCGATTCGATAGACGGCTTCGGTTGGTTCAAATATCTGACTCAGCCGACGAGTCTCGACCCACTGCAGACGTAGCGCCTGTAGATCTGAAAGCCACAAAACGGTCTTTGGATGTGCCGCTCCGTGAACTCCATCGGCGAAGTCATTGGGGCTTTGGCACGGTGAGGTCCCTGCCGAATGACCCCCCAGCGCGAGGCAAGACCTGAGCGGATGCATCGGCGGCCAGGTTCAGCAGAACACGCCCGCCAGCACTCCGCTCCACCTGCTCGTGGGCCAGCGCGATGTCCTGCAACGGCAGCCGCGCTGCTATGGCCGCGCGCAAGCGACCTTCGAGCAGTGCGGCCGTCAGCTCGCGCGCTGCCTCGGCCTTTACCGCCGGCGGGAAGTCGTCGCTTCCCAGCAGGCGCAGCGAGACGTCGGCGAAGGCCAGCTTCCAGTAGGGGATGTCGGGGCGGTCGGTGGACGAGTAGTAGGCGCTGATGACGCCGCCGGTCGCCATGACCTGGGCATTGACGTCGATGTGTGCGGCGAAGTCGACCTCTGCGACGCGATGCACACCCTCGGGGGCCGCATGGCGAATCTGCTCCACGAGTGCCGGGTCGTCGGCGAGCCAGGACTCGGCTGCGCCCATCGCACGCACCGATGGCAACTGTTCCGCACGGCGCACCACGGCGAACACGCGCGCGCCGGCACGGTGGGCCATCTGCAGGGCCACCGTACCCACGCCCGACGCGGCGCCCCACACCAGCACGTTGAGCCCGCCCACCGGGCCAGCTGCAAACACCGCGCGATGGCCGGTGATGCCGGCAATGCCCAGGCACGCAGCCTGTTCGAGGAGCGAGGTTTGCGAACGAGCCGCCTCGGGCAAGGGCACGGCCTGCTCAGCGGGCACGATGACGTGTTCGGCTGCGGTGCCGAAGGCTCGATAGGACTGGGCGCCGTAGCACCAGGCCGTTTCGCCGACACGAGCAGCCGGCACGCCTTTGCCTACCGCGTCGATGACACCTACGCCGTCGCTGTGTGGCACGACGCGCGGGAACGGCATCGGCGAACCTTGCCAGCCGCCGCGCTTCTTCACGTCGCCGGGGTTGATGCCGGAGAAGGCCAGTCGGATGCGCACCTCGCCCGCGCCGGGCTCGGGGGTGGGCATGTCGCCCACCGTCAGAACCTCGCGCGCCGGCCCTCTTCGCTCATACCAGGCTGCTCGCATGATGGTCCTATCGCTGCACGGTGGTGGCGACGTCGGCGGGGTCGATCACGCCCACCAGCTTGCCGAAGACACGATTGTGTTCGAGGTCCGCATGTGCCCGCGGGATGACGTCCAGCGTGTAGGCGTGCAGCGGCCCGATGTCCAGGTCGCCTGCTGAAGTTGAAGTTGAAGCGGAAAGGTCTGGCGCGGTCCTGAGCTGATCATCCCTTGAGTGCATGGGCAACGGGCCAACGTCGTGCCCCGATCCGGCCGAATCCCATCATCGCAGGAGATGTCGGTCTTTGGCGCTTGCCACGCGACCCTGGCCTGGTGCCAGCGCTTCGCGCAACGGTGACCTGCTGTACAGCAGCAACAGCCACATGCGTTCACTGATCGTCGCTGTTACCAGCGCCTCCGGATTCGCGGCGATGGCTTCTTGCACGCCACCCACAAGCAAACAACCGAAGAAGGCTGCAAATGGCCGGGACGCGGTGTTGGCGGCCGGCGGCTTCATGGCGGTCCGACGTGACCGACCGGTTCATGGCGACCCAATCGAATCAACGAGGATCCGCCCTCGACCCAAACGAGTCATACGACAGCCGAAATTGATAGCCGCGAAGCGGTCATTGGCGTCTGCAGCTGCGGCGTCGGGATCAACGCCGCCAGCCGCTGAATGAACTCCGGTGGACTCATCACCGGGTGCGTGGCGCTGGCGCGCGGCATGGGGGTGGATGGCGAACGCGTGGAGACGGCGCAGCGGTTCAACGCCGTGCTGGCTGCGGCGCTGAAGGGAGGAAGGGTCGTTTGTAATCGAGGCGCGAATCTGAGACTCGTGCAAGGCCGCAAGGCCAACGAGACCACAGTGAGACCAGCAAGGCCTATGAGGCCCGCGTGGCCTACGCCGTCAACACCACTCTCCCCACCACCTTGCCCGCACGCAGATCGGCCAGCGCCGCGCCCACTTCATCGAGTGGCCGCGTGCGGATCGGCACATCGGGCATGCCGGTGCGGTTGGCGAGCTCGAGCAGCTCGGCGATCTCGCGGTGGTTGCCCACGTACGAGCCGCGCAGCGTGAGCGCGCGCATCGGCAGGAACGGCGTGGGCACCGTGACCTCGCCGCCGTAAAGGCCCACGACAACGACGCTGCCGCCCTTGATGGCGGCGCCGATCGCGAGGTTCACGGTCTGGCCCGAGCCGACGAAGTCGATCACAGCCCAAGCGCCGCCGCCGGTGGCCGCCTGGATTTGCGCCAGCGCGTCGGGCGCAGCGCCGTCGATCGCCCGCGTCGCGCCCACACGCAGCGCCGCCTCGCGCTTGGTCGCGTCGATGTCCACCACGACGATCTCGCGTGCGTCCATCTTACGCGCCAGCGCCACGCCCATTAGCCCCACGCCGCCCGCGCCGATGATGACGAGCGCCTCGTCCGCGAGCGTGGCGGCGACCTTCTTCAGCGCCGAAAACGCGGTGACACCAGAGCACGCCAACGGCGCGGCGTCGCGCGGCGAAAGCCCGCCGATATCGAACAGGTGGCGCGCGTGCGGCACCAGCATGTGGGTCGAGTAACCGCCCTGGGCGAACACGCCCAGGAACTGCGGCTTCACGCACAGGTTCTCTTCGCCGCGCCGGCACACCTTGCACTGGCCGCAGCCGATCCACGGGTTCACGAGGCGTACGTCACCCACTTTGACCCCGCTCGCCTCGGGCCCGAGCGCCACGACCTCGCCGACGTTCTCGTGGCCCATCGTCAGCGGCAGGCGGATGCCGCGCTCCGTGAGGTTCAGCCGCTTGCCGCCGCCGATCTCGTAGTAGCCGTCCCAGATGTGCAGGTCGGAGTGGCACACGCCCGCGGCCTGCAGCTTCATCAGCACTTGTGCACCCTGCGGCCCGGGCGCCTCGCCATCGTTCAGCCGCAGCGGCGCACCGCATTCACAGACCTGCCAACTGCGCATTCTCATGGTGGGTTCTCTCGGGGATCGATGTTCGACGCACAGTGAGTCTAAATCGGCCGCGGAGCCAGCCCGGAAGGTTGTGCATCGCGACGACAACGAATGAAATGAGCTGCCCAGGAGAAGCCTGTGATCAGCGACTCCTGGTGGCCGAGACTTCGTTCAGCGGGTAGCAGCTTCTATGCCGCTTAGTTTGAACGTCAGCTCGCAACCTTCGGAATCTGATTCACGACAGTTCGCAGTCGACCCATCTGCGACACCGACGGCCATCGATTCGCTGGCCCGAGGCGGTTGTTCGAAACGCGGTGTGCCACTCGGATATTCGCCGCCCGCACCCCTAGGCCGAAGTTCCGGCGGCCGCCGGAACTTCGGTCTAATCGATGCGCGTCATGGCCGCACCGCCGGCGTTTCAAGCGGCATGCCGGCGGCGCGTTGCATCAGGTAAAGCTCCAGCGCCGTGAGTTCGTCGCTGGCAAAGGCATAAGGCTCGGCGCGCACGCCGCCCATGCACTGCCGCAGCCGCCGCTGCAGCGAGCCCACGGCCTGCCACTCCAGCCGGTACAGCGGGTAGCCCGTGGGGTGGGCCTGCGGGATGGTGCTGCCCCCCAGGCGCCGGCCGGCCAGTTGCTCGTGGCATTGCGCGCAGGACAAATCGAGCTGGCCGATGCGCTGGTTGAACAGGCGCTGACCCTGCTGCAGGAAGGGCGCGAGTCGCGCATCCGCCGGCGCCTGCACCGGCATGCCGCGCGACTGGTGCGCGATGAAGGCCTCCAGTCCCAGCAGCGCGTCGCTCTCCGGCGCGAAGGGCGTGGCCTTGACGTGGCGCACCTGACACAGGTTGATGCGCGCCGACAGCGTCACCGGCTTGCCCAACTCCGTGTCCCACGCCGGGTAGCGTGTCGCCACGCCGCGCTGGCTGCCGGGGCTGTGGCAGCGCGCGCAAGCGGTGTCGAATCGCTGCTGGCCGTCCAGCATCCACAGAAACGCGGGGTTCTGCGTGTCGTCGTTCTGCAGCGCCTGCGTCGCGGGGCTCATGAACGCATGGCCCGACAGGCGCTGCGCCTGCGCCGCCAGTGCCGCGCACAGCAGCAGCGCGGGCCAGAGTTTCATGTCGCCGAGATGCGCACCGACTCGCTGTGCGCCACGCCGCGGTCGCCGGCCCAACTGACGCTGAGCGTGCCGCTGCGAGGCAGCTTGAGCTGGAAGGCCAGATACGGATTCGCCGATATCGCGGCGTGCAGATCGGCGGCGAAGACCAGCTCGCCATCGAAGCGGCACTCCACGCGCCGCAGCAGGTCGCGCGGCAGCAGCTCGCCTTCCGAACTGCGCCGGTAGCCGGTCTCCATCGGGTGTTGGGCCAGGGTGCGGATTTCCACGACCTCGCCGACGCGGGCACTCGCCGGTGCAGTGAGGATGACGCGCAGCGCGGCCAAGTTCAGCCGCCCTCGACGCAGGCCGCGAGCGTGACCACCACTTCGACGCGCTGCTGCCAGACGCTGCCGTCGGCCATCTGCGCCAGCGCGACCACGGTCTGCGATGTGGCCAGCCGCATGCGCGTGGCCACCTGCGCTCGGCCGGCCAGCGGGCCGAGCGTGAACACGGCCACCTCGGGCTGCGGGTTGCGTTCGGTGAACAGCGCCAGGCGGCGCACTGCGGCGGCTTCGAAGCCCGGCACCGAAACCATCACCGG
>Ga0315275_10007759_pt1 | contig 10391 bp, 8 predicted proteins | sample YL17G03_0_MG_FD_205557 | JGI IMG/M metagenome (GOLD analysis project Ga0315275, IMG submission 205557) | Sediment microbial communities from Yellowstone Lake, YNP, Wyoming, USA - YL17G03_0 | ecosystem: Environmental > Aquatic > Freshwater > Lake > Sediment | place: USA: Wyoming | collected...
ACTCCACCTGTTCAACCGTGGTGCCGAAGGTCGCCATGATCTTCGGCAAGGCGACGTTGACGATGTTGGTGTCCAGGATGGCCATAAAGCTTCCCAGGATGACCACTGCCAACACGCTCCATTTCGGGTTTGAATTTTGGAGGATCGTTTTTCCCAAGTCCATTTTAGATATCGTTTGTCCCTTTGCGCCTTTTCATTTGAGGATCTCGTAAAAAGTCACCGGAACGATGGTTTCGATTGTAGGGGCGTCCGGCCGGACGCCCATTTTCGGGCGAGCGCCCGCTCGCCCCTACAATCCAAGGCGCGCAAATCCGATGGTAGGGGCAACCCGCCGGGTTGCCCGATATCGGGCGGCTCGGCGAGCCGCCCCTACCTTCCGCAACGAGTCACCCCGTTAGATATTTTCCAAAAGGGTTTTCCTCTTCGAATATCAGGGATTATCCCTGGATCCCAGAGGCGGGATTGTTATCTAACGGGGCGGGGTTGCAGCGCAATCCTGCTCCAAGCAGGACAGATGGAGTTTTTACGAAACCATCAATCTTTGTTTTTGAGATGAGCGCTTAGATTGGCGCGACGCCGGCCCCGCCAGATGTTCGCAGAGAAAAAACCTTTGTCGAAAAAGGATGAAGGGCTTAGGTTGGGAAACCTCAGGCCCAGGAGTGAATGAACCCGGAGAAAAGATGGCCTTTTTAATCGGAACCCAACCCAAAAACCCAAAAGAGTATTCTTATTGTTCAAGATTTTCAATGGATTAGACGATTTAATTTTCAAAAATCGGGACCCTCTGTCAAGGGTTCTACGGGACCCAAAAAGGTAAAGCGCTTGACTGACCCCCCGGTTCTTCTATAATAAATACGCAGTAAGCGGTTTGGTGACTTCTTGCAAGATCATCAAACTTGACGCTCGGGAACGGGTTTGGGACGGGTCTTGGGGCGAGAAAGGGAGCGCTGGAATGAATCCTTTGGCAATCATCATCTTGGCGGCGGGCAAAGGAACCCGGATGAAATCCGCGATGGTCAAAGTCCTTCATCCCCTGGTCGGAGTTCCGGTGCTTTCCTATTCGCTGGACTTGGCCAGAGAGTTCAGCCCGCAAAAATTGGTCGTGGTGGCCGGATTTCAGGGCAATGCGGTCCGCGAACAATTTGGCGCACCCGATCTGACGTTTGTGGACCAGAAAGAACAACTGGGCACGGGACATGCCGTGCAAACCGCGGTTCAGGCTTTACCGGGATTCCAAGGAACGGTCCTGATCCTCTGCGGGGATGTGCCGCTCCTGACCCGGGATACGGTCCAGCGGCTCCTCCGGACCCACCAGGAGAAAAAAGCCGCCGTAACCGTTCTGACCACGATTCTGGAAAACCCCGGGAGCTACGGCCGGATCTTTCGAAGGGAAGACGGACAGCTTCTGAAAATCGTTGAAGACAAAGATCTCAAGGCGGGGGAGGAGGTCACCCGCGAAATCAATACGGGAATTTATTGCGTGGAATCCAACTTTTTATTTTCCGCCCTCCTTTCCTTAACCGACCGAAATGCGCAGCGGGAGTATTATCTCACCGACATTGTGGCTCTGGCCAACTGCCGGGGGGAAAGAGCCGACGGGTGGGTGGCCGAAAACCCCGCGGAGGTCATGGGCATCAATACCCGCGCCGACCTGGCGAAGGCGGCCCAAATCCTCCGGCAGAAGATCAATGAACGCCACCTGCTGGACGGCGTGACCCTCATCGACCCGGCCACAACCTATATCGACCGGGAGGTCGTCATCGGGCGGGATACGGTGGTTTACCCGAACTGCTTTCTTTTGGGCAGGACGACCCTGGGCGAAGGATGCGTGGTCGAGCCGGGATGCAAAATCCAGGACACCCGCGTGGGGAATGAGGTGACCATCAAGGCTTCTTCGGTGATGACGGAAAGCATCATCGAAGACCGGGTGGAAGTCGGCCCTTTCGCCCATCTGCGCCCCCAAACCACTCTGCTGGAAAAATCCAAAGTTGGCAATTTCGTGGAAATGAAGAAGTCGATTCTGGGGAAAGGGTCCAAGGCCAATCACCTGAGCTATATCGGCGATACGACCATCGGCGAGAAAGTGAATGTGGGGGCCGGCACGATCACCTGCAACTATGACGGCAAGAAAAAGCACCCCACCATCATCGAAGACGAGGTCTTCATCGGCAGCAACACGGCCCTGGTGGCTCCGATCAAAATCGGCCGTAGCGCCATGATCGGGGCCGGGTCGACGATCACGAAAGAAGTCCCGCCGGACACGCTGGCGGTCACGCGGGCGAAACAGCTCCATTACAAGAAAAGATCCCAGCGCAAGGAGTAGGATTTTATGTGTGGCATCATCGGCTATCTCGGACCGCGGGAGACGAAAGAGGTCCTTCTGGAAGGGCTGCGAAGATTGGAATACCGGGGGTACGACTCCGCCGGGATCGCCCTCTACCACGAAGGAAAAGTCGTTATCCGCCGCTCCACGGGGAAGCTCCGGGAGCTGGAAAAGAAAATCGCCGAGGAACATTTCTCGGGGAAAATCGGAATCGGCCACACACGCTGGGCGACCCACGGCCGCCCGACGGAGGCCAACGCCCACCCCCACAAGGCCGGCGGGGTGGTGGTGGTGCACAACGGGATCATCGAAAACTATCTGGGTCTCAAAGCCGCCTTGACTCGCGAAGGACATACCTTCAAATCGGAAACGGACACGGAGATCCTCAGCCATCTGATTCAAAGCAATCTCTTCAAGGGATTGAGTTTCGAAGAGGCGGTGCGCCAAGCCCTTCTCCAGGTGCAAGGCTCTTATGCCGTCGCCGTGCTTTATGAGGGGGAGAAGGACAAAATGATTGCGGCGCGGAAGGAAAGCCCCCTGATCCTCGGGCTCGGGCAGGGGGAGTATTTCGTCGCCTCCGACATTCCGGCCATCTTGCCTTACACGCGCCGGATGATCTTCCTGGAAGATGGGGAGATGGTCGTCCTCGGGGAGGATTCCTTCCGCATTTCGACCTTGTGGGGCGAGGAACGAAAGCGGGCGCCCAAAAATATCCTCTGGGATCCGGTTACGGCCGAAAAGGGCGGATACAAACATTTTATGCTCAAGGAAATCTTCGAGCAGCCCCGGGCCATAACGGACACGATCCGCGGGCGCATTTCCCTGGAAGTGGGGGATGTCTCGCTTCAGGAGTCCGGCCTCACGCCCAAAGCGCTGAAAGATATCCGGCGGGTCGTCATCATCGCCTGCGGGACTTCCTATCATGCGGCCCTGGTCGGAAAATTCATGATAGAGGAGATCGCCCGCATGCCGGTGGAGGTGGATCTGGGGTCGGAATTTCGTTACCGCGACCCCCTCATCGGACCTCAGGACCTGCTCCTGGCCATTTCCCAGTCGGGGGAAACGACCGATACCTTGGCCGCCTTTCGCGAGGGTAAAGAAAAGAAGGCCCGAACCTTGGCCATCTGCAACGCGGTGGACAGCAGTCTGGCCCGGCAATCAGAAGGGCTGTTTTATACCCATGCCGGACCGGAAATCGGCGTGGCGTCCACAAAGGCCTTTACCTGCCAAATTGTCGGGCTTTTCCTGCTGGCCATCCGCTTGGGACTTACCCGGGAAACCCTCACCCCCAAAGGGGCCAAAGACCTCCTGGAAAGTTTGGCCAAAGTTCCGCATCAGGCCCAGAAAGTTCTGGAGCTCAACGAGCCGATTGCGGACCTTTCGAAAAAATATATGAACGCCCGCGATTTCCTCTACCTCGGCCGGGGCGTCAATTACCCCATCGCTTTGGAAGGAGCGCTGAAGTTGAAGGAGATTTCGTACATCCATGCGGAGGGATATCCGGCCGGGGAGATGAAGCACGGGCCGATCGCCCTGATTGACGAGGAAGTGCCGGTCGTGGTCCTGGCTCCGAAAGGCAAGACCTACGAGAAGATTCTGAGCAACATCGAAGAAGTTCGCGCCCGCGGCGGAAAAGTGATTGCGCTGGCCAATCCGGGCAGCGAGGAAATTGCCTCCAAGGTTAAGGATGTCCTCTGGATTCCGGAAAGCCATCACCTGCTCATGCCGATTTTGTTCAACATCCCCCTCCAGCTTCTGGCGTATAATATTGCCGTTCTCAAAGGAACGGATGTGGATCAGCCGCGGAATCTGGCCAAAAGCGTGACGGTGGAGTAGGAAAAGGGAAAGGAAAGCCTCCATGAAAAAGAGCCTTCACGTCCTGCGGGCGGACGCCTTGAAAATATTTCAGCAGGCCCTGAAAGCCGTGGATCCGGAGAAGATTCTTTCCGACCACCTCTCGCTGAATAAGAATATCCTTCGGGTTGGAAAGAAAAATTATTCCCTGTCCCAGGTGGAGAGAATTTTCGTGGTCGGCACCGGCAAGGCCTCGGCCCCCATGGCCGTAAATCTGGAGAAAATTCTGGGCCCGCGGATTCAGGAAGGATGGGTCAATGTCAAATACGGCCACGGTCGGAAACTCAAACGCATCCACATCCAGGAAGCCGGCCACCCGCTCCCGGATGCCAAAGGCCTGGAAGGTTCTCGGGAAATCATCCGGCTGCTCAAAGATTTGACCGCGAAGGATCTGGTTATTTTCCTCATTTCCGGAGGCGGGTCCGCGCTCCTGCCCCTGCCGGTTTCAGGGATTACCCTGGAAGAGAAGCAGAAGGTGACCCAGCTTCTGCTGCGCTGCGGAGCCACCATCCAGGAAATCAACACCCTGCGCAAGCATCTTTCCCTGCTGAAAGGCGGGGGGCTGGCCAAGCGGGCCTACCCGGCCACCCTGATTTCTTTGATTCTCTCGGATGTGATCGGCGACCCGCTCGAGGTCATCGCCTCGGGCCCCACCGTTCCCGATTCCTCCACCTTTGCCGATTGCGCCCGCATCCTGGACAAGTTCAATCTCTGGGGGGAAATTCCGCCCGCGGCGGCCGAGCATCTCCGCGAGGGCCTGAAAGGGAACCGCGAAGAAACGCTCAAGGAAGGGGACCCGGCCTTTGCCCGGGTTCAAAACGTAATCGTAGGCAACAACCTGCTGGCCATGAAGGCGGCCCAAAAGAAAGCGATGGATCTTGGCTATCGCACGCTGACCCTCTCCTCCCTCATCGAAGGGGAAACGCGGGAAGTGGCGAAGGTTCACGCGGCGATTGCCAAAGAGGTTGTCCTCTCCGCGAATCCCCTTCCTCCGCCCGCCTGCATTCTTTCCGGGGGGGAGACAACGGTCACCCTCAAAGGTCAGGGAAAAGGAGGAAGAAACCAGGAGTTTTCCCTGGCCGCCGCCCTGGAGATCGACGGCTGGAAGGATCTGGTTCTTCTCAGCGCCGGAACGGATGGCACCGACGGACCGACGGATGCGGCGGGAGCTTTTGCCGATGGGCAGACGATCCGAAGGGGGAAAGAAAGGGGCTTGGACGCCCGCGCCCTTCTGAATGAAAATGATTCCTATTCGTTTTTCGAGAAGCTGGGGGACCTGCTGATCACCGGTCCCACGGGGACGAATGTGATGGATTTGCGGATTATGCTGATCGCGGCGTCGTCCGGGTGACGCCGGAGTTTGTAACCTTTTGGTTCTTTGAAGAAAGGTGGGTCACTTAGGCCAAGGGGAAACCCAACGGCTGATTCCGGCGCGGTCCGGCCTGGCCCCCGGGCCCAAACAGGCGCGAGCCCAATATTTTTTCAAAACGTTAAACAGATAATGAGGTTTTATTAGTCTGCGGTAAAGTAGTAGGCCGCCCCGCCGATGACAGCAATAGAGCCCACGATGACCCCGGTCCAGAACAGAAAGTTTCTATCCGCATCGTTTAAGGAAGATGGATTTTCATCCAGCACCGCATAATCCACTTTTTTCCCGTTTATAAATGTGAAGAGCTGAACTGGCTCGTCGTAAATCCATTCGTACACCGGCTCCCGCCCGACGGAGAGATTGCGAAAAAAGCGGATATAGGCCGGCAGCCCCATTTTTTCATGGATCGCTTTTTCATCGGCCGATAGCTTTGCGGGGTCCAGTTTCAAAGCCCGCCACCGCTCCGAAACCTTCGTGGATTCGCTTTTTTGGAGGTAGGAAGGCTTATAGCTGCACCCGAGGGAAGAAAAAACAAAGGTGGTCATCGTCAGATAGACCAGGAAAAATCTGAGTTTCAATAAGAACGGCATCGGAAAATTCATGCTCCCTTGATCCTAAATTCGTCTAATGAATAGCATTGGTTCAGCCGTTTTGTAAAGAGAAATTCTCGCGAAGGAAGGCTTCCATTTCCGAGATTTCCGCAGAGGCAGGAAGCGAAAATTCTCCCCAGGTTTCCGCCCCTTGGATTCTCCCCAGGCGGTGGAGGGCATATTTGAGGCTTGCCGCGGGGTGCAACCCCAGGACCCCGCAGAGGTTTTTCAATTTTTGACTTTCCTTGAATAGACTCAGCCCTCTTGCCGGATCCTCGGTAGGGGTCAAAGCCCCGGTCACGATCTCCCGCCACTCGGCGGGAAGGAGGTTGGCGCCCCAGGAAAGCACTCCCGAGGCGCTCGGCTGATTGAGAAAATTCATCTCGTCGCCGTCGTAGATGCGGAATTCCCGGCGGCTTCGAACTGCACGCTGGTAGTGGAGGGTGCGCTGAAAATCCCCGGCCTGGATGAGGCCGACAATCTGCTCGTTTTCCGCAATCTTTTTCAAGACCGCGGTGCGGATGTTCTTGCGTTTCAGGGAACGGTTGAGACTGCTGATGAGCAGGGGGTGATTGTACAGAAGAATGGGCAAAGAAGATCTTTGGACCCATTCTTCGTAGAATTGCGGAAGCTTGCGGTTGCTGTGATGCCAGAGGGGAAGATCCGCCCAGAAAATAAGGGGAATTCCCTGGAGTCCCCGGATCTGTTGCTCTCCCGCAGCCACATTTTTTAATGTTTCCTCCGAGGTCTGCGCCGTCGGGCAGAGGAAAAGGGGCTTTCTACCCTCGACCGCCTCGATACATCCCCGGAAAAGCTCTATGCGCATTTTTTCGGGAAGAAAAAGCCCCTCCCCCACCAGAGGCTCCCCGATCAGGAGGCCATCGCTGAAAGGTAGAAGATGCTCGATCAGGCCCTTCAGAGATGCCCAATCGATTCCCCCCCGGGAGTCCAAGGGAGTAATTAAGGCGGTTATCAACCCTTTGGGCGGGAGGAGAGGCATTTATAAATTCCTCGGCTCCTTCGGGTTCGAGAGGTCTCGAAGAGTGATAAACCCCCGGAGGCGTCTTTCCTTGTCCAGCACCGGCAGGGCCGTCAGATTATTCTCAAGCATGAGCCGCATGGCCTCGCTCCCCGAAGCTTCTTCCTGCAGGGTCGGGGGATTGAGGCTCATCAGTTCCTGAATCGGCCGGGCGAGAAATTGAGGGGAGCCGAGGTCCCCCTTGCGCAAATCGTGGTCCCCGACCATTCCCACGAAGTGCCCACCGGGATGGAGGATGAAGCCGAAGTCTTTTTGCTGAGAATTCAGGATTGCCAGAAATTCGCCCACGGTTTTTTCGGGAGAAAAACAGATCGCCTCGGCCGCGGGATGCATGCTGTCTTTGACCCGCAGGGTGAGTTTCTCCCCCAGGCTTCCTCCCGGGTGAAACACGGCAAAGTCCTTTTCTTCAAACTTTTTCTGCCGCATGAGGGCCACCGCCAGAGCATCCCCGATAACCAAGGCTGCGGTGGTGCTCGAGGTGGGCGCCAGGCCTAAGGGGCAGGCTTCTCTTTCCACCCCCGCGTCAATCGCCACCTGGCTGCTGCGGGCCAGGGTGGAATTCAGGTTGCCGGTCAGGGTGATGACGGGGGCCCCGATTTTTTGAATGCTGGGAAGAAGGGTGAGGATCTCCGCCGTCTCCCCGCTGTTGGAGATAGCCAGCAGGATATCCTGGGAGGAAACCATCCCTAAATCTCCATGGAGACCTTCGACGGGGTGGAGAAAAGCGGCCGGAGTTCCGGTGCTGATCAGAGTGGCGACGATCTTGCGGCCCACCAGACCGGACTTTCCGATCCCGGTGACGACCACCCGCCCTTTGCAGGACAGGATGATCTCGACGGCCCGGACGAAACTTTCATCGATCCGGTCGAGAAGCCCCTCCACCGCTTCGGCTTCGATGCGAATGACTTCTTTGGCGTGGCGCAGGATTTCTTTCAAGGGCCCAACCTTGATGAACTCGTAAAAAGTCGCAAGTCCATAGAATTCGTCATTCCGGCGAAAGCCGGAATCCCGTTATTTCAAGATGTTCTGGACCCCGGCTTTCGCCGGGGTGACGCTCCAAGAGACTTTTTACGAGATCATCAACCTTAAGGATCTCGTAAAAAGTTACCAGAACGATGGTTTGGCAAAAAGCTCCAGATGCCAGGCGCGCAAAAACTGAGGAGTGAAGCGTACGTACAGGTACGCGGTAACGACGAAGTTGAAGCGCAACGCCGCAGATGGGCTTTTTATAAAACCATCAACCTTGCCTCTCATCGATGTTCCTTCTAACAATACCGAAAAGTGAAAAGAGAATCAAGTTCCGGATGACGTCCCGGCGAAAAAAGCTTGCCCCCCTCACTTTTGTAAAAACATAAGGGGAGCAAATACTTCGGAGCCCCGGCAGGGGCGCGGGGGCAGCGCCGCGCCTCGCGAAACCACAAGGCATAGGTCTTTCCATGGGATGAGGCGGGGCCGCAGGCCTTCCGCCTTTCGTTGCGGAAACCCTCTTGGTTGGCAGATGAAAGCAGAGTTCCCGGTCGGTGCTTTCGCGAATCGCAGCGCCGCCCCCGCGCCCAATCCAAGCTTTCATCCCAAAAACAAAGATCAAAAGTGAAGTGGCCAAGGCGAAAAAAGACTTTGACGGATCCTGAGAATCTCATTATAGTATTTTTGGGGGAAGGGCATGAACGACGCCAAATCACCAGAAGGTCATGATCCGCGCGAAGATGGGCAACCGGGCAGTGTCTTTCGCCGTATCCGGAACGGCCTGCGCGATTTTATTATAGGCGCCGCCTTGATGGAATTTCAACAGGTGGCGCGCCAGGAACGCGTTGCCCGGCAGGATCTTTTTTTAGTGGTCACCTTCGGGGATTTCATCGGGATTCCGATTCTTCCGTCTCCTTATGCTTTGCATCTGCTTCCCCATGTTATCCCGAACCTCGCATCCTGGAAAAGGAGGATGGTTCGAGAGCGCGATCTCACGGCGCTGGGGGATTTGTAAACGGGTTGGAAAGAGAAGAAAGGACTTGCCCGGATGAGGGAGAGAAAAATGAGAGGCATTACGCGGTTTGGGGTTTCGATGGATGGAACCCTGCTTAAAGACTTTGATCAATTGATTTCCCGGAAGGGATACCGGAATCGATCGGAAGCTCTTCGGGATCTGATCCGCGATAATTTGGTCCAGGAAGAATGGGAAGGCGGGAATCAGGAAACCGTGGGGACGATTGCCCTGGTGTACAACCATCACACCCGGGAACTCACCCGGGTCTTGACGGACCTGCAGCACCGCTTTTATAAGACCATCCTTTCCACCACCCACGTCCATTTAGACGAACGCAATTGTCTCGAGGTTTTGATCCTGAGGGGGAGGGGAAAAGAAATCAAAACCATCGGCGACCGGCTCATCGGGACCCGGGGCGTCAAGCACGGCAAGCTCTCGTTGACCACCACGGGGAAAAACCTCCGCTGAAACGGCGATTGCTGGACTCCCATAAGGAGAACTGGAAATTTATCCAAGCTTTTCGGGGAAGATTCTTTGGGCCCAATCACCCCTTAGCGCCATCGCTGTATAAATTGCCAAATACAAAATTCTCAAGCCCAGCCTATTCCCCAGGCCCCTGAAAACCTGCCACAGGAATTCAACCCTGATTTCCCCACCCCCTTTCCCTCGATCCCAGGACGGGGGGGATTTTCAGGCGACGTTCAGGCTCTTAGGGCGAAGCGCATTCGAGTCCCTGCTGCAGGCTTTTCAGGTTTCTTTCCATCAGATCCAAAAAAGTCAGCTTCTGCTTGCTCTGCTCCGCCGTGAGGTTTCCCCCCGGGTTGAGGATTAAGATCCTTACTCCCGCCTCTTTGGCCAAAGCCTGGCTCATTTTCGGGTGGACCATTTCCTCCGCAAAAATATATTTTGCCCCCGTCTTCTTGATCTGCGCGACGATCCCGGTCATTTTCTTGGGAGTCGGTTCAGCATTCGGGCTCACGCCTGAAAGGGCAAAATGCCTCAGGCCATAACGCCGGGCCAGGTAACCGAAAGCGGCATGCCCGCCCATGATGATTTGGCGGTGCCGGCAGGAGGCGAGGGTTTCCTGGTATTTCTTATCCAATTCAAGCAGCCTGCCCTTATACCCTTCGGCGTATTTTTGATAATCGCCGGCCTGTTTGGGATCCTTTTTCACGAATGCGGCAAGGATGGCATCCACGATTTTCAGGGCCATGGAAAAATCGAGCCAGATATGG
>Ga0315275_10007761_pt1 | contig 10390 bp, 12 predicted proteins | sample YL17G03_0_MG_FD_205557 | JGI IMG/M metagenome (GOLD analysis project Ga0315275, IMG submission 205557) | Sediment microbial communities from Yellowstone Lake, YNP, Wyoming, USA - YL17G03_0 | ecosystem: Environmental > Aquatic > Freshwater > Lake > Sediment | place: USA: Wyoming | collected...
GGAAAATGGGGCAGTTGTGCGTGTGAACAGCCTCGCTCAATTTTGCCAATGCTGGAATGTATTTATCCTCGGCAATGGATGCCTGTCTTATCTTCGCGCCCATCGGAAAATCAACGTACGCATGGTCAACAATGATTAAGCCGACGCCGCCTTTGGCAATGTTTTCGTAGAAGCTCACGTCCTGCCGCGTAATATAACCCTCCTTGTCCACAAAACCGAGGCGCTGTCCCGGCTTGATAACGCGATTCCTCAAGCGAACCTGTTTCAGTTGCATCGGTTCGAGTAGTTTGCGAAACTTAGCGATACTTGACATTGCTGTTACCCCGTCTGCTTTCATGGGAAGATTTTGTGAGAGTGGCCCGCTCAGAGCCGGTGTTTTTTTGACAGATAGATCGTTGATTGTCAAACACTATCTCAAACCAAAATCCGCGGCCTAATTCACTCACACCCAGAAAAGACCGGAGCATGCCGTTGATTTTCCACAACTGGTCCTGTCTGTAACGGCCTGATGTCCAAATATCCGAACCTTGCCGGAGCTGTCGAGAGGAACCCGGAAACCGTATATTTTTCTGTTGTATTTATTCTTGACAAACAAATAGAGATTATTTTATCATATACTACAGAACAAAGTTACACACAATGAACCTATCGAAAGCCGTCCGCAATGTATGACGTTACCGAAAGAGAAGGCAGTCCGATGCGTTCCCTCGAACGGGCCCTCCATATCATGGCTGTCTTGGAGGAGTCGGGCTGTGCGATCAGCGTGACGGATCTCGGGCGCGCCAGCAAGCTTTCAAAAGCCACGGTTTTGCGGATTGTATCGATTCTGGAAAAATACGGATATGCCGAGAAGATACAGGGGCGTTATCGGCTTGGAGCGGCCGTGCTCCCGCTGGCCCATGCCTATGTGCTGGGGAATGAGCTGACGCGGGTGGCGCTACCCGTCTTGCAGGAACTGGCTCAGACCAGGGAGGAGACGGCTTCGCTTTTCGTGCGTCTGGGTTTTAAGCGCGTTCTTGTCGCGCGGATCGAAGGGCTTCGACCCTTGCGGTTCGTCTTGCCCATTGGGGAGCGGTTGCCCATCCATGTGGGGGCGGGTAAGGTGCTGGCGGCGGCGATGCCCGAGAAGGAGCTTCACCAGATGCTGGACGAGTTGGGGGAGATGCATCTGGTTACCGGGGAGCCGCTGGCCCGCCAGGCCCTGCTGTCGGAACTCGAATGCATCCGGAGGCAGGGCTACGCCGTTTCCATGGGTGAGCGGATGCTAGGGATCGTTGCCGTTGCCGCGCCGGTCGTCGATGCCGACGGGGTCGCAGTAGCCGCCGTGTCACTGGCCGGGGCCAAAGACCGGATGACGCCGAAAAAAATCGAATTGCTTTCAATTGCGGTGCGGGATGCGGCCAGGATGATCACCCAACGGTACAATGGCGGTTTGTCCGCCAGGTGACCGATGGCGGGCCGGCTCGCGGAGAGGATCACTGATGAATAAGGAGGATGTCGGTCGCATGCTGTGTATCAATCGCAAAGTTTCTCTTGTTCTGATGGCCGTAGTGGCCCTGTTTTTCGGGCATAGCTTTCAATATCCGGCGGAGGTCGTCGCCTTTCTGCGGTTTCTTCTGTAACCATATTATCTGAAAGGGGTGTTCTTGTATGGATCAACCAAAGCTTGGCATCATCGGGATGGGCGAGGCGGCCTTCAACATCGCCCGGGGTCTGAAAAAAGAGGGTTTGACCACCATTGTGGCCTATGACAAATTCTGGAACATCGAGCCCCAGTCGGGCCTGATCGGGAAAAGGGCAGCGGAGGCCGGCGTCGTGATGACGAAAAGCCTGGCGGAGATGATCCGGGCCTCCGATGTCGTCATGAGTTTGGTCAGCGCAAACCTGGCTGTTCCGCTGGCAAAAGAGGCCCAGCCTTTCCTGCGAAAGGGGCAGTGTTACGTTGATCTCAACGCCGCCTCCCCGATGACCGAAGAGGAGGTGGCCGCGGTCATCGAAAAGAGCGGCGCCGGTTTTGTGGATGTGGCGATCATGGGGCCTGTCCCCAATTACGGTCACAAGGTGCCCATTCTGGCCTGCGGGAATCAGGCCAAAGAATTCACCGAGACGTTCAACCGCTACGGCATGGCGATCACCGATTGCGGCGAAAAGCCGGGCAGCGCCTCCGCCGTGAAGATGTTCCGCAGCATCTTTATGAAGGGCTTCGTCATGCTCCTTCTCGAATCAGTCATTGCCGGCCACCGATACGGGGTGGAGGACAAAGTGCTTGACTCCATCGAGGAGACCCTGACGGAAGGGTCCTCCATCAAGGCCATGATCAACGGATTGCTGGCCCGCGGCGTCATCCACTCCGAGCGCAGGGAGCATGAGATGGACGAGGTGATCGCCACGCTGGAAAGCCTGGAGATGGATTCCATCATGTCCGCAGCCAGCAAAGCGAAGCTGCGATGGTGTACGAACATGCATTTCCGTGAGTATTTCAAGGGTGTGCCGCCGAGCGATCTTTACCAGATTCTGACGGCCTTCGATCAATTGAACACGAAACGGACTTGAACCAAGGAGGGATGCCGGAGATGGACAAAAAACCGACCGACCTGTTGGCGGGTTATGTACACAGGCTGCGCTTTAAGGATCTCCCCGGGGAGGTTGTCGAATCCGCGAAACTTTTCCTTCTGGATTATCTGGCTTCGGCGATGGCCGGATACAAAATCAACAAGATCTTCAACGAAGCCGTCTATTCCGTCGTAAGCGGCATGGGCGGGAAAAAGGAGAGCCGGGTTTTCTTTCAGGGGGACAAGCAGCCGGCGCCCCATGCGGCCCTGCTCAACGCGGTCTACGGCCACGGCGCCGATATGGATGACGGAAACCGGACGGCGCAGGGCCACCCGGGCGGCTGCGTGATCCCGGCGGTGCTCGCCCTGGCCGAGGCCCACCGGCTCAGCGGTCGGGACGTCATTGTGGCGATTGTGGCCGGCTACGATCTTTTCGTCCGTCTGGCGACGGCGATCAACCCCTCCCACCTCTCCCGGGGCTTCCACACGACCGGGACAGTGGGGAACATCGCCGCCGCAGGGGCGGCGGCCAAGGCCCTCGATCTGCCCCTCGCCCAGATTCGCCATGCCCTGAGTCTGGCCGCTCTTCAGGCCGCCGGTCTGCTGGAGGTCGCCGAAAGCGGCCAGATGGCCAAGCCGTTCCATCCGGGCAAGGCCGCCTTCAACGCCATCCTGGCAGCCCGGCTGGCGCAGGCGGGGGCCGAGGGGCCGCGGGAGCCGCTGGAAGGACGCAAGGGTTTTTTCAAGGCCTTTGCGGACGAGGTCAACCTGGAGATTCTGCGGAAGAATCTGGGGAAGGAATTCCGGATATCGTCCTGCTACGTCAAGCTCTATCCGGCCTGCCGCCATACCCACGCCGCCATCGACGCGGCTTTGGAGCTTAGGCGGAACGGTCTTCCGGCCCCGGGGGCGCTGCAAAAGATTAGGGTTTATGTTTACCCGGCGGCGATCAACCTGACGGGGAGCATCCATGAACCAAAAACCACGGATGAGGCCAAGTTCAGCCTGTGCTACACCGTCGCTACGGCATTGACCAAGGGCCATTTCACCCTCAGGGACCTCGATGTCGCCAAAAGCTTCGATCGGGAGACCCGGGAGCTGATTCGGAAGATCGAGATCGTCAGCGAACCGCGGCTGGAGAACCGGGTAGCCAATATCCGGGGCGCCCGGGTAGAGCTGGTGCTCAAGGACGGGACCGCCCGACAGGTGGAGGTCAACCTTCCCAAGGGAGACCCGGAAGTTCCCGTGACCGATGCGGACATGGAAAACAAGTTGAGGTTCTGCGCCGAAGACCTCTTCCCGGAGAAGCGGCAGCGGGCGATCCTCAGGACTGTGAAAAGGCTGGAGGATCTCAATAGCGTGAACCCCGTCACCCGGCTGCTGGTTCTTTAACGGGTACGCCCGCTTCGGAAACCGGGAGATGGCGATGTCCCGGAATGCGCAGGCAGATGCAAGAGGGAGAGGCCGTACAACCGGCATCTCCAGTAAAAATAAAACGTGTTCAACAAAAAAAGGAAGAAAGGAAGCCATGAAAAAAGGTCGTATTAAAGTAATGCTGGGAAACGAGGCTTGCGTTGAGGCGGCCCTCCTGGCGGGCTGCCGCTTCTACGGCGGCTATCCGATCACACCGGCCACCGAGATTCTGGAGATCATGTCCAGACGTCTTCCGCTGGTCGATGGCCTTTGTTTGCAGATGGAGGATGAGATCGCCGCCATGGTGGCTGTCGTCGGAGCCTCCTGGGGCGGTACGAAGGCGATGACCGCCACGAGCGGTCCGGGTTTTTGCCTCATGCAGGAAGCGATCGGTTTGGCCGTTGCGGTGGAAGCCCCGTGCGTCATCGTGAACGTGCAGAGGGGAGGGCCTGCATCGGGTCAGTCTACTTCGACAGCCCAGGGTGATTTCTACCAGGCGCGTTACGGTTCCAACGGGGACTACTCCCTCATTGTGCTCTGTCCGTCCACGGCCCAGGAGATGTTCGATCATACGATCAAGGCCTTCAACATCTCGGAGCGGTTCCGGATTCCCGTAATCATCCTGTCGGATGAGGTCGTCGGCCATATCCGGGAGAAGGTGTTCATCCCTGATGCGGACCAGTTGACGTTCGTTGAGCGGAAGAAACCCACGGTCCCGATGGAAGATTTTGTCATTTTCAAGCCGGAAGAGAACGGCGTTCCGCTCATGCCCACCTTCAACACCGGCTATAAGTCCCCCGTGATCTCGCAGGCCAAGAGCCAGAGCGGCAACCGCGGCAACGCCAAGGAAGCCGCCGAGAACATCCATCGGCTCGTTTCCAAGATCGAGGATCACATGGATGAGTTTGCCGAGGTCCAGGTCTACGGCGATGAAAAGGCCGAAACCGCCTTCGTGACGTTTGGCTCCGTATGCCGGGCGGCGCGGAGCGCCGTGGATATGGGCCGGGATAAAGGGCTGGCGCTCAGATCCGTCGAGGTGAAAACCGTCTGGCCGTTCCCCGATGATCTCGTCCGCCGCGCGCTGGCCGGCGCCAAGCGGATCGTCGTCGCGGAGATGAACCTCGGCATGCTGCAAAGGGAGATTGAAAGAGTCATCCGGCAGCCGGAAATCAAGATTGAACTGTTCTCGAAAATCGGGGGCATTTACCCGCAGCCTCAGGAATTCCTGCGGTTTCTGGAGGAGAAACGATGAATCCACTTGGTGAAAAATACCTCAGGAAGGACTTTCTTCCTTTCCTTTTTTGTCCCGGCTGCGGCGACGGGATGATCGTGCAGGCCTTTCTGCAAGCCGTGGATGATTTGGGCTGCGTCGACGATCTGGCCCTGACGGCCGGTATCGGTTGCAGCGCATGGATCGGCGTGTACATGCATGTTGATATCCTCAAGGTCCTCCATGGCCGCGCGATCCCGGCCGCCATCGGAATCAAGGCCACCAATCCGTCCCGCAAGGTAGTCACTTTCACAGGCGACGGGGACTGCCTGGCCATCGGCGGCAACCACCTGCTTCACGCCGCCCGTCGCAACATCGACATGACGGTCGTTATGGTCAACAACCAGATCTACGCCATGACCGGAGGACAGGTCGCTCCCAGCACGGTGGTAGGTTCTAAGACCCAGACCACTCCTTATGGAAACATCGAGAAACAGTTGGACGGCTGCAAGGTCGCCATCGCGGCGGGGGCCACGATGGTCAGCCGTTGGTCCACGGCCCAGCCCAAACAGCTCACCCGGGCCTTCAAGAAGGCGCTCAACCACAAGGGATTTTCCTTTATTGAGATCATGTCCCAGTGCCCGGTACAGACCGGGAGATACCTGCTGGGTTCCAGTTCTCCACAGTTCAATTTTCAGTGGCTGAAGGACCATTGCGTGAAGGAGGAAGATCCTTCCAAGTGGGCGGAGATCGAGGCGCAGGGGAAGATCCCCGTGGGGGACTTCCTGCAGATTGAACAGCCCGAATTCATGGAAGAAGTCGCGCGGATGAATCAGAGAGTGAAAGAGGCGCAAGCCAAAGGAGGCGATCGTTGAAAGACGCAGAAAAAATCGAAATCGACCGCAGGTACTGCAAGGGTTGCATGCTCTGCAAGTACATCTGCCCATCTGATGTGTTCGAGCCGGGACAGACGAGGAGCGATTTGGACTACCTCATGCCCCGGGTGGCCAACCTTGAAAACTGCCGGGTCTGCGGGTTGTGCGAGATGCACTGCCCTGATATGTGCATGACTGTGATTGCCAAAAAGAAAAGGAAGGAGAAGAAATGAGGAAGGAGATCGTTTTCACAGGATTCGGCGGGCAAGGAATCATCCTCATGGGCGTGATCATCGCCCGGATGATGGAGCACTTTCCCGATCTACAGGTGACCCAAACCCAATCCTACGGACCGGCTTCACGCGGCGGGGCTTGCCGCACCGATGTGGTTATTTCGGACCAGCAGATCAACTACCCAAAGAGTTCGCGTCCGGACCTGATGGTCTTCATGTCCGAGGAGGCTCTGAAACGGCTTCTCTCCGAAGCGGACCAGGAAAGGACTCTTATCGTCTATGACAACACTTTGATCAGGTCGATTCCTGCCCCTTACACGAAGATCTTTGCGGTTCCTGCAACCGGGCAGGCCGAGAAAGAGTTCAAAAACCGGATGGTGGCCAACATCTTCATGCTGGGGGCCGTTATTGAACTGATCAACCCGGGGAGTTTTGACGTTCTGAAGCAGATCGTCGCGAGCAGCGTTCCCAAAAAGTTCGAAGATCTCAATATGAAGGCTCTGGAAGCGGGTCACGACTATTACCTGGCGAACAAGCCTTGAAAAGATCCATATCTTTATCTTTAATGGAGGAGGTCAGCAAAAAATGGCGCCGCAGGAAAAGCTTTATGCAGTAAAAACGGTTGAGCGATTTTGCCTGGATGTTCTGAACAAGGCAGGTCTATCCGCGGAGTTTTCAGCCATTGTCGCCGAGTCCCTTCTGTGCGCCGAGTTGCGCGGGATCTACTCACACGGGGTGGTCAGGCTTGAAACCTACATCCAGCGGATTGAAGCCGGGGCGATGAAGATCCAGGCGCCCGTCACGGCCGAAATGGACGGTCAGGCGGTCGCCCTTCTCAACGCCAACAACACCTTTGGTCAGATCGCCGGGCACCGGGCCATGTCGCTGGCCATCGACAAGGCGAAGCAGTACGGCGCCGGCGTGGTGGCCGTCAAGAACTCCAACCACTTCGGGATTGCGGCCTACTATGCCATGATGGCTCTCAAGGAGGATATGGTGGGATGCGTGTTGACCAACTCCTCCCCGGCTATGGCCGTCTATGGGACCAAGACCCCCCTGATCGGCACGAACCCCCTGGCCATTGCCATCCCGGCCGGTGACCAGGACCCGATCGTGCTGGACATGTCCACCTCCGTCGTCGCCCGCGGCAAGATCCGTTATGCCTCGCTGACGGGACATCCCATTCCCCTGGGTTGGGCACGGGACAGGGACGGAAATCCCACGCAGGACGCCAAGGAGGCCCTCAAAGGCAGCCTGGAGCCGGTCGGCGGCGTGAAGGGTTCCGCCCTTTCCCTCATCATCGATCTGGTCTGCGGGGTTCTGACGGACACCATCCTGACCGGTGGCGTCAAGAACATCACCGACACGAGCGGACCGGCCAACACAGGGCATTTTTTCTCCGCTCTGAACGTGTCGCGGTTCATAGATCCGCAGCGTTTCAAGGCCCACATCGACGACGTAATCCGAAACATCAAGAGCCTCCCCGCAACCGAGGGGGGAGCGATCTTCATGCCGGGAGAAATAGAATACAACCATAGCCGGAAGCGTATGGAGGAAGGGATTCCCCTCGAGGACGAGGTGGTCGGTTCATTGAACAAGGTTGCGGCCTGTTACGGGGCTTCACCGTTGACGAGTTGCGCGCCCTGACGGAAAAGGTCTTCCCCCGAAGAGGAACCCTGAAATGAACGGGGATTGTAATTTGTGGTGAAAGCAGATCATTAAATATATTAGTTATTATTAGGATATGAGACATGGATTTCGGATTATCGGAAGAGTTGGTGATGTTGCAGGACATGGTCAGGGCGTTTGCGGGTGGCATCTACCAGAACCCGCGGTCGATCTGTCCGCATCACCACATGCTGCTGCCGAGGCTGATCCGGTCGCAGGTCGTCAAGGGGCTGGAACGGCCGGTGTGAGAAAAGCGCCGCTGATATCGGACTTTGTGCAACGAAGACCATAGGGGGATTTGAATCTTGAAAGAGAAGAATGAAGAGTTGAAGGCGAAGGGAGATCTTGCGCGCCTGGGGGGCGGACAGAAACAGATCGACAAGCAGCACGAACGCGGGAAGCTCAGCGCGAGGGAGCGGATCGATCAACTGGTGGACCCGGGCAGTTTCATGGAAACCGAGATGTTCGTCACCCATCAGACGACCAAGTTCGGCATGGAGAAGGAGAAGTTTTACGGCGACGGGGTGGTCACCGGTTCGGGCAGGATCGCCGGGCGGCTGGTCTATCTCTATTCGCAGGATTTTACGGTCATGGGGGGGTCGCTGGGGAAGGCGCACGCGAGCAAGATCTGCCATGTGATGGATCTGGCGATCAAGGTCGGCGCCCCGATTATCGGGCTGATCGATTCGGGCGGCGCCCGGATACAGGAGGGGCTGGGGCAGTATGGCTCCATCTTCTACCGCAATACACTGGCATCCGGGATTGTTCCGCAGTTTTCGCTGATCCTGGGTCCCTGCGCCGGGGGTGCGGTCTATTCGCCCGCCCTGTGTGATTTTGTGTTCATGGTGGATGGGATCAGCAAAATGCACATCACAGGGCCGAACGTGATCAAGGCAGTGACGGGGGAAGATGTGACGGCGGAGGAGCTTGGGGGCGCCAAGGTTCATAGCCAGAAGAGCGGTGTGGCGCATCTGGTGGCCAAGAGCGAACAGGAGTGTTTCGAGCAGGCGAAAAAGCTGCTGGGTTACCTTCCGGCCAACTACCGGGAGGCGGCGCCCGAGGGTTCGTCTTCCGATGACCCGGATCGCCCGACGGAGGAGATCGAGGGGATCATTCCGGAAAATCCGCAAAGGGCATACGACATGAAAAAGATCGTCCGTCTCGTTGCGGATCATCAGGAATTTTTTGAAATTCAGGAGGATTATGCGAAGAATATCATCATCGGCTTTGTCCGTCTGAACGGAGACAGCGTGGGTGTGATCGCCAATCAGCCGATGGTGAGCGCCGGCTGTCTGGATATCGACGCCTCGGACAAATCGGCCCGCTTCATCCGGTTTTGCGATGCCTTCAACATTCCGATCCTGAATCTGGTGGATTGCCCCGGTTATCTGCCGGGGAAGCAGCAGGAATACGGCGGGATCATCCGCCACGGCGCAAAGACCCTCTATGCCTACTGCGAGGCGACCGTGCCGAGGGTCTCGGTGATTGTGCGAAAGATCTACGGGGGCGCGATGTCGGGGATGGCCGTTTCGAAACTGGTGGGGACGGATTTTACGATTGCCCTGACGACGGCGGAAATCGCAATCATGGGCCCCGAAGCGGCGGCGAACGTGATCTTCAAGGACGAAATCGCCCGGGCGGAGGATCCGAAAGCGATGAGGGTCCAGAAGGTGAACGAATACCGGCAGAAGTTTGCCAATCCCTATGTGGCTGCCGAAGAGGGGTGGATCGACGCTATTATCGAGCCGAAGGTGATGCGCTCCTATCTAATCAAGGCATTTGATCAGTTGAAAGGAAAGGTTGAGCTGCGGCCCGGCAAGAAGCACGGGACGATCCCCCTGTGATGCAAGAGAACCCGAAATAAACCAAAGGAGAGAACCTATGATCAAGAAAGTTGAGCATATCGGTGTGGCGGTGAAGAGTATCGACGAATCGATTCATCTGTTCCGGGATATCCTGGGGATTCCGCTGGACAGGGTGTACGAGTCGGATGCGATCAAAACGAAGATCGCCTTTTTCCCGGTTGGCGGTTGCACTATCGAACTGATCGAGCCGATGGATCCGGAAAGTCCGGCGGGGAAATTTATCCAGAAGCGAGGGGAGGGTATCCACCACCTCTGCCTGGGGGTGGAGAACGTCGAGGCGGCGCTGCGCCATTATGAATCTCAGGGGATAGAGCTGCTCAACAAGACGCCGCGCAAGACGGAAGATGGGCGTATCATCGCGTTTTTGAACCCGAAGAGCACCAATGGTGTTTTGATTGAGTTGGAGGAGATCGGCGCCGAGCATCCGGCATGAGGGAGGAGAAGGAACATGGCGAAAAAAGCGGGTGAGACAGAGGTTCGTCCCGTGGTTTCCATCCTGGGGACGCCGGTGAAATGTTTTTATGGGCCGGAGGATCTGCCGGACTTTGATTATAAAGAGAAGCTCAATGATCCC
>Ga0315275_10007762_pt1 | contig 10389 bp, 7 predicted proteins | sample YL17G03_0_MG_FD_205557 | JGI IMG/M metagenome (GOLD analysis project Ga0315275, IMG submission 205557) | Sediment microbial communities from Yellowstone Lake, YNP, Wyoming, USA - YL17G03_0 | ecosystem: Environmental > Aquatic > Freshwater > Lake > Sediment | place: USA: Wyoming | collected...
GTCCCTAAAGTATGGAAATGGTGCCTGTACGCACTGGCGGTGGCCCTGGGCTTATACACCCACCTGTTGTTTTGCATGGTCATTCTGTCCCACGCAGTTTATGTACTTGGCCTGGCTTTCCTGCGCCAATTTCGCGAAAAAAGCCCTGGCGTGCGGGAGATGGTGAGCTTTGCGGCAGCGACGATCTGCGCGCTTATCCTGTTCAGCCCGTGGATCTGGGTCCTGGCCACTCACTCTGCAACAGCCATCCGCCGGGTTTCCTGGTCCGGGCAGGAAGTGGGCATCTTGCACCTGCTTGGAATGTGGGCCTACAACTATTCAGCGGTATTTCTGGACACCAACCATGCACTGAAGTACCTCGATGAGCCCGGAATAACCGTTTATGGTGCGTTTTTTCTCAGGGCCCTGACCCTGATACCAGCTTTTTTCGCCGTATTGCACCTGATGCGGGAACCAGCCCGGAAGACCAGCCTCTTTTTACTGCCCCTGATCATTTTGCCGTTTTTGGGCCTGGCATTACCGGACCTGATTTTCGGGGGTATGCGCTCTGGTGGGGGCAACCGCTACCTGGCCGCGAGTTTCCTCGGGCTTCAGATCGCAATTGCGTACTGGTTGGCCACTGGCCTGTTCGGAGCGGTTGCATGGCAGCGTAACGCAATGAGAGGTACGCTGGCCTTCATGCTTGCCATGGGTGTGCTTTCAGGAATCATCTTCCACCGCGCCGATACCTGGTGGCACAAATCCATTGGCCATTTCAACGTGGATGTTGCGCAGTTCATTAACCGCGCCCAGCGCCCGCTGCTTATAGGCAGATCGGCAACTGGCCTGATTTCAATCAGTCATAGTTTGGACGAAAAGGTCGCGATTCTGTATGTTCCCCACGATGATTTACCCGCCATCCCCGCCCACTACAGCGATGTCTTCATCCTTGCACCCTCTAAAAAACTCAGAGACAGGCTCCAGTCAAACCAGGGATTGATGCTGGATGAGGTAGTGCCGCGAGGAAAGCTCTACAAGGTGGTTACTGAATAAACAAGGTCTGAAATACATGCAGCTTCACGACGTCCCTCAGGGGCGTGTCTCAGGGGCGCGGGCCGGGGACGAGTCGCTCACTGAACGCCATCGTCCGGTCTTCGCCCAGCTCATGGTATTCGGCGTCCTGATTGACGCGCCAGATATCCCACAGCTGTTTTCCGGCGAGAATGTTCTCGGCCGTTAGCAGCGCCGTCATCATGGCGTGGTCCTGGTTGTTGTACTTGTGCATGCCGTTGCGGCCTACCAGGTGCAATCCTGGCATTTTGGCCTCCAGCCAACTGCGAAACAGCGCCACACGCTCTTCGTAATTTTCATCGTAAACGGGATAGGCCTTGGCTTGCCGGATGACTTTTCCATCGATGACGTGACCGGGAGTCACCAGCCCCAACTGGATCAACTCCTCATCGGCCAACCGGATCAGGTCTTCATCCCTGGCATCCCACAAACCATCTCCTTTGAAACAGAAATACTCAAGTCCCAGGCAATTCAGGTCCGGATCCGGGACCATGTGCGGCGACCATGACTTGAAATTCTGGATGCGGCCAACCCTCACCTTCGAGTCGTGTATATAGATCCAGTTGTCATCGAAGCAATCCACGTCCTTTACGATCAATGCCACGGTAACAAAATCACGGTAACGTAGCGTCCTGGCAGCGGTCAGCACCGGCTCGGGCGGACTGGGCTCCAGGTACTCAGCCAGATCCGAGAGGGCGGCCGAGGACACAATGTGATCAGCCAGGAAATCGTGCGCTCCACCTTGCGTATCGGTGGCGGAGACGGTCCACTCACCCGTCTGGGCATTCCTGGCAAGGCGATGCACGTTCATGCCCAGCAGCACCTCTCCGCCCGCCTGCCTGACCTTTTCTGCAGCAGCCTCCCACATCTGGCCTGGCCCGAGCCGTGGGTACCTGAATTTATCGATCAGAGTTTTGGGAGTGCGACTGTTAGGTCGGCCCCAGGCTGGAATCATTGCTTGCCATACCGCTGATCCGAGGGAGAGTCCTTTGATCCTCTGGGCAGCCCAGTCAGCGGAGATTTCTTTGCACTTCATTCCCCAGACTTTCTCGGTGTAGGTCTCGAAAAAAATACTGAAAAGGCGGTGCCCGAACTGGTTGGTCACCCAGTCCTTGAACGTTCGTGGATTGCGGATTGGAAACAGCCTGGCGTTGAAGTAGGAAATCATACACCGGGCAGACTCGAACAGACCAAGCTTGGTCAGCGCATCCAGCGCCCGCAAGGGGTAATCGAACAGCTTGCCCTGGTAGAAAATGCGCGACTTGCGCGGCCTGGTGATCAGCTGGTCGCCAAGAATCTCATCCCACAAGGCCTCAATTTCTTGCGAGCGGGAGAAAAATCGGTGTCCACCGACATCAAAGCGAAAGCCCTTGTAGGTTTCAGTGCGGGAAATTCCGCCTACATGGACCGGGTCGCGCTCCAGGACTTTGACCTTGATGGCGGACTTGGACAGGTGATATGCCGCCGTCAGGCCGGCCGGGCCGGCACCGATGCAGATCACGCGCGGCTGCTTCTGGGTCATTGCCTTTGACGAGTCTCAGTAAACGGTTCGGCCTAGGGTGCGGATGTTTTGCGTCCCTTTGGCCGCACTCGAAGAGCACGAAGGATAAAAGCCCCCCTGGGAAATGTCCACGTTTTTTGCTGATTCAATTCAATCGAGCAGCCTGCTGCACGGCAGGGTCTCAGCCGCCTCGAGCTGATGTTTTGCGCGACTCAGCCGTCAATTCGCCACTGGCCAGGCGGGTGGATAGTCCCCCAGGTCCCAGGCCATTTGCATCACCGTGCGCTCCGCGCCGGTGTGACGGTACACGAGGATGGCGCGGGCAACATGCCCGTCCTTCTCTTCCGCGATGAGGTAGTAAACATCCTCCGGAGCAACTCCGCCGGGAGGTAGTAACAGGCTATTCAGCGCTTTGTCCGAATCCTTCTGGAGCTTCTGGCTTACGACTTCCATCTCTGCCTGCAATTGCTGGATTTTTTCCAGCAGTGCAGGGTCCTGAGTCTGCACGTACTTCTCCATCAGTTGTTGTGTCTCACCGCTCCCAGCTTGGCTCATCAGCGACTGGTACGCAGTCGTCATCTCCGCCGATGAACGTTCCACCCACTGGTTGTAGTCCATGACCTCAACACCCAGCTTCTCGGCAAACCATTTGGAGACTTCTGCTGGCGAGCCTTGCACCCACCAGCCGACTGAACGATCCGAGTCTGCTGGCGAGTACCATTCCGCATCAGGGTACTCGGGAAATTCCATGTCGAAATAATGCTCGGGGAAATCAGGGACCAGTGCGTACGGGTCATCGGTCCACATCAGGCCGTGATTGGCGCTCCACTGTGAGGCCATTCCAGCGGTAGCCGGGTCGGCGTTACGGCTGAGCAATTGCGCGGCAGTTTGCTCGACCGCAAGATACGGGCTGTCGAGCAGCAGTGGCGTTACTTTCTCGGCAATGCCCGGTGTATCGGGGAAATGGCCCAGGATGCGGCACGCGGCAATAAGGATTTCAGGTTCGTCCACGAGATCCAGGGCCGCCAAGGCTTCTTCCGTGCCGCGCTGATCGCCCGACCGCTCGATTTCCTCCAACGCCATGGCCACTTCAACGACCAGCAGGCTGCGCAGCACTTCGCAGTCGAATGACGTGTTCTTCCCGCTATCGCACTCCTCGTCGTACGCGGCTGCAAAATCAACGGCCGAGCCAGATTCTTCTGTTTCTGAGGAGTCGCTTTCGTCCTCCTCTGCAGTAAGTTCTTCCTGCTCCGCAGTTGAATCCGGGGCGGAAGTTTCTTCCTGTGCCTGGGTCGCAGGTGCTTCCGCTTTTTCCGATTCATCATCCGAGCAGGAAACGATCGACAGGGAGATAACGAGGAACAGGCAAAGCAATGGCAGCTCATGTCGCTTATTCATATGCTCACCTTCCCCGTTTGCCGGATTTCTTCGATGGCCCCTTCTTCTTGGGCGGTTCTGGTGGATTAAATTTCAACTCTTTGATTCCTTTAGCGGCCATTTCGCGAGCAAGTTTGGAACCTGGCTTGATGCTACACCGACTCCAGAATTGCTGAAGAGCGCCCAGCAGAGATTGGTACTCTGCTTCCAATTCGTCTCTGCGCGAACGCGCGCGATCCGTATAACTTGTCTGATCCACCACCTCCAGCCCGCATGTAGTTTGGCGTTGTACGGCAGCGGCATACTTGGCATCGATGAGCTCCGAACAGGACTTACTTCCCTTCTTAGCCTCATCGAGGCTGAGCTCCGCGAACTGGCCTGTTCCCGTCCGGGTTTTGAGAAGACAGCCGTCTGACTCATGGACCGAGAAAATAGGTGGGGCGCTGTACCTCTTGCGTTTTGGACACTTGGGGAACTTGTCTCGTGCCTTGTTCATGGCTTCGGACGTTTCTTCCATGAATTTTTCGTATTCTTCCTGTCCCATTTCCTTGACGGGATCCAGCGAGGCCAGGTCGTCTTGTCCTTCAGGTGCAAGCGGAGCCAACTCGTCCTCAGTCGAGGATCCTTGGGAACTCACACTGGAGGAAAATTTTTGCGAGAAAATATCCCGCATTGCCCGGGCCTTCTGGAGTGCGTCGAGGAATTCGCATTTTGGCGGCGCGCAACACTTCGGCGGACCCATGCCTTTGGGGCAGCCCGAGTCCGCCACACAGTTTTCTGGGCCTGGTGGAGTCTTGGGCGGATTCTTGGAAGCAGCTTCAAGCAATGGAACCACCCCAAAAATAAACAATGCAGCGAGCAGGAACATTCGGTTCATTGCATCACCTCTTTGAGTTGAAACGCATGGGACATGGCCGCAATGTCCGAGCTGAACGGATCAATGGATCGGGCCATGGAAATCGCCTCCCATGCTTCCTTGTCCCTGCCCTCGCTCTTCAGCAGGACGGCGTATTGCATATGTGTTTGGGCGTTGGTCAGCGATTTGGATGCTGCGTCCTGCCACAGGCTGATCTCCGATTGAAACAGCCCCGCGCGTTGCACGGTTGCGGCGCTGAGAGCTAGCACCAGTGCCACGGCACAGGAGCTTGCCACCCAACGCGTTCCCGCGGGAACGTCTGTGGTTATCCCCGCAGCGTCCACACCAGCACGGCGGCCAGCGGGCGCAGGGCGAAGCCTTTGCCAGGCAGCAGTCAACACAGGTGCCAGGACCAGCAAAAGCCCTGCCAATGCCAGGCTCAGCGGACGGTTGGTGAGCGCGTCCAGCTTGGGGATCAGCGATTGGGTAGGTAACAATGCGGCCAGCCACAACGCGAGGCCGACTGCAGCCAACCTCGATCGCCGCACGAGCAAGCAGATTCCGACCACCGCCGCGACGTACATGGCCAAGCCCAACAGGACCATGGGTTCCAGCGGCTGGTTCGGCAAGGGAAGGCCGTAATCAATCGACAGTGCGGACGGATTGAACAACAGCCCCAAACCCACCGGCACCGCGCCCACCTGGCTGGAGAAGCTGGACCAGAATGGCCGGCCAAACAAAGAAAATTCGGCGAGTTCGAGATAGCGGGGCGTGGTCAGAATCCAGCACAGGACGATGACGCTGCTAATCAGCACCGGGCTGACTTCGCGCAACGTGCTGCGTGGTGTGGCCCCTGGCCTGCTCGCGGCCAGGACGAGCAATGGCAGCAGTCCCGCAAGCGCGGTTTCCCGCGCCAGACAGGCCAGCACGAACAGCAGCGCGGCCCACCATGAATGCGAGCGCTCCAGCGCCAGTAGTGCAGCCAGCAGGAAAACCGTCGACAACACGGCCGTTCGGCCGCTCAGCATGAGAATGCTGTCGGCATGCACGGGGTGAACAAACCAGATGGCGGCCAGCAAAGCTGCACCCCATGGTGCTGCGTGGGTCGCTGAGTGGGTCGCCGAGTGGGTCGCTGAGCGGGCCACTGAGGCGGGCGCTGCGGCGGGGGCCAGCCGGGCAATCAGCAGGAATAACAGGCCGGCAGTGATCACCTGCAACAGGATGGATACCAGCCGCCGCGCGGCAGGATCGCCGCCAATTCCGGCTTCTGCCTCCAGGGCGTAGCTGAGCTTGGTAACCGGCCGCAGCGTAACCGGCAGGTACTGCTGCCATGCTGCCAGCGACTGGCTGGCAGGATCGCCCAGCGGCGTCACGTGGTCATCGAACTGGAATGGCCCCGGCAAGCCGGAAGTCCATGCCCAAAGCCCGGCAATGAGCATGATGGTCGTAACTGCTGCCCACAGCAACTTTGCCGGAACGATGGGTACGGCATTCCAAATCAAAGCAGCGTCAGCCTTGTACATGTTCATGATGGTTTCGATGGACATTCCAGCATGGAACAACGGTTGCAAACATCATACTCCCGCCCTTGGAAGCCGGGTAGCCTCCCCGTTTCCAGTCTCACAATTTCCCAAAGGGCGGCATGAACTGTCAGAATGTAGGAATACTGCATAGCGAAAGCGAAACCTGATGCATTCAGCCAGCAACAGCTTCCACGGGACCAAATCGGCACTCGCTGCCATCGTGCTCATGCTGTTGCTGGCATTCAGTGGTGTTCTCGAGCGCACCGACCGCTGGTGGTTTGACACCCTGCAGGCATTGGGCGCCAGCCGTGCACCCATTCCGGACGGCACGGCACTGGTGTTGATTGATGAGCAGTCACTGGCGGCTCTCGGCCAGGCGCCCTTTGCCATGCGCTGGCCCTGGCCGCGCGCGGCGTTTGCTGCACTGCTGGCCGGTTTGCAGGCATCCGGCGCAAAAGGGATTGCGGTTGATCTCGTGTTCTTCGAAAACTCCGCGGCGGCGGAACAGGATGCCTTGCTGGGCGCGGTGGCCGCGGGCCTGGACGGGGTGGTGCTGGCGGCCATTCCAAATCAACTGCCCGTCGTATGGCCGCAGGAGTTCCGCCAGGCGCATGCAGACCTGTTCGCGGGCAAGGCCAGGTGGGGTTTCGTCAACTCGCAGCCGGATGCAGACAGTGTGATCAGGACCTATGCACCTGGCGGATCCCTTGCCGCTGGCGTGCTGGATCCGGATGTAACCGTACCGAAAACCGGCGATGCGCCAGCCTTGCTGCGCTGGCGTGGCAACCTTGAGCAATTACGCGGGCGCGATTTGACCATGCTGTCAGCGGCACCGTTCGTGGTAGCCGGCTGGGAAATACTGCAGCAGGCAACGCAAGCCAGCCCCGATCTCGATCCGGTGGAACTGGCGGCCGCGATCAAGGCAGCGCCCGCTCCGGAAGGTACGGTATTTGACCGCGTGCACGGCAAGACGGTGTTCGTTGGCGCCAATGCCGCAGCCACGTTTGACGCCATTGCCACGCCTCTCGGCGCCCCCGAGCCGGGCATAGTCCTGCACTGGAATGCCTGGGCGAACCTGATGGCGGGTGACTTCCTTGCGCCCCTGCCGCACTGGTTGAGCTGGGCGGCAGCACTGGCCGTCATTGTGCTCTTGCAGATATCCCGGAACGCGATCACTGGCCTGCGAAGGCCCGCGGTTGTGGCCGCCGCAACCGGAGTGCTGCTACTGGCTGGCAGTGCCGCCCTGTTTCTCGCCGGATTCTGGTTTGCACCCGGCCTCCCGGTGGTGGCAGCAGCACTTGGATTTACCGCCGTGGCGGTGGAGAGCTTCCGCACCGAACGTGCGCGCAAGCAGGAAATCCAGGGCTGGTTTGGCGCCTATGTTTCCCCGGCGGTGGTGCGTCGCCTGTTGGCGGATCCCAATGCCATTGAACTGGGCGGGGAGATGCGTGAAGCCACCATCCTGTTCTCCGACATCGCCGGATTCACCACCATCAGCGAACGCCTGACACCCACGCAACTGGTGGGGCTGATCAACCGCTTCCTCGAGGGCCAGACCGAACGCATACTCGACCACGGTGGCTATCTCGACAAGTACATCGGCGATGCGGTCATGGCGGTATTTGGCAGCCCGGAAGAATTGGAAAACCATGCGCTCAAAGCCTGCCAGGCGGCGCTCGCCTGCCGGGCAGCGCTCGAACAGCTCAACGATGAGATTGAAGGACAATTCGGCATGCGCCTGGGCATGCGCACCGGGATCAATACCGGGGACGTGATTGTTGGCAACGTGGGTTCAACGCGCAAACGGAATTTCACTGTGCTCGGCGATGCTGTGAATCTTGCATCCCGCCTGGAAGGCGCAAACAAGGAAACCGGCACGTCCATCCTGTTGGGGCCAGTGACGGCGGCGCGGGTGGTCGGGCGGATGATACTGCGGCCGGTCGCGCGCCTGCAGGTCAAAGGCAAGACCCAGGCAGTGGAGGTGTTTGAGTTACTGGCCGATGGCAACCACGCGGATGATGCGATGCGCGAGTTCGTGGTTACCTTCACGCGCGCGTTTCGCGCCTACTGTGAGCGCAAGTTTATCGAAGCCGCCGCAACGTTTGCCCAGGCCCAGGCCCAACGCCCGAACGACGTGCTCAGCGCGTATTACCACGAAGATGCGCTAAGATTAAGCAGGACACCACCCGAGCCCGGTTGGCAGGGCGTGTTGAAGCTGGAGACGAAATGACACCGCACCGATTGCTGCTCATCAGTACCATCACCGCGCTGGCGTGCGCCCTTGCACCGTTCGCAGGTGCGGCTGAATTCAGCAAAGGCGACAAGGTCTGGTCCAAGAACGTTGAGACTGCGCTGCTGGCCGAGCCTTCTCCGCTCGCCGCTACCCAGGCAACGGTGGGCTTTGCCGAAAAACTCGCGGTCAAGGAAACCCAGGGGAAGTGGTTGCGGGTCAAGGCCGATGATGCCAAGGGTGATGAAGTCGGTGGCTGGGTGTTCAGCGGCAATGTTGCTGGCGAAAAACCCAAGCTGCCGCCGGCGGCCGGATTTACCACGGTTGATGCCTCGCAAACCAACACCATCGCTGCCGCGCGCCCGCTGACACCGGCCGCTGAACAGTATGCGCAAAACCAGGGAGCAGGAAATGCCCAGGCGGATGTCACCTGGCTGGATGCGGAGTCGGCGCTGGTCACGCAGCAGGACCTCACCGCCTACATGGCCGAAAACAGCAAAGGGGAGTACCAGCAGTGAAGGCCGGTGCACGGGTGGTCCTGCTGGTTGGCTGCCTGGTCGCGTGCATGGTTGGCCAAACCGCGCAGGCTCAATTTCCCGGCATCGGCGACATTGGCAGTGCAATCAGCAAGGCCAAGAAAACCGCCGATGACACGGCGAAGATAGCCAAAGGCGCCTCGGGCCTTACACTCGAGGAAGAAATCGCCATCGGTGACGCCGTCTCCGTTGCCATCGTGGCGCGTTACGGGGGCGTATGGCGCGATGCGGCGGCTACCCGCCGGGTCAACCTCATCGGCCGCATCCTGGCCCAGTACGCCACTCGCCAGGACCTCGACTGGCGCTTCGGCCTGCTGAATTCACCGGCAATCAACGCGTTTTCCGCGCCCGGTGGTCGCGTATTTATTACCCGCGGGCTGTACGAACTGCTGCCCAACGATGACGAACTGGCCGGTGTGCTGGCGCACGAGATCATCCACATTGATCGACGCCATGCGGTCAACAGCATTGCCCACAACGAAATGCTGGGCGGCTTCACCGGCCTGCTGGCAGATAATAGCGGGGCATTTGGCCAGTTCGCGCAGGTCGTGGATGCGGTGGCTGACGAGATCCTCGTTACAGGTTATGACCCCGACACCGAGTTCGAGGCCGATGCGGGTGGGCACGACCTGGCGGACGTGACCGGTTTCGCACCCGGCGGCCTGCGTGCGGCGCTGATACTGATCTCTACCGTCAACAATCAGCAGCAGGAAGTGCTTACCACCCACCCACCGATAGCGCAGCGCCTGGAACGCTTACCGGACGAATAGCCACGCGCTCACCCCCAGCACTGCGATGCACGGCAGGAGGAATGTGAGTTCCCCGAGTCCGGCGGGAAAGGGGCCCGGGTAAGGGGCCGGATACAGTTTCGTCAGCCTGGTTCTCGCGGCCTGCCGCTCTTTCCATCGCTCAGCGATACCGAAAGTGCCTGTTCGATTTGACGTTTGAACCGGTCATGGCCGGTAGGCAGGCCTTTGCGCAATCCCTAGCGCAGCGCGTGGATGTGTAATTCATCCAGTGGCTGTTTGAACAATTCCCGGTATGCGGCTTGGCGATTCCTGTCCATGCCGCCCAGACCAAGCCACGTCGAATGGGTTGTCAGGATGGCATTGGCTTCGCCCAAGTCATTGTCGAGTGCTATGTCATTTTTCTGAAACCAGGGTAGTAAATTGTATCCGGCCCCTTTTTTAAATCGGCTGGACGGCCAGCCGCATTCCCATCGCCTTGAGAATTGCAGAAAGCGTTTTCAATTCAGGATTCCCCTGCTCGGACAGTGTGCGATAGAGCGTATGCGCATTCACCTCTGCCTGACGCGC
>Ga0315275_10007764_pt1 | contig 10386 bp, 5 predicted proteins | sample YL17G03_0_MG_FD_205557 | JGI IMG/M metagenome (GOLD analysis project Ga0315275, IMG submission 205557) | Sediment microbial communities from Yellowstone Lake, YNP, Wyoming, USA - YL17G03_0 | ecosystem: Environmental > Aquatic > Freshwater > Lake > Sediment | place: USA: Wyoming | collected...
CGGGGGAAATTCTTTTTGAAGCGTCGTCCGCGGGGCAGAGACGACATGCGGCGCGTGGCGTTTGCACACGCGGTGCAGAGTCACCTGGCGGAGAAGGGATTTGCGGTTACGTCGTTAGTGCCGACGCACGACGAGGGCAACACAATGTTGCAGCTTAACAACCACCTCTACGAGCTGTTCAAATTCGTAACGGGCTCACGGTACAACGGCTCCGTCGAGCAGACTCTTGACACGGGCCGGCAATTGGCGAGGTTTCACGGGTACGTGGCTGACTTTGTTCACGAGTGGAAGCCGCCGCGTGCGAGCTCCCACGATTCGGCGACTGTTCGGCGGTATCTGAAAACCTTAGGCTCGGACAGGATGGCCGGGGCGGACAAAGAACTGCTGACCACTGCGGAGGAGCTAATGAGCATTTATAACGGCTCAAGCTCGCTGGTGAACCAGTGCGGATTCGACTCGTGGGAGCAGCAGGTGGTGCATGGAGACTGGCATCCGGGGAATATGCTTTTCTCGGACGGGAGAATAATTGCGGTGCTGGATTTTGATTCGGTGAGGATCGCCCCGCCAGTGACGGACTTAGCCAACGGGATGCTGCAATTTTCGATTGTAGGGGGCCGGCCGAACCCTGCTGACTGGCCGGACTATTTCGATGAGGCGAAGTTGGTTGAGGTGCTGAATGGGTACCGTGAGGTCGTTAAGCTGGACGAGCATAAGGTCGATTCGCTGCTTGACCTGATGATTGAGACGATGATAGCGGAGTCGGTGCTGCCGGTGGCGGCGACGGGATTCTTCGGGAATCTGAGCGGGCCGGAGTTTCTGAAAATGATACTCCGCAAGGTGAAATGGCTCAGTAAGAACCGAGAGAAGCTGACGGAGGCGATGGCTTCGTAGTTCGCACCTCCCCCTTGGGGCAGGCGTGAAGCGTAAAACGTGAAGCGGGAAGCGGGTGGAGCTACTGCGCCAAGGCGTTAAGGCCGTCCCCAAGCCCTGTGGGCTTGAGGCTGCCACCCAGGCAATGCACGCAAAAGCGCAATTATTTTCTGTGATCGGTATAAACCCTCGATAGAGTCGGACGCACTGCGGCGTTTTTGGGGTTGACTTGGGCGGGAATGCCGTTAGACTAACGTTCCTTTGGGAATCGAAAGAATCAAAATCCCTGCCAAAAGGAGACTGTAAGTGGGTTACAAGTGCGTCGTATTGATAAAGCAAGTGCCTGATACGAAAAGGATTACGGGCGATGTGATGAATGAGGATGGGACGGTGAAGCGTTCTGCGCTGCCGGCCATATTCAACCCGGAGGACCTGAACGCGCTCGAATTAGCCTTGCAGATAAAGGACAAGTACGGAGGGCATATAACGGTCGTTACGATGGGTCTGCCGGGGGCGAGCGCGATACTGAGGGAGTCGCTGTATCGCGGGGCGGATGAGGCGATACTGATAACGGACCGGCGATGCGCGGCGAGCGATACGTTGGCGACGAGCTATATCCTGAGCCGCGCGGTTAAGAAGCTGGAGTACGATATTGTGCTGTGCGGGAGGCAGGCGATTGACGGGGATACGGCGCAGGTCGGGCCGCAATTGGCGGAGAAATTAGGCGTTACGCAGATTACTTACGTCGAAGAGCTTATTGAGCTGGCCGGGGTGACGATAACGGCGCAGCGGAATATCGGAAATGGGTGGCAGCAGGTCAGGACGAAGCTGCCGGCGCTGCTGACGGTTGTGGGCAATGCAAATGAGCCGAGGGTGGCGGCGGCGAGGAAGATGATGAAGTACAAGAAGGCGCGGACGGCGATTGAGGTTGCGCAGGAGATAAGAGGGGCCAATCCGCACGCCGAGGAGGCAGAGATTAAGGAGTTGGTCGAGCGCAGGCGCCAGGAGCTGGAGAATACGGGGCTGCTTATCAGGCAGTGGGACTTGGATGTTGTCGAGGCGGATTTGAACTGGTGCGGGGCGAGCGGGTCGCCGACGAAGGTGCACCGGATTCAGAGCGTAGTGCTGACGGCAAAGGAGAGCAAGGACGTTAGACCGAGCCGAGAGGGAATCTCAGATATGATACATGAGTTGATTGAGGAGAAGACGATAGCGTGAAAAGAGGCAAATTTCAGATTTCAGATTAGAGATTTCAAATTTCAAGTAGTAAAAGGATGGATTCCTGCTTGCGCAGGAATGACGGCGTCGGACCGATTGCACGAGATACGACATACGAGATGCGAAATTATGATAGATGTGAACAGGAAAGGCGAGGTTTGGGTGTTTGCGGAGCAGCATAACGGGCGGCTGGAGGATACTCCGATCGAGTTGATGAGCAAGGCTCGGCGGCTGGCGGATACGTTGGGGGTGGAGCTGGCGGCGGCCGTCCTGGGGGACAAGGTGAAGGGCCTTGCGACGAAGCTGATACAGTACGGGGCGGACAAGGTGTATGTGGCGGAGCATCCGCTGTTGGCTCACTACCAGACGAACAGCTATGCGAAGGCGATGTACGATTTGATTCATAAGCACCAGCCGCAGATTGTTCTTTATGGTGCGACGGTCACGGGGCGGGACCTGGCGCCGCGGATTGCCAGCGCGACGAAGGCGGGTTTGACGGCGGACTGCACGGACCTGCAGATCGGCGATCATACGACGGCGAGCGACAAGAAGCTGCATAAGAATCTGCTGTTTCAGATACGGCCAGCTTTCGGCGGGAATATCGTTGCGACGATTATAAATCTCGACCGCTGGCCTCAGATGGCGACGGTGCGAGAGGGTGTGATGCCGATGCCGGAGCGGGACACCTCACGGAAGGGCAAGGTGATAGAAGAGACGGTGAAGCTGTCGCAAGAGGATTTGCCGCTGGAGATTCTGGCGGAGCATAAGCGGGCGAAGAAGGTCGATCTGAAGACGGCGAGGATAATCGTGGCCGGCGGAGCTGGGGTGGGGAGCAAGGACAACTTTCGGCTGGTGTGGGAGCTGGCAAATTGTCTTGGCGGCGCACCGGCGGCAACGAGGGCGGCGGTTGATTTGGGTTATATCGACCATGACCATCAGGTCGGGCAGACGGGAACAACGGTTCGGCCGAGCCTGTATGTCGCCGTGGGAATCAGCGGGGCGATTCAGCACCAGGCGGGGATGTCGCAGAGCCAGAAAATCGTCGCTATCAATAACGACCCGGATGCGCCGATATTCCAGGTCGCCCATTACAGAATCTTAGGCGACCTGAACGAGGTTGTGCCGCTTATGATAAAGACGATCAAAGAGAAAGGGATCAAAGACTAAATCCTAAGCACTAAATACGAAATCCGAAACAAATTCGAAATGCAAATGTTCAAATGAACAAAACGGCGAAGTGCAGATGCAAGTTAGAGTCCGACAGCCGGATGCTTCGCCTTCGGCTCAGCATGACAAGGGAATTCGTTATGGCGAATTTTTACAGGGATAACAACGATATACAGTTTTTGTTCAGGCATATAGACGCGGGCAAGCTGGCGGAGGTCTGCGAGGAGGGCTTCAGGTTCGCGGGCGAATTCGACTATGCGCCGGCGAACGCGGAGGAGGCAATCAGGAATTATGATATGGTTCTGGAATCGCTGGGGCAATTGAGCAGCGACTTTATCGCGCCGCGCGCGGAAGACGTGGACCGGCAGGGCAACAAGCTGAACGAGGACGGAACGGTGACGCGGGCGAAGGGGATAGCGGAGTCTATCGAGAAGTTAGGGCAGGCAGAGGTAATGGGGTTCACGCTGCCGCACCGGTTCGGCGGGTTGAATTTTCCGAACCTGATTTATACGATGGCTATCGAAATACTGTCGCGTGCGGATGCGGCGCTGATGAATATATTCGGCCTGCAGGGGATTGCAGAGACGATCAATGCGTTCGCATCGGAGGAAATCAAGCAGAAGTACCTGCGCCAATTCTCGGAGGGTAAGGTGACCGGTGCGATGGTTCTGACGGAGCCGGACGCGGGGTCGGATTTGCAGGCGGTGAAGCTGCGGGCTTTCCAGGATAGCGAGGGACATTGGTTTCTGCACGGGGTCAAGCGATTTATCACTAACGGGTGCGGGGATGTTTTGCTGGTGCTGGCGCGGAGCGAGACGGACAGGAGCGGCGGGCTGGGGCTGAGCTTGTTTGTGTGCGAGCCGGGGCCGACGGTGCACATCCGGCGATTGGAGGACAAATTAGGCATTCACGGGTCGCCGACGTGCGAGATATTTTTCGACAATACTCCGTGCGAGATAATCGGGGAGCGGCAGCGCGGACTGGTGACATACGTTATGAGCCTGATGAACGGCGCGCGTATCGGGATTGCAGCTCAATCCATGGGGATTGCGGAGGCGGCGTTTCGGGTGGCCCGGGACTATGCGGCGACGAGGAAGCAGTTCGGGGTAGCGATTGAGAAGCTGCCAGCGGTGCGGGATATGCTTATAGATATGAAGATTGCAATCGAGGCCGGGCGGGCGCTTCTGTATGAGACGTCGCGTGTGGTGGATACGGAAATCGGATATGCGAAGCGGCTCGAAGAGCGTCCCCCGGAAGATAAAGGCGAGGCCAAAGAGTTGAAGGAGAACTCTCGCAAATACAAGAGATTCGCATCGATGCTGACGCCGATGAGCAAGTACTACTGCTCGGAGATGTGCAACAGGGTCGCATACGATTCGATTCAGGTGCTCGGGGGCAGCGGGTATATGCGGGACTACGCGGTTGAGAGGCACGCGCGCGATGCGAGGATAACGACTATCTATGAGGGGACGAGCCAGTTGCAGGTTGTGGCGGCGGTTCGCGGGGTGTGCAGCGGGACGGCGGAGAAATACATCGTAGAACTGGCTGCTTTGGATTACGATGACGGAGTTAAGGACCTGCTCGGGATGCTGGGCGAGGGGACGCAGCTTCTGACCGAATCGATTCCGTTCGTGAAGGAGCAGGGCAATGAGTATATGGACCTTTACGGCAGGGCGCTGGTCGATATCGCGATAGATTTGATTAACGGGTATCTTCTGTGCGGGCAGGCAAGCACGAAAGTGGATATGGAGGCCCCGGTTCCGGAGGCGGGTGCGGGCGGCAAGGAGCAAACGATCTCGATGAAAGAGCGCAAGGCAAGGGCGGCGAGGAGATATGTCACCAAGAACGCGCCGAAGATTGCGGCGCTGGCGAAGCTGATTGTGACTGGGGATAAGTCAACTTTCACGGAGTACGGGGCGCTGGTCGGGCCGGCACAGATGGAATGAGGGGCAGGGATGCTTAGAGCGGTGATATTCGACTTCGACGGGGTGATAACGGATTCGGAGATTCTGCACTTTCGGGCGTTCAATGCGGTGTTAAAGCGGTTGGGCGTCGAGCTGACGACACAGGATTACTACAAGATGTACCTGGGGCTGACGGACATAGACTGCTTTAAGATGCTGATTCGCCAGGGGCTGCTGAAGATCGATGCGGGCCGGATACCGGATTTGCTGGAGAGAAAAAAGGCGGTATTCGAGGAGCTGGCGAGGACCGAGGGCCGGCTTATCGAGGGCGCACGGGATTGTATCGGCATGCTTGCTGAGAACAGGATACCGATGGCGATTTGTTCGGGGTCGCTGCTTCCTGAGATAGAGGTGGTGTTGGAAGATGCGAAGCTGCGGGAGTTTTTTGAGGTGATTGTGTCGGCGGAGCATATCAGGGCGGGAAAGCCGAGCCCCGAAGGGATGCTTTTGACGCTGAAAAGACTCAACGAGAATCGCAGGGAGCCGATGCACAACGGCCAGTGCGTGGTGATAGAGGATTCGAGCTGGGGATTGGAGGCGGCGAAGGCGGCGGGGATGCACACGGTGGGGGTGACAAACTCATACGATGCCGCTCAACTGGGCCTGGCGGAGAAGATTGTCGGGAACCTTGCGGAATTGAGGATTAGCGATTTGCAGGAGCTTTGCGCGTGAGGCGCGTCTGGTATTACGTGGAGCACAGTGCCGTATTTCGCAAATACGACGACTATGCGAATAAGTTGCTATTGCAGAAAGAATAGATTTCTCCGCTGCGCGACGCTTCGCATCGCTCCGGTCGAAATGACAGGGTGGAAAGAGTGGGTCGAAATGACACCGTAGTAGCGGGACTCACGAAATGCGGTGCTGGGTCGGCGTTCCGGCGACCGCTAAACGAGAGGAATCGCCGGCTGGGAGCAATGGGGTGAGGACGGGTAAAACGCTATTTGTACGAAGCGGAGGCGCTATCTCGCTTTGGAAAGTTGCTGAATTCCTGCTTTTTTGTGTAACGAAGCTCGCATTTGTGCGTCTTAATAATAGCCAGGCTGAACAGCCTGGGCCGGGGGTTGATGAAGCTGGACGAAGTCTTATTGGGCAGGAGGAGGTTAGGAAATGAATAGAAGGGTAGGTGCAGGCATGGGGTGGAGGATCTCTCTGGTCGCAGCGGTGGTGGCTATTGCGGGCAGTGCGTGGGGCGATGTCGTCTATGTCGATGGCACGGCTCCGGGGGCGAACGATGGAACGAGCTGGGAGAACGCTTACAATTTTCTACAGGATGCGCTGCCTGCGGTCGGGCCCGTCGGGGCGCGTCTGGAGATTCGGGTGGCCCAGGGCGTGTACAAGCCTGATCAAGGTTTGGAAGTCACGCCGGGCGACTGGGAAGCTGCGTTCGAGCTTACGGGTAACATAGCCGTCAAAGGCGGGTATGCCGGGTATGGCCAGCCGGATCCCAATGCGCGAGACATCGACTTGTACAAGACCATCCTGAGCGGTGATTTGCCCGGTAACGATGCAGATGTGCAGGACCCTTGCGACCTGTTGTACGAGCCTACTCGGCAAGACAACAGCTTCCACGTATTGATCGCGAGCTCCGCGGATGCAAACACCATTCTCGACGGCTTCACTATTACGGGCGGTAACGCCAACGGCGAGGAGCACGAACAAGATAGCGGGGGCGGAATACAAATGCGATGGTTCATGTGGGAAATGCCGGTGATAGCGAACTGCACGTTCATCAAAAATTCGGGCCTCGCGGGAGGAGGTGTGTACAACAGCGATGGGCTCCGCCTGACGGTCACTGGTTGCACGTTCAGTGAGAACGGGGCAGAGTGGGGCGGAGGTATAGGAAATGGGGGCACTGTTACGCTGGCCAACTGCACGTTCAGCAAGAATTACGCAAGCTGGAAGGCCGGGGGGGTGGCGAACGGCGAGGCGAGAGGGACGCTGGAGAACTGCACATTTGTTGGGAACCGAGCCGAATACGGCGGAGCGATGTACAACGGCGAAGGCCGCGCGACGTTGACCAATTGCAGTGTGATCGGCAACTCGGGGGTGACAGGAGGGGCATTCTACAACAGTGACGGCGCAGTGACAATGATCAATTGCACGGTGAATCGCAACTGGTGCAGCGGCAGAGGCGGTGTGGTGTATGTTGGCTCGGAGGACAGCGCGACATTCATGAATTGCGTGGTGACGGGCAACTTCGCACCACAAGGCGGGGTCGTTTACGCCGGCGAAAACAGCTATGTGAAACTGACAAACTGCACGCTCACCGGAAACTGGGCCGCGGCCAACGGCGGAGCATTGTACATCAACGAGCCGGACGAGGCGACAATAACCAATTGCATCCTCCGGGGCAACCGGCCCGAGGATATATACTATGAGGCGCCAGGCAGTGCGACAGTCATAACGTACAGCAACGTGCCGGGGGCGCTGGCCGATAGGGGTAATATAGACGCCGACCCCTGTTTTGCCGAGGCGGGGCACTGGGACCAAAATGGAACCCCTGCCGATCCCAATGATGATTCTTGGATCGACGGAGATTACCACCTCAAATCACAGCAGGGCCGATGGGACCCCAACAGCCAAAGATGGGTCCGGGACGATGTCACAAGCGTGTGTATCGATGGCGGCGACCCAAACTCGGATTGGACGGCGGAACTCTGGCCGAACGGGAGGCGGATCAATATGGGGGCGTATGGGGGCACAGCTCAAGCCAGTATGTCACCAAACAGCATCGGCAACATCGCCGACTTGGACCATGACGGCTTTGTGTATCGGCTGGACCTACCATATTTCGCGGGGCAATGGCTTCTTGCTCGCGACCTGCTTGCGGCAGATTTAACAAGAGATGGAAGAGTGGACTTTTTGGATTTTGCGGTTTTCGCGGCGAACTGGGAGTGCCCGCCGATGCCTGCTTGTGCGGAGAATCCGAATCCTCCAGACGAAGCGGTCTCGGTTAGCCGCATGCCTGTACTGAGCTGGACTTCAGATGCGAACGCGCGCTGGCACGATGTGTATTTCGGGACGGACAGCAACGGCGTTTTTCAGGGACGGCAGGCTACGACGACATTCGAGCCGAATACTCTGGGGCCGAACGCAACGTACTACTGGCGGATCGATGAGATGAATCCTGCGGGGATAACGACCGGTACGGTGTGGAGCTTTCGGACGACATCGACGCCTGCTCCTGCAAGCAACCCCAGCCCTGCCGACGGGGCCATTCGTGTTTCGACGTATACCGATCTGAGCTGGGAGGCGGGGGCCGGTACGGAGTTGCACGAGGTCTACTTCGGGACCAGCAGTCCCGGCACATTCCAGGGGGAACGGACAGGAACAACCTTCGATCCCGGACCACTATCGGCGCAGACCACCTACTACTGGCGCATCGATGAACGCAATCGCAGCGGCAGCACCATCGGCTGTGTCTGGAGCTTCACAACCAGATAACACGCATCCGCACAAATCAACGCGCACACCCCAGACGCATCGCGTCATTCCTGCGAAGCTTGTCCCCTGCAGCGGTGGGAGAGCAGGAACGAGAAATCATGCCATGTTATCGTCAGATTTGCACTTGCGGCGGCAGTCTGCTGCAAAAGGGTAATTCTAAGACCCTATTTCAATCGCAGCGCGCCTGGGCCGACGAGCTCGGCTTTGACCCTATCGGTCTTCAAATCGTATTCGATCTGGTCTGCAAGCTGGCCGTTGAACTGGCAGGGGAAGGATTCGCTGCCAATGACCTTTATCAGTTGCTTTGCGTGGTCGTAGAAGAGCTGGCCGCCAATGAACTCGTTGTCTTTGGCCTGATAGGTGACGCCGCCGGACGCGGTCAGCGTGGAAAGGTCGGTCTGGCCGGGAGCGGTCTCGATGAGGTTGGCCTCGACGTGATTGGCTGTGACTATGATGTGCTCGCTGAACTTGCCGTTTTTGATGGGGAAGTACTGAACGACCAAAGCCCCGGCTGGTCCGGCATCGACGATGATTCGGTTCTCCGCCTGGAAGTATCGCAAAGCTTCGAAGTTTTGAATAACGGCCCAGCAGGGCTTGTTGAGGCTGAATTTCGGGGACTTATCGTTGGGGTCGGTCTTGGCGGGCGCTTCGGCGTTGGCCAGCTTAATAATTCCCGGCCCGACGGCGGTATAAAGCTGCTGGTTGGGGTCGTAATCGAATTGTCGGCATATAAGCTCTATGCCGCTGAGCAGCAGGTCGGCGGAGGTCTTTCTGGTGGCAAGGGTGACAATTCCGCCGACGGCTCTTAGATGCTCAATGCCCATCGACGAGGCCGAGGCGCGGCTGTTGGCGTCGGCAGGCAAATCAACGGCTATCTGCTGCGACGAAAGGATGTATTCTTCGACGAACTTCGGGTCTTTGCGGACCACTACGGCCTTGGAATCACCCTCGAATAGCACCTGATTCCTCGAGGGTAGAAAACGGGCATGTTTGGTCGCGGTCACTTTCGCAGGAAGCGGGACGGCGTTCGGTTCATTACTGTCAAAGGCATCCACGTAGAAATCGAGCTTAACCGGTCCAAGGGCAAGAATATCCGGCGCGTCGGACGGCGTTTCGACGCCCTTCTTCGGCAGATTTGCAATAAGCTGAGACGAGGCAAGCGTGAAGCTATGGTCGGGCGCGAGACCCTCCTGCGGCATCGTACAGAGGCAGTTGCCGTCGAATATGGCCTGATTTGCGTCGGGCAGGAACTTGGCCTGGCGCTGCGCGGTGACCTTGACGGGGAGGGGAGGCTCCTTGGTCAGTGCGGCGTTGGAATCCTCGACCCAAAATGTCAGCTCAACAGGCCCGGCGGCAATAATCTCCGGCGCGGCATCCGGGCCTACCAGGCCGGCCTGGGGCAGGTTCACGGTGAACTTCGAGCCGGAGAACCGTATGTCACGCGGCTGCAAGAGGCCTTGCTGAGGCATCGTGCAAAGACAATCGCGCTCGAAGACGGCCTGATTCGAGGCCTTGAAGAACTTGGCGCCGTCTTTAGATGTCACCGTAACGGGGACGCTTGTGGCATTGGCATCGCCAGCCATCACGTCGCCGCTGTAGAACGTGAGTCTCGATGCACCGTGAGCAATGGTATCCTCCGTCAGGGCGCTGTAGTCGATTCTCCGGGTAAAGAAGGAGGTCTGGCCCTCGGCGACATCAAGCTCTTTCGGCTGCACGGAGGGGA
>Ga0315275_10007767_pt1 | contig 10386 bp, 10 predicted proteins | sample YL17G03_0_MG_FD_205557 | JGI IMG/M metagenome (GOLD analysis project Ga0315275, IMG submission 205557) | Sediment microbial communities from Yellowstone Lake, YNP, Wyoming, USA - YL17G03_0 | ecosystem: Environmental > Aquatic > Freshwater > Lake > Sediment | place: USA: Wyoming | collected...
CAGGCTCTTGTCTGATGCTGCAGCAAGAGCAGCGGCGACCCCGGCAGCCTGCCCCGTCGCCGTGCACATGGGCTGGCTGCGAAGGGTGCCATTCACTTTGCGATCAGTCCAAATACTCCTTCCTCCGACGATGATATTGTCGAATCCTTGAGGAACGAGACATCTGTATGGGACCTGATAGGGCCCTTCAACCATCTCGAATTCCCACTTTATTTGTTCGCCACGCCCGGCTTCCTTGCCAGAGTGTATGTCACTGTGAGCCCACTTGCCCTGCATTATAGCGTCATTGAATCTCTTGGCATGTCTGAAATCATCTATTGTTAAGTAGTAGTCACCTTTGATTCGTCGAGTTTCTCTGATGCCGATCTGGGCAGGGGTGCTAAGCAGGTAGGCGTTCTCGAAGCCCGGAATGTATTTCTTCATAACCGGAAACAGCTGCTGAAGGCTGTCGCGTTCGTTTATTTCTCCGCGTGTAAGACTCCTTGCGTCCGTTCCGTCGATTCCTGGAGTGTGGGTGACATTCACGTGGAATTGACCCTCTATGGGCAGGCGCACCATTCCAATTCCGGGTTCTGGCAGAGGAATTGTGAGATCATGCGCCTCTCTAGCCTGCTTGATTGCCTTGTGGAATCCTTGCCAGATAGAGGATCTATCAACATTTTTTATGAACTTACCCAGCCGAGGATGAACCGCAAACTCGTCAGGGTTGTCCAAGAGATACTGCCTGAGTTTCGCCGTGTTGACCCCGCCTACCATGAAGCATAGTGTACAGGCCATCAATTCCCCGTCGTCAGTACCCTTTTGGAATGGTGCGCCTGCCCAGGCGGCGATGTCACCATCGCCAGTTGCGTCTATAATGAACTTCCCACGGACTTCTTCCCGGCCTGACTTGCTGTGCACCACGACCCCTTCAACAGCGCTGCCCTTCCCCAATACACCTGTCACGAATGAATGAAGAAGAAGATCGACGCCAGATTTCCTGAGCAACTCCAGTTCAACACGTTTCAGGACCTCTGCATCGAAGCCACATCCGGCTTCCCAGTATGTAAAAGGCATCTCAACATTGTCGAAAGGGAAGTCCAGCAGAGCCTTCCTTTTATCGAGCTCATCATACAGCTCTCGCGCAATGCCAGTAATCTCCATCAGCTTGATGGGGTCCCAGTGATTGACCAACCCGGCCGTTGCCATTCCCCCAAGGAAGCCGTATCGTTCGATAAGAAGGGTACTCGCTCCGGCGCGAGCCGCCGCAAGACTCGCTCCTATGCCAGCCGCTCCCCCACCCACCACGATGACGTCTCTCTTGTCCACGCTTTCCTTCCTTTCTCCGTGCAATCTACCGCTCCGCAACTGTGGAACAGAATCCGCGCCCTTCTGGGGATAAAAGCAGTCCCTGTTGACCCGCGAGATCTTCTGCAAACAGCAGAATGTTAATACTCGATCCAACGATGTCCAATAATGCCTTGAACCGCTTCTTCTGAAAATCTGTTATGCGCCGCAGAAGCACGTGAGCTAATTCTTTATTGGCGACCAAGTCCATCGTGAATGTATAAAAACCACGTAGGTACCACGCTACACCAAAGATCTCAGTTCTTGCCAGGTTCCCCACGACGGCATAAGGAGAACCGCGACGTTCTGTTGCCTCTTCCTCAAGACCCTGGAACCGCGCATCGGAAAGCGGATCGGGCCAGGGATACTCCTCGATATCGGCCAATCCCGCATCTTTCAACGGGAACGAGGAAAGCGAGGACGAGCTGCCAGGCCCCCGTAGTTGTACATACTTGATCCCCCACTCTGAAACAAAGACGCCGTTGCGTGCAGGATTCTGCTGCTCGAAGAGAGGCGGACGCTTATATACCCCGATAACATCCAATCCGAGCAACTCACGAACTTCCTCTGCTACGTATGCAGTCTGCAGTTCCTCCCTGAGAAGACGTGGCTCTATGGGGACCCCGAGCTCTTTCAGCAGAGCCGAACACGCTCGTACATTCATGGTCGTTTAATAATGAGCCCCCGCGTCGAGGGGAACCCGATCGGTTTTAATGTGCTCGAGGGCCGACAGAACTCGTTCTCTCGACGTCACGAGAGCCTCTTCCTACACTATCCTTTTATCGATCCGGCAGTTAGCCCGTATATAAACTGTTTCTGAAGTGCCAAGAAAAAGACGAAGATCGGCAACGTCATTAGCCCCGACCATGCCATTATGTCCCCCCAGACCATCAAGTCACCGCCGGACTGCTGATACAGTCCTATCGCCAGCGGCCTTATCTCGGCCGCTGTCGCCAGGACGAGCGAGAAAATGAAGTCATTCCAACTCAAGATGAAGCTGAAAACGGTCGCCGCCACGATCCCAGGACCCGCCAGAGGAATGATGATTCGTACGAGCGCGCCCAGGGGACTCGCTCCGTCTATCCCGGCCGCCTCATCGAGCTCTCTCGGAATAGTGGTGAAGTAGGCGTCGAGCAACCAAGTAGCGTAAGGAAAGCAGAAAGCGAGTTGTGCGATGATGAGGCCTATTCTTGTGTTGACCAAATGCAGCTCCGCCATGACCCTGAACATGGGAATGATAAGGAGAACTGGTGGGAACATGTAAGCAATAAGTATGAGTCTCGCTATAAGTCTGCGCCCTCTGTATTTGAACCTCGAGATGGAGTATCCGGCAGCTATTGAGAACGTGATTGCTAGTATGGTTACAGAAAGACTAATAATCAGGCTATTCAGTAGATTGTTGACGAATGTGTTATGAAGGATAATCCGTTCCATGTACCCGAGACTCAGGCGAGATGGAAACAGCTTGGGCGGGAAGAGCCATACCTCCTGTGGAGGTCGCAGCGAGGACGAGAACATCCAAAAGAACGGGAACACGGAGACTATTGCCATGACGGACAGTACAGAATATCTAGCGGCCGGCAACAGGGCATGCGTCAGCCTTCTTGTCGGTATGAGTCTACTCATGAGCTTCATCGGTCCTCCGCAGAAGGAAAGCCGCGAAGACCGTGAGAATGGCTAGCGAAACCACCGCAAGAGCCGAGGCTCTCCCAAGCCACCCTTCTCGAAAACCGACTTGATAGATTAGGACGGGCAGGATATTCGTGCGGTTATTGGGGCCTCCTCCGGTGGTCATGAATACGAAGCTGAAGTTGTTAAATACCCAGAGCACTCGAAGAGAAACCACGACCAACAGTATCCTTGCCAACATCGGAATAGTTATCTGCCAAAACGTCTGCCAATCATTCGCGCCGTCAATCTTGGCCGAATCGTAAACGTCCGCTGGAATGGAATCGAGCCCGGCAATTATGGAGATAATCATATACGGCACTCCAAACCATATGTTCATGGCTATCACAGACGGCATCGCCCGGCTCATGTCTCCGAACCACCCGATAGGACCTGCGATGATTCCCAGTCGGATGAGGAAGTAGTTGACGATTCCGATAGCCGGTTCCAGCATCCATTTCCAACTGAATGCCAGACTGACGGCAGGAAATGTCCAGGGAACAAAGAGCAGGATTCGAAAAAGAGAAACGCCTCTGCGAATCCCGCTCAGGCACAAAGCAGCGATCATGCCGAAGAATAGTTGGAATACTACGGAAGCGGCAGTCCAGACAATGTTACTTAGCAGGGCCGGGTACAACTCAGACTCGGACCCGAAGATCTCAAGATAGTTTCTCAGTCCTATGAAGACTCCTGGAGGATGATAGATGTGAAGGTTGGTCGCCGAATAGTAGAAGGTAAGAATCGTCGGATACCCGATAACCAGCACGAGAATGATCAGGCCGGGCGCCAAGAGACCAATGTAGAACGCTCTTCTGTTCATCTCATGCTAGATCGCACTGCATCATGGGATAGTACTCCAGGAATCATGGCTCGCGGGCGAGCCATGATTCCTGCCTTACGCTAATGCAAAGAAGCTTCAGTTTCCCATGCGGGCCTTAGCCTACTTTCCAAACAGCGCCTTGAACTCCTTGACTTTCTTTTCCAGCGCTGCCTGCGCGTCTTTTACTGCCTGTTCGACAGTCACGTTCTCGAGATAGATTCTCTGGAACATTGACTCGATGATCCCGGTCTCCATCAAATACGAATATGGGTTCGCGCCATGTTGTAAGCTGCCGCTTTGTGGTGCGCGGGATTCACGCGATTCCGTCCACGTTTTCGCCGCGATCAGGGGTCAGATTGCCGCTTTGTATTCTCGGCTGGGAGGCGTGATAGGAGAAGCTACGCGGCCTACGCCGGGGTAAGGCGAGTCAGCGGGTTGCCCCAGATGTCGCATTCGCCGTTCATCGGAAGCCGGTCAGATCCGCAGCGGAGGATCCTCTGGACGCTTCGGGCGGTTCCCTGACCGTAGAAGATGGCACGGGCAGCAGCCTCCTCGAGCCGGCCGGCGGAGTAGCGCCGTCCCAGCTCGAGGAGACTCTCGGCTTCGAAGATGGCGTGCCTGAGATGGGCCGCCCAGATGGCCTCGACAATGCAGACAGTCGAGTAGCCTCCGCGGTGAAGGGCGTCGTGCAGCAGTTGGTTCTTGATCGCCTGCTCGCTTGACTGCATGGTGAGGGCAAGCTGTCTGGTATCCACGCCGTTGTCCTGTGGGCTCACTCAGCGTTGCACGACGGCCTGCACGTGCTCGGCCTCGACCTGGGTGCTCTTGGCGACGAAGGCCTTCAACAGGGCGGCGTTGGCGATGTTGCCGATCGCGCGGAGGATCCCTCCCGAGGCCTGGTGGATGAGGGTGAGGGCGTTCTTGGTGAGCAGGGGCGCGTGGGCCCCGCAGGCGCTCAAGCGATTCTCGATGAAGCTGATGCTCTCCTCAGGGCACAGCCCCTCGACGGAGATCGTCACGGTGATGGAGTTGGCCAGGGCTTCCAGCGTGGAAAGTCCGAAGCGCAACGACAGCGTCTCGGCACCGCAGAGCAGCACGGTCAGGGCGTTAAGGGAGTCGAATTGGAAGTTGGTCAGAAGTCGCAGCTCGGCGAGGATCTCGTTGTTGAGCAAGTGGGCCTCGTCAACGAGGAGCACGGGGTGCAGGTGGCGCGAACCGTTCATCGAGAGGATGTGTTGCTGGATGTCGCGAAACATGGTGGCCCGTCGGCAGGCAGGCGTCAGGCCGAACAGCGCGCAGAGGTGGCTGTAGAACTCGACGATGCCAACGGAGGTGTGGCAGAGATACAGCGGCTTGAACAGTCCCGCCGGTAGGCGCGCAGCCAGCAGGCGCAGCAGGCAGCTCTTGCCGGTGCCGGACTTGCCGACCATGACCCCGATGCCGTGGGTGTCGACCAGAAGCCGAGCGGCGGCGAGGTTCTTCTCCACCGAGGGCAGCAGGTGCAGCGATTCAGTGGGGATCTCCTTGGCGAACGGCAGGGCCGTCAGCCCGAAGTAGCTCAGGACCTCTTTCCAGTTCATCCGTGCTGCTCCTTGTGGTGGGCGTCGAGCAGTCGCGAAGCAGCCAGAGAGGCTGACAGAGGGGTGGCGGCCGGCGTGCCGGGCTCGGCGGGCTGCTCGACGACGAGGTGGTGAGAGTTGTAGGCGCGCCTGACGCGGCTATTGGCGTAGGCGTCTACGATACGGGCCTCCCCATGAGGCTCGCTGCCAAGCAGCACCCGCACGGGTCGCCGCCGCGGGGGCAGCATGGGGTCGTAGCGCAGGCGCACGTGCTCGCCGATGAGGGTGGAATCCACCTCGTAGAGCACGCCGTAGAGTGTGAGGGTGGAGTCCTTGTGGACTTTGCGGTTGTCTTCGTGCATGAAGACTTCCGCGAGGTTCACCGTGGGGTCGATGGGGATGACCAGGTGGGCCTTCTCCAGCCACAGCTCCAGCGGGGTCTTGCCGCCAAGGGCGCGATGAGGGCTTCGGTGGTATTCGCTTTCCAGCCAGCTATGGAAGCGCATGTCCAGATCCTGCAGGCTGGCGAGGGAGTCGGTGTCCAGGATGCTCAGGAACTGCTGGCGCACCGTGCGGAAGAACCGCTCAATTTTCCCCCGGCCTTTCGGCTTGTAGGGACGGGAATGCACCAGCACGATGCCCAAGGTGTCCAGGATGCGCCGCGTCTGCAGCGACACGAACCCCGCCCCGTTGTCCGCATACGCCCGGCCGATTCTCCCGTGGGCGGCGAGGATATGTCGGATGCCACACTCGAAGGCCAGGGCGTTCTCGCTGAAACTGAAGCAGGCATAGAGCACCCGACGGGTGGCGTCGTCGAGGAACGCCAGAAGCACCGCCTGCCGCCGCTTGCCCTTCGCGTCAGGGACGGCCACGGTATACATGCAGTCGACCTGCACGCACTCCAACGGCGAGAAGAACTCAAACGGCAGCGTCTGCTCCTGCTGGTGGACACGGCGACGCCCCTCACGGTCCAGCCCGGAGGCGCGGACCAGCCGCGCTAGCGACGAGCTGGATGGGTGCGACTGGATGCGGCCCTGCCCCTGCAATCGTTTCAGCGTGACGGTGGCGCTGCACTCGGGGTGGCTCTCCAACTCCGAGATCAGCAGTGCAGCCTCCGACTGCGTCAGCGCGCGGCAACTACCGCTGTCGCGCCGCCGCCGCGGGGTCAACCCCTCCATGCCGTCTCTTCGGTAGGCGGCCAGCCACTTGCGCAGGCAGCTCACCGTGAGCTTTCGCTTGCTCAGGTAGGGCACCTCATGCTCCCGCCCTGCCTTCTGGCGCACCAGCGCCCGAAGCTCCTGGCGGTTGAGGTAGGGGTTCACCAGCTCGGCGATCAACGCGTAGCGGAACGCCGCGATCTCTCGATCCCGAGCCTCCTGCTCCTGGCGGTTCATGCGTGGCCTCCTTCCCGTCGTGCGCTCACGGTCCGGAGGCTATCGCGGTGGTCTGCTCGGCGGCAGAGCCACCCTCATGTGAAGCCGGCCGAATCCGAGCCCCACGGGAGCAGGGCAGGATGGAAGCGCGGCAGAAGCAGACGGCGTTCGATCGATGCGCGAGGCAAAAAACGTTGACGGCAACCAGCGGCCGCTCCGCCTCGCCCACCACCGAGCGCACCCAGGCAAGCCCTCCGAGCCGCTCGTCGCCGAAGGCGGCAAACAGCGCCTTGGCACGAGTGATCGCCCAGGAAAACAGCCGCTCCAGGCACTTGGGGTAGGCCTCGCTCATCCCGCGGCCGACGAGCTCGGCGCCGGCCCGCCCCCGACCCACGCCGGCTGCCCGAGCTGCGAGGTAGCGCTCGGCCTCAGCGCTCCCGATCGACAAGCCGGGAAGAGAAAAGCTCGGGATGATTGCGTGGGTACGCCGGCAGCATCGGCACCGCAGGCGGACGATCAGGATCCGGCTGAGGAAGTGGTACTTCTCGTAGCGGCCATGGCGACGCAGGTATCCCTCGCTCCCACAGGCGGGACAACGACGGGAGGCGTCCAGCCTCTGCCAGCCGGACCACACCTCGGAGGGGTTATAGTCTTTCTCAGAACTGTCGAGTATAAGTACTGTGTTGGGTTGGGGGTCGGGCGCGGTCCTGCGGGATACAGGAGGCCGCGCCCGATTTCCCGTCCTCCCTCCGGGACTTCCCAGCTACAGTAACTCGGCAATCCCACCCCTTTTCTCAAACTAGAGCCCGCGCGCTAACATTCCCCACCCCGACGATCGGCGGTACGGTGTCCCCCGAGGGGAGACACCAAGGATGGGCTATCGACGGATGCAGAAGCGCGACCTGTGGGAGATCTACCGGCGATGGCAGACCGGCCAAGCCATTTCCCATATAGCCGCAGGGGAGCGGCGTGACCGCAAAACCATACGGCAGTACGTAGAAGGGTTCGCCGAACTCGGCTTGACGCCCGACGCGCCCGCCGTGGACGAGCAGGACTTCTACCGCCTTGTGGAGGGACTGCTGCCAGCCTACGGCGATCGACCAGCCCCGGGCAGCGAACAACTCGTTCCCTATCGCGATGAACTTCGAGACTTGATCAATCACGACAAAGAGCCGTTGAAACCCAAGACCGCGTTCCTGGTGGTGAGCCGCAAGTACTCGCTGACGGTGAGCTACGCGACGTTCAAGCGCTTCGCCCGGCAGCAGGGCCTCAGCACCGTCGAACGGCGCCGGATGATCCGCATCGAACTGCCCCCGGGATTGGAGACGCAGCTCGATTACGGGAAGGTGGGAACGCTGCGCGAGCACGTCGGCGGTGAGAATCGGATCGTATGGGCCTTCTGCGGGATCTTGAGCCATAGCCGCCTGCCCTACGTGCAGTTTGTCTTCACGCAGGACCAGGGCAGTTTCGTGGGCAGCGTGGTGCAGATGATCGAGCAGTACGGTGGGGCCACCGAGTTCTATTCGCTGGACAACCTGAAGTCCGGGGTCGCCAAGCCCGACCTGTGGGACCCGCAGATCAATCGGGCGCTCGCCGAGTGCGCCGAGCATTACGGGGTCTTCATCGACCCCTGTCGGGTGGGACGGAGCACCGACAAGGGCAAGGTGGAACGCCTCGTGCCGTCGGCGCGGGAGCTGTTTCGGATGCTGAAGGCCCTGCATCCGAGCGCGGACCTCGCGGAACTGAACCAGCATGCCCTCAGGTGGTGCCGCGAAGACTATGGGTGCCGTATCCACGGCACCACCGGCGTCACCCCGCAGGAAGCCTTCGAGACCGAGCGTGCGACGCTGAAAGCCCTCCCGGGGGAACGGTTCCAGGTCCCGGAATGGAAGCATCCCATCGTGCACGCCGGCGACCAGTTCCTGACGTTCAACAAGCGCAGGTTCTCCCTTCCTCCCGCGTGGCGGGGGCGCCGCGTGTGGGCCCGCTATAGCGCCCCGATTCTGCAGCTCTTCGACAACGAGACGATCATCCGCCAATACGTGCTCAACGATCGGCAGCGGATCTACTGGGTCGAGCAGGACTTTCCCGAGGAGGTGCGTACCATGATGAACGGAGGATATCCCGGCTGGATCCTCGAGAAGGCCCGCACCTATGGGCCCTGCGCGGTGGAGCTGCTCGCCTCGGTGCTGCGCCCCCACGCCTACCTCAACGCCCGTCGGGCCAGGGGGATGCTCGGCATCCTGGCCATCCATCACGGGCGGTCCTATTTCGAGGAGGTCTGCCAGCGCGCCACTAGCCGCTCGGTGGTGCTGCCGGCCACGCTGAAGCGGATGCTGGAGACCGCGGCCGCTCTCCCGGCCCTGCAGCTGGAGCTTCCGATCTCGGAGTTCGGCGCACGGATGGTTCGTGACGTGCGCTATTACACCAACTGAAGAAGAAAGGGATCCCCATGGAGATGCGTCACCAACTCAGAGATCAGCTGAAACGGCTGAAAATGCCCGGGCTGTCTCAGGCCCTGGACATGCGGCTCGCCGAATGCCGAACCAACAACCTCGGTCACCTGGAGTTCCTCTCGTTGCTGATCCAGGACGAGCTGGTCAACCGGGAAGACAACATGCTATCCAAGCGCCTGAAGGCGGCCGGCTTCGGGGTGCAGAAGTCCTTCGAGGATTTCGACTTTCGTTTCAACGAGGAAGCACTGCCGTCCTCGATACTTCGGGACCTGGCAACCTGTCACTTCATCAGCCAGAAACAGAACCTCGTCATCGGAGGGCCTCCGGGCATCGGCAAGACGCACGCGGTGAAAGCCATCGGGCACGAAGCCGCTCGGCGCGGTCACCAGGTGTTGTTCAGAAGCACGCAGAAGCTGCTCGCCGAGATGCAATCCGACAGCTCGCAACGAGCCGAACGCATCATGAGGCGGGCCGTCGCGGTCGATCTGCTCATCCTTGACGATTTCGCGTTCCGCAAGCTCGACCAGCGGGAGGCGGAGATGCTCTACGTGCTGGCCGAGGAACGACTCGGTCGGGCTTCCACCGTCCTTACCTCAAACCGCCCTCCCGAAGACTGGTACGCCATCTTCCCGGACACGGTGGTCGGAGGCGCGATTCTCGACCGCCTGGTTTCCTCGGCCATCAAGATCATCACGACCACGGGTAAGTCGTACCGACGCGAAGTCATGCGGGTTGAAAACTGTCCCCTCGGTGAGGCCAACCGGTGATCGTGTCCAAGCGCTCGAAACGAGCTCTGAGGATGGCCGTAGACGTACTTTCTCCGACGAGGAGGTGCCCAGATACCCCTCGTCGAATGGTTCGCTCTACCGTTCTTCAGGAGAAGCGTCGTCCTGGATTCCCGAGACGAGCCGATCGGCGCGGGTTACCCACAAGGCCCTTTCGGCGGGTTCCTCATGACCCGCCGAGGGCCATGTGGATAACCCCCCGGAGCTTGGACCTATCCCTGGCCTACGAGGTGGGGAATCTTCGTGACCCCAGGGTGGGGAATATCATGACCCTTGACAGTCCGTGCCTCCCGGTCATTTGACAAGAGCGACTTCAGGCCTAATAATGGCATCGCGAACAGCGACATGAGGATCGCCTGGAGTGGGATCTGGGGGCGCTTTCTGATGTCGGTGAACCCT
>Ga0315275_10007768_pt1 | contig 10386 bp, 9 predicted proteins | sample YL17G03_0_MG_FD_205557 | JGI IMG/M metagenome (GOLD analysis project Ga0315275, IMG submission 205557) | Sediment microbial communities from Yellowstone Lake, YNP, Wyoming, USA - YL17G03_0 | ecosystem: Environmental > Aquatic > Freshwater > Lake > Sediment | place: USA: Wyoming | collected...
TCGACGCCCGCGTGCAACGGGAAGGCCATTCGCTCGCCTACCTGGTCCGGGAGGCCCTCGACGCGTACCTCACGGAGGTGGTTCCGGACGCCGATCGAGCCCTGGATGAGACCTTCGGCAGCCTGCCCGACCTGGAGGTTCCATCTCGCGATGAATGGGCTCGTGGCTGACGTCCTTGTCGATACGGACATCCTGGTCGACCACCTGCGGGGCGTTCGGCGATTCGAGCCCGGTGCCGCGGTGGTGCGCTACTCGGTGGTGACGCGCGCCGAGCTCTACGCCGGGCGAGCCACGGAGGAAGGGCGCGTGGACATGCTCCTGGCGGCGTTCGTTGAGGTTTCCGTGGACCGGTCGATCGCTCAGCGCGCCGGTCGATTGCGCCGGGAGCACGGGCTTCGGCTGCCGGATGCCCTGATCGCCGCCACGGCGCTCGAGTTCGGTCTCCACCTCGTGACCCGCAACTGGAAGGACTTCGAGTCTGTCATCGGACTGCGTTTGGCCTAGCGGAGGTCGCCGACGCCCTGGCGTGGCCAGTCAGGCGAGCGCATCGTCATAGTCGATCTGGCCGCCGGCCACGCGTCCAGCTGGTGACAAGGACCCGGTGCCGCGGCGGATCCCGGTAGTCACGGGACCCGTGTGCGAAACTTGCCCCATGACAACACCGGCCCCTGCGACCGCCCGCTACGAGGCGGTCATCGGGGTCGAGGTCCACTGCCAGGTCCGGACCGCGAGCAAGATGTTCTGCGCCTGCGCCGTGCCACCCGCCGACGCAGCCCCGAACACGCACACCTGCCCCGTCTGCCTGGCCCTGCCCGGCGTCCTGCCCACGATCAACCGCGCCGCCGTCGAGCACGTCCTGACCACGGGCCTCGCGCTCGGGGCGACCGCCCCTGCCGCCACCCGCTGGGACCGCAAGAACTACTTCTACCCCGACCTCCCGAAGGGCTACCAGATCAGCCAGTACGACCTGCCCCTGGCGTCGAACGGGTCGCTGACCGTCGACACGTCCGAGGGGCCGGTGACGATCGGGATCACGCGGGCGCATCTCGAGGAGGACACGGCGAAGCTCGTCCACGCCACGGGCGCGGATGGGCGCCGGGTGAGCCTGGTCGACTTCAACCGCGCCGGCGTGCCGCTCATGGAGATCGTGACCGAGCCCGACATCCGGACGGCCGAGCAGGCGCGGCGCTACGCCGAGGAGCTGCGGCTCCTGCTCCGGACGATCGACGTCTCCGACGCCGAGATGGAGAACGGGCAGATGCGGGTGGAGGCGAACGTGTCGCTTCGGCCGCGCGGGACAGAGCCATTCGGGACACGGACCGAGATCAAGAACATGAACTCTCTGCGGGCCGTGGAGCGGGCGATCGCCTTCGAGATCGAGCGCCAGGCGGCGGCCCTGGACGCCGGCGAGGAGCTGCGCCAGGAGACCCGCGGCTGGGATGACGGCGCCGGCGCGACGTACGTGATGCGGGTCAAGGAGTCGTCCGACGACTACCGCTACTTCCCCGAGCCGGACCTCCCGCCACTCCACCTGGACCCGGCCTGGCTGGACGAGCTCCGGGCCGCCCTCCCGGAGCTGCCCGCGGCGCGCCGGGCCCGGTACGTGGGCGAACTGGGCCTCTCCCCGTACGACGCGACGGTCCTCGCCAACGACGAGGCGATGAACCGCGCCTTCGAAGCGATCCGCGCGGCGGGTCCGGACCTTCCCGCGAAGGAGGTCGCGAACTTCGTGACCGGCGACTACGGCCGGGCGCTGAAGGAGACCGGCACGCGCACGGCCGCGGGGCTCGCCGGGCGGGCCGACGCAGCATCGCTGGCCCATGTGCTGGGCGAGGTGCTGGCCGGCCGTCTCTCGCGGCCGAACGCGAAGGAGGTCGTGGCGGAGCACGTTGCGAGCGGTGCCCCGGCGGCCGTGATCATCGCCGAGCGGGAGTTTGCCCAGATCTCCGACGCCGGCGCGGTGGAGCGCCTGGTGGACGAGGTCATCGCGGCAAACCCGGCCGCGCTGGCGGACTACCGGGCCGGCAAGGCGCAGGCGGTCGGCTTCCTGGTGGGGCAGGTGATGAAGGCATCGCGCGGCCAGGCCAACGCAACGCTCGTCCAGGCGACGCTCAGGCAGCGGCTCGGGGCGCCCGGCGTGACAGGGGAGGACCCGCGGTGAATCTCGTCGGCTTCGCGCTCGTCGGCGGGGGCGTCGCCCTCCTCGCGCTCGGCTACGCCCGGGCCCGCCACCCCTGGCGTCGCTACCAGGCGCTCAGGGCGCAGGACGAGAACGCGTCGCGCTACCGGGCCTGGCGCGGCGGGCCGTCATCCGCCGCCGAAGAGAAGACCGGTGCGTCGGTCGCCATGGCGATGCTGCGCCGGGAGGTCCGGACCTGGGCCGCGGTCGCGGCCGTCGGCGCCGGCCTCGTCGTCGTGGGGCTCGTCCTCGCGGCGGGCTGACTTCGGCCCCCGGCCGACCCGTGGCCCTCGTGGAGGCCGAGGAGGGCGGCCAGCCGATCGCGATCGGCAGGATCCACGTCGGGCACCTTCGCGGGCGAGGAGGCCGCCGCGCGGGAACGAGCGCCGGGCTCCCGATGAGCCCCATACTACCGGCACGCAGCTGAGTTACCAGCATCCCCGGGAGGTGCTCCCGTGACCATGACCGCCCGCGAGCGGGTCCTGACCACGCTCGATCATCGCGAGCCTGACCGGGTGCCGATCATCGTCGGGGCGAGCAACGCCACCGGGATGAAGATGCGCCCGTATCGTCGCCTGGCCCAGCTGATCGCGGTGGAGGCGTCGGACCAGTACCTGTACGACTGGCCCGAGCTCGGGACCGCTGCCCTCGACGAGGACACCCTCCGCAGGCTCGGCACGGATGTCCGCCCGGTCACCGACGCGTTCCCCACCTGGCTGCGCGAGCGGCACGGGAGTCGCGGACCGCACGATCCGTTCATCGACGACTGGGGCAGCGGCCAGGTCGAGCTCGACGATGGAGTCTGGTTCCCGGGCATCCACCCTTTCGCGGAGGCGTCGACACTCGAGGCGATCGAGCGGTACCCCTGGCCCGACATGGACGATCCGTCGAGGGTGGCCCACGTGCACGAGGCCGCGTCGCGCATCCGGGCCGAGGACGAATTCGCGGTCATGGCGACGCCGTGGCTCCTGTTCCCGCTCGAGCGCGCCTTCGCCATGCAGGGTCTCGATGGGTTCCTTGCCAACCTGGCTCTCGAGCCCGAGTTTGCCGAGGCGCTGCTGCGCCGGATCGCCGAGCTGTGCACGCGCCTGATGGGCCACTTTCTGGATGCGCTCGGTCCGGACGTCGACATCATCAAGATCGGCGACGACCTCGGCACGGAGCAGAGCCTCCTGATGTCGCCCGCCATGTACCGACGGATCCTCAAGCCGATCCATGCCGAGTACATTGCGTTCATCAGGTCGCGCACGAAGGCCCGCATCCTCTTTCACTCGTGCGGGGACGTCTCCGCGTTGCTCGACGACTTCGTCGAAATCGGGATCGACATCCTCAACCCCGTCCAGACCTCGACGGGCGGGCTGGCGGATCTCGGGGCGCTGAAGCGTCGGTACGGCGAGCTACTCGCCTTCTGCGGCGCGATCGACACCAAGCGCGTCCTGCCCGACGGCACGCCCGAGCAGGTCCGGGCCGAGGTCCGGCGCGTGATCGGGGAGCTGGCGCCGGGCGGCGGCTACTTGCTCGCGGCAGTCCACACGATCATGAACGAGGTCCCACCCGAGAACATCCTGGCCATGGTCGATGAGGCCAGGGATGCCGGCCGCTACCCGATCCGCGTCTGAACGGCGAAGTGCGGCGACGGAACCAGACGCCTCCCGCTGGCGGCACTCGGCGCTACCGTGCGCCCAGACGTCGTCTCAGCCGAGCCTGACCGGCAGCGCCTCGACCCCGCGGAGGATGAAGCGCGGCTTGAAGGCGGGTTCTGCCGTGAGCTCCATCGTCGGCAGCTGCTCCACGAGCGCCCGGAAGAGGACCTGCAGCTCGACCCGGGCGAGTGGAGCCCCCAGGCAGAAATGGATCCCGGCCCCGAATGTCAGGTGCGGATTCGGGCTGCGATCCAGGACGAGATCGTCGGGGGCGACGAACGTGCGGGGGTCGCGGTTCGCCGAGGCGAACAGGAGCGCGAGCTCCTGGCCGCGGCCGACGGGCACGCCCTCGATCTCCATGTCCTCCAGGACCCAGCGTTCGAACATGGGTGCCGGCGTGTCGAACCGCAGGAGCTCCTCGACGGCCGTGGGAACCAGGCCGGGCGCGGCACGAAGCTCGGCCAGCGCCTTTGGGTGCAGGAACAGGGCCCGCCAGGCGTTGCCGGCGCCGTTGACGGACGCCTCATGCCCGGCGTTCAGGAGCAGGATCGCGGTGCCGATCAGCTCGTCCTCGGTGAGGTGGTCGCCAGCTTCCGCGACGGCCGCCAGCTCGCCGAGGAGGTCTCCTCTGGGCTCGTCGCGTCGGGCCCGGACGAGGTGGCGCAGGTAATCCGTGAAGGCCACCGTCGCCTCCACGGCCCGACGCTGCTCGGCCTCCGTCGCGGTCAGCTCGAACATGAGCGTCATGTCTGCCGACCAGGGGCGCAGCAGGTGGCGGTCCGACGCGGGGATCCCGAGCAGCTCGGCGATCACGGCCACGGGGAGTGGCTCGATGACATCGGCCAGGAGGTCGAACACGCCACGCGAACGGGCCGCGCCGACCAGGCCGTCCACGATGTCCGTGATGCGCGGCCGCAGTGACTCCACTTTGCGCGGCGTGAAGGCCATCGTCACGAGGCGTCGCAGCCGGGTGTGATCCGGGGGCTCCATGTCGATGAGCTGGGTACGCTGGCTGGCGTGGAACGGTGCCTGCCAGTCGGGCGGCTCGGTCCGCCCGAACTCTTCGTGCGTGGCCACGTGGAGGTATGAGCGGCCGAGGCGGCGATCGCGGAGCAACGCGCTGACGTCGGCATGGCGCGAGATAAGCCATTGGTTCGTCGCCTCGTCGAAGGCGATGGGCCCTGCGTCCCGAAGGCGGGCGAATGCCGGGTACGGGTCGGCGACGAACGCTGGATCGGCCGGCGCGTACCGGATGGCGCCCGGCAGGGCAGGGTCGAGGCCGGCCGCGAGCGACGGATGGTCCGGGGGCACTACGCGGCGGACTCGCGCTCGTATGGCACGCCGTCGGCCGCGGGAGGCACGCTCCGCCCGACCACTCCGGCGAGGATCACGATCGTGAGGATGTAGGGCAGGGCATCCCACAGCTGGGCGGGCACGGAGCCCATGATGGAGCCGAGGTCCCCCTGCGGCGGAGCGATCTTGATGAGCTGGCTGAGCTGCACGAAGACGGCGAAGAGGATCGCCGACCCGAAGGCACCCAGCGGGGTCCAGCGGCCCATGATCATGGCCGCGAGGGCGATGAAACCGCGCCCGGCGGTCATCCCGATCTGGAAGGAGTTGGTGGCCTCGATGGTCAGCCAGGCACCGGCGAGGCCCGCGAAGACGCCGCCGATGAGGACGTTCCGGAAACGCAGGCGGAGCACGTCGATGCCGACCGTTTCCGCGGCACGCGGATGCTCGCCGACCGCCCTCGTGCGCAGGCCCCATCGGGAGCGGAAGAGCCAGACCTGGAGCCCCACGACGAGGATGATCGTGGACATGGCGATCGGGCCCTGGTACAGGAACATCTCGAAGATCCAGCCGACGACGGGCAGAGTGACCAACGCTTCGGGCGGCGTGAACGCCATGAACGACCCGGCGCTCGCGGGCGACGACTTCGAGATCAGCTGGTCGAGGTAGCCGGTCACCCCGAAGGCAAAGATGTTGATGATCGTGCCGCTGATGATCTGGTTCGCGCGCAGCGAGATGCTCAGCCAGGCATGGAGCGCGGAGACCACGATGGCGGCTGCGACCGCGGCCACGACGCAGATGACCAGCGGGATCGTCGCCCCGAACACCTCGCCCGGGACCGGGTTGCCGAACATCGGGTTGATGGCGATCCCGACGACCCAGGCCGTGAACGCGCTGATCAGCATCGTGCCCTCGATGCCGATGTTCACGACGCCGGAGCGCTCGCACACGACGCCGCACAACGCAGCCAGGGCCAGCGGCGTCGCCTGGTTCAGGATGTTGGACCCGTTGGACGGGATGACGTCGACCATGTAGCCGATCGCCTGGAAAACGATCCCCAGCAGTGGGATCGCATAGAGGCTGTCCATCAGCGGCGCCAGGTCCATCAGACGGGCACCTCCGGGACCATCGTGGTCGCACGGGGCGTGGCAGGCTCGTCCGGCACCGTGTTGAGGCGAAGGAGCCGACGCAGCACCGGCCGGGCGACGAGGAACAGGAGGATCACCGCCTGGAGCACGTCGACCAGCTCGACGGGAATTCCGGCCTTGATCTGCATGAGGCCGGCCCCCGCGCGCATGCCGCCGAAGAGCAGCGCGGCCGGGATCACCAAGAGCGGTTCGGAGGCCGCCAGGAGGGCGACGGCGATCGAGTCGAAGCCGACCGTGGTCCCGAAGCTCGACGTCATGGTGTGGGTGACGCCCAGCAGGACGCACGCTCCGGCAAGGCCCCCGAGGGCGCCGCTGAAGGTCATCGTGGCGACCGTGATCGCCTTTGTCCGCATCCCGGCATAGCGAGCGGCGTCCGGGTTCGCGCCGACGGCGCGCACCTGGAATCCCCACGTGGTGCGGCGCAGGAGCCACCAGACGAACACGGCCGCCAGGGGAGCCAGGACGATCCCGATGTGGCCGTTCCGTCCGAGGATCACCGGCCACGCGGCGTTGCCGACATCGAAGGTCACCGGTGACGGCGATCCGGGCACCTTGAGCGGCCCGCTCACGAGGGCCGCCAGGAGCGCGACGGCGATGTAGTTCAGCATGATCGTGCTGACAACCTCGTGGGCCCCCGAGGCGGCCTTGAGGAAGCCGGGGATGAACCCCCACGCCGCACCCGCCAGGATGGCCGCCAGCGTCGCGATCGGGATCGCCAGGATCGGGGGCCAGTCGGCGACCCAGACGCCCACGAGGACGGCCCCGAGCGCCCCGAGCAAGAACTGGCCCTGGACGCCGATGTTGAAGAGGCCGGCCCGGAAGGCGAACGCAACGGCGAGCCCGCCGAACAGCAGGGGCGCCGTGTTCACGAGGGTCGACACGATGGCGTCGGGACTGCCGAGCGCTCCCTGGAGGAGTGCCCCATACGCAGTCAGGGCGAGGCCCCATTCGAACGGTTCGCCTGTCACGAGCAGCTCGGAAACGAGGATGATCACTGCCCCGACCAGGGCCGAGAGGATCGTGACGGTCAGCGGGATGGCGAGCCTCGCCCAGACGCGGTAGGCGAGGCCGCGCTCACGGCGAGGTGCGCCGGACGGGGTCGCGGCGCTCACTCGGCGGTGCCTCCGATGGCGGTCGCGGCCGGCTCGCGTTCTGCGCCTCCGGTCGCCATCAACAGGCCCACGGTGTTCTTGTCCGCCGTGGGACCGTCGATCACCGCCACGATCTGGCCCTCGTACATCACGCCGATCCGGTCCGACAGCTCCAGGACCTCGTCGAGCTCCGCCGAGACGAGCAGCACAGCCGTCCCGGCGTCCCGCTTCGCGATCACCTGGCGGTGGATGAACTCGATGCTCCCGACGTCCAGCCCCCGTGTCGGCTGATCGAGGACGAGCAGCTTGAGGTCCCGGTCGAACTCCCGGGCGACGACCGCCTTCTGCTGGTTGCCACCGGACAGCGTGCCGGCGTCGACGTTCGGCGAGGGCGTCCGGATGTCGAAGCGCTCGATCGCCGAGGCGGCGTCGCGGTTGATCGCGTCGTGCTCGCGAAGGATGCCCCTGGCGTAGGGCCGCCGGTAGTAGCTGGTCAGGACCAGGTTGTCGGAGATCGGGAACGACAGGATCAGCCCGAACCTATGGCGATCCGCGGGCACATAGGAGACCCCGGCCTCGTTCATCCCGCGGGGGGAGCGCCCGGTGACGTCCACTCCGTCGAGGGTGACGCGGCCTGCCGTCGGTCGACGCATCCCCACGATCGCCTCGACGAACTCGTCCTGCCCGTTGCCGGCCACCCCCGCGATGCCCAGGATCTCGCCGACCCGCACCTCGAGATCGACGCCCTTCACCATCGGGTGGCCGCGATCGTCGCTGGCGGCGAGCCCGCTGACACGGAGCATGGGCGCGCCCGGATGGGACGTCCCGCGGTCGACCGTCAGCTGCACCTCGCGGCCCACCATGAGCTCGGCCAGGTCGTCCTCGTTCGTCTCTTCCGGACGGCGCTCGCCCACGATGCGGCCGCGTCGGATGACCGTGATCCGATCGGCGATCTCGAGAACCTCGTAGAGCTTGTGGCTGATGAAGACGATGCTGTGGCCCTCGGCGGCGAGACGGCGCAGGACCACGAAGATCTCATCGGTCTCCTGGGGGGTCAGGACTGCCGTCGGCTCGTCGAGGACGAGGATCCGGGCGTTGCGGTACAGCGCCTTCAGGATCTCGACCCGCTGCTGCCAGCCCACCGATAGGGAGCCGACCTTGGCCTCGGGATCGATGTCGAACCCAAATCGCCGGCCCAGCTCGACGATGCGACCGTGGGCCTCCTTCCGGTCGAGGAAGACCGGGTTTGCCATCGTCTCCTCGCCCAGGAGGATGTTCTCGGCGACCGTCAGGACCGGCACCAGCATGAAGTGCTGGTGGACCATGTTGATCCCGCGGGCGATCGCGTCCGACGGCCCGGCGATTCGTACGGGCGTGCCGTCCAGGAGGATCTCGCCCTCGTCGGGCGTTGCCAGCCCATACAGGACGTTCATCAGGGTCGTCTTGCCGGCGCCGTTCTCGCCCAGCAGGGCGTGGATCTCGCCCGGCCGCACCTTCAGGTCGATGCCGTCGTTGGCCACGACTCCCGGATAGCGCTTCGTGATTCCGCGCATCTCGAGAGCGGGCGCGAGCGAAGTTCCCGTGGCTTCCATCATTGCTGGGCTCCGGGGGCGCGGCCAGAGGGGTTGCGGACGGGCCGACCGCAAGCGGTCGGCCCGTCAGTCCAAGGTCGAGACAGAGCCTAGGGCTTCGAGTAGACCCCGCAGCCCTCGGTGGGGCATGTCTGGAGCGAGCCCACCTTCATCGCCGCGAGCGCCGCGTCCAGGGAAGCCTGGACCTCGGGCCCGAACATGCCGGCGTTGTCGTGGAAGGGGGAGACACCGATGCCGTCGTTTGCAGCGTTGAACAGGAAGTCACCGGCGGGAAGCTTGCCCTCGGAGATCCCGACGACCGCCAGCTTCACTGCATTCTCGACGCGCTTCTCGGCGCTCGTGATGATGCAGGCGTTGTTCGGGGCGCCGATCGACAGAAACTGGTCGACGTCCACGCCGATGCCGCTGATCTTTGCGGCGCAGGCTGCCTCGAGGACGCCGTTGCCGGTCTTGCCGGCGACCTGGAAGACGACGTCCGCCTCGTTCGCCTTGATGAAGGTCTGGGCGAACGCCTTGCCGCCGGCCGGGTCGTTGAATGCCGCCGCCGAGAAGTCGTTCGTCACGTAGGCCGAGCTCACCTTGATGTTCGGCTTGATTGACTTGGCGCCGAGCTCAAAGCCCTGGATGTAGCGGACACACGGGGCGCACAGCGTCGTGCCGCCGATGGCGCCGATGGAGCCGGACTTCGAGGCGTAGGCGGCGACGATGCCGGCGAGGTAGCCCGACTGGTCTTCGGCGAAGTAGACGGAGGTGTAGTTCGGCAGCAGGGTCTTCGCGTCGCCCTTGCACGCGAACGCGCTGTCGGGGTCGCCTTCCGGGGTCACGCACACGGGCGACTGGTCGACGCCGACGAAGTTGATTGTCGGGTTCGCCTTGGCCGCCTTCACCGTGTCCGCGGTGAGGTTGAAGCCGACGGTGACGATGATGTTGTAGCCTTGGTCCACGAACGCCTGGATGTCGGCCGCGTACTCCGACGCGTCCTTCGGGACGGTGGAGGACGGCTCGGCCGCACCGATCGCCGCGGCGCCGGCGACCGCGCCCTTGAAGCTGTACTCGTTGTAGCCCTTGTCGTTCAGGGTGCCGATGTCGGTGACGACGCCGATCTTGAGGTCCGACTGCGGCGGGGCGGGCGTCGGCTCCACGGACGGGGCTGCCGTCGCGGCAGTTGTCGGGGCCGCCGTCGGCGCGGCCGTCGCGGCAGGCGAGGCGGTGGCGCCGCCGCCGCACGCGGCGACGATGATGGCGAGTCCCGCGATGAGGCCAAGTCCAGCGCGTTTCTGCATGGTTCCTCCTGGTGAGCCACCCGGGGCTCACGTACTGCGCACGCCGGTCGGTTCTCCTCCAGAGGCCCGGCGGCTCTGTCAGCATGCTACCCCAACGCAAGACCCGTGACGCATACTCCCGCGCATGAATCCGCGCCCGATCATCCTCGACTGCGACCCC
>Ga0315275_10007770_pt1 | contig 10385 bp, 8 predicted proteins | sample YL17G03_0_MG_FD_205557 | JGI IMG/M metagenome (GOLD analysis project Ga0315275, IMG submission 205557) | Sediment microbial communities from Yellowstone Lake, YNP, Wyoming, USA - YL17G03_0 | ecosystem: Environmental > Aquatic > Freshwater > Lake > Sediment | place: USA: Wyoming | collected...
GGATAAGCAACAGGAAAAGAGGGAGGCTGACGTCGGCGATCTGGGCGGGGACCTTCTTCCACTCGACGCTGCGGCCGAAAAAATAGAGGAAAACGAGCATCAGGACGATGACGGCAACGATTTTCGGGAGGTTCCTCTTCATCGGCGGGGTCCATGGTACCACGAAGCTCCCCATGGCTCAACCGAGGCACGAAGGCGCCCACGGGCATCTTCGGACTTGAAATCGGCGGCGGATTTCTTTAAGATAGTGGTCCCTGCTGGGAAGTCGTCCAACGGCAGGACTCATGACTCTGGATCATGAAATCAAGGTTCGAATCCTTGCTTCCCAGCCAACTCTTCTTCTCCCCTTTATCCCGAGATTTCAGAGACTTGCGATAAGGCCTGACACACTCATCGCCTTCAGTCCGAAACCGTAATTTAACGGCGCTTTCAGTCTATTTGGGCACGCCACAGACATATGGCGGGCAAACAGGGAGGGGTCTGGAAGGGAGGACTCCGTCCTTGTATCCTTTTAACACCCTTGTAATTGAGCCTAACTGGTATAAAATAAAAACATAACGTTGGGGATCTACTGATTAGGAGTAAAACATATGCCTCCAGAGAAACTATCCCTTGGCCAAGCGATCGACAAAATCATCGAGGCCCTGCAAGGCCTGGACGAGAAGTCGCGCCAAAACGCAATCTCAGCCGCATGCGCTCAATTGGATTTAGTGGCTGAGAAAAAAACACCTGCACCCCCCAGTGGCACGCCGGCCGATGCACAACTAACAAAACCACAATTTCAAGGAGTTGCCAAGGACATACGGACTCTGAAAGAAGAGAAGAACCCAGAGTCCGCAATGGAGATGGCTTGCGTTGTTGCCTATTATCTCCTTCGCGTTGCACCTCCCGCTGAACGTAAAGAGAGTGTTACTATTAGAGATATGAATAAATATTTTGTTCAGGGCCACTATCCATTGTTAAAAGGCATCAAGGATCTCCTCGTTAACGCAAAAAGTGCGGGCTATTTTGATTCAGTTGGCCATGGTGCTTATCGTTTGAACGCTGTCGGTCACAACCTAGTAGCACACACTTTACCGCGAACAAAGAAGAGCTAATAACTAGGCGATGCCACAACTCCTGCGGGACTTTATTAAAGAAACTGGAGATCTGCGACAGGAGATATCCCGCTTACGAACCACTCGTTTAAATTCGCAGGCAGACCAAGAAAAGATTCAAGCTCATATAGATAGGTATTTTCGGGCAGTGAGGCCGACAATCGTAACGGCTATAGGGCAAGATGAGTTAGTTGCACAAGTCGATACCCTAATGCAAAAGATCCTCCCTCTTTCGCATAAAAGAACCGCAACCGCAACATTCAAGCAACTGTTTGCCGGTTTAAAGCGGAAGCTAATTGACCTAGAAACCAAAGCCACATGCGAGACCCCTGAGAGTGCTGGAGGACCATCCCTATTGCCCATTGACACACACATAATAGAAACGCTTTCGGGTCTAAAACCATCAGCGGCCCTTGCCTATGAACAGGCCTTGATAGACCTCGCAGATGAACGGAGAAAATCATATAGAGGCCCTGCAACCGATTTGCGCGAGGCATTACGCGAAACCTTGGATCACCTGGCGCCGGATTCAGAAGTTACTTCTCAGCCGGGTTTTCAATTAGTACCTAAAGCCGAGGGGCCAACAATGAAGCAGAAGGTACGCTATATCTTGTCACACCGAGGCCTTTCACGTTCTCTTTCGGAAACATCGGAACAGGCTACTGAATCTGTAGAAACCGCAATTGGATCATTTGTTCGGTCAGTCTATACCCGTTCTAACATATCCACCCACACTCCCACAGACCGCGACGAGGTGCTCCGAGTCCGAGATTGGGTGCGTGTTGTTCTATGTGAACTTTTGGCTATACGCTCGGCATAGGAGGCAACGAACCGACCAAGGTCACCCCGAGCGCGCTTCCTTTTTCCCCCATATCACGGCGAATAAACAGCAACCTAGATGGGCTAGGTCGGGAGTCAGACATTTAAGTGGTTTTGCGCTATTTGAAGCCATTTTCTGAAACAAAGTGGACAAGATGAGGATAAACCGTTTCGCAGTCTCCCTGCCAGGGTGGCAAGGAACCCCTCAGCCTTGAATGCAGGACGGCGGACGGAGTAAAATTCAAATGAATTTCGGGGGGAGGATTTGAATGATACCCACTGTATATCTGGATACGAACGTATTCATAGAGGGATCAAAGCGCCCAGAACATCATGAACTGAAGGACCTGGCTATTAAGGGACGTCTCCATTTATTAATAGGGCCAGAGGTCTCTAGAGAAATCAGGCAACAGATTTTTGATCTAAAAGACAAAGAGCACGAAATATGTGTATCGAAAGGAAAATACACTCTCAAGGAATCAGCCGCGCTTCTGAGGGCCATTGACGATAAGATAAAAAGTCTTAATAAACAACTCAGTAGTGAACTTCTTTTTTGGAAGGACGCAAAGCCGGAGCATTCTCATAATACGTTTGACGCAATTATATTGACAATCTCGTTGTTTGGGTTGGAGTTTGCATCTGCCATTGACTTCAAAGGCGAAATCGCGCTTGTTTTATCGCTTCAGAGGGACTTCAATATAAAAATTACAGATGCATTTCATCTGATGCAGGCGCATAGTGCAAAATTTGATTATTTCTTGACGTGGGACAGGAAACAATTAATCAACAGAGCAAAAAAGGTCCGTTGGCTGATACCTAAGGTGATGACCCCAAGCGATTTTCTTAAGGCTTTAGAGAAAGGATAGGGCTTGCGCGCGGGGAATTGAATTCCCCCTGGAGCGCTATTCATAGAGCTTTTGGATTCGGCGCCATACGCCCCGATGGCTCCCTGATCGTTTCCGAATTCAGTCCGGCGCCAAGTATTCTTTTATAAAAGATCATCTTTAATACCGAAAATATCTTTGTATAGTGTTTAAATAAAATAATATAGGATAATTCTATAATATATAGCGCTAATGTGCTATTAGCGCTTGACATTATTATAGCGCGCATGCTATCATAGCAGTGCGTGAAGGAGGATGAAATGACGACGGAGATCGAGCTGACAGGAAACCTGGGGGAATCGGTCAAGGATTATACGACCAAGTCGGGTACCTATTCGATTCAGGCTATGACGGTCGAAAGCTATTTAACGAGGGTAGGCATTTTATTGCCTATGGGGGACGAGGCGATCTTTAATCAAGAAGTAGCGACCAGTTTTCAAAGAGCAGCGATTTCTGTACGTTCAAATCCAATCAAACAGCGCATGCTCAGGGATCTATTGGCGGGAGGGAGCCTGCCTCCTCTCGTTGTATATCAGAAGCCGGAAATATCCGAAAAATGGGAGATTATTGATGGATTACAGCGGACCCACGCTCTGACAGAGGCTTGGCGGACGCTAAGCGCTATCGAAAGAGGCGAGCAACCTTTGGATTATGTTCAGATTCAAATAGAATCGATCGAAAACAAACAGCAAAGGCTCTTAACCGTGGGCGAATTTCTCAATCGGCCCTTAACAGTGCAAGTATGGGAAAACCTTGACGCCGATGAACTCGTCCACCTGTTCATGATCCTAAATATTGGTCAGCAAAAGGTGTCTCTGCGCCATATACTTGAGATAACACATGCTTATCTCCACGATATGTTTAAGGAGTGGGGTATCTATGTTCTAGCCGAGAAAGAAGAAAAAAGGATTTCAAGAAGAGGGCGACGGAGATCTCCCGAGATGATGGATATTCCTTCGATCAGACACTTCCGTTTTGAGTTGTTGATAGATGGCTTAATATCGTACGCAACGGGGGATCCTCAGATTAAGACTAAGAACGTTCTCGAGGATAAAGAAAGCATGAATGATCGACTGAGCGCCAACGTGATTGAAATAGGCAATGAAACATGTAGAAACGATTTTATATGGATGTGTCTTGATCTTAACAAGCAAATAAATCAGAAATATGCAGACGAGCCGAAGTGGCGCGGCATTATTCAGACATCAGATAATTTCTTTATTCCTCTTATGGCTGCTTTGGGCGAAGTGCGCGAGAGCATGGGGCCGCATTTTCTATATGAAAAAAGGGAGGCGCAGCTAAGGGAGATACTTGTCAACAAGAAAGATGATGATCCTCTACGTTTTTATACAGGGAACGAAAGCCTGGAACAGAAACTGAACGAGGTTACCTCCAATATCGGGCGCCGCCGCAGGGCGATTGTCTTCTCTGCATGGCGATCCTTTTTCAAGAATGGAGTTTATGATTCGAACTACCCATTAGATTGGAAGGGTTCGACATCGGCATAATAGGGCCAATAAATCTGCAATAAGGAGGATATATATGACTATTGAAAGAGACTTGGGTGGCATTAGGTTTCATGAGCTTGGGACTTTAACGTCGGTGACAAAATGGATTCGGAGCCATGATGAGGGACTTGCAGAATGGTTCAAGAATGCTCGGAGAGCTTATCTTCTCGATCGAGCAAATGTCGCCGAAGAACACAGGATAGCAGTGCTTCTGTTCAAGGATGTTACCCCTGACGATCCCGCGCGGATCGCCTTGCTTGATGTCGGGGGGGCAAAGCTAGAGGATGTTGAACGTTGGAGCGTATGGCAAGATCCGGGAGCCTCTGGGCGGGGTTCTGGCTTGGCCGAAGAAGAAACACAAGGGAATGGCGGAAAGGCTTATATGTATCGCCTTTTCGAAGGCGAAGCCAGGATCCTCGGAGTGAAAGACAAGAAACTCAACTGTAAGGGATTTAATGGACCACAGAACTCTCTTGAGCGAGGTATCCCGGGCTTTATAGGGGACATAGTTGGAGGGAAACAGCTTCCCATACAATCTTGGGAGCACGAGCTCCGTGGAGCGCTGAACCCGTATGATGTGTCTTTTGAAGAATTGCCCAACGAAGTTCAAAAGGCCCTGAAAGAAAGAGAGTCATTTACGCTGGTTGAAGGACTCAGTCCTATCGGCTTCTATAAAGATCGCATAGATGCCAATGAGCTTGTTCAAAGAATTTTGTGGCATGAGCAATCGACCTTGGCAATTCAACAGATACGTTTCTATGCATTTCACAATGGGCGTGAACTAAACAATGGCAGACCACTAGAACTCGAGCCAATCGTACCCTACGCAGATTTCCCTATTCCGTTGGTGCATGAGATCCCAGAAGATTTGCCAGACGAAAAATGTAATATCCAATCAACAACCCTTGGTGGTGCGCGTCCGAAGGGTCGGCTGATCCTTTATACATCTAATGAGAATATGAACACGAACTACAAGCGATTGAAACCGAGGTGGAAGATTACCTACAGAACTCAGCACCAGATGATCGGATCCAAGAGCATTACTGAGATTGTGCCTCAGACTCCGGGCTCATATTTTATTTATGCGACTGTAGAGCTCTTAGCGCTGGAGCCCGATTATGTCGAACCCGGCCGCCGGCGCCCCTTACCTGGGCCTTTGCTTGAAGCCGTCGATCTATTTGCAGCTGAGAAGATCCGTGCACTTGCGAAGGAAATTAACGATCGACGTAGACAAGATTTTGACAACAATGCCCTGGATGAAGTCCAGAGAGAAAATAGGATCCTTGATAATTTCAAGAATCAGTTCCTGCCGACAGGTGGACCTGGAGGTGAAGGTGGGCCCGGCGAAGAAGGTGTGGGTCCAGACAAGAAAAGGAAGAAGGGGACAGAAAGAGAGTATGGGGAGATCCCAGAATCGATTGAATTCGAATGGGATTTTGAAAGTACTTTTAGAATCGGCAAAGGTGTAAAGCTCTGCGTTGACCCGATCTTTAGGCCTCGCGTAATCGATAGCGTTGGTCGCTTGGTGCCCAATAAACAGCTTGAGTGGCATACAGGAGATCGCCATATCGCCAAGTTTGAGGATCATAATCGAATAATCGCAATCGGGAAGGGTAAAACTGAGATTTTTGCTAAAGTTAGGGGCACCTCTATCGAATCGCGCAAGATCAGCGTTGATGTCTGGGTAATTGATCACGTGCTATTGACTCCGCGCACGCTGGAGGTCGCTGTTGGGACAAGAAAGCAAGTCTTGGCCGAAGTGACAAGTGATGAGGGCTATCGAGCTACAGACGTCTTTCTTAATTGGGAACATGATGCAGCTGATCCACTTATCGTGAGGATATCTCCAACAGGCTGGGTTCTGGGCAACCGGATCGGCCGGACCTCAATAAGCGCCGGAGCAGGGGATCCAGCATTTGGCGGGGTGTGGGCGCGAATTCGCGTCGAAGCTTCAGTAATTGCCAATCCAAAGGAGATCGAGCGCGGCGGCGGCTTCCCACAACTCAGGCTGACTGGAAGGGATATTGATCCGGATACGGGCGAAGTGCGGCAAGGAGATCCAGAACAGCCTTCTCTTTGGCAAGAAATCACCGATTACCAGAACAACATCTGGTGGCTGAATCTTGAGAATCCTGAGGCCGCCTTCTATTTTAGGCAACGGATCGACAACGTAATTATGTGGCGCGCATTCCATAGTCAAAAGGTTGTCGACATGGTTATCCAAGTCCATATGAAAAATGAGTATGATGCAAAGGGGGATGCGGAACGGCCCGATCTCTGGAGCAGACATAAACAAACGCTCGACACGTATGAAGTTTTGAACACACAGGCGATGTGGAATAAACTTCATAACTATGTTTTGACAGGAGCCGGACTTGAACAAAACTGATCCAAAAGGAATACCCATGTGGCAGCAGGTGATGCTTGCTGCGTTTGAATGCTCCGGCGGAGACATGAAAAAGAGTTTTACCCTTGAAGATTTACTCGTGTCCTCGTGGAAGAAGGAAAAACATACTTGGGGGCTCAGAGGCTATGAGGAGCTATATCCGGATCTTGATAAAGTAAACAAGCTGATAAGTCCACGGGGAAGCGGCCAAAAGGGGCTCATTGATCTAGGATACCTTGAGAGAGTAGATAGGAGAGTCTATCGAATTACTCCGGCGGGTATTGCAGCTGTCGAGCGGATTCAACCTAATAATGCAGTCGTGGCCGAAAAAGTAAATCGCGAACTTGAGATCGCGGTTAAACAAATTATTGAGCACCCGGTATTTAAGAAGTGGCTAGCGGATCCGATTTATCCTAAGTACTTTCGGGATGCAGGCAACTTTTGGGGCATAGCTCCTGGGACGCCACCAAAGACTGTTCGAGATAGGACAAGCTATGTTGAGCATACACTAAATGCCGCGTTAGAAACGCTAAATAGGCGAGGTGTTAACGAGATCATTGAACAGCGAGGCAAAATACTTTTTGATCGTCATGATATAGAGCGCTGCTTCGATTTCCAAAAGACGCTGAAGCAGCGGTTTAGCCGCGAATTGAGAATGTTGGATCCGAATATTGAGCTCTAATAACAGAGGCTAGCGAGGAAACGCGCCTCATAGAGATAGACGACCGGGAGGTGTGGGGATCTCAGTTGCTCGTTCTATAGGCAACCTTGATAGATATGAGATTGCATATTAAGCTCCAAAATACTAAACGGGAAGGTGATTGAAATGAACGAACTTCTCAGCAAGCTTTCTTCTTACAATTTATTTAATTATCTATTTCCGGGCGTCATTTTCGCATTCCTTGCCGATGAGGTTACGGACTATCCATTCGTTCAGTCTAATATCCTCATAGGCCTTTTCCTGTACTACTTTATTGGACTTGTCATAAGCAGATTCGGCTCGCTTGTAATTGAACCTATACTCATACACCGCAAGATCGCGTTTATAAAATATATAGATTATAAAGATTTTGTTGTTGCGAGTAAGAAGGATGAAAAACTGGAGACCCTTTTAGAGGTCAATAATACATATAGGACACTCTGTTCATTGTTACTGCTTCTGCCTATCCTAAAACTGTACGAATTTATTGAACATACTTTTCCTGTTCTAATAGGATGGCGGATATTTTTTATTGTTGTGTCTCTTTTTTTGGTGTTTCTGTTCTCATTTAGAAAGCAGACTGGCTACATTGTAAAAAGAATAAAGGCCGATGGATGCTGACATGAGCATAGCGATCTCTTTGTCAGAAGATCCCTAGAAATAGAGGATGAAAAGAATGAGTCTAAAAATTACTGTTTGGGACGTACAACACGGTAGCGCCGCCTTTATTCAAACGCCAAAGGGAACTAATATCGTTAAGGATTTGGGAATTGGGTCGTTTGGGGCAGACAACCGAGAATTTAGTCCTCTGAGGTACCTAAAAAAGAAGCAAGGGATTGATCGGCTTGACTATGTAATCATAAGCCATCCTCATAAGGACCATATTGACGATATTCTGAATTTTGATCAGCTAGATCCTCGTGCTCTCAGCCGGCCAAAACACCTCTCTCCAGATGATGTTATAAAGTCTGTAAGGGAGGAAGACAAGCCGCTTTTTGAGAAATATTTCGAAATTAATGATAAGTATAGCGCGCCGGTATCTGATTTAGAAAACCCCAGACTGCCAGCAAATAACGGTGGAGTCGAGATTCTGAATTTCTCCCCAACAAAATGTTCTACGTCGAATATTAATAATCACAGTATCGTTACGATTTTCTCTTATGCATCATCGAAGGTCCTGATCCCCGGTGACAATGAGCCTCCATCTTGGCGAGAGCTCTTAGAGGACAGCGCCTTTAAGGACGCAATCAAGGGTACAGACGTTTTCGTCGCGTCACATCATGGCAACGAGTCTGGTTATTGTGCCGATCTGTTTGAGCACTTTAAGCCAAGGCTTACAGTAATCTCTGCCGACTACGAAACTGAGGCAAGTGCGACAGATACCTATACAAAACTAAGTAGGGGATGGAAGGTCCATCATAGGGATGGGAGAGAAATGGAAACGCGATATAGCGTAACCACAAGAAGTGACGGCGATATTGTAATTCATATGGGCATTGATGATTCGGATAAGAAACCTTTCCTCAGTGTGACCATTTCATAAAGAGGGCTAAATTCTGCCAGTAATAAGCGACTTCGATTTGTATCGATAGAACTCCGGGGCCTTCAAGTCTCATACCAGGATGATCATGAAGACCTGATCTCTGGGCCCTCACCCCCCGTCAAAAGAAGCTAGCCGAAACTCGGCAATTATAGCCGCCGGTACTACCTTTAGGGGTGATTTCTCGCCACCCCAAAAGAGGTACCCTCTGAGTCGTGATAACCCGAAGAGTCCTTCGCCCGAGGACGCGGATGGAACGATACTCGTTCCTGACACTACTGGTCTATGCCCTCCTGCTTCTCGTTGCTGTAATCGAGCTCCTGGTCGAAGTACACCCGCGGCCGAGACGAGCAGTGACTATCGTTATCCAAATACCATCCGAATGGAATCGACGTATATAGATGCCAGGCGGGGCTAAATCCATTGAAACCATTGTATATATTGTATTGATTCGTAAAGGGGAGCAGTAAGCCATTTTTCCCACCTGAAGCAGCCGGAATTAAAGACGCTGATCACTGAAAAGGCACTGATGGCGGGATGTATAAGAACCTGAGAGTCACTGCCGGAAAAAAGAAGCCAGGCGTTTGGCCTTGTCAACAATACCTCCGATCTTTTGGGCTTTAAGTGCGATAATAGTTGAGTTTTAAACTAATGATCTTTTTAAATGCTAATCTTCTAAATATTTAACCTCTTCTGCTGCCTGTACTTTTTAAACCTTTTATACGTTTCTAGGCATCGTACATTATTAACTGTTTTAATATCTATATGTTAGGACCAGTTTTTAAAAAGAATTTCTTTACAGCCGGCGTTCCGGGGCCTATAAAAAAAGTGAAATGCACAATCGTATTTGAGGCTTTTTTTAGGCTTACGGAAGAGAACGATGGACCCGCTGCTGACCGTTAAAGACGTTGCCGCAATCCTCAAGGTCCATCCGAATACCGTCTATGAAAAGGCCAGGAAAGCCGACATCCCCTCCGTGCGGACAAGCAGCTCAAGAATCCGCTTTAAAGAGCGGGAAATTAAAGAGTGGATAGACAAGCGGTCCCGAAAGGCCTTCCCCCATATCGAACGGCTGCCCGAGCTCCACCTTGACCTCGAAGATTATGATAGAATCTTCCTGAAAGGAGGCAAGAGCGCCGTGAAGGAAAAAACACGGCGCCGGTGGAATTACGGTTTCGGGTCAATCATCTTACGGAAGACGACAGCGGGGAGGGACCGCGCTTCCCAGCCAATCCTCCCCTCTTCTTTTCTTTGAAATTCAGATCACCTTGAAGGTTCGGGCGTATGTGTTATTGGCCTCCGACGTCTCGGTCACGATCCCTTCGCCGTCCGCCTTGGCAATAATATACCAAGTCCGGACGGCCGTTCCCTGCGGGATCATGACACTTGTGGAGCCAGAACTGCTCGCTCCGGCCGCCAGCGACGGCAGATCCCGGCTTCCGAGCAAAATG
>Ga0315275_10007773_pt1 | contig 10384 bp, 7 predicted proteins | sample YL17G03_0_MG_FD_205557 | JGI IMG/M metagenome (GOLD analysis project Ga0315275, IMG submission 205557) | Sediment microbial communities from Yellowstone Lake, YNP, Wyoming, USA - YL17G03_0 | ecosystem: Environmental > Aquatic > Freshwater > Lake > Sediment | place: USA: Wyoming | collected...
CGTGCAGCGGGGGCACAGTCGGGCCGATGCCCACGGCCGGCCCCGGAGGCTACAACTGGACGCCCGTTCCCGGAGGGAACGGCAGCAGCGGAGGGGGCGGCGGTGGCGGGGGGACTGGAGGCGGAACTGGCGGCACGGGCGGAACCGGGGGCAACGGGACTGGTGGCAGCGGCGGAACTGGCGCAAGCGGAACGAACGGCAGCCAGGCCGGCACGGGCGGCGCAGGCTGGGGCGTCACTGGCGACGACGTGCTGCGGTATGGCAGCGCTGCCCTGGCGAGCGACCAGGAGGGGATGATAATCGTGCTCATCGGCTCGCGGAATGCCAACGAGAGCCCCTACTCCGCAGTGAGCCTCGGCGTCGGCGCTGTTTCAACCTACAGGCCCGGCGCAGGAGGCGGATGGAGCACCCTCTCAACAGGGACGAAGACGATTGAGCTGAAGGGCCTCGGCGGGAAGCACGCGCTGCTTTCGCAGGGGAGGGCCGGAGTCGGCGTGCACACGAGGCTGCTCGTGGAGCTGACTAACCTGAGCGTGTCGTACAACGGCTCTGCCCGGGCGGTAACGCTCCCGAAGGGGTATTACGTGATAATAGACGGTGTGCCGCTCACGCGCTCCGGCACTTCTGCGGTGAAGCTCACATTCGACCTCAACCGCTCCGTTTCAATGAGCCGCGACGGGAACGCGATGATTTTCACCCCTGTTGTCGAGATAGAGAGCCTTGACAACGTGAGGCACATTATTGGCGACGACGGGATAGTGAGCCTGAGCGCTGGGACGCTGGAGCTGAAGGAGCTGGCGATATTTGATGAGAGCGGGACCGCGGTGTACACTGTCGAGGGCGGCGTTGTCGCGAGCTGCATGGAGAACTGCACGGACGCATGCCTAAACCGCACCTCGGCGCTCTGCTTCGCGCGCTGCTCCCCGCAGTGCCTCGGCGTGGCGGACACAATTGCGAGCGCGTGCGACGATGGGACTCCGTATAACACGTGCTCAAGGCGCAAGCCTGCCTATTGCGTGACCGGAACGTACCTGATGCGGTGCGGAACCTGCGGGTGCCCTGAGAGCTACGACTGCCTCGCTGACGGGACTTGCAGGTACACGCCAGTTGCGGAAGGCGGCACGCTCTGCAGCGGCGAGGCGTGCGTGGAAGGCAACCCGCCCATTGCGTGCAGGGGCGGGCAGTTCACCCAGGACTGCGTGGCGTGCGGGTGCCCTGAGGGCAAGGACTGCAGGACCAGCGACGGGGTCTGCGTGCCGCAGCCGTCCCCGACTCCGTAGAGCAGGGATTAGCGCGTAATCCGGTAGACCTGGACGTGCGGAACCCCGCCGATGGTGCGCACGTCCCCTTTTGCCACCAGGCCCAGCTTCCCCGCCAGGGCGACGGAGCGCTTCCCGACGAGATTCAGCGAGTCGGCGCCCCTGAGCGCGGCGAGCGCCTCCTTCTCCGAAACCAGCTCGCCCTTGTAAAACGAGGAGTATGCCTTGAGGTCCAGGACGATTTCGCCCTCCTTGAGGATTTTCCCCAGATGCTCACTGTCGCACAGTGCGACAATCGTGCTGCCGTCCTGCAGATGGACTTTCATGTAGCACATCAGGACGCACCCTCGTTCTTGCCGACCACATCCATGCTGTAGGTGAAGATGAAGGCGCAGAAGAACAGCCAGCTGTACCAGAAGAGCCAGAACGCGCTTATCACGTCCGATCGCATGAATGATATTACCGAGAAGATGAACAGCACCGCGGCGAACGCAGTTTCGACAAGGGTAAGCCGCAGCGCGCCGAGGACGGTGAGCCGCTTTCCGGCCTGCCTGGTTATGACGAACTTGGTCGGGAGCTTGAGGAAGCCGACGAATATCGCCTTCGCCCTCACGATGGCGCTGGCGAAGTTCAGGAAGAACGCGAGCAGCCCTGCGCGGAACGAGCCGAAATAGAGCCTGCCGCCCACGACCACGAGCAGGACTATTGCGATGATGTAGCTGACCGCCACGAGCTTGAGCTGCTCCGGGACGAGAACCTGCGAGTAGATGCTGCGCAGGCTTATGTCATACAGGACGAAAGCTATTGCGAGGAGCGAGTAGAAGATGAAGAGGATTGAGAGGTAGAGGTAGCCGCAGACCTGCGAGATGTAGTGTATGTGCTTCTCAAATGTGAAGCGGTGCAGGTTCGCGAAGTATTCGTAGAATGTCCATATGTTGCCGATAGTGTAGCGCCATTGCTGGGAGAGGAAGTCGGCGAAGCTCTCTATCGGCGCGCCGTAGGCGTAGCGCTTGAACGTGAATACCCCTCCGTGGCCAGCGAGGTCCGCCTTGAGCGCGAACCAGAGGTCCTCGGTGGGCGAGTAGGGGAAGCCCCCGACCCCCTGCACGACAGATCTCCTCACGATTCCGCAGGAGCCGCAGAACATCGGCGAGCGGCTGTAGTGCCTGACAGTCTGCATGAACCTGTAGAAGAACAGGTAGTAGACGTTCACCGCGTTCGCGAAGAAGGAGCCGGGCGCGAATTCCTTTATCGTCTGCACGAAGCCGGCCTTTGGGTCCTGCTGCATCTGCGCGAGAGACTCTTTCAGGAAAGACGGGTCCGTGAGGTATTCATCTGCGTCAAAGATTGCGATGTACTCCTCCTTGAGCCCCTTCATGTACTCATTGAGCACGTAGGCCTTGTACTTGGGCGGGTTGAGCATGAACCTGTAGGTGATTCCCAGCCGCTTGCACTCCGTCTCTACGCCCTTCATCGCCTTCGTTGAGTTGTCGAGGAAGTGGATGCTGAACTTGTCCTTCGGGTAGTCCATTTTCAAAAACGAGCGCAGGTTCCTCTTCACCATCGCAGGGTCCTCGTTCCTGCAGGGGATGAGGATTGCGACCTTGGGCATGAACTTCAGCGGGTAGCTCGTGAACTTGTCAAGCCCGTATGAGCGTATGTAATAGTAGCAGCCGACAGTGTTGAATATGCCGTTGATTATCACCAGGAAAAGGAAGAAGAGCGCGAGAAGCCGCTCGATTAGCGTTGTGGTGATAAACACCAGGAGGTACACTCCGTAGACTATGCCCCCAAGCGAAACGACCATTATCGCAAGGACTAGGGCCCATCGGATTGCCAGATCCCTTTCCATGGCGGGGGAGTTTCGGAAGGGCGCTTTAAATTCCTATCACCGCCGTTAGGCGGGCTTGCGGAAGACGCGCATGTAGCCGTTGTCATAGGCCCTGTCGAACGGAACAGAGCGCGGGGTGTTGTAAAAATCGTGCAGCATGAACAGGGTTACGCTGTAGTTCTCCACGGCCGAATAGTTGCCGTTCTGGTTGAAGAATTCGTTCTCCGCCTTCCATTTTCCGTAGTCGGCATATTCCACGTAGAGGTCCGCGAGCACCGGCCTCCCGCCTTTCCAGGCCTCAAGGTGGCCGTAGATCGGGTCCAAGGCTACCCTCGAGCTTCCGGGCGTGCGCGTTGCGAGGTATTCCATCGGCTTGGAGCACAGCTCGTCCGCCAGGCCCCAGGAGCAGTGGTAGCCCGTGCCGGAGAGGACAACGGCGCCGAGAAGGAAGTTCGGCAGGATGAAGAGCGCGAGGAGCAGGAGGAAATTCGTTTTGCCCTTCAGCTCGTTCGCGAAAACGAGCGGGAAAAGCCCTGCGCCAACCATCGCCACTATGAGGTCTGAGCGGAGCGAGACGTAGGTGTTGAAGAGCAGCAGGGCCAGCAGCAGGAGCGAATGGAGGCGGTAACGGTTCGTTGCGATTCCATAAAGCGCGCAGCCGGCTAGGAGAGGGAGAAGGAACTGGAAGTCAAACCTCATTCCGTCCAGCCCGTAGCTGAGCAGGTAGCCCCACCTGCCAGGGACTATCTCATACGGAAGCCCGGCCCTCAGGAAAATTGGCAGGTAGAACGGCAGGGAGACGACGGCTGCGAGGATGGGCCAGAGGACGAAGCGCCTCAGGTCGAACTTGAAGCCGTTGGTGGCATAGAGGTAGAACGGGAAGAAAACGCAGACGAGGGGGTGGGCTGCGAACGCGAAGCCGAGCGCGGCCACGCTGGCAAACGGGCTGGAGGCGATTAGGATGAGCGAGATGTTCAGGAGCGTGAGTGCAAAGATGTGGAGGCCTATCCCGGTTGCGGTGAGAAGGATGGCCCATTGCGAGATGAACACCAGGGAGGCGAGGAGCCTGTGTTTCGGCCCGAGGTTTCTGAACAGGAGGTAGGTTGTCGCGCCAAAGGCGAACGCCAGGAAGATGTCCAATGGGAGGCGGACCGCCTCGAACGATGCCTGGGCAAGGATGCCGGTGAGCTGCGCCGCGAACTCGAAGAAGATTGGAGGGTAGGTGAACGGCCGGCCGAGGTAGCTGAGCTCATCGTAGTAATTCGTGGTCCCGTGCGCGAACGTTTCCTGCGCGTGCCTGAAGTAGTAGGCTCCCCAGACGTCATAGCTGGAGATGGTGACACTATAGGCCAATATGACTGCTGCGAAAGCAAGGCCGAAAAGCGCTGACTCGGTGAGAAGGCCGCGGCTCCGCTCCATTTTTTGCTGCCTTGTTTTTTTTGCGAGATAGGCGATGTAGGCGAGCAGCGCGACCGGCACGAGCCACTCTACTCCGGATTGGGCGAGCCTGAAAACGAAAACGAGGGAAACCACGAGAAGGACTGCTGGCACGAGGATCCGCTGGATGCCGCCGCCCCTGTAGAAGAATGCGGTTGCCACTGCGAGGATTGCGGCGGCCAGGGCTGCAAGCGGGTATGTGGCTTGTGCTTCAATGGCGGTTGATGCGACGACACGGTCAAGGTACCTGACCTCCACCACGTGCCTTCCCGGGGAGATGGGCACTTTTTCGGTTATTGCGAATGGCCCATTGAGCGAGTATAGCGGAGCCGCGACCCGCTGCCCGTCAATAAAGATTTCCAGCGGCTTGTAGCCGTTCGTCTTCGCCTCCCCGTCCGCATTGATGAAAAGCGACCTGTTCTCCACGACGGTGCGGACCGAGGCGGAAACCGACTCACGCGGCACGCCGCATGCCCTTGAGAACGAGAATGAAACCGCCCGCCCATTGCACTCCAGCAGCACGGCATTTGGGCAGGCTGCGGAATCGAATTGCACCTCGTTCTCGCCCTCATGGACCTGGACAGTGCGGCTCCCGCACAGGTCGCAGGACGAGTTGAAGTTCGAGAAAACCGTGAATGAGGAGCTGCCGGCAACGACCTTCGGATAGGAGGCCAGGTAGATTTCGTAAGACTTTTGCGGCGCGAGCCAGTTGAACCCTATCTCGCCCATCTTCTGCAGGTGGAAGAAAAGGTATATGATGAATACGGCGACTAGGGCTATTGCGAACCAGTTCCGCCTCAAAAGCCTCGCGGCTTCACTTGCTCTCATCGATGAACTCCCTCATTGCGACCGTGGCGTATGCGCCAGGCGGCAGCATAAACTTGAAGACTGCCGAATCCCTTCTCTGGGAGAAGCCGAACTTCCGCAGGGGCGCAAGCGCTGCGCGCAGCCCGCCCCTCGCGCTGAGCTCGGGCAGGGATTTGATGCGGAAACTGGCCGGCGTTAGGCCCTCCCTGCGGAGCAGGGCTTCCGCTTCCTCGCTGAGCTCGCTGCTCCCGTACCCGATTATCGGCAGGCAAAGGGACCATCTCTCGCCAGCCTTTTCGGCCATCCTCACCCTGCCCAAATCTGGAAACCCGAGCCTGCCTTTCGGGCAGACCCAGTCGCCCTTCGCCGGCTTGAGCCTGCCGCCCGCCACCCTTGCGCCCAGCAGTTCGTTGAAAAGCTGCGACTGGTATGCGTGGACGAACATCAGCGATATGCCCCGGGGCAGCGCGCGGAGCGCGCCGGCGTAGTCGTTCTTGAACTCCGCGAGGTGCCTTATCATGCTGCGCTCATATTTCAGGTGCTGCGGGAAGTAGTCGAGCGCGTCGGCATAGCTCTTCTCGCTCGCGAGCCGCGCCCTGGCCTCGCGCGCGGCCGGATTCTCCTCGGTGCCGCTGAAGCAGAGGTAGTTCTGCACCGCTGCTTCCAAATCCCCGCGGATTATGAGCTTCCCGACAGCATGCGTGTTGACGCGCGCGCTGCCGAACCTCTGCTCGCCGAAATAGTTGGGGAAACGGCCCTTCAGTTCCTTGAAAATCTTCTTCACGTTCGCTGCTGAGCGCGGCTTCGCCCCGCGCACGGTTACTGTGAATGAATTTCCGGCAAGGTCGCCCAGCTCCAGCCCCTTCTCCGAAGCCCATGCGCCGTTTATCTGGATGCCGCGCACCTTCACGTCCATGAGCCTTTCCGGGGGAACTTCCCAGGCCGAGCAGAGCTGGGTCGTCAGCGCTTTCCGGTCTTTCGTACCCGCATAGCCGAACCGCTTGGGCCCGCAGCCAAGCCGTTCTCCGAGTGCTTTCAGCGCCTGGGGGGTCGTCCAATCGCTTTTCTGCAAAACGAAAAGAGTGAACCTTCCTTTCCCGGGCTTGCGCCTGAACGCCTTCCCTATCTTCAGGACCGTCCCGTCCTGCGCCATCTCCTCTACAACGAAATCCTCGGGGCTCTCCTTAAGCGCTCCCCCGATTCCGGGCGTCTTTGAAAGATGCGCGAGCACGAACTGTTTATATTGGGAGATATTATATAGCTCAGCGTGGGGAGGCGCTTCTCCGAGTTTGAGGGCTTCGTCTTTGACATAGATGGCGTGCTGAAGGTCGGCGAGACTCCGGTTGACGGCGCCGCGGAGGTCGTGGAGTTCCTGCAGCAGGAGGGAAAGAAGGTCGCAATCCTAACGAATAATGCAACTAGGACCAGGCGCGACATCGTGGCGCAGATGGCACGCATTGGGATAAAGATTGGGATTGGCGAGGTTTTCGGGAGCGCGTTCGGGGCCGCGAAATACCTGAAGGAGGAGTTCGGCGGGGGAAAGGCGTTCATCATTGGAGAGAAGGCGCTTGCGGAGGAGCTGGGGGGAGAGGGCATCGCCGTCATGCCTGCTGCGAAAGCCGCAAGCGCCGATTTTGTCGTCGTAGGGCTGGACCGCGCGTTTGAGTACGGGAAGCTCGCTGCCGCGCTCGAGGCTATTGAAGCTGGCGCGAAATTCATCGCCACGAACGAGGACCCGCGCCTGCCGACCGAAACAGGGCCGAAGCCTGGGGCCGGGTGCATGGTCGCCGCGCTTTCGGCCTGCGCGAAGAAGAAGCCGGACGTCATCATCGGGAAGCCGCAGCCCTACCTGTTGGAGATGGCGATTGAAGCGATGGGGCTGGGGAAAAGCGACGTGGCGATGGTCGGCGACGGCCTGGATACGGACATCCTGATGGCGAACAGGATGGGCGTCTTCAGCGTCCTCGTCCTGACGGGCAGCACGCCGCGCGGGATAGAGCCACTGAGGCTTCCGCGCGGGCTGAGGCCATCCGCGGTCCTGATGTCGATAAAACAGCTGCCTGCGAGATGGTGAAGGCTACTCGTTAAAGATGCCCAAGCTCAGGTAACGCTCACCGTTGTCCGGGGCAAATGTGACTATCCTCTTCCCCGGACCAAGCTCCTCGGCTAGCTTCACAGAAGCCCAGACGTTGGCGCCGCTGGAAACCCCTGCCAGCAGCCCTTCAAGCCGAGCAAGTTTTCTCATCATCGACATTGCGTCGGAACTCCGCACTCGCATTTCCCTGTCGACCTTAAAGCTTTCCATTATCTTTGGCGCAAAGCCGTCCCCTATCCCCTGGATTTTATGCTCTTTTTCTTCGGCGGGCGGGTAAACCGCCACAGCAAGGAGGTTTGGGTTCTTCGCGCGCAAACCCCTCGCCACACCGACAAGCGTTCCGCCAGTCCCGACTCCGGCTACAACCGCATCGATGCGCCCGTTCACTGAGTTGAGTATCTCTCTCGCAGTTGTCCGCTCGTGCACAAGGGGATTTGCCCCGTTTTCGAACTGCTTTGGCATGAAGCTTCTGGGATGCTCTGCGGCATATCTCTCCGCCTCCCTGACCGCGCCCCCCACACTTTCCTCTGCGGGAGTCAGTATGAGCTCTGCCCCGAAAGCGCGCATCATCTGCATCCTTTCCGCGCTCATGGACTCGGGCATTGCGATTACGAGACGGTAGCCCTTTACTGCTGCCACCATCGCCAGCGCGATGCCCGTGTTCCCGCTCGTTGCCTCGACTATCTGGGCACCTGGCTTCAGAAGCCCTTTGCGCTCGGCATCCTCGATTGCAGCCAAGGCGAAACGGTCCTTTATCGAGCCTGACGGATTTGCCCTTTCAACCTTAACGAGTATTTCACTGCCGGTTCCAGAACCTATGCGATTTAGGCGGATGAGCGGTGTGTTTCCTATGGCGCTTAGCATTGAGCTGTGAACCACAGGTTTTGCAGAAAAAGATGGTGCGGACGCTAGACTTACGGAATCAGGCAATGCAAAGTGAATCCCTTTCCACCTGGCGCACCCTCGCGGTTAACAATTGTGAAGTCGGAGGTATTTAAAACTAGAGCTCGGCTTCCAGCTTCCCCCTCACCCTGTCCACCTTCGCCTTCCCTTCCAGCTCTTTCTCTATCTCTTCCCAGGTGGCGCCCGCCTTCCTCCTGCTCCGGATTAGCTCGAGCAGCTCCTCCACCCCCTGGTATTTCTCGTAAATAAGGTCTCCCGCAAGCTTCGCCTCTTCTGCGCGCCTCCTCAGGTCCACCACCGCCTCCTTCTGCGCCTTGAGCGTGAATTCCATCTTCTTTTTCTCCTCCTCGCGCTTGGATTCCTCAGGCTTCTGCGGCGAAGGCGCCCCGGCATAAAGCTCATCAAGCATCTCGGACATGGACTTGGAGGGCTTCGCCTCCTGGCCGGCATATTTCTCGAGCGGGAATGGCGAGAAGTCGGATGGTTTTCCTTCCTTGTAGTAGATTGTGGGCTGGGGGCGGTTGAGCTGCTGCACCACTTCTACGAAAGCCTCCATCAGCTTCTCCAACTCGTCCTCATTCAGGGAGTCGGCGCGCCTGTCGAAGGGCAGCTTCGCGCGGTGGAGCACCTCCTCAAGGTATTGCGCGCCCAGGTCCACGCGGCCCGCAAGGCAGGCGATGAGCTTCTTCTCGTTCATCACATCGCGCAGCTTCTCCTCGCTCAGGTCGAACGGATTAACTTTCGTTGAGGCGGGAAAGATGTAATTGGCCCCGCGCTTCAGCGTTCGGTCCTTCCACTCCTCAGGCCTGTAGGGGACAATTATCTTGCCTCCGATGTCCGTGAGGATGAGATTCCCATCCGAGAACATCTCTATTACCAGGCGGAGCTGCTTCTCGTCCTTTCCGAAGTCAAAGAACAGGACCCGGTCCATGCCATACTGCTCAAACTTCCTCACCACGGCACCCTCCAGATGCTTCCGCACCTGCATCGCGAACCGCGTCGGCTCCTTTGGCGCGGGCCTGACGTATTTCGTGAAGCCAATCCGCTGCTTCAGCACGATTGCGACGTCCTGCGTGCCCTTCCCTGGGACGAAGAACTCCATGCGGAAGTCGCCATCTCCGAGCTCATAGAATTTTTGCAGGCGCGCCCCGACTAGCGGCTGCAGCTCCTTCGCAAGGATGTGGAGCTCAAGGTTGGAAATCTCCCTCACTAAATCTCCTCCCAGTTCGCGCAGAGGCTGTAGACCACGTGCTTCAGCAGCTCCAGGTCCTCCAGATAGACGAACTCGTCCTTCCCGTGCACGCGGCACTCGTGCCTGCCGGGACCGAACGATATGGTCGGTATGCCGTGCCTTGCAAAATGCCTGCCGTCGTTCCCGCCCAGCATGCCCGTCGGCTCGCCAGGAACGACCCTGCTGAAGTTGTCCATGAACCGGGGGTTGCCCTGCGAGACATAGCCCCTGTTGACGCGCGTGATCTCCAGATGGGCATCCACCTGCGTCTGCAGCTTCGCCCTTGTGAAGAACTCCCTGAGCTCGCGGATTGCGGTCTTCGGCTCCTCCTCGGGCAGCAGGCGCATGTCGAAGCGCGCCTCGCACTCGCCGGGTATTATGTTCTCCTTCTCTCCGGCCTTCAGCATCGTGAGCGTGAAGCGGCCCCAGATGTTCTGGTGCGGCTGTCGGGGCGAGGCCCTCAGGACCGAGCGCTTCCTCTCGCGCAGCCTGTGGAACTTCTCCATCTCCTGGAGGAATGGGAGCGCGTATGTAATTGCATTGCGCGCCTCGTGCGGGTAGCCCGCGTGCCCCTGCCTCCCCTTCACGGTTATCTTCCCCTGGACGATGCCGCTCGCGCCGATTATGGTGCGCGGCGACGCATCCACGACCAGCGCGGCATCGCCCCGGATGCGCTTTTTGTCGGCAAGGAAGGCCGCCCCGAGCTCGCCTCCGACCTCCTCATCGCACGTCGCGAGGAGCCGCACGTTCACCCTGGACTCCGCGAGCCTGCGCAAATCCCGCATAGCTGAGAGGCACGCGACTATGGCGCCCTTGTCATC
>Ga0315275_10007775_pt1 | contig 10384 bp, 11 predicted proteins | sample YL17G03_0_MG_FD_205557 | JGI IMG/M metagenome (GOLD analysis project Ga0315275, IMG submission 205557) | Sediment microbial communities from Yellowstone Lake, YNP, Wyoming, USA - YL17G03_0 | ecosystem: Environmental > Aquatic > Freshwater > Lake > Sediment | place: USA: Wyoming | collected...
TAACTAATCCACAGTGTTATTGCTGAAGATGTGAATGAAAATCCTTTTCAACTATTGTTTGCTGATTATTTTCGCCAGCGCCTGTACAGTTGCTCCAACCTCTACTCTTATACCCACTGATACCCAATCTCCACCTTCTGCAACCGTAACTCCGACAATTGTGTGGTTCCAGCCCACTGTGACCCCGACTGCATTTCCAACCCCGATCATCACCCCCACGGAGGACATGCGCCCCAATATTGGGCAAATATTATTTGAAGATGATTTCTCAGATCCAAATGCATGGATGCTTGGCCAATCACCGGCGGGTAGCGTCGCCCTCGGTAAGAATGAGCTGACCATCGCGATCGGTGAGGCGAAGGCGTATTTATTCAGCGTTCGTGAAGAACCAATATTTACAGATTTCTACCTGGAGATCACTGCTGAACCCAGCCTGTGTAGAGACCTGGATGAATATGGTGTGTTATTTCGAGTTTCCCCGACGATTGATTATTATCGATTCTCCCTGTCATGCAATGGACAGGTACGCTTGGATAGGGTCAATGGTGGTCAGGCTTCATCCCCACAACCGTGGTTGTTGAGCGGTGCTGTGCCTCCTGGAGCACCCAGCTCATCTCGTCTGGGAATATCTGCTGTTGGAACTGAGATGAGCTTTTTTGTTAACGGTCAATACCAATTTTCTATCCACGATCCCTTAATTACTTCAGGAACGGTGGGTGTTTTTGCCAGATCGACCGAGAAAATGGCAGTGACGGTTAATTTCTCGGACCTTGTTATCTATGAAGTGATTCGATAGAACAATCCCATAACACCCTGCTAAATCGTAACCATATGTCCAAACGCAACTTGATCAACAGGCTCAATGAATTATCCCCGAAGGAATGGTTAAAATTTCAGAAATCATGGTTCATTCATAACCCGCCACCGCGCCAGAAGAGTGTGTTACGCCATCCAGCAAAATTCCCTGAGACATTAGTGATGGAATTCATCACCTTTTTTACCAAGCTCAATCAGGTGGTTTTTGATCCGATGGCAGGAACAGGCAGTACGCTGGTTGCGGCATTGCGATGTGGCAGGCGTGCCTATGGTATCGAGTTAAATCCTACTTACGCGGAGATTGCCCGGCAAGTTATTACTGACGAAATCCAGAACCTGGGATTGCCTGCCAATGGCTTATCGTGGGAGCTGATTACTGGAGATGCAACCTGTGTTGCAGAAATTGCCGGAAATTACCAAATCCCTCCCGTCGATTATGTAATCACATCACCACCATATTGGGATATGCTGCATGTCCGTGGAGCTGCTACTCAAAAAGCCAGGCGAACCTCACCAGAACTAGACGTGATTTATTCAGACGACCCGAATGATTTGGGGAATATACGGGATTATGGAGAGTTCATTGAACGTCTCTCCCGCACATATATCGATATGCAACCCATACTTCGCCCAGGGGCGTACTTGACAATTATTGTAAAGAACATCAAAAAGGGTGGCAAGCTATATCCTCTAGCATGGGACCTGGCACAAAGACTTCGTGATATCTACGCGCTTAAAGATGAAAAAATTTGGTGCCAGGATAACCAGCGATTATCTCCTTACGGGCTTGGAAATGCCTGGGTGAGCAACACCTTTCACCATTATTGTTTGCAATTTAGAAATGAGTGACCTCCCGTTCGTATAAACCCTACTATTTTTCTAGATTCAGTGTACAATTGTTCTGTAAAGCCCAGTGAGTGTCCCCTAGGCTTTGGCCCGGATGGTGTTCATCCGGAACTTATATCAAACCGCTCACTGTAACGAAAGGAGTCCCACATGTCTTACCATACTATTATATTGGTCGGAAATCTTGGCCGAGACCCAGAGATGCGGTATACACCCTCGGGTCAGGCAGTCACTAATTTCTCGGTGGCTGTCAATGATAACTTTACTAGCAGCAATGGTGAAAAAGTTGAAAGGACGATTTGGGTGCGGGTATCCACTTGGGGGAAACTCGCAGAAATTTGCAACCAATATCTCAAGAAAGGTAAGAAGGTGCTTGTCGAGGGTCGTTTGGTGACTGATCCCGCGACAGGAGGCCCGCGTATTTGGGAACGGCAGGACGGTACCAAGAGTGCTTCGTTCGAAGTCAGTGCCCAGACAGTTCGCTTCTTGTCCCAGCGAGGAGAGGATGACAGTGGTGCCACGCCTCCTGGTGAAGCTGGTGGCCAGTCTGAGGATGCGGGCGATATTCCGTTCTAATTCACATCTCAATAAGGTGCGGGGTAATACTCCGCACCTTAATTCTTTAACAATAGGTTAATAACCGAAGATCAAAAACCATAGGATAAATCCACATGTCAAATCCTGCTCAGAACCGTCCGGCTCCAGCGCCACCTACGTTGGAAGTGCCCCCTGATTTAAAGACAGAATATGCCAATGTGGTCCGGATTGCACATTCTCCCTCAGAGCTGGTCTTTGATTTTGCTCACTTACTGCCAGGGGTTTCACCGGTTCGCGTTTGCACGCGTGTAGTAATGTCTCCTCTTGGTGCTAAATTGCTGCAGAGGGCATTGGCGGAAAATTTGTCACGTTATGAAGCTGCATTCGGGGAGATAAAAATCCCTGGTGAGAACTCACTAGCAGATTTCCTGTTCCACCCACCCACACCCCCGAAAGAGTGAAGTAAATGCCACAGAAATTGGAAGACATTGCAGAAGACATTCGGCTTACCTTCGATGTGTGTACAACTGAGCGTGACCGGGCGCTTGCCCAGGCGCGAACCCTTACACGCCATTGCGCCAATGCAATCCGGGCGGTCCATCGGGATGAAAATTCCTTAGCGCACCAACATCTCCAGGAAGCCCGCCAGTTAGTTCAATCCTTGCGGGATAATCTTGAGAATTATCCAGACCTTTTCTATGCTGGTTATACCCAGGATGCGCTAAAAGAATATGCGGAAGCTGCACTGGTGTATGCATTAATCAACAATAATGATTTTCCAGATCCGAAGGATCTATTGCTGGAACCATCTACCTACCTTCAGGGTCTGGCAGAAGCAGTAGGTGAACTTCGCAGACGCATCCTGGACATGTTGCTTAAAGATAACCCCTCTGAGGCTGAACGATTGTTGGGTGAGATGGATGATATCTACGCCATTTTAGTGACCATGGATTACCCTGATGCAATCACAGGGGGATTGAGGCGGTTGACGGATGTGGCGAGGGCTATCATCGAACGGACACGCGGTGATTTAACTCTTAGCTTACGCCAGGAACGCCTGGAGAATAGTTTACGGGAATTGGAATCCAGATTAGATGGATACAACCAATCCGAATGAAAATCATCCGGGCATCCGAGATAGGCACTTACGAGTTTTGCCACCGTGCCTGGTGGTACCAATTACAGGGGTACGATCCTGAAAACAAGGTCGAATTGGCAGGGGGGAATGAATTTCACGAAAAACATTCGCATACATTAATGGCAATCAAGTGCTTGCAGGTATTTGCTTACGCGTCACTGTTATTGGCGATCCTGACAGCGATAATATGGATTATCCAGGCTAAATTGTAAGTTTCAATAAACGCGTTGGTGGATTAATGCCTAAGCTATATCTTTCAATCCTTTTCGGTGTAATTGCTTTGATCTTGTTTCTCCTGGCGTCCCGTCAAAGACGGCAGGCAGGAATTCCAACTGGTCGGATAATATATTCAGATACAAGCCAATGGGGTAAGGTCGAGAAACCTTTATTTGACCCAGAATTGCGATTAACTGGCAAACCAGATTATCTGGTCAAGCAAGGCGGGCGAATTATACCCATTGAGGTTAAATCAAGGCAAGCTCCCCAAGTTCCTTATGATTCACATGTATACCAGCTAGCTGCTTATTGTTTATTGGTTAAGCATGAATATGGAACACGTCCCACCCACGGCATCATCCATTACGCCAACCGAACCTTTGCCATCGATTTTACGAATAGGTTAGAGGAATCCACACAGGCGACCATCCGTGAGATGCAGGGACGAACAAACCATTCTCAAGTTGATCGCTCGCACCAAGACGTAAAACGCTGCCAGCAATGTGGTTATCGAACCATTTGTGATCAAGCTCTCAGGATATAATTAGGCTATGATGTCTGAAGAAAATAAACCAATTCGCAGGATAGCCATTGTTGGCGCCCAAAACCTTCCAGATACAGAAAAGGAATCGGTTGCAATCGCTGCCTTCCTGAATAAGAGGGGTATCGAAACCCAACATGGGTTTCTGTACGACGAAGCGATGTATAAGCGGGTTAAGCAGGGTGAATTTGATATCTTGATCGCTTTGGGTGGAGATGGAACCATGTTACGTGTCGGGCACTTGGGAGGTCCATCTGGTGTTCCCATCCTTGGGATCAATCTAGGTCGATTTGGATTTCTAACCGAGATCGCACGGGATAAGTGGGAAGAATTTCTTTTGCGAATGATCGCTGGAGATTATTGGCTGGAAAGACGGATGATGTTATGCGCCGAGCAATGGCGTGCAGACTCATTATTGGGTAAGTGGGATGTCTTGAATGAAGTCGTTGTTAGTCGTGGGCAGATCATCCGTCCTGTACATGTGACAGCTCAGGTGGACGGTCGTTTCTTGACCACATACGTCGCAGATGCGTTGATCGCTGCCACACCTACTGGCTCGACTGCTTATGCCCTGGCAGCCGGTGGTCCCATTCTGCCACCCGAATTACGCAATATATTGTTGGTCCCGGTCGCTCCTCACCTCTCCCTCGATCGAGCTATTGTCCTGGCAGAAGGGTCTTCTGTAAGCATCACTGTCGACGTAGACCACCAGGCAGTGTTCAGTGTCGATGGGCAGGTTCCTATCGGACTCACCAGTGATGACCGTGTATATGTATATGCCTCTCCCCATGTTGTCAAATTTATTCGCTTTCAGGATCCTGGATATTTTTATCGTAATCTAACCCCCCATATGAGTCAGAACCCATCCACGGGTAATCATCGTTAAAGGTTGAATATGACAGACGCGTCTCCAAAAATGTATTGTGCCAATCATCCGAATATTGAGACCACACTTCGTTGCAATAAATGTGAAAAACCTATCTGCGCCAAATGTGCAGTCCTCACGCCCACAGGTTATCGCTGCAAGGAATGTATCAGAGAGCAGCAGAAAAAATTTGAAACAGCCGTGTGGTACGACTACCCGTTGGTCTTCATTGTTGTAGCTTTCCTGGCATATCTGGGTAGTTTGCTAGGTGGGTGGATAGCAGTTCGTTTTGGGTTCTATATAATAATTCTGGCACTATTTCTGGCTCCCATGTTAGGGGGAGTAATCGCGGAAGCTGCCCGCCTGGTAACCAGGAAAAGGCGCTCAAAACGACTTTTTATACTGGCAGCAATAGCAGCAGTGGTTGGGTGTATTCCCGTTAGCTTACAGTTAATACAACATTTTTATTTGTTTGGTTTTATCTTCCAAATCATGTATGCCATCTTAATGACTTCAACAATGTATTATCGTTTGGCAGGTATCAAAATCGGTTAGGTATGCTCAGCGAATTACACATCGAAAATTTTGCCATCATAAGTCAACTGGATCTATGTTTTGAACATGGGTTGAATATCTTTACGGGTGAGACGGGGGCAGGTAAGTCAATCATTATCGATGCAGTTGAGGCTATCCTGGGAAGTCGGGCTGAAGCGACCATGGTGAGAGCTGGTGCTGATAAGGCACTGGTGGAAGCCAGTTTTGAAATATCAGATGAGAATCGACAACCAGTTCGGCAGATCCTGGAACGTGAAGCGCTCCAAGAGGAAGTGGGGTTGCTCTCACTGGGGCGAGAAATCAGGAACAATGGACGCAGTATTGCCAGGGTGAACGGGAGAAATGTTAATGTGCATCTACTAGGTGAACTGAGTGAGTACTTGGTGGATGTGCATGGTCAGTCAGAGCATCTATCGTTGTTGCACGTCCGACAACACCTGGGATTACTGGACAGTTATGCACATGTGGAGCAGGAGTTAGCTGAATATTCGGAAGCTTACCATCATCTGATTCAGATTCGCAAACAACTTGCAGAGCTACATAAAGCAGAAAGTGATGCTGCCAGGCAGATTGATGTTCTCAATTACCAGATCAACGAGATTGAGGCAGCGCGGTTGCATGAAGGTGAAGAGGATGAACTGCGTTCAGAGCGTGCAAGGCTCGCGAATGCTGAAGGGATCGCTTCTTTAGTCCAAGAAGTCATTCAAATCCTAGACGAAGGAACCCCTGAAGCTCCTGGAGTTTCAGACTTGGTTGGACAGGTAACCAGCCTGCTGATTAGTCTCAGCCGGCTCGACCCACAGCAGGAAAAACTCGGTGAACGCTCCCAAAATACCCTGGAAGAGTTGACTGACTTGGCTACTTCATTACGGGAATATCTGGATACGGTCGAATTCAATCCAAAGCGTTTGGATCAGGTGGAAGAACGCCTGAACTTGATCCAGAACATGAAGCGAAAATACGGTGAGAACACATCAGTTGTTCTGCAGTTCGTTGAGCAGGCGAAGAGGCAGCTGGATTCAATCACGCATGCATCAGAGCGCATCACAGAGCTGGAACAAGAGGAAAACGGACTGCGGACAAAATTAGGCAAAATTGGCGAGCTTCTAAGCGTCCAAAGGCACGCAGCTGCCAGGAGGTTAGAAACAGCGCTTGAAACTGAGCTGGACCAACTGAGCCTGACGGGGGCGAAATTTAAAGTGGATTTTTCTGAGCGTCTATCTGACGAAGGTATTCCATTGAGTAATGGACGTAAGGTGAGATTTGATTCGACTGGATTGGAACAAGTGGAATTTTTGGTTGCTCCAAACCCGGGAGAGGGGCTGAAACCTTTGGTAAAAATCGCCTCAGGTGGTGAGACTTCACGGTTAATGTTAGCAATCAAGAATATCCTGGCTCAAGCAGACAAGGTGCCAACCTTGATCTTCGATGAGATCGATCAGGGTATAGGAGGACGGGTGGGATTAGTAGTAGGTCGCAAACTGTGGGAATTAGCCCGCCGGCACCAGGTTTTGTGCGTTACTCACTTACCCCAATTGGCAGTATATGGCGAACAACACTTACGGGTTATGAAGCAAATCAAGGATGGTCGGACCGAAACTCAAGTGGAAGCCCTTAAAGGTGAAGCGCGGTTAATCGAGCTGGCACAGATGATGGGAGAAGTCAGTGATGGAACGCGCCAATCGGCCAAGGAATTGCTTCTCTCTGTCAGCCAGACCGTGAAACAAGATTCTAATTGAGCCAGGATTGCATCCCCAAAATATATTTAATGAATGAAATCCAGGCATTTTAGAAATCTAATCATGCCAACAATCTCCCAAACTATAAAATTTCGCCGCCAAAGGCATACCAAGGAACTCCATGACCCTTGGATAAAGATTGGCCTGGTTAGTGGATTACTGATCAGCTTATTGATGGTGGGTATGACAATGGCGGGGATCTGGTTTTATGTTAACCTGACGCTGGACCTCCCATCAGCTGCTGTCCTCCCTTCTTTATTAGAGCCACCAAATGGTACTTTGCTCCAACCCACCCGCATGTATGACCGGACCCGCACCCATGTGATCTTGTCCCTGGAAAATCCTGCAGCTGTAGGCAGACAATATTTACAGGTGGGAACGACTGGACAAGCAGGGGTGAATCAAGTTTCGCAATATTTGGTTGATGCTACCATTACTGCATTTGACTCGGGCTTTTGGAAACACGCGGGTTATGACCTGGCTGGAGTTACAGAAGCCACACACTCCACATTGGCTCAGCTGCTGATATCCAACATGGTTCTGTATGATGAACCACCTTCGATCATGCGAAATATCCGTGAGCGGATACTGGCAGCCCAGGTAACGGCTCAATTTGGACGTGAAAAGATCTTGGAATGGTATTTGAACAGTGCCCAATATGGCGAGATCATCTATGGAGCAGATGCAGCCGCGCGGGTGGTCTTCGGAAAATCAGCTACCAAGTTAACTCTGGCTGAAGCAGCCATGCTCACTGCGATTGCTGAAACTCCGTCCATTACTCCATTAGCTAACTCACAACTCCTCAAGGAGCGACAGGAGCTGATCATTCAGGGGATGCTAGTTAATGGATATATTCAAGCTGATGAAGCTCAGAAGGCACTGAAGGAAGATTTAAACTTCCAAATTCAAACGGAGCCACACCCGCAAGCACCCACCTTTACGGAACTGGTGCTTATGCAGCTCAGCTCGGTATTGCCATTGGAAAACGTTCGCAGGGGCGGCTATGAGATCGTAACCACCCTTGATTATGAATTGCAATTACAAGCTGTTTGTGCCTCTCAGATTCAACTAGCCCGTATCATGGGAACCGAGGAGCAATCAGTCACATATGATGGAACTCCATGTGAGGCGGACCGCTTATTGCCTACTATACAAGCAGATATGGGAAAACCACCTGAGGATTTAATTGTTGATGTGGTTATCTTAGATCCTCATTCTGGACAGATTCTAGCAATGGTTGGGGGTGAAGGATCCGGTTTGTTTCCGACATACCCTACCCCATATCCTGCGGGGAGCATATTATCACCTTTCCTGTATTTGACTTCTTTCACTCGGGGGATGAGCCCGGCAACATTGCTTTGGGATATCCCAAGTACCAATGAAATTAATAGCATAGATGCCAACCAGAGCGAACTTGCTATTGGGGAATCAACTGTATATCATGGACCTGTAAGTTTGCGGACAGTATTTGTAAATGATTATTCAGGAGTAGCTACCACAGTATTGACACAGGTTGGTGTAGAAAATGTACGATTGACCGAAAAGCAGTTTGGGATCAGCACACATGAGCTCATTCCAACCTCGGTGACAATTCCTGATAATTTATTCTCCCAGCAAGTATCTTTATTAGAAAGTGTGCAAGCCTATTCCGTTCTAGCAAATCAGGGGATCATGGCAGGTCAGGCAGATAATAAGACTGATGTCGGGAATGGTTCGGATGGGTTACGCCCATCCAGTATTCTTCGCGTTGCGGGTGTAGACGGACAAATTTGGCTGGATTGGAAAAAACCACAGGTCCTCCCTATCGTTAACCCTCAAATTGCCTATCTAACCACCAACGTATTAAGCGATGAAAAAGCTCGTTGGCCAACTCTTGGGCACCCGAACGCAATGGAGATTGGGCGTCCTGCTGGAGCCAAGGTCAGCCTGACTGCTGATGCCAGCAATGCCTGGGCAGTCGGTTACATCCCTCAACTGGCGATAGGCGTATGGATTGGCCATTCACAGGGTGAGATGGGTGGAATTTCGGTTGAAATGCCGGCTGGGTTATGGCATGCAATCATGCAGTATGCGTCAAGCCAGATGCCAGTGCAGGATTTTATTCTACCAACTGGGATCAGCCTGGTGCAGGTTTGTTATCCATCGGGCATGCTGGTTTCTCCAATATGCCCTGCCATTGTGCAGGAGGTATTTTTGAGTGGAAATGAGCCTGCACAAACAGATGATTTATATCAGAAGTTTTATATAAACCGTGAAACAGGATTGTTGGCAACGATATTCACACCATCCGACATGGTGGAAGAGAAGGTATATTTGGTCATACCTCCACAAGCAGTAGCCTGGGCTAATGCAGCTGGTCTGCCCATACCTCCTGATACCTACGATAGTATCACTGCCCCTCCACCTGCTTCAAAAGACGTGCAGTTTGTCAGCCCTCAAATATTTGACCACGTGGGCGGAAAGATACAGTTCACCGGCAGTGCGGAAGGGAATGGCTTTTCTTATTACCGTTTACAAGTTGGGCAGGGGCTTAATCCTCAACAATGGATCCAGATTGGGGAAGATGTTGACCGCCCAGTGAGTGATGGTTTACTAGGCACATGGGATACAACGGGTTTGGAAGGCTTATACGTTGTAAAGCTTCTGGTTGTGAGGCAAGACCAACGGGTTGATTGGTCGATCCTACAGCTGACTATCGATAATACAGCACCGCAGGTGCAAATCCTGACCCCGAAAGTAAATGAGCAATTTACCTACCAACTGGGCAAATCCTTCTTAATAAATGTATCTGCCAGTGATAACCTGGTTTTGGAAAGGGTTGAAGTATATATCGATAATAAGCTAGAATCGACTTTATACGAACCTCCATTTATTATTCTTTGGGATATGCAAGTGGGAGAACATACCTTGCAAGTTAGAGCTTATGATTTAGCTGGTAATCAAAATACAACGACAATTCCTTTTTCTGTAACCAGATAATAGAAAAAAGACCGGGTGATAAGCCCGGTCTTTTTTTCTTAATTATTATATTCTTATTAATGAGTCCACTGCAAAAACGACTGGACAAAACTTATCCTAATTATACCCTCCTCAAACGGCGAAAAGTTTAATATAATCAAGGGAAATCGCTG
>Ga0315275_10007776_pt1 | contig 10384 bp, 14 predicted proteins | sample YL17G03_0_MG_FD_205557 | JGI IMG/M metagenome (GOLD analysis project Ga0315275, IMG submission 205557) | Sediment microbial communities from Yellowstone Lake, YNP, Wyoming, USA - YL17G03_0 | ecosystem: Environmental > Aquatic > Freshwater > Lake > Sediment | place: USA: Wyoming | collected...
TGAACACAAAAGAAATCTGAGAAAAGCGGACTACTCACTAGTAGCCAAGATTCTAGGAGCTATCTTACAAGTTAAAGTTGGTTCTGACCAATTTCCTGTTACAGATTCTGAAGAAGATTTAGCAAGAATGGCTACTCTGAAGAATGCTTTACAATGGAGAAATTTTAATACTTTGGAAGTAGATAATATCTTCCAGTTATTCACAGACCATACTACAAGTTTGACTTGGGTATTTCCTAGTATTGATTTACTTATTAATGAGAATAAATTTACAGAGATTAATGAAGAGATTTCATTAGCTTTAGGTTTTCCTAGAATCCTAACTACTGGGGAATCTGGTAGTAGGGGTGGTGGAAGCACTGTAGAATACGCTTCTATGTCTCCTGTTAAAACTATGGAAAACTTTAGAACAGAAATCCTAGAGGTACTTAAAGACATCTGTTTCCAGATAGTAGACCAAAATAATTTATCAGACATGCCAGATGTATTCTTTAAACCCATCAACATTCATGACTTTAATACTTGGATTTCTGCACTTCAAGCTTTATATACTACTGGTGGACTTAGTAGAGACTCCTATGCTGAAGTCTTTGGATATGATTTCGAAGATGAATTAGCAAAACGTGAAAATGAACAGAAAATGCTAGAAGATTCTGGTTTACCAGAGTTTGCACCTGCTCCTTTCAGTCCTCAACCTAATGTTCCAGGACAACCAAATCAGCAAGGACAGACTAATCAACCAGGACCAAATAAGAACAAGGCTGTTCCAAATGATAATAAAACAGTACAAAATCAAGGAAAACAGCAAGTTCCTAATAGCAAACAAAATAAACCTGCACCAATGAAAAAGCCAGCAGGTAAATGAAAAACACAATAAAAATGTGTAAAAGTAGGTGAAAAACATGACCAATGATAGTATTTTTGACACAAATATGGAAAATATAGTACAATTAGTTAATGATGATGAATTAGCAACAGAAAATGAGGCTATTTCATCTGTACTAATCAATCCTGCTGTAACCTGGGCTAAGTTTATTCTAACTGACGATATGCCAAATAAGAATAAGCAGAGGATTCCTGAGTCTGAATTTGATAATCTAATCAGAACAGGAACTTATATGCCAATTAAAATGGCATACGATAAAATGGCTGACCACAATGAGGCGTTCCCACTCGGAGTGATAACCCATTTAAAGAAAGCAGGGAAACAAATTAAAGCCTTGGCTGCATTCTGGTCCAAAGAAAGACCAAAAGATATTCAGTATATCAAAACAGCTTTAGCTTCAAAGCAACCCGTAAATGTATCTTGGGAGATTCAATATGAAGATTCCGATATAGAAGAAGACGGTGTACAGGCTTTGAAGAATACCTCACTAAAAGGCGTTGTTATTGTGGCTACACCCGCCTATGCAGGTAGAACCCCTATATTAGCAATTGCTTCAGACTGGAGTACTGCTTACCTTAAAGACCTACCAGATGGTGCTTTTCTGTATATTAAGACAGAAACTGATGGTAGTGTTTCGCGGTTGTTTCCTTATAAAGACAAAGATGGAAAAATTATCAAAGAAAAAATAGATGAGGCTTTAGCTAGCACATCTTATGAAGCACTTCCATCCGATGTTAAAGAGACTATTACAGCTAAAGCTACCGAAGAATCACAAACTGTAGTAGATTTACAGCCGGAAAATAATACAATGGAGGATAATAAAGTGGATGAATTAGAAATCCTAACAAAAAAGGTTACAGAACTTACAGAACAACTAACTGCTAAAGATGCTACAATAGCAGAACTTCAAGCACAGTTAGCTGAACTTCCAGTTCTGAAGGAATTTAAAGCTTCAATTGATAAGAAAGAAGCCGAGGCTTCCAAACTTTTAGAAATTAAGAAAGTGTTTAACGATGCTAAGATTGAGAAAGATGAGTCTTACTTCGATACTAACAAAGAAACGTTACTGTCCCTAGATAAAGCTGGTCTTGAATTTTTCGTTCAGGAATTAGCTTCCTTTAAGGATGCTTCTGCTAGTGTAGAGGATAAAACTAAACTTCCTGCTTTTACTAGCTCATTAACTAAAGAGCCAACTATGGCTGAATTAGTCGAGGGGTTAAAAGCTCGCCATAGCCCTAAGAAAGAAACTAAGAAAGAATAAATTCGGAGGAATTTAAACATGGAGATTAACCGTTTTGACGATGTCATTGGAGCGGTAATACAGGCTGATACTGTTGAAGGTAGATTTGTTTGTTTGACAAGTAATGCAATTGGTACTATAGATTTTGGTTCACAGAGTGATTTACCTGGTGCTAGAATCCCTATTGGTTCCGATGAAGCTGCTAGAGCACATTTTATTGTGACCTGGCCTGTTGATAACAAACAGACACCTTTTTACCAACCCTATCCTTCCTTTACCTATGCTCTGAGACAGGGGTTTGACCAAGCTGCAAACTCCCCATTTACTGCTAAGGTGTGGACTACTTATCCTGGAAATATGGATAACCAGACCATTCCCTCTGGTAACTTATGCTTACTGTTTACTGAGGGTATTTTCACTATACCTTCTGGTCAGTTTATTTATGACACCAACATTATTAAACCTGGTTCTGCGATTGTTGTAGAATACTCAGGTGCTGATGCTGGTAAACCTAAGTATCAAGCTACTTCAGCTTGGGGTGTAGTTGGTTATACCGTGAAGTTTGATTTGGCTACCTACTCATTAACTGTTAAAGTAGAGTCGTAAAATTAATTTGGAGGATTTAAATAAAATGGACGAAAAAGAATTAAAGGAGGCTGTCGCTTCCTACATGAAGGACCCTGCGAAGAGAGACGCCCTAGCTGCATTGATTGTGGAGTATATACAACCTAATCATATCACAACTGATTTTGTTGGTATGCTTCTAAACACTAGAAGCCTGAATCCAGGTGATGCACTGTTAAAGAAAGTTCGCAAAGGTATCCGTGTCAATACCCTAGTTCCAGGAGCTATTCATTTAGCATCTGAAATCACACTGACTGAGCGTATGAACTACATGCTCGATGGTGCTGATGTAAAGGTTACTGCTAATGAGTGGGAACTTGAACAGGGAGCACTTGGTACTGTTGATGAAATTAAAGCAGAAATGCTTTCTAAACTGAAAGACTTCTATATGACTAAAGTTTTTACAGCCCTGTCAACTGTATGGTCTGCTTCTAACACACCCTCAAACTATACTGCTGTTGGTGCTGCTGTGACCGCTACTGCTTTGGAAAACGCCATAGACTGGATTAATAAGACTACTGGTGGAGTGAGAGCTGTGGTTGGTTCAAGAGCCGCAATGATTCCTATTTCAAAGTTTGGTGGGTTCTGGAATGACCACGCTATTACTACCCCCACTGTTTGGGGTCGAGACGCTGCAATCGAAGAAATTATGCAGCAAGGTATTCTTGGTAAATACTATGGTGCTCAATTGATTACCGTAGACCAGGTTTACAACTACATTGACGTTTACCAAAAGATGATTCCTGAAGATAAGGTTCTGGTTATTGGTAATAACGTTGGTGAGTTTATTACTTATGGTGATGTCAAAACTAAACAATGGACCAACATGGAGCCTACTCCTCCTCAGTGGTACCTTGAGTTCTACCAGCAATTCGGTATGATAATTGACAATGCTATGGGTATTTATGTTCTAAAACTTGGCTAATTCTAGCGAGATTAGGGGGTGACCCCCAAGGTCACCCCCATTTTTTTGGAGAAAGGATTCTAAAATGGATGTTGAAAATAGTGTTATATTTTCTGCAAAGCAGACTGGTACTCCCTATAGGAGTTATCGGAAAACTATATTAGGTAAAGTTTATGTTACAGTACTAAATCCCTTTTCTAATCAACCTGAAGGGTTACTATTAGAAGGAGATGCAGCGGACCAAAAGTCGGAAATTGATATGTGGAGTGAAAGGGATGATGTCTTTTTCCGCAGAATGAACAAAGTTCATTTTGACGAAGGTGCAATAATTGAATTCAAGAGAGACACTAGTGTTGTTCCAGAAAGAACTATTGAAGCATTTTCAGACGAGGAACTAAAGGCTGTTATTAATCAGAAATATCTGGCTCTGCTCGCTACTTTGAATAAAACAGATAAAGAAGCAGTTCTTTATAGAATGTTAAAGGTGGCTCAGGAGTTGGATAAATCAGAAAAAATAATTAAGATTATTGAAAGTAGACTTGCTGAGGTTCAGGAAATGAATCTCCCCCAACTTACTAATGAAGTTGTTATTGAGAAATAATCATGGAGAAATAATCATGGACCCTAAACCTAAAGTAGAAGACGAAGAGGAAAAAGAAAAGGAAGGAGAAAAAAAGGAAGAGGAACATCCACATTTTGTTCTGGATGTTCATGATTCTGTTCTAGTTCTTAATACAACAAAATTGGGAGAATAAAATATGGCTAAAGCAGCCCCTGATGCAATGATAGATGCTTCCCTCTCTTATGTGGGTGGAGGCGATTATATGTGTGTTTGTACAACCTGCTACTTATGCTGATGCTTTTACTAACCTAAATCTTGCAAAAGTAACAATGGCTGGTGGAGATTTTACAAACAGTGATGATTCTAGTGGTCGTAAATGTCAGGTTGGAGCTAAATCAGGTATTACAATTATAGCTAATGGAACCGCACAGCATGTAGCAATAGTTAAATCTGGAGATACGACACTTAGATATGTTACTACCTGTAGTGGTCAAGTACTAACTTCTGGTGGTACTGTTGATGTTCCTACTTGGAAAATTAATATACAAGACCCAACCTAATAACAAGGTAGTAGGTTTACATGGCGACAAACTGGCCTCCTGCTCCTGGTACATACCCCTCCTGGCCACCCGCTGAATTAGGAATTAGTTGGCTTTCTTTCTCAGATATTCAGGCGGGTATTACCTATTTACTACAAGCAGGTTTTACCAAAGCCAACCCGACTTCAGCGGAGAATAATGCATTCTTTAAAAATGTGCGGTGTGACCACGGTGACCCAACTCAAGGGATAATGATTGTTTCGCCAGGTGGTTTGCGTTATCCTTTTGCATATTGCACTGGTGCAAACCATAGAAGCGCGCTGGTATTGTGGGAAGTTGGTAATGGGTCTTATGACTTGGGTTGGGGTAGTGGGGTAATAACATGACTACTCCAGTCCTAATTACTGGGTACGAGTATGGTGTAGCTACCCTTACTGCTAATGGTGGTGGACTTGTTAACACCATTAACGGTTCTGGAATGTCAGTACAGAGTTCCATTAAGTATAGCGGTAGTTATGCTTTGAAAACAGTAGCGGCTAGTTCATATGGATGGCTGACTTATACCCTCTCCACTCCAACACACATCACTGCTCATGTAAGAGTTTACTTTGCAACCCTGTTTTCAAGCAGTGGGGCGGTCATTTATCCAAGTATTACTGCTGGTACAACAATATCTGTTAGGTATAATCAAGCCACAGGTTACTTTAGTTTGTATAACGGTTCAACTTATGTGGATACCAACGTAGCTCCCACAACTGGTACTTGGTATCTCATACAAGCCGATTGGGATTGCGCTACTGGAACAACTACTGGGAAATTGAAAATAAACGGGGGTGGAGAATATACCCACAGCATATCGCAGACAGCCACGACTTTCACGAACATCAATGTTGGAATTGGTTCTACTATGACCTCTGGCGAGGTATATCATGATGACCTGATTGTCTCTACTACCTCCGGTGATTATCCAATTCCTTCAAGTGCGGTTGTAGGTCTTTCTCCTACATCGGACGGTACTCATACCAATACCGCTAACACTGTAGAGTTCCAGGATGGGACTGATATTGTTCAAGCAACCACCGATGCATATACCGCAGTTAATTCCGTTCCCATTGGTGATGCTACAAAATATATAAGACAAGCAGCTACTGGCGCATATTACGCTGAACTAAAATTCACCACAGATAAGACAAATATTATAGGGGCGATAGCGTTGCTTGCATACAAAGCTGCAGGAACTTCAGCGGACACAGGAGCTTGTTACTGGATTGACGAGGATGCAGTTCAAACGACAATATGGGGTAATCCTACCACCAGAGCTGACTATTCTGAAAGCTCAAACTTTTACAAGAGAGCGGTACTTCCAGTTACAGCGGGTGGGTGGGATGCAGCGGCTATTATTGCAGGTAAAATACGATGTGGTAACTCAAATGACGTGACCCCCAACCCGTACTGGCTTGACCTGATGATTGAGCTGGCATACCAATTAGCTGCAGGTACACCCCTTATAGTTTATGATAGTGTACAAGCTCAGACCGTTGATGGTACAGTACTAACCCAACATAATATTCTAGATGTTGATGATACAGTTCAATTACAAAACTCTGATAATATATTCCTAGCTCAACATAATATTCTCTCAGTTCAGAGTGCAACCCAGCTACAGAACGCAGAATCTAAATTTCTTGGGGTTGGATTAAGAGTAGCAGATGCTATTCATGGTCAAACTGCAGAGAGTAAAAGTTTACTCCAACATAATATATTAGCTGTACAAAATGCTCAACAATTACAGAATTCAGCTTTAGTTACACTAGCACAACATAATATTCTAGTAGTTCAGAACGCAACTCAACTCCAAAACTCAGATAATATATCCTTACTTCAACACGTTATCTTAGCAGTTCAGAATGCAACTCAACTTCAGAATTCTAGTAATGTAAGTTTAACTCAACACAATATTTTATCTGTAGATAATGCAACGCAGTTACAAAATTCTGGCTATTTAAATTTAATTCAACACAATATTTTATCAGTATATAGTGCAGTACAGAGTATGAACTCTGATAATTTAATAGTAGTTTATCACCCAATGGGTGGAATTATGTTAATAGTTCAGGATAGTACCCAAGGTCAAACTGCTGATAAAATAAACCTACTCCAGCATAACATTCTTGCAGTTCAAAATGCATCTCAACTTCAGAACTCAGATTTAGTAAATTTAACCCAACATAATATTCTTTTGATTCAAAATGCTATTCAACTACAGAACTCAGACCTAGTAAATTTACTACAACACAATATTCTTACAGTTCAGAACGCACAACAACTACAAAATGCTGGTAGTGTAAACCTAACTCAACATAACCTTCTATCGGTAAATAACGCAACCCAAGCACAGAACTCTGATTATTTTAATTTAATCCAGCATAATATTTTAAAAATAGACAATGCAGTACATGGGGTGTCTTCTGATAATCTAATAATAGTCTATCATCCATCTAGTGGGATAGTATTAGTAGTTCAGGACAGTACTCTAGGTCAAACTGCTGGTAGTGTAGCACTTACACAGCACAATGTTCTTTTAGTAGATAATGCAACACATCTACAGACATCTAGTACAGTAGGATTAACTCAGCATAACTATCTTGTGGTTTATGATTCAACACAACCGCAGGTTTCAGATAATTTATATTTAATTTATCACCCATCTGGATATGTACCTGTACAAGTTTATATTGAACTAAAGAGACTTCTAAATACTAGCACATATATAATGAAAGAACTTCCAATTTTAACAAAATTATACGAATTATTGAATATTAACACAAAAGATATAGAAACTATAGACAAGATTCAAACTATTACTGGTGATTTAGAAATCTCTACTTTGGTCTCTAAAGACACGGGGATAGTTCACTAAGAGGAATTATGACAACTGCTGAAAAAACTGTGGCTAAAGGTGCAATAGGTTTAATTTTCAAATTTACTGTAATAGAAGATGGCGCAACTGTCAATATCTCAACTGCTACCATTAAAAACTTTGTGTTTAGAAGACCAGTTAGCGACACTGATTTATCAGTACCCGCATCTTTTTTTACAGATGGAAAAGATGGAATTTTACAGTATGTAACAGTAAGTGGAGATTTAAATGAGACTGGGTTGTGGACAGCTCAGGCTTATCTCGAAATGGGAGGTTTTAAAGGTTTTACAGACACCACATCTTTCATTGTAGAGAGCAATCTATAGAGGTAAAAGATGACACAAAACGTTGATTATTTACTACCATATCTAAGATTAAAAATTGGAGATATTAATCCAGATTCTTATAGATATCTAGATGAGTGGTTAAAGACCTCTTTGATTCTATCTATTAGGTCACTAGCAAGAAGATGGGAAAGTAAATACTCAGTTACTGACAGTGGTATAGTTTCTAGAAATACTACTTATACAGACTGGGAATTTACTGAAGCAAGTGGAACTATTCAAGATAAGGATGAAAATCCTATTCTTTTGCAAGCCGCATTGATTATATTAGAGGGGAGTTTGGAAAACTCTGCTTGGGATATTGGTTCATGGAGAGATGCAGAAATCTCCGTTTCTAATATTCAACAGGGGGTATTAAGAGACCAAACCATAAAAAATCTGCAAACTGAGTTAGATAGTATATTGAGACCTCCTTCAAAAAGATTAGTTGTATCAGCAAGGAGAACATTTATTCCAGAAGTACCTGGACAAAGTTAGAGAAAGGATTTTAGGATGGAAAAAACAAGGATTTTGTGGATTTCGGATTTAGTAACACCAACAGGATTTTCAAGAGTAGCACATTCAATCATAAACAACCTATCTGAGCAATTTGAAGTATTCGGCTTAGGGATTAATTATTATGGTGACCCACATCCCTATAAGATTCAGATTTTCCCTGCACCTACACAAGGACAAGTATATGGATTTAACAGGTTACCAGGGGTTATTGACTTAGTAAAACCCAAGATTATATTTCTGTTAAATGACGCTTGGGTTATAGATTCATACTTAAAAGTAATTAAAGATATCTTTAAAGAACATCCAGAACAAACCCCAAAGATAGTAGTTTACTTTCCAGCAGATGCTGAAGACCATGACCCCGATTGGTATCAAAATTTTGATGTGGTTGAAACTGCGGTGGTATACTCCGAATTTGGTAGACAGGTAGCAAGTAAGGCTGCTCCTCAGTATAAATTTAAGATTATACCTCATGGAATTGAGAAAACCCAGTTTTATCAACTATTTGAATCTAGTAAGCCAGCTAAAGAAAAACTATTTGCTAATGCTCCTAAACTATTGGATAGTTTCATATTCTTAAATGCAAATAGAAACCAACCACGAAAAAGAATTGATATTACTATCCAAGCTTTTAAAATCTTTGTTGATAAGGGGAAGCCAGATAATGTAAAGTTATACTTACATATGGGAGTAGTAGACGCAAGACATATTGATGTATTAAAAATGGCTAGAAGATACGCCATAGAAGACCGTTTGGTTCTTTCCAATTTAAGTTCAGGAGTTCAAAGAGTAGACGAAGAGAAACTTAACTTGATTTACAATGCTTGTGATGTTGGTTTAAATACTTCCTTAGGAGAAGGTTGGGGATTAACTTCTATGGAACATGCAATTACTGGTGCTCCACAAATTGTACCAGATTCAAGCACTTGTGGTAACCTTTACAGAGATATAGGATTGGTAGTTCCCTGTAAATATACACAGACTTTGGATGAGATTATGACTACAGGAAGAGTAGTTACTCCTGAAGACGTAGCACAAAAAATGGACTTAATCTACCAAAACAAGGAATTGTATACAGAATTATCCAAAAAAAGCATAGAAAAGTTCAGCTCGCCTGAATATTCATGGAAAAATATAGCCAAAGTTTGGGATGAGGTCTTCGAGAAAGTACTATGAACATAGTGTTTCCAACTAATACCACAGAGACTATTAATAATATTAGAAATGCGATTGGTAGACTAACTGATTTTTATTATGTCTATTCCTCAATGCCATGTCCTAGCGGAGCATGTCATTTAGACCCTATAACTAACACATCTACCAACTCTTGGTGTATAATATGTTCTGGAAACTACTGGATTCCCCTTTATTCGAAACAATCTATTTTAGCTCATGTAACTTGGGGAGCATCAGACTTGGCTTCGTGGCAGACTGGTGGCTTAATTTATGATGGAGATTGTACTCTACAGATTGCTTATTCTGGTGGAGTAGAGGATTTGATTGATAAGACTAGGTTTGTTGTTGTAGATAATAAACAAATGGAAATCAAGAAATCTGCTTTAAGAGGATTTCAAGGTATAAACAGAGTCATTCTGACTCTAATAGAGAAAGAGGAAGAGGTATGAGCGGAGAAGTTATTCAGGAAATACAGGTTTTAGATATTGTAAAGTATATAGCGAGAAAAAATAAAAAACTGCAAGCAATTTTACTTCAGAAACTGGAAGAAACTATAGACCCTGAAGCAGGTGGTTATACTGAGTTCAGGAAACTAATTCTAGATGAAACTAGTAACTTTTCTAGAGCTATAGTTCGTCAGGTATTCGGAGATATTGAGGTTCTAATAAAGTAATGTTCGATAGTATTATAA
>Ga0315275_10007777_pt1 | contig 10384 bp, 9 predicted proteins | sample YL17G03_0_MG_FD_205557 | JGI IMG/M metagenome (GOLD analysis project Ga0315275, IMG submission 205557) | Sediment microbial communities from Yellowstone Lake, YNP, Wyoming, USA - YL17G03_0 | ecosystem: Environmental > Aquatic > Freshwater > Lake > Sediment | place: USA: Wyoming | collected...
TATCTGAGTCTGGAACCTCTTATCAGCCTGCGCTGGAATGAGCCCGAAATTGATGTATCTCTCGAATGCTCCGAGTATCATCCACAATACCCCGAGAGCGATGAGCAGTCCGAATATGCTGTATACTGACACGAGCAGTGCGCTCTCTATAGACAAGTATTGTAATCCTATGAATACGCCAAGCAGGACCAGGAAATACGCCATCGGGGCAAGTACGACTTCCGTCACGTGGTCCCAGAACTTGTATCCTGTCTTCTCGGTCGTTTTGGCTATGTGCTTCTTCACCAGGGTGTGGAACAGCTTGGCCAACAGGACCGATAGTATCGTGATGAGCACGAAGAAGACATACTGGTAAAGCGTGTTCCCGTAATAAGGGACCCCGAGGATTTCATCCAGTGGCCCCAATCCTATAACTACTTTCGCCATATCCGCACCAATAAACTATGTTAAACCTGCCCTATTCAGAATCCAAACTAGTATTTAAAAATATATCCTAGGCCCTGGATTTTTACGAGAAGAAGAGCTTATCCCTTCATGCACATCTTATACATCCAAGGCATAGCTCCATTCGTCATTTGTACTTCTTCACAGGTCCCATCGGTTCCACAGTCCATATCGACCATGCACGTAGCATGGCATTTCTTGTCGCCTACCCATTCGCCACATGACGGTCCTTCAGATGTTATACTGCATTCTCTGGAATTGTAGCAGAGGTATCCCGTGCCGCAATCCGAGTCTGAGAAACATATCGAAGGGAGCTTGATACTCTCTTTTTTCCAATGGTTATATTCTAGGATGAATATCACACCCACAATAAGGAGGACAGCTATGAATATCACTGGAGTGTATTTCGCCACAAAGTCCCTTGTGCCCGGGTGGTATTTTATCTTCTTGGCGATTCCATGCTCCTCTTTTTTCACCCTGCTTCTGTCTGGCTTGTGCTCCGATAAATCGAACTCCATGCTGGGATTTTATGATAAGTATTCTTAAATCTAACTACTCTTGAATAAAGCAAATTAGAAGTAAGGAAATAAAAGAAAAAATCAACGGGTTCTATTTCTTTTTCTTCTCGGTTACCGGCTCTTGGGCTGCCTTGCCTCCCCCGACAAAGAACGAGGCGATCAGAAGGATTAGCCCTACAGCCGCGAGAATTACTCCATTCATCATTACAGACGAGAATATTGTCCTCAGGGCATCGAGGAGTACGTTCTGCACGAATGCGGAGTTGGCTGTGCCCATTGCCCTGAATGCATCTGCAGGTATCATCTTTATGACAGTCCCTGGAGTAAAGACAGCTGTCACTATCATGCCTGCTCCTCCGAAGAGCAATGGGATCCCCATGTCTTTGCATATGCTCTTGAGATTGCCGATCCCTATCACCAGTATCATTATCACTGCAAACACTATAGCTAACCCGAGCATGACTGTGAGGCCCAAACTGAATTGCTTGATGTATGTCTTCACATTCGAAAGCATTGCCTTGTCCTGCATGGACATCAGCTGGTATGCATCATACTTGTCCGGTATCGCTGCCTCTAAGAGAGGCAGGGCCAACGCTATCTGGGCCTGAGGGTCGTAAGTTATCGCAGCCGCGGCGAGGCAATCTTCATCTGTCATGTTGCTCTGGCAGTATGCTGTGCACTGATCCATCCCACCGCACTTCAGCAAAAGGTTGCGGAGCACTTCCTCGTACGACCTATTTGCCTGCACCGCCGGGAACTTCTTCTGAAGGGTCGCGTTGAATGAGGCGATTATCTTTGGTTTGACATCCTTGAGAGACACTGTGAGATCCGGCTTTGTGGCATCCGTGGTCAGGTAAGTCACCATCCCCTTTATCAGCTGGGAGCTCTGATTCTTCATCCAAGAAACAGTTATGGATTCCTTGATTATCTCCTTTATCTCGTCCTGCGTGATCAATGGGTTGGACAGGTCCTGCGAGCCCGAAAGGAAATCGAGCATTAGGGTCTGGGCCTTGGCATATATCCCATTCCTGTCAAATACCCCTGTATAGAAATCTGCGCTGAGCAGGTTGTCCTTTACGCTAGTGAGCATAAGATATGTCGTCAGAAATGTCACAAACAAAAATGCCAGAACGACTAGAACCAAACTCTTGATTATCCCCACAGAATCCCCCCATTACTAGATTAGATTTCATAATGCTTTTGAGCATTTTGAAGTGAGAAATTATAAAAACCTATCCTATCAATACTCTGTATGGCGAAAAGGCTACCAGGGGCAGCAAGAGAAGGTCCAGGCTCCGGCTCAGATGATGATTCAGATATCGATGGGTCAGCTGAAGAGCCGGGGGCGCAGCCGCCAAAGGCACCGCCAGCAGCGCCAGGAGCGGGCGCAGGCGCAGGGAAGGGAGTGAAAGGCCTGGGCAATGAGTTCGATGAAAATGATGTGGATGATACCTCTGGAGAAATGAAGGCTCCGGCCAAGGGCAGAGGCGGTGAGGTCCTCAGCGCTACGGCGTATTATGAGAAGGGCAACACTTATTATGAGCAGGGAGATTACGACAGGGCGATTGAGAATTACAACATGTCTGTCATACTCAATCCTCAATTCCTAGAGGCTTATTTCAACAGGGCATTATGCTATTACAACAAGAAGAACTATGACAAGGCCATAGAGGATTACACACATGCTGTAGAGATAGACGCAGACAATCCCCTCATCTACAACAACAGAGGGGATGCTTATTACCGCAAGCAGGATTTCGAGAAGGCGATAGCTGATTATGACAAGGCCATCTCCCTCAATCCAGATTATCTCAAGGCTCATTACAACCGAGGCTTGGCATACGCCTGTTTGCAGGACTATGAATCTGCTGTTCAGAACTTCACTCGAGTCACAGAGATTGATCCCAATTTCTCAGAGGCATACAACGCGAGAGGCCTCGCTTACGAATATATGGAGAACTTCGAGGAGGCAGAGAAGGACTACAACAAGGCCCTGGAGCTGAATCCTGAATTCGGCGAGGCGAAGGACCATCTGGCCGCGATAAAGAAGAAGAAGACAGAGAAGGAATCGGGAGAGGGGGTCAGCGGCGTCAAGTTCCTTGAGAAGCCCAAGACCAACTTCAGTGATGTGGTCGGTATGGAAAAGGTCAAGGAGCAGATCAAGGAATACATTGTTTATCCATTGCAGGACCCTGAATTGGCAAGGAAATACGGAAAACTTGGAGGCGGTGGTGTTCTGATGTATGGTCCTCCTGGCTGCGGTAAGACATTCATAATGAAATCAGCTGCAGGAGAATGCAGCGCCAACTTCTTGAATGTCAAATTAAGCGATGTGCTCGACATGTATGTGGGCAACACAGAAAAGAATATCAGAAATCTTTTCGAGGCTGCCAGGAAAAATTCTCCAGCCATCATGTTCATAGATGAAATCGACGGTTTGGGCGGAAGAAGGGACCAAATGAAGGAATCCGCTCAATACATGAAGATGGCAGTCAACCAGCTCCTGTACGAAATGGATGGCATAGACGCAAGGAATGAGAACTTATTGGTCGTTGCGGCAACGAACGCGCCATGGGACGTCGATCCAGCGCTCAGGAGAGCTGGAAGATTCACAAAACTCGTTTATATCGGGGAGCCAGATTACAAGAACCGTTTGCAGATGTTCCGGTACCATTCAAGGAGATTCCCTACAGCCAAGAGCATGAACTGGGGAAGGCTCGCGAGGGCCACAATGGGATATGCAGCGGCTGATGTCAAGGCCATCTGCGATGAGGCAGCGTCAGTGCCATGGCTTGAAGCCCACAGGGACAAGAAGCCCCAAAGAGAAGTGAGGATGACTGATTTCCTTATAGCCATCAAGAAGACACGCTCATCATTGCCAGCATGGTACGACAGCGCAAAGAAGGAGGTCGGCCAGCAGAAGGAAGTGGAGATGGTGGACGGGAAGAAATACGAGAAGATCAAGGAGCCGAAGATGTCGTCCGGAGAGAGGCAATATTTCAGGGCATTGGTTGAATTGGTCGAGAACAGGAACAAGTGGTACAACAAGACTTTCCTCACAGCCGTGAAGCTCGAGGCACTTTATGAAGGGTGGTTCCTGGCCGCATTACTGATAATAATAGGATTAGTGCTCTGGAACACATACGGTCCCAGCATGTTTACCCTAGGCGCTGCCTGAATAAGATAATCATTACCCTCTTTTTTCCAGCTTCAGCAGAATATTTTAATACTCCAAAATCCATATAATCTTATGCACAGGCTAAGGCACGCTAAGAATCAACAAAAGAAGCATACTCATTTCTTCAATAGGCATGGCAGGAAGCCTGTGACCCTTGAGAACAAAGTCAAGGAGATAATGGTCCATCCTGAACACAGCTACGCAAGAACTTTAGTCAAGACTGTCCATGGCCACTTCGGGGCAGCAGTGGGCGCGTCTTATGCGATGAATCATTTCAATAACACGAAGAAGATCATGGGAGACAATATAATCGCGGCTTTTATCTACGGCGGGGTTGCTAGAGGGTTGAAAGACAATAAGCTGCCGAAGGATATAGATATGATATTTATCGTTGAGGACGGCGCTAAAGTACCCTTGATACCCCACCATCGAAGGCTGTCACCTATATTTTACAATAAGAGCCTATTCGATTCAAACCTACTGGTCGATAAGGACAATCCCGAATCCTCTTTCAAGAGACGTATACTGAATCATCCTATCCTGCCTCTAGCTGGATTCGGTTTCCTCGAGAATCTTAAGAGTATAGTGCGATATAACTACAGCATCGATGATGATGCATACTTCTTGATATCACAGGCGAAGAAAGATGTGGTCGAGGGTAAGGACATATATCTGCTCCCGGTTCAGGATTTGGAGAATTTATTTTGGAGAACTGTCAGGAGAATAGCATGGAGCAAGATAAGCGATTATCACCCTAAAGAGGTAATAGAACGCGCGAAGACGCTCTTACCTACAGAAAAAGGATTCCAGGGTAAATCATGAGACAGACTCATATCAGAATAAAATAAGCGCTAAAGCCAGTCCCCTAATCTCCCTTGGCCCGTATTCTCTGGCTTCTTCTCGATCTTGTCGATTGCTTTCTCAACTCTTTCTATTGAGAATTCGTGCCTGCCGCAGAGAAGGTCGATTATCTTGTCCCTCTGCGGCGCATTGAATACTATTTCCGTTTCCTTGACCTTGGGCTCCATATAGAATCTCTCTATCTCTTCCAGTTCTCCGTAGTAGTCTTGCCCAACTTTCGCAAGCTCGAAGCATTCCTTGATGCTTGAGGCTTTCTTCGCTATGTCAAGGCCTTTCTTCGGGCCTATGCCCTTTATGCCTGTATTGTAATCATTGCCGACCATCATAGCCACCCATACCAATTGCTTCCTTTCCATGCCTAGGGCCTGCAACGTCTTCTTCAAATCTATTATTTCAGGTTCGATGTTGATGTAGATTCCTTTGCTTGGCAATTTCCTCTTCCCGCTCAAAGTCAGGTTCCTTATGAGCCTGGGCGCTCCGAACAATACTGCATCATAGTCCTGCGATGCGGCCGCCCATACTTGCCCTTCCTGGCACATCCATGCTGCCTGCGCTTCACCTTCGCTTGGCGCTTGCACAACAGGCACGCCCATATATTCCATCAATTGCTTCGAGCCCTCCAGTATATCCGGGGTTATCCTTGATGTCGCCTGGGCCCATCTCTTCACATCTTCTATCCCCTTTTCCTTGGCCTCCGCCATCTTCACGCGCGCCTGTTCCTTGGCTGCTGCCCTTGCCTCTATTGTCCTTAGCTTGAAGGGTGGAGGAGGGCCATCGAACACGAATATGGGCTTTATCCCCATCTCCAATACATTCGCCACTCTGTACAAAAGCCCGGCCAAGTGGCTAGTCACTCTGCCTTTGGAATCCATGAGCAGAGTGCCGTCCGGCTGGCGGATTATGGAAAGGAATTGGTAAATGGTATTATAGGCATCCACTGCGATCTTCCTGCCTTCCATGTCCTTGAACTCGATTGTCTCCTTGTCAAGTATGGAACCTATGTCAGAACCCATGCTTCGCTGTCGAATCATGAATTTTTAAACTTATTTCATATCTATCTTATCATGGGAATGATAGATCCTCACGTTCATTGCAGGGATGGCAAGCAGTCATACAAAGAGACCATAAGCCATGTCTTGGAGCTTGCAGAGAGCCAAGGCATCGATAAGATATTCGACATGCCAAATACTGATCCCCCAATCCTTACTAGGGCGGATGTGAATGAGAGATTGAAGCTCGTGCCCAAGAACAAGTGGGAGAATTACTGCCTGTATGTTGGAGCTTCAGGTGATGGGAAGCAATTAGAGGAAGCAGTCATATCGTGCGATGTGTATGCTGAAGTTGTCGGGATAAAGATGTTCGCAGGCCAATCCGTGGGGGACTTGGCCATACTCGGGATGGAAACGCAGAGAAGAGTTTACAAGAAACTGTCAGAGACAGGATACAAGGGAGTGATAGCAGTCCATTGCGAGAAAGAGGATTTCATAAACAAGGACGCATGGGAGCCACAGAAGCCCATCACTCATTCATTGGCAAGGCCAAAGATAGCAGAGATAGAATCCGTGAGGGACCAGATCGCATTCGCGAAAGAGGCGGGATTCCAAGGCACATTGCATATCTGCCACGCATCGTGCCCAGACACGGTCAAGCTTGTCGATGAGGCAAGGAAAGACATGAAGATAACGTGCGGAGCCACTCCGCATCACATACTTTGGGATATGGAGATGCAAAGAAGGCCCGATGGCTTGCTTTACAAGATGAATCCTCCGTTGAGGGATTGGGATGATGTGTCGGGCATGAGGCAATTGCTGAGGGATGGAAAGATAGACTGGATTGAGACGGATCATGCCCCTCACGCTGTCGGAGAGAAATTATTCCCACCTTACCTGTCGGGATATCCATCACTCTACTTGTACAAATCATTCATCAACGATTTCTTGCCGACAATAGGTATAGATAAAAAACAGATTGATGACCTGACGAATGGCAACATAATCAAGGCATTCGGCGAAAAGCTGCAATGAGACAAATAGAACCTCTAAACTAAATAATTAAATACGAGTTTTTAGTAATACTATTACCAGCAAAGATATGCTGGAAGTAGACAAGGAGGGAATTCATATGTCAAAACTCATAGTCAAAAACACCAAAAAATCAGCATTGCCTGCACCCAGACCTCCAATATATGATCTTGGAGTCGAGCAGCTCATGAGGCAGCCCGCAAGCAGAGGATGCCTGACTAGGATTGAACAGCTGGTTGGTAAGAAAAAAGCAACATCGCTTTTCGTAGAAAGGTTCGAGGATCTCTCACTCGAAGAGCTCAGGGAGATACCTGTAAGCAATGACATCAAGGCTAAGATTAGAAAGAGGATTAGAGCTGTCCAGGCCAGGGAGAAAACACCGAATGCGATTTTAAATCACAAACTGCTCGCACTTTCCCACAGGATTTTCGAACATGCTGTGGGAAGTAAGCCGAGCAAGTGAAAGCATTCGGAGAAAAGCAGCAATGAATCGGATTATTACTTCTTTTTCTTGATTTCAATCATGTCGCCGAAGGTCGTTCCAGCGCCTTTGCCTTGGCCTGATGACCTTGAAGACGATGACTCTTCCACGAGCTCGTACAGTTTTATGCTCAGTGCCTTCTGCAGCTTCAATGCCATCTTGTCTGTAGGTGGGGATTCGCCAGCCTCGACTTTCCTCAGGGAGGATTCCTTCTCTCCGATCAATAATGCTAGCTCTGTCCTTGTCTTCCCGCTCTTTTCCCTGGCCGTTTTTATCCTGTCAGCGTAATCCTCGACAATCTCCTCCTCTATAACAGCATTCTGCGGCAGTGATACTTTCCCTTTCACTTCCTGCTTCTCTATCTCGACTACCTTGCCGAATTTAGAGCATTTCTCGCAGACTCTCATCTTGACCCCATCGACTAGGGCGAAAATCCTCGCATTCCCTTTCCCGCAGACTTCGCAATCCTTTCCTTCATCCATAATATCCCCTGTGGTTCCTGAAAATACTAACGCTATTTGAATCGAATATTAAGAATAGTAATATAAAAGGTTCCCTGAGATAATTGATTACATACTTTTGATGGAACCATCAGATATACAACTATCAGCCGTTACCATCCAAATCAAGTGATGAACATGGACAAGGACAAGAAAAAGAAACAGGCAAAACAAGCATTCTCGTCGATGTCAAAGCCCAAATATCCGAAAGTAATAGCGGATGAGAAGGTAAGGCAAGTTCTTGCAGTGGCATCCAGCATCATAGCAATACTTCTGATATCATTCTTCGTGTCATCGGACATCAGCGGCATACTCAAATTCATATTCTCAGTTCTTGTGCTTGGGGCGAATGGCAGGCTCCTGATATATCTCCTTAATCTAGAGGGGGATATGGGACTGATACTCGTCAGGCTCGGTGGCGGGAAGGAGAAGATAGAGAAGCTCGGCTACAAATATGGGAAGTATTGGAATGATTTCTGCGATATAGGCCTTGTGATGGGATTCGGCCTGTCCTCAAGATTCGCATTCAAGCACATAAGCAGGAGGACATTCATAATCGGGGTGCTGGTGTTCCTTGCCCTGGTATTCCTCCTTTTGCCAAATTCAGCTACGATAACATTCTCACTCATACAGATACCGCTTGAGAGCGTGAAGGCCGCATCCGGCATGGCCTGGCTGTCATTCATCACATTCGGAGTCGTGCTAGTGTTCGGAGTGGTCGGGTTCGCGATGCTCGGCATACTCGCGAATGCATTGTCGATACTTGCTTCCATAGTCTCCTACTTGATGGGGAATTCTGCAGCGCTCGCGGCATCCGCTCCAGGCGTCTATCCTGTCCTTCCTTATTTCACTATCCCTTTGTTCGAAGGCCTCTTAGCTCTCTTGGTGCTGATGGTTGTCCATGAGGGATCGCACGGCATCGCGGCCGTAGTGTCAAAGATAAAAGTCAAGTCCACTGGACTCATAACATTCGGATTCATACCTGTCGGTGCTTTCGTTGACATAGACGAGAAGCAATTGGATAAAGGGAAGGACGTGGAGAATGCCAGGGTATCGGTGGCAGGATCAGCTGCTAATCTGATTGTGGCGCTTATGTTCTTCATCCCTACCGCGGCACTCATGCTCTCGCTGCCAAGCTTCCAGCAGCCTATGCTGAAGGTGACGAATGTAGTGAAGAACATAGATGCTGTCGGAGCGCCGATTGAGATAGGCACCATAATCTATGCTGTCAACGGCATTCCTGTCAATTCCTCAAGGCAATATGTGGGCCTGTTGGAGAACATGACATCTAATTCAACAATAATCCTGGCGACAGACAAGGGCGAGAGCACAACAAGACTGATCGCTGATGGGATGCCTGGATTCGTAGTGACGCAGCCGATCAAGCCCGAATTCGCATTCATCAAGCCCATATTCACGACGCTAGGCTTGATAACAATCCTGAATATGCTGATAGGCATAATCAATCTCCTGCCATTGCCCTCATTTGATGGGCATAGGCTGTTCAAGATAATATTCAAGGACCAGAGGATTGTGAATGCGTTCATGATAATAATACTCGCCGCGTTCCTCATGAATATAGTGCCGTGGATATGGCAGTGATTGACAATTAGTATATAGTCATATTATAGAGCCGCTTTTTTTCTTTATTGTTTCCACGAAAGCGATCAACACATCGTAATCATGTTTCCTTCTCTCGTGGTACAGGTGTTTGAGGGCCTCTGCTTTAGTGTATATCCAGGTCCTGTAAGGCCTTTGGTTCGTCAATGCGTCGAACACATCCACAACCGCTATTATCCTAGAATAAAGGGGTATCTCCTTGCCCTTTATCCCGAAGGGGTATCCGCTGCCATCATACCTCTCATGGTGGAAATGTATGGCATCGACTATGCCCTCCCTCCTCTTGTCATCGAATTTCCTGAATAAGGGATCCCTAAGCACCATATTCGCATTGACTGCGCTCGCTATGCTGTGCTGCTGTATGTTATTCCATTCCTTCATGTTCATGTCTGACTTTGGTTTCTTTACCAATTCAGGAGATATCTCCTGTTTCCCTGTGTCATGCAGCAGCCCGATGCATGTGATGTCCTCCAATTCCGAGTCAGTCAGCTTCATCTCTTTCGCAATTTCCTTTGCGAGCTTCGCAACAACAATGCTGTGCCTGACTGCTTCGTAATCGAAAAGGGCGTTGTTGCCTATGTTTACTATGTAAGAGGTCAGGTATAGGATTCTGCTGTTATTTACGTTCTCCTGCAGCAGGCACTTCATCTCATCGATCTTTGGTATCCTGTGCAGCATGGACAAGTTCCGAGATATCTGAGCGCAAACTTTGTCGATTGGGCGTTCCGAAGGCTGGCCTTTAGAAAGAGCGTCACGTCTCT
>Ga0315275_10007778_pt1 | contig 10384 bp, 10 predicted proteins | sample YL17G03_0_MG_FD_205557 | JGI IMG/M metagenome (GOLD analysis project Ga0315275, IMG submission 205557) | Sediment microbial communities from Yellowstone Lake, YNP, Wyoming, USA - YL17G03_0 | ecosystem: Environmental > Aquatic > Freshwater > Lake > Sediment | place: USA: Wyoming | collected...
TGAAAAAAAATAGCCCAGTTCATTGAGCTTGGAAAAGACTCTCTCAGCGATGGGAACCGCGCTGGATGCTCCGGCTACACCGTACTCCACCAGAACTACGGTTACAACAATATTTTCAGGCGGTCCTTCAAAGGGAGCGTATCCGATAAACCAGGCATGCTGGGAATATTTTTCCTGCCGTATTGACCGTGTCTGCGCAGTCCCGGTCTTACCTGCCACTGGTACTTTTAGATATCCCAGCCGCCCCGAGGTGCCGCTCATAACGCTCATCCTCATTCCCTTCTTTACCGCCTGCAGCGTAAGTAAATTGAGGGGTATTTCCAGAATCCGCTCCCTCCGGAATGTTTTGATAACCCTGCTGTTGTCATTCGTCCGTATTTCCTTAACGATGTGCGGGCGGTATATAATGCCGTTATTTACTATGGCCGATACAAAGTTGCACATACCGATAGGCGTGACGTGCAGAAAACCCTGCCCGATGGACATATTGACCGTATCACCGTCGAACCATGGCTGGCCATAAGTTTTATATTTCCACTCCCGGGACGGGATGAAACCCGCCACCTCGCCGGGAATATCGATGCCGGACTTCTTGCTCAGCCCAAAATCTTCGGCATAGTGCATAATCGCCGAGGGACCGGCAAGCAGGCCCAGCTGGTAAAAATAAACGCTGCATGATTTTGCTATAGCCCAGTGCATATCTACGGTTCCATGGGTGTCATAATCGTAAAAATCATGGTCCTTATACCCCTTGAGGGTGAACTTCCCGGGGCAGTAGTATGACTTTTCCGGCGTAGCCCGCTCGGTCTCCAATGCAGATACCGCAGTAATGAGCTTGAATGTTGATGCGGGCGGATATTTTGACTGTATAACCCTGTTCAGGAACGGGTGTTCCTTGTCATTCTGAAGTTTTCTTATTATTTCAGCATTATGTTTGGAGATAACGAGGTTCGGATCGAAATCCGGCTTACTCACAATGGCGAGTATCTCGCCTGAGTATGGTTTAATAACTATTGCGGCGCCCTTCAAGTTCTTCATCGCTTCATAAACAGAATTCTGTATATTGTAATCTATGGTAAGAATAAGATTGTTGCCGGCCTGCGGCTTGATGCCTATCTCTTCGCCTTCGGTCCGTTGCCGGACATCGATGATTCTCCGTACGAATCCGTCCCTGCCCCTGAGAAGCCAGTCATAGCTCTTTTCAATGCCGGACTTTCCGATCTTCTGATAATGCCTGTACCCCTCGGGCTTGAGACGCTTGTACTCCTCGTTGCTGATGCTGCCGACATAGCCGACGACATGGGAAAACATTTCGCTGAAATTGTAAACCCGGACCGACGCGTCCTCCCAGTCGATGTTGGAGAATTTTTCCTGACGCGTGGCGATCTTCACAATTGTATCGAATTCAACATCCTCTTTTAAAACCACCCTCTCCCACGGATTCGAGTATTTGATCTCGTTGTAGATTTCATCCTTGTTGATTTTGAGGAGCCTCGAAAGCAGATTAAGAACTACATTGAATTTTTTTTTTGATTTAAATTTGGCGGGAATTGTCGTTATGTTGAAAGAAGGCCGATTCGACACGATAACCACATTTTTTGCACCTTCCTTAAAGTTCCGGTCGAAAATATCGCCCCTGGCTGCCGGGATGGGGACATTGCTCTCACTGTTATGCTGGGCCCTGATCTTGTACTCTTTTCCCTGGATGAGCTGAAGATTGACAAGCTGCACGAACAATATGAAAAATGCAAAAGCGGTCACCGACATGAAAAAATACATCCGGGTCCGGAAGACTTCTAGGAGTTTGACCTTCAATGATGACTGCATCAGCATGCTACAGGTACCCCGCTCGTTCCAAATCCCGTTCGAATATTTTATCAAATATAAAAAAGAGGGGTGGAGCCAGTAAGGCGTTATAGAATGATTCGGGCATGATAATGCTTATAATCGATTGGGCGGATGCTTCGTGAAAAATATAACAGAGTACCAGAGTGAGAAGTCCCTTAACTATAGAGGCGACGAAGGTTAGCAAGGATATAGTGAGTATATTGCTCTTGAAAATCGATCGGCCAAACATACCGGCTACAAAAGCGATGGCAACCTTTGGAAATGTGAGGAGCCCGAGCGGTGAATTTGAAACCGCATCATGCAGGAGTCCGCTTGCAAACCCGATTACCTCGCCGTAAAACGAACCGAAACAATAGGAGAGATATACGACAGTTATAAAAATGAGATCCGGCTTCACCCCGGCGATACGCAAAACATCAAAGGACGGGTGTCCCTGAATTAGGAGAGACACAAGCACGATCACTGCCGTAAAAACATATGTAAGAATCATTCATTTTTCTCGCTTTCAAACAGTTCGAACAAATCCTTGTCAGGATCTTTCTTGATGACGAACACGTCTTCCACAAGATCATAATCAATGATCGGTTTGACAATAGCTCGCTGATATGCGCTGGCTTCCAGGGTAACGGCCTTGATGACCTTACCTACGATCAGACCAGGTGGAAAAACGCCTCCCTGGCCGGATGTGATCACCGTATCACCGAATTTTATATATGCGGCGCGGCTTATGTAGTCCATCTTGCAGAGATTGGAATTGCCGGAATATCCGTAGAGCAGACCCGGAAAGCGGCTTTCCTGCAGCTTCACCCCGATTTTGAGGTCGGGCGAGTTGATCGGCGATATGCGGGATATGCTCTTTCTCACCTCGATAACCTTTCCCACCACGGCCTTTTGGCCTCCCTGATACGCTATTACAGGCATGTTCTGTTTAATTCCATCATCAGATCCCTTGTTTATTATAGTAGTGCGGAACCAGTTGTCAGGATCCTTTGAAATTATACTAGCCGGTATTGAATCATACTCGACGCGCTCTTTCATACCCAGCAAATTTCTGAGGCGATTGTTCTCGCGTCTGATCTCGCTCATCTCACCCGTTACGGACTCGTACTTCTGGAGCTTGGCCCGGGTCATTCTCAGTTCTTCACGAACCTCTGAAAGCTCGGTAAAACCAGCCCAAAGCCGCGAAATTCCATTCTGGATACCATCATATGCTTTCTGAAAGGGCATGGTCATGGCGCTTAAGATTCCTTCCACCGTCAGGGTGAAGGTGCTTGACTGTACGGAGAGTGATACTATACAAAAAAGAGTAAAAAAAACAAATGCAACGATGCTTTTATGTCGTATTAAAAATTCCACTTACATGATTACTCGTATGATTTTGATAAGGAGCCTCTGGGAAAAAACTCCGGAGCCCGCGCAATGCCTTCCCGGTTCAGGGCGCTCTCATAAGCGTGCAAATTATTTCAGATTCGCTCGATACAGATTTTTCAATTCTTCAAGAAATTTCCCCGCGCCCAGCACCACACAAGTCAAAGGATTCTCCGCCAGAATCACTGGAACACCTGTTTCCTTGCTGATATACTTGTCAAGTCCTTTGAGAAGCGATCCGCCTCCGGTCATGACAATCCCCCGCTCCACAATATCAGCGGAAAGCTCAGGCGGGGTTCTCTCAAGAGCATGCTTGATGCCGTCCAGAACCTGGTCAACGGGCTCTCTTAGAGCCTTTCTCACCTCGGTAGAATCTATCTCAAGAGTCCTGGGCAGGCCGGATATCGCATCCCGTCCTTTCAGTTCCATGGTTTCAATCTTTTTTTCCGGGAAGGCGTTGCCGATCCTGAATTTTACCTCCTCGGCCATCCGTTCGCCAATTACAAGGTTATACTGCGTTCTCATGTATTTGATTATAGCTTCATCGAATTCATCACCCGCTATCCTGATCGAATCCGATATAACCATGCCGCCGAGCGAAATAACCGCGATTTCCGTTGTGCCCCCTCCGATATCGATAACCATGTGCCCGGCTGGCTCATGTATGGGGATATTGGCTCCGATTGCAGCAGCCAGGGCTTCCTCAATGAGAAAAATTTCACGCGCACCGGCCTGCTCGGCGGATTCCCTCACTGCCCGTTTCTCCACCTCCGTAATTCCCGACGGTACGCCGATGACAACCCGCGGGCGGACCAGTGTTTTTCGTTTATGCACCTTGGCCATGAAATAGCGTATCATCTTTTCAACAGTTTCGAAGTCGGCTATAACGCCGTCCTTCATTGGACGGATAGCCACGATATCGCCCGGCGTCCTGCCGAGCATGCGTTTTGCCTCATGTCCTACCGCAAGAACCTTGCCCGTGCTGGTCTGAACAGCCACGACCGAGGGTTCGCTTAAGACAATTCCCTGCCCTTTTACATGTACCAGCGTATTAGCCGTCCCGAGATCGATTCCCATATCATTTGAAAACATTCCGTAAATCGAGTCAAGAAACATGTATATTCTCCTGTGATTGATTGCGCACGATCAGTATTTGTTAATGGCAAATAACTGTTAGCATACAGGGCTTCGTGCCACGTATTAGTTTGTTTTATCGCCTGTTGCGGAAATACTAATAACCTGAAGCTAATCGGATAAACAGACTTTCTACTATAATAAGCACTTTTTTTGTCAAGTGATTATCGCCATTTTGCCAATAATCTGTATTTCATAAACCTACATGGTTTTCAATAATTCTCTTGCTTCATTGTTAGCCCCATCCGTTGTCAGTACTTCGCTCCAGATCGCCTTGGCCTTGTCCTTTTGGCCCAAGGCTGAGTAGCTCTTCCCAATCCAAATTTTGGGCAGCATATCCTTTTCGTCAATCTTCAGTGCAAGCGTAAACTGCTCGAGGGATTCTCTGTATAAGGATTTGTTAAAATAGATTTTACCGAGATTGACATGCACCAGTTTTCGGATCTTGTCATCCGAAGTCATGGTGAGGACATTCTTATAGTTCACGATAGCGCCGGTGTACTTGTTCGCAATACGTTCGGCAGTGGCATAAAAAAGCAGCCCTTTAATATTATCCTTTACCATGCCGTACTGGGAAAGAAGCTTTAATCCATAATCTTCTCTTTTATTCATAACTGTAGCAATACAGAAGAATCTGATATTTTCAACATCCTTGAATTTTACCGGGTCTCCGCTTTTTTGGACTATCCGATAGACATCGGCGGCCGATTTGTAGTCTGTATAGAAACAGGACTTGGCGAGCATAATGCTGAAATTTTCATCAATAGTATTATTATCGAGAGCGGAGCCCTTCTGGATATCCTTTATCGCCTTCAGGAATTCCATTTTCGCATTCTTGTTGATATCACGCAACTTGTCGTTTATAAAAAGCTCTGAAAAGCTGCCGGCCAGATAGGTCTCGCCCAGAAGGTAATGTACCTCTCCGGACAGGAAGAAGGCATCGGGGTCCGTCTCATGCTCCTCCTTGTACCGCTCAAGGGTATCGGCAAGGCCGGTAAGTTCCTCTTGTCTGTTCTGTTTATCCGCTACCTGCCGCACAGTCTCAATTTTTTTAACAAGCTTATTCTGGTTATATTTCCAGAAAGTCAGGTATCGCTGATATCTGTATCCAAGAAACAGCAACCCGGAAATGATCGCCAGAGCCGCCACCGCCTTATAGATGCCCGCATTTCGCCTCCTGGTTTTAAATCTGTCATACATCTTATTCTGAACTCCTCAGGTAATCTTTATAGGCGGCATGTGTTGCCGCGATCCTGTCGCTTCCGGCATCGAAAATAAAAAGCTTAACCGCATCGCTTCCATGAAGGAAAAGTGCGAGGTGCTTATCTCCTGTCTTAATGTCACGAACCCGATGAAAATCATATCGGTAGAGTTTCTTTCCGATGGAGAAACTGATGCCGCCCTTTTCAACAGCAAGCTCCCCGCTGCCGATACGCTTTATGTTATTGTATCCTTCCAAGCCTGAATCAATAACGCCTGTTTCATTATTGTAGTCTATGACATGTGAACTGTCTTCATACAGGACTGCTGTCTGCTTCACAGAAGCGGGTATCTTCTTATCAAAAACTGCCGCCTGCCCGGAATCATTTTCACCGGCATACGTTTTCCGGGTGTGCTTCATTACAGCTTCGTCGCTGTTAATATTTTTTTTGCCCAATGGAGAGCCTTCACCCTGTTTCCGCGTTCCTGCACCCAGGCTGGCACGAGACGGCTGACCTGTCGATGGCGGTGATTTTTCAACATCAGCTGCTGAAACATCAATACCCCCCGTCCGTTTTTTGGTATCCACAATAATTGAATATACAAATATAAGTACGCCTAATAAGATAAGGATAATGGACAAAAACAGCATATAGCACCATAGAATAATGTGATGAACAGACAAATAATCGAGGGTAAATTTATAGCTGTCAAGAAATTTTTATTTTCCAGAGCCCCGTCTTAAGATATGGATTACCCGTGTTCGTAAAGTCGGATGATTCGTTATGATACAGCTCGAGCTTCCAGGTGGATGGATGGAAGGATTTATACTGATCAGCTGATATTGAATACGAATTTACCGAGGTAAGCACATAGCCGTTATCAATAAGGTTCCCTATGAGAGCAAGGTAATCCGCATAGTTCTTGCTGGATGAAAAGGTCCGCACCCGGTTCCGGGAAAAGGTCGGGGGATCGAATATTATAAATGAAAACATCTTGCCCTTTTTACGAAATATCCTGATCCAGTCCAGAACATCGCCGTAGAGGAAATCCCGCTCATCAACGAGCAGGCCGTTCAGCCGGTAGTTGGCCTTTGCCCGTTCAAGCGCCCTCTTTGAAAGATCGACATTGACCGCCGCGGCTATACCGTGCCTGATGGCGTGAACAGAAAAGATAGCGGTGTAGGAAAAGAGATTGAGCATTACGTCAGAGTGACGGTAAAACCGGACAAGCTCGTCCCTCACCTCCCGCATATCCAGAAATATGCCGGAGCCCTGTCCCCTGACGAGGTCGACCCCAACTGCTATGCCGTTTTGACGAACGGTGTAACCTATAGGAGGAGGCGTGCCCTCGATGAGCACACTCTCCCGGGCGGCTCTCATGTCCCTTGTTTTAGAAGGCTTCATCCGATTCTTTAACAAAATTCCCCTGGGTTCAACCGGTAGTAAATCCATCGCCATAGCAAGAGACCGCATGATTACATCAGTTTCCTGCATCAAGTACGAAGAAAAATACTGAATCAAAATAAATTCGCCATATAGATCAACGGTTAATCCGGGAATTCCGTCACCCTCACCGTTAAAAAGGCGGAAGCAATTTGTATCCTCGTTGGTGAATAAATTCAGTCTTTTTTCAAAGGCTTTTGCAAGGAGTGATTCAAGGTGCATTGCAGTATAATCGTATTTCGATGAAATGACGCTATTTGAGGCCGGACATGACTTTTTTCATTCGGTTTTCGAGCTCGGTGAAATCGCCTTTTTGTATGAGTGCGTTCTCGACGATATACGACATTCCTACAGAAATGACCCGGTCCTGCTTCAGGTAATCCAAGTAGTTGTCCTGATTTACGCCTCCGGTTGGAATCAGGTGGAAGGTTTTGATTTTAAAGGGCGCAGTGATCGCCTTGATGTATTCGACCCCTCCAAGCACCGATACAGGAAAAATCTTGATCATCTGGCACTTTTTAAGCGCGGTGTTGAGCTCGGTAGGGGTTGACACGCCGGGTATGAAGGGTATGTTCCGGGACGCCGCGTAATCGACGAGCTCAAGGTCCATGCCAGGTGCCACGCAGAAGGATACGCCTGTGTCAATCGCCCTTTTGAGCGACTCGAGGGTGAGCACGCTCCCGGCGCCGACTACAAGATCCGGAAACTCCATACCCACGCTTTCAATACTCTCAATGGCGCTGTCAGTGCGCAGCGTAACCTCAAGAACGCCGATGGAATGTTTCAGGAGAAGCTCTGCGATCCTGAGTGCAGATTGAGGATTGTCAAACTGGGCAACCGGTATAACCCTGTTTTTTTTCAGATCCGCTGTAAAATCCTTTGCCATACGGACTTTTCGCTTTCTATAAAGATCATCCTACCATTGGATATGAAAGCTCTATCTGGTTCCCGTCCGGATCAAGGAAAACAACTGTCTGGCCTTTTCTTAGGTTTTCAGGCCCATACACGATCTGCAATTTCCTCTCTTCGAGTTCATCAACCGCGTCTTCAAAATCCTCTTCATCAACATAAAAAGAAATTCTGTTTTTAGAATCATCTGAATTTTTATAGCCGGGTTCTTCATAGAGGCCGATGGTGATGTCGGTCACCCGCATGAATGTCTGGCCGGGTGCGCTCGCCTTGTCAAGGATTTCAAAATCAAACAGCTCCCTGTAGAATTTGACCGACTCTTCCAAATTTGACACCGTGATTCCTATATGATTGATGCATTCAATGACTATCATTTCTCCCTCGTATCTCGCTTGATCTGTTCTTCCGTTTCTATTGCTCCGTTTTCCAGAGAAGAGATTTAAAAGGCGGGTATAATCCCGCCGAATAACAATATTTTTCAGATTGTGCGGATTATGTCAATCAATATACATGCGGTATGTTGAAAAAAAAATTCTGAATATTTTTTCACTAAGCCTGCTTTATCATCCTACAAAAGATAACAGGTGAAATATATAATTCATATGATTTCTTCTCTACTGAATAAGCCGCACCTTGTCCAAATAAATATGTACGCTACGTCCGCCGGCCTCCCGGTCGAGCCTGAATTTCTTCAGATTTCCTGCGACAGCCACAAGAATTCCGGACCGCCACCATGCGCGCAGAATGTTAAAATCCGGCCCGGCGATCTTTTTTAGTGACTCTTCATCAAGCTCTCCATGCACGTGGAGCCAACGGCCCCATTGCAAATTGCAGACTACTGTTTTATCATAGATACCCTCAGACGAAACGAGCATATAGTCATATTCCGTAACGATTTCCTTGCCTACCATCTCATTCAAAAGATTCTGGATCTGTCGCCGGTAATAATTCCTGCTGCCAAACAGCCCCTCATCCCATTTCCTATAAGCCTCTCTAAGAAGGAAAAAATTCTTCTCCCCCTGAGAAATTTCGCCGGCGCAAACCTGGCCCATGCCCATGGAACAAAGGCCCGGGTTGTTGTCGCGCGTATCGGGAATAAAAAAAAATTCCTGCATTGAGAACAGAATCACGGCAAACAAGCACCGGGTAATGTGACATCCTGCACTACTCATACGATTACTGCAAACTGCCCCCCTCATCGATACGGGCATGAAGATCGATTACTCCCATACGCTCCTCGTATTCCCTGATATTCTCACTCAAAGCCAAAAGAAACCGCTTCGCATGAGATGGCGTGATAATCAATCGCGACTTGAGCTTGCCGAAGCCTGGCGGAGGAGCGGGATGGACGAATATAAAATCGAATACAAACTCTTCCGGCGAATGGCTGATATTGGAATAGTTGCAGAATAGGCCGGCAGCGGTATCCTCATCAACCTTAATTTCAATTTTCATATCCTTATCTTTATGTTGCATTGGTTTCTCCTTATGCATATTTGAAATAGTGGTACTATTTGCTCATAAATTGTAGCAGAAAGCATTTGTGTCTACAACTTTAAAGACCCCCCTTTCCAGCATTGCGGGCGATCATTGCTATTTTTATAATTTGTGCCCCCTCCGGAGTCAGGGGGTTTCAATTCATATTGACAGTATCCATTGCTTGCCAAAAAAATCATGCTGAGCTGTGTAAATACCTGCCAATGGAATATAAAAAAATACAATAAAAAATTTGCAATTAATACCATTGAAAATATAGTTGGTTTAACTACAAAAATCAATCATTTTGTACTATCCGGCATAGCGAGAAAACTGCACCTGGCAGATTGAGAAATGAGGTTCCATTTCTGTGCCGCGGGGGTATGTATTTCGCGGTTTATCCTATGTCAGCATGTAACAATCTGATGATGACTAAAATAAATTTATAGTATTGCAATTGAGAATATTCGCACTTTCTGACATCCATATCGATTATGATGAGAATCGCAGATGGCTCACTAACTTGTCACTGGAGGATTACCGGGATGATGTCCTGATCCTTGCCGGGGATATATCGGACATCACTCGATATTTAACGCTGTCGTTCAGTGAACTCATGAAGCGTTTTCGCATGGTGCTGTTCGTACCCGGGAATCATGATTTGTGGACATATCGGAACAAAATTCAAAATTCACTGATCTATTTTGATTTAATAAAAAAAATTGCGCATGATTACGGCATCCTGATGGAACCGGCCAGCATCGGCAAACTTTCGATAATCCCTCTATACGGCTGGTATGACAACTCGTTCGGCTTACCCGGTGATGAGCTCTCTTCCATATGGAGGGACTACTTCGCATGCTCCTGGCCTGAAAATTGCAACGAAGAGACCATAACCCGTCATTTTGTTGCAATGAATGAACGATTTCTTACAATTCGAAACGATTACGTCATATCCTTCTCGCACTTTATGCCCCGGATCGATATTATGCCTTCGATTATAC
>Ga0315275_10007779_pt1 | contig 10383 bp, 12 predicted proteins | sample YL17G03_0_MG_FD_205557 | JGI IMG/M metagenome (GOLD analysis project Ga0315275, IMG submission 205557) | Sediment microbial communities from Yellowstone Lake, YNP, Wyoming, USA - YL17G03_0 | ecosystem: Environmental > Aquatic > Freshwater > Lake > Sediment | place: USA: Wyoming | collected...
TTCCGCCTGCGTGCTGTCTGTCATCTGGTATGGCTTGCCATACGCATCCGGCGGGTAGGCCAGTTTGGCGGCGTCGAACAGGCTCTTGTTGTAGAAAACCGCCGCAGGGTAGACCGTGAAGGGCAGGCCCACTACTCCTTGGTCTGTTTTATACATATTAAACAACTCCGGCTGGAAAATGGAGACATCGTATTTGGCATCCGCAATCAACGCTGAAAGATCGAACCATCCGTCCGGGAATGTATTGGACGCCTGGAAGCCCATCGGGCCGACGATATCGGGCCCTATCCCCTGGCTGAATTGTTCCGCCAGCAGTTCGCGCGCCCTGGGTATGTTATCGACCACCTGCAAGGTCAACTTGATCTTGGGATGGGTCAGGTTGAATTTATAGACCAAATTCCGCTCATAGTATTGCTGGTTTTCCGAGGCGCCTCCGCCCAGCCCCACGAACCAGCGGATCTCAACCGGTCCGGTGGCGGGGGGGATCAGGGTGGCTGTGGGAACCAGTGTCGGCGTCGGGGTGGGCGCCCGCTCAGGCAGGCGGATCGTGATCATGCCGGGTTCGGTCCAAACGCCGTTGAATCTGGCTTTTCCACCCACCTGCAATTCCCCGGGAACGAGCAGGTCATTCAGGCCTCCCGCAACGGGAACGCTGTACTCGCTGTCCATCAGCCTGCTTTCATCCCGGATGGTATCCCAGATGGTATTCCCATTCTGGATGAACACCCAGTCATATCCCTCTGCGCCGGGGACAGGCTCGATTTGAAAGTTCAATGTATCGTAATTAAGCGTCGCTCCATCCTGCGGAGTGATAAAACGGATCACAAAACCCGGCGTTTCGGTTGGAGGGACGTTCGGCGTTGCTCCGAGTTGGGCGGATGCGGTTGCATTCTCGGCGTTTTGCCTGCCCGGACTGCACGCAGCCGCAAAGGCAAAGATCAGGATGATGAATAAGTTCAGGACTTTTTTCATGACCGCCTCCTATCCAGGGTCAGCAGCTTATCAGAAGATCAACACCGTTTATGCATCCCGTGCGTTGTTGCGTTGGTTCGGAAGGCGGGAGCGACAATGAGAATGTTGACAATATGTATATACAGCTTAATCCGGAAAAATACAATAGGCTTGGCGTCAACCAGCCCAGTCGGCGCAGGATCGGGAAATGTCAGACATCCGAAATCTTCCCCTACGCCCCTGCGGGGTGCAGGTGGGGAAGAGATCAGGATTTCGGATGCCTTATGTCGAGAAAACCGACCACAGAAAGTGGAAAAAGTGCGATAATGGGCGTATGCCGGGTCGAATGGTGGCTGTGAAATGCTAGATTGGGTTGGAACGGAAGTAAAATAGCATCTGCTACCAGGCGGAAAGACGGGTAACCATGGCGCATGACGAAGCATATCGCGAAGCAGAATAGAAAATCGAAGCCGCGTGGTGCTCGGGGGCAAAGGCACTTGACCTCAGCACTAATTGGGATGCACCCGAAGACAAGAAACTCACCGAATTGCCAGAGTCTATCGGACAACTCACACATTTACAGTCGCTGGATCTCTCCTGCAACCGATTGACGGCACTTCCAGATTGGGAGTGTCTGCTCATATGGATACAATATTGGAGACAGGCTGCGTATCTTGCAATCAAGTGGGATCAAAGTGGAGGAATAATCAATGGAATGTTCCCTTGAAAATATCACTGTCCATTATGAAGTGTTTGGGGAAGGCAAACCGATCATCATTCTGCCCGGCGGGGGCGGTCATGCACACGAGTCAGCCCATTATCTGGAACCATTCTTTCAACCGCGGGATGGATGGCAACGGATATATCTTGATCCACCCGGTCAAGGAAAAACCGGAGAAGTATGCGTACTCATTTGATGTGGACGCCGTCTCGGAGCCGTTTCCAGGGCCTACGCTGATCGTTACGGATCGGCAGGACTCGATCGCTGGCTATCGGGATGCCTGGAAAATATTGGATAACTATCCACGCGCGACTTATGTTGTCCTGGATCGGGCAGGACACATGTTGGAGGAGACTGAAGACCTGGTCCATGTGTTGATCAATGACTGGCTTGATCGAGTGGAAGAAAATATTGGCCTGGTATAGGTGTTTAGACAATCCCATAGGATGTCGACATGAACTTTCAGATGTTACGAAAACTAAAGGATCCAACCGGGCCATCCTCCGGGTCGGATCGCGTGCTGTGCGGGTTCGGCTGGTACTATGATACCGGCTGCGTCCGTGCGGCGCTCCGCGGCGTCGCCTACCTGGATACCCGTCTCGACTACTTTGGATTTCGCTGTGTGCGTGGGGCGTTGCCGGGAGGGTGAGTAAAACCTTTACCTCTTGATCAAATTGAGGGTCAACGAAAACAAATATGATATCTTTCAGTTGATCTTCAAGAACCTGGTATGTTCATTGCCCTAAAGCTTTTGAAGGTGGGTTTGGGCAGGAAGAGAGAGCAATCTCCTGGATTCCAGATTTCCGACCCTGATTTTATACAAAATCAAGGTCGGATGTCTCACTTGAAATTACAGAAGTTGCTACCAACCCTACCCATGATACCTGCCTACCCATCTACCATTAATATGGATATGTGTTCGGCTGGGTAGGCTTGGAAGGTACTTACTTATCTTCTGTATTCATGGGCAGGAAATGGAAGGATTTCCCTTCAATGACTTCCTTTTTTACCTTTCCGGCGGTCCAAAGTGTTGATAATCTTTTGTGCGTGTTCAAATAATCCTTGTCAAGGGTTTTTGCGATGGTGTGAATTTGCGCCCTGCCGAGTTCGCCCAGCACCTCCAGGATTTCATTCACAGATTCTGTGATCCGCACCTTGCCGGTCTCGCCCAGCGACTGCCACGCACATGACAGCGGGTCGAACAGGATGGTCAGGTCGATGTAATCCATATCCCGCCCGCGCCCTTTCAGAATTAGAGCTCTGGCAGCGCTAACAAGCCCACCCTCCCCGGTTCATGTGACTGTCACATTACTCGGGGTGCGTGGGCAATCAAACGATCTCTCCAGGAAGCTGGCGCATGATCCACCTCCTATGCCCAGGAGAATGATCAGTGGCGTCTATCTAAACAAGTTTCAGATCGAACTTTTCAGCCAGGCCAAAGGATGTCGGGAAGAACCCGGCTTTTTGTCCAATACCCAAGCCGAGTCAAGTGCACTGCGAGGATGATAAATTCCGTGCTAAAAGAGGGTCTTGTTCCTTAGCCTGGTTCCCCTTATAAAATTTTTATTCATCCGCCTGGTTTTGGATGGAGGCAGGCGATGCCTTTGTCTGGGACACCACCTTGGTCATCAACCTGGTTCTGTGCATCGTCATCCTGGTGTTTGGGATCCTCGGTTGGCAGCGCTCAAAAAACCTCACTCCCCTCTATATAGGCATTGCGTTCGGCCTATTTGGAATCTCGCACCTGGCAATGTTGCTTGGCTTGAAGGATGCCCTGAACACCGTGCTGATCATCATCCGGCTGCTGGCCTACTTCCTGGTCACGTATGCCGTGTACCTGATGGCTTTTCAAAAGAAGTAAGTGTAGACAATATGTTCTCCACATCCATGAACCGACCGATCCAATCAGCCGGTCATTTTGGTTTTAAATAAACCTCCTGCAGGTATTTGCCTGTAAGAGAGGTTTTGCAAGCCTCGGGATGCCATAAACGGGCGGGGGAGCCGAGCCAAATGCGGGCATACAGCCTCTACAGCTTGTAACCCTTTGATATCCGCCATATTTGCCGGCGGCCCCGATCTGCTCCAGGCCGCCCAGGTGCAGCGGTTTACTGGAAAACCGTTTGTCCTACCAATTTCCAAAATTCTCCCAGCGCATCTGTTACAGACACAACTTATGTCAGCCGACTTCCGTTTCCTCTTCAAACCGAGTATAATGCCCCCTGCCGCCAGCCCAAGGCTGGTATTTTTATGAGCGGAGATTAGTTATGACCCGACGTCCTTATCTAACGCTTGTGATCATCCTTCTGATAGTAGCTTTTGCCGCCTGGGTGGATCTGAGCAAGCAAATCAACATATCGAACCCGTTTAACGGCAAAACTTTCGTAAATCGCAACACAGACATTCGACTTGGCCTTGACCTGCGCGGTGGCCTCCAGGTGCTCCTGGAAGCCGACCTGCCAGCCAACACCTCGGTCAACTCCAATGACCTGGCAACCACCCGGCAGATCCTGGAGAACCGTGCGAACGGCTTGGGTGTCAGTGAAGTGGTAATGCAGAGCGCCCCGCCCAACCGCATCGTGGCCCAGTTCCCCGGCCTGCAAAACTCGGACCAGGTTGTGGCAGCATTGCAGGAGACCGGTTTGCTAGAATTCGTGGACCTGGGCAATGAGCGCCTCCCCGAAGGCACGCTCATCCAGACCGATTTTGGGACCGCCGGCGCCGGGCCGAGCGGGATCGTTACGCTGGTCCCCACCAGCACTGCTTTCCCCACACCCGCGCCCACCGATACGGCCACCCCCACCGCAGCTCCCGATACTACGCCCCAGGCCACTCCCACTGAAATGCCGGTCGCCCCGACCATTTACCACACGGTGATGACGGGTACTTCACTCAGCGCCGTCAACGTGGAGACCGGGCAGCAGGTTGGCACCAGCGGTTACGTGATCGCCTTTACTCTGAAGTCAGATGCCACCCAATCTTTCGCCGAGTACACTGGCAGCCACATTGGCCAAATCCTGGCGATCGTTCTGGACAAGAAAATCATTTCAGCCCCGACCATTAACGGCAAGATCGACAAAGGTTCCGGCTACATCGAGGGGAGCTTCACCCCAGATAGCGCCAATGCCCTCGCCATCCAGCTGCGCTACGGGTCGCTGCCCATCCCCGTCAAGGTGGTGGAGAGCCAATCCGTTGGTGCCACCCTGGGCGCCGATTCGGTCCGCCGCAGCTTGATCGCCGGGATCATCGGCATGGTGGCAGTCATTTTGTTCATGCTGATCTACTATCGCCTGCCCGGTTTCATTGCTGACCTGGCGCTGATCGTTTATGCCGTCCTTACCTTGATGCTCTTCAAGCTCATCCCGGTTGTGTTATCCCTGCCCGGTATTGCCGGTTTCGTCCTTGGGATAGGCATGGCAGTGGATGCCAACATCCTTATTTTTGAGCGTTTGAAAGAGGAGCTGCGAGGCGGCCGGACCCTGCGCCAGGCGATCGACCTGGGCTGGGCGCGTGCCTGGCCGTCCATCCGGGATGCCAACATTTCAACCTTGATCACCTGCCTGATCCTGTTCATCTTCGGAAATACCTTCGGGGCCAGCATGGTCAAGGGCTTCTCGGTTACGCTCTCTTTGGCCGTTCTCGTCAGCCTGTTCACAGCCATCATCGTCACACGCACTTTCCTGCACATCGTATTGGATCGCGTCAAATTCACCGAACATCCCCGCTGGTTCGGTATCACGGAGGGTTCGCGATGAATCTCATCAAATATCGTTACCTGTACTTTGCCATTTCCCTGGTGGTCATCATCCCGGGGATCCTGGCTTTGATCTTTTGGGGATTACCGCTGGGGATCGACTTCACAGGCGGCAGCCTGCTGGATGTGCAGTTTAAATCTGGGAATCCTCCAGCCATCACGGATGTGGCAAAGGTCTACAGCGAACTTTCCACTCCCGCAATGAACATTGCTGATCCGGAGATCCAGCCGTTGGGGACTGACAGCTTATCCATTCGTTCCCGGGAAATGGATGATGCCACCAAGGCCAAAGTAGTGGCATTATTGAAGGACCGCTTCGGGGCCGGCCAGGATGTTCTCATTGAGAACTTCTCCCAGGTTACTGCTTCTGTGGGGCAGGAGGTAGCCCGTGCTGCAGCCATTGCGGTCGGGATGGCTGCATTGGCCATTCTGATCTATATCTGGTTCGCCTTCCGCAAGGTGCAGCATCCCTTCCGGTTCGGTATAGCAGCCATTATTGCCACGATCCACGATAGCCTGGTTGTGCTGGGTGTGGGGGCCATCTTCGGCCATTTCCTGGGCTGGCCGGTTGATTCGCTCTTCCTGACCGCCTTATTGACCGTGATCGGCTTTTCAGTGCATGACGACATCGTGGTCTTCGACCGTATTCGCGAAAACTCCAACATTTACCGCCGGGTAAGCTTCGAAACGGTCGTCAACCACTCGCTTGTCCAGACCCTGGATCGTTCGATCAACACCCAGTTGACCGTCATGATCACCCTGCTGGCGCTGGCACTTTTCGGCGGGACATCCATCCGTCACTTTGTGGTTATCCTGCTGATCGGTGTGTTCAGCGGCACTTTCTCATCCATCTTCAACGCCTCCCCCATCCTGGTCGTCTGGGAGAACAAAGAATGGCGGAATTGGTTCCGCCGAAAAACAGAAAACGCCTAGATCCAAATAAAAAGACATCCGAGTAAAAACCCGGATGTCTTTTTTATATGAATTAATGCAGGATTTCCTGGTTGGCCCGGTCGGCTTCCTGGAGGATCTGGCTGACCTGCTCCTTGATCTCCGCGCTGGCGCTGGGGGTCTTCGGGATGTACTTGACCAGGTCGCGCGCATCCTGCAGCAGCGCCTTGACCCGGGCGACGTAGGAGAAATTATATTTGCCCGCCTCTTCCGGGGCCGGGACGGGTAGGTCACGCGCCTTTTGGATCAAGGCACGCGCCTTGATAACGCGATCAGCAGCAAGAATGAGTCGGGACATACATCACCTTTTCATCTTTCGGATCGATCATCTCATCCAGCGCAGCTCAGACAGGGCCTCGAAAGTGGCGCTGCGCGGCACCAGGTAGAAGATCTGCAATAATTCGGGGGTGGGAAAAGCCGGTTTGCGGGTGGACAGGTTCAGGAGGGTTCCTTCCAGGTCAATGCTGACGGCCTTCTTGCGGTTGGATTTGAGTACATCATGATGGACTTTCCAGCGCGCCCCGGATGGTGATACCCCCGACATGGCATAGGTGATGGTCACCGTTTCGCCCATGCGCACTTCCCGAAAGAAATCAGCATGCAGGCTGGTATACACCGTCCCGACGCCCATTTCCGTAAACTTCCCGGGCGGAAAGCCATGCGCGGTAAAGAAGTCGTAGCGCAGATCTGCGGCGGCGTCAATATAGGCGGCATAATTAACGTGGCCATTCGCATCCAAGTCCGACCAGCGGATTTCAAAGGTTTTGGAAAATGGCTCCAAATAACACCTCTCTCATTAATAATGTAAAATAACCCTTCAGCAGGCGCTCGTTATCGCGTTCAACCTGGCATTCCTCCCGCGCAACCCAGATTGATGTCATTGCGTATGTGTACTTGGTATATGATAATACAATAAGGAGCATAAAATGACCACTGAACCGAAACCAAGCGAACAAGAACAGCCGAAGCAAAAAAGCTTCCGCCAGGCCGGCGCTTCAGAGGCCGTCTATGGATTGGGGCTGATCGGCGCATGGGTCTATTACTTCACCCACGCCAGCACCTTCCTGCTGGGCGTGCTGGGATTCTTCAAAGGCATCTTCTGGCCGGCGATGCTGGTCTATGAGGCGCTGAAGTATCTGCATATGTAGCCTCAGACAGCCTCCCTCTCCCACCCTCTATAGCCGGATCAAAAGCCGCCAGGCATCCTTTGATGATCCTGCTATTGTTGGCATCAAGCGTCCCGAAGGTTTCCCAACCTTCAGGACGATTTTCTTACCCTATTTCTGCAGTAATTCCTGGATCTCTTTTGGGATAAACGGCACATCCAATCCGTCATAGAATTCCCAGGTCTCAGTCAGTTGGGTCGCGCTGCCCGGTGCGAGGCTGGCCAGCGGCCCGAGCGTTTCCAGCTCCACGAAACGATCGCCGCAATAGACCTCGGCACTGCAGCCGCCGTCCGGATAGCCCGCCCCGGGATGAAGGTCGAAACTCTTGCGGAACAGGAGGCCATCCCGCCAGTACGCCATCCAGCCGGCTGTGCTGGCATAGCCCACTTTAATCGGCGGCAGGGCCGGCGCGGCAGACAGCAGGATGAAGTCGTCCCGCCAGACCAGGCGCGCATCCTTGACCCGCGTGTAAGGCCAGAGCGACAGGAAGCGGTTTGGCAGTAAGCCCTGCGGGTCGGCATTGCCAACCGGCTGGGGCAGCAGCACGCTGCCGCCCTGGCGCAACATCGTGATGGCCCAGGGCGCGATCGTGATCGGGACGGGGTTCTCGTTGAAGATGGTATGGACCAGCCGGACCGCCGGACGCCCGGCTGCGAGTTCGATCCGCAGGCTCTTGCGCACCCCGGAGACCGGTTCGCTGAGCCCGGTCAGTTTCACCCCGTCCGGTACCTGCATTACCTGCAAGCCGGATTGATCCGGGATGTAGGTTTTTTCGAGCGATTCGGGGCTGATCCACAGGCGGTGGCCGCCGAGGAATAAGTATTTACCCAGGGGCGTATCCGAGGTCATGTCATGCACATCCGCAAGCCAGTTGGGCGAACCGCGGTACGAAAGCCCGACAATACGGGGGCCGGCAGTGGTCAGATACTCCAGCCGGAGATGCTCGTTTTTGAGCACAGCAGTAGGTAGTCCATGAAAGTCAGTCATCGGGTTATTTTCTCCAAGTGTGATCTTAGCAAAGTGTGATTTTATCAAACCCTGGCTTGAGCGCCGGGTAAAGTTCGCGATAAAGCGGATAGGCTTTACGGTAGGACTCCACCTGGGCCGGATCTGGAGGGGTGCTGCCCGTGATCTTCACGGCCGCCGCGCAGGCCGCCGGGACATCCGTCCAGGCGCCCGCGCCCACGCCCGCCAGCAGGGCCGCGCCAAAAGCCGCGCCCTCGGCGGTGTTGACCGTGGCCAGTTCAGCCTCCAGCACCGAAGCCAGGATCTGCCGCCAGAGGCCTCCTTTCGTTCCGCCGCCGGAGGCGCGCACCTGGCGTATTTCGCCCAGGCCGGCATGTTGGATCAGGCTGAAAATATCCTTCAGGCCAAAGGAAACCCCCTCGAGCAGGGCGCGAGTCAGGTGGCCGCGCCCGTGGCGCAGGGTCAGGCCAACCCAGGCGGCGCGCGCCAGCGGGTCCGGGTATGGGGTGCGTTCGCCGCTGAGATAAGGCAGGAACTGCAAGCCCTCGCTGCCAGCCGGGACAGGTTCGGCCTCGCCCAGCAGCTCATCAAAACTGGCGCCAGGAGCCAGCGTATCGCGGTACCACTGCAAGGAGCCGGCGGCCGAGAGCATCACGCCCATCAAGTGCCACATACCCGGGACGGCATGACAGAAGGCATGCAGGCGGCCTTCGGGCTCGACCAGGGCCGAGGGGGTGGTGGCAAAGACCACGCCACTCGTGCCGACCGTCAACGCCACCACACCCGGTTCCACCGCGCCCACGCCCACCGCCTGGGCGGCCTGGTCACCGCCGCCGGCGGCCACCGGCGTGCCGGCCTGTAGGCCGGTCTCGCCCGCCGCGATTTGGGTGATCGTCCCGGTGAATTGCGGGCCTTCGAAGGTGGGCGGCATCCAGGCATCTGGAATTCCCAGCGCCGCCAGGACTTCCGCTGACCAGGTGCGCTGCTGCAGGTCGAACAGCACCGTCCCGGCGCCATCTGCCTTGTCCATGCCGTATTCGCCGGTCAACTGCAAGCGGATGTAATCCTTGGGCAGCAGGACATGCTGCGCCCGGGCGTACACTTCCGGCTCGTTCTGCTGCACCCAGAGGATCTTGGGGGCGGTGAAGCCGGTCAGCGCCACGTTGCCGGTGATCTGGATGAACTTTTCCCGCCCGATGCGCCGGTGGATCTCGTCGCACTGGGACTGCGTGCGCTGGTCGTTCCACAGGATGGCGGGGCGCAGTACCTGCCCGGCTCCATCCAGCAACACCAGGCCGTGCATCTGCCCGGTCAGGCCAACCGCGGCGACGCTCTCCCCACCCAGGCAGGCCTGCTGCAGCACGCTGCGGACGGCAGTCGACACCGCCTGCCACCACTCACGCGGGTCCTGCTCGGACCAGAGCGGTTTCGGCGTCTGGAGCGTGTGCGGCGAGGCCGCCGTGGCGACCACGACCCCATTTTCATCCACCAACAGGGCTTTGCTGCCGGTGGTGGAGGTGTCAATGCCGAGAAAATATGCTCTTGTCATCCTTCCGCCTTCAGACTTTCCCATTATGCAGCCTGTGGATTGCGTTTCACTCATTCTGGCCAACAAACCCGCGCTGGCGGGCTGCAAACACAGCGCAGTATACCCGGATAACAGGCTTTGCTCAAGATAGCACAGATAGATAGCCCAGATAGCGCCGATCGCACTGCACGGCTTCCACAAAGTCGGGAATGTGATCCTGCACTGTACATAGAGGACCTTCGGCTCTGCCGTACAGCCTGCGGATGTCCTTCGGGAGGCACATGGGCGAAGGCGCGGGTTTTGCTGCTGAAGTAAACTCGTGCGACGCCATGGAGCCTCCAATTCAGCG
>Ga0315275_10007783_pt1 | contig 10379 bp, 8 predicted proteins | sample YL17G03_0_MG_FD_205557 | JGI IMG/M metagenome (GOLD analysis project Ga0315275, IMG submission 205557) | Sediment microbial communities from Yellowstone Lake, YNP, Wyoming, USA - YL17G03_0 | ecosystem: Environmental > Aquatic > Freshwater > Lake > Sediment | place: USA: Wyoming | collected...
CGGCACGCCTAAGGCCAAGGCGGCGCTCCTGGAAATTATCGAGAAAAAGGAACCGGAGAAGGTCAAGAAAGACGGGCTGGAGTGAGCCTCACGGTAGGGGTCAGACATCCAGCTTCATCTTTGCCAGGATGTCTTTGAACCTCGGGTCGGCTGATAGCGCGGGGCACATGAATTCAGTATAAACGTGGATGAACGGCATCAAGATATCGCGCTCTTCATAGGCCCTGTCCAGAAATTCGAAAGCCAGATCGAGTTTCCCCAGAGCTCCGGCCAGCCAGGCAATACACGTAGCCGAAACATTTTTGACCTTTTTCTTGTTTTCGATCATCTCCTCGAGGATTTGCGCCGCTTTTTCACAATCCCCCTTTCTCAAATATATAAGCCCGATACCTGCCTCCATCCATCCTGGGAAGACAACCAATTTTTTCCCTTTCTCCCAGGTATCCAAGGCCTCTTCCAAAAGCCCTTTGAGCATATAGGCCATCCCCGCATGAAAATAGGCCAGGCCGAGGTTCGGATCGATCTCCAGGGCCTTGGCGAATTCTTGGAGGGCCTCATCAGGCCTTCCCGCGGACCAATGCAGACCGACCGACCAGGCATAGTAGAGAGGCATGAGAGGATCGAGCTCCAGAGCCTTTTTGACTTCCCGGATGGCCTCGTCAAACCGTCTTCTGTTCAAACAGAACCAGCCGCGGTTGCCATGAGAGAAGGCGTCCCCCGGATTAAGGGTGAGAACTCGATTGAAGCTCCGGCCGGCGGCATCCCAATCCCATTCATACCAGAACGCCAGCATGGCGGCGACGGCGTGAGCCTCGGCCAGGTTTTCATCCAGCTCCAGGGCTTTCTGGAGCGCCGCTTTGGCTTTCGGCCACATCTCAGCCGGCGGAGCTAAATTCATGATGCCCAGACCGGCGAAGACGCTGGCTATACCGGAGTGGGCCAGGGCGAAATTTGGATCCTTGTCACAGGCGGCCCGGAAAGAATTCAGAGCCTTTCCGTAGGATTCAGGACTCGGCCTGGCGGCAAAATAAAGCCCTTTGAGATAGAGGCTGTAGGCTTCCGGGTCATCGGTTGAGCACTTCTGGAGGGCTGTTTTCTCTCCGGCCTGAAGTTTGACCTTCAGGTTGTCCACGATGGCTGTGGAGATCTCGTCCTGGATGGCGAAGATATCGTTCATCTCCCGGTCGAACCGTTCCGACCAAAGATGGAATCCGTCTTCGACATTGATGAGCTGGGCCGTGACGCGAAGCCGGTTGCCGGCCTTCCGGACGCTCCCTTCGAGCACGGCCTTGACATCGAGCTTCCGGCCGATCTCCCGGATATCGAGGTTCTCGCCTTTGAGCGCGAAGGCTGAAGTGCGCGCCACGACCCGCAGCCCCTGAATGTGGGTCAGGGCGTTGATAAGTTCCTCGGCCATTCCCTCGCCGAAATAATCCTGGTCTTTCTCCGCGCTCATATCGGTGAAGGGGAGAACGGCGATGGATGGGGCGGCTTTGGGGACGGCGGCGGATGGGATGGAAGCGATATCAGCGAGGTTGACCGACTTTAGGTCAATGATCAGGGCGCCGGCATCCGGATAGCGGTCCCAGGGGTCTTTCTGTAAGCATCTGGCCAGGATTTTATCGAGCTTAGCCGGTATATCGCGTCTCAAGGCCGCGATGGGCTGGGGATCGCCATGGACAATGGCCTGGAAAACCGCCTGCTCGTGCCCCCCCTGGAAGGGGCCGTGCCCGGCCAGCATCTCATAAAGCAGGCAGCCGAACGACCAGATGTCGGTGCGGTGGTCGACCTTCTTGCCGAACGCCTGCTCGGGCGACATGTAGGCGACTGTCCCCATCACCACGGCAGTCCGCGTCAGGTCGCCGGCGCTTTCCAGCCGGGCCAGCCCGAAATCCATGATCTTGGCCTGGCCTTTAGGCGTGAGCATGATGTTGGCCGGCTTGATATCCCTGTGGACGACTCCTTTTCGATGTGCCTCATCCAATCCCTCGGCAACCTGGACGGCGATCTCCAGCGCTTCTTCGATTTTGAGCGCTCCTTGGGCGATTCTTTCCTTGAGACTCTTTCCGTCGATATAAGCCATCGCGATATACGCCTGGCCATCCCGCTCCTCGACCTCATAGACCGTGCAAATGTTGGGATGGTCCAAGACGGCGGCGGCCTGAGCCTCCCGGATAAACCGCTCTTTTGCTTCGGGGGAATGCGAAAGTTCGAAGGGCAGCAGCTTTAAAGCGACCGGACGTTTGAGCTTTGTGTCTTCGGCCTTGAACACCACTCCCATGCCGCCCCGGCCGATTTCGCCGCTGATACTGTACTTGCTCGCGAATAGAGCTCCTTTTTTCAGCTCATGGAATGGTGGGACGAGGGTTTTTGTAAAAGCGGCGAGATCGCCTGCTCCCGGGCTCAGCGGGGCGGCGCAGTTTCCGCAAAACCGGGAGATATCCTGGTTTTCGGAATGACACCGGGAGCATTTCATGCCTGATTTCCCTTTATTTTTGCATCATAGATGAAGAGTGATGAAAACGCAAACCCGCTTCCTATTTTCGTTCATGAATTTATGAAAGGGAATCCTTACTTCCTGGTGAAATTCAAGACGCATTCAGCGGCCGGATAGTCTTTGTCGATGTACTCAACCCTGAGCTGCCACCCCGCGGCGCGGGCCCGATCCAGCCAGATCGTCTCGAAAATCCTCCTGTAATCCTCGAACGAAATCTGCTGGCTGAGGTGCGCGGCTACTTTGTAGAGACGGAAAAAAGAGGTCCGCATCCTGACCACGGCTTCCCGGTCTTCGAGCTTCTCCAAGACGACCTCGTTCCCGATCAGGTTGGCCTGATCCCAGCACAGATAGAGGATGAACGCCCGGGAGGGCTCCACAAACGGCACCCAGGTTCTCGCGGCCAGGAAATACCCATTTCCGTCCTTGAAGAAATCCAAGGCAAAATCCTTCCCTTTTTCTTTGGCCAGGAGGTTGAAAACCCGGACTTCCCTCGACCAATGAGACTCCTCGCGAATATGCGCTTTGGTCTCCTCGGGCACATCCGGGAATGTCGAGGTCGGAAGAGCCCCGATTTTATCCATCCGGATAGTGATAGCTTCCAGGTGCTGAAAATACCAAGTGTCCGGTCCGCTCAAAAAAGAAAAGACATAAGTGACAGAGGGACCTTCGAAGGAGAGCGGGATCAGGAAATGGACCCGGTCGCCGACGCGATGGACCTCCGGCTCGGCCTCCCATTCCGGCCAGGCGGCCTTCTCCCGCATCTCCTTGAGGTACCCCATTAGGGGAGATCGGAACTCTTCATAATATGGACGCAGCCTTTCCGGCGTTATCTCTCCTTTCTTCAGCGCCGCCACGAATTCTTTCCAGATGGAGATGTCGTTCAAGCGATCGGCCGACAAGGCAGAAAAAGCCATAAATTCGACAGTGAGCACCAAAAAGATGACCGTCAGGAAAGCCGCTCTTTTCACGATCCCCTCCCTAACCATCAGCGGAACCACTTCTCATTTTCCTTTTAGTCTAGACGACTTTTCCGTTATTTTCAAAACAAATCCTCGATATGTGAGCATCTCCATCTCTGTGATGGATAACTTGGGAATGGAGAAGCGACCTCGAAGGTTTAGCCTTTCCGATGCGTTTTTCGAGGGCACCCCTTGCCGAGACACTTTTTCTGACTCTGTTCTTAGTTTATTAAACCGCCCTTCCCCCCTTTGGGAATAAAGGTTGGGCATAAAGCAAGTCAGTGTCTCCGCTAAAGGTCGGCGAAGGGTGTGGGTGAGGAAGTCCGTAGACGACTGAGCGGGCACGGTTTCTCGACTGAGGCGAGTTTGCTGATTTGCGGCAGCAAAGCAGCGGGGGTTCCAAGGGGGATGGCCCCTTTGGTCGTAGGACGGAGTCCTAGAAGGGGAGGCAGGGAGCGAAGCGACCGTTGGAAGGGGGAAAACGCAGTTTTCTCCCTCCAAAGGGACGATGTGGGAAACGAGCGGGCTGACGAATCCCATACCCGAGCCTTCACGGCGTAAAAAACCTGAGCGGGAGCGCTGACATGCCCAAGTCGTCTATTGTGTTCATCACAAAATGGAGAGGATTTCCCACCTTGATACTGGATTGCAGGTTATCCCCGGAAACAGTATAATCGTGATCCAAAGGAGGGACGGTTCATCGGTTGGAATCGTCCCTTTATCGATAAGCGGGCTCTATTTCTATCGAAAGGAGCGCCTATGAAAAAAATCATTATCCTGGCACTCGGGTTTGTCTTGGTCTTTATTCTCATTCTGGGCATGAGCTCTCAGCAAGCGGTCAAGGCCGGGGGAGACGCTCTCGGCACGCGTAAGTATGACGATTATCAGAAGCCCAAGTTCTGCGGCACTTCTTGCCACACCGATATCTATCAGCAGTGGACCCAGGCCATGATGTCCCAAGCCTACACTCATCACTGGGATGAGATCGAATACTTCAAACTGGCCGTCCCGCACGCCGAGAAAGACCAGATGGTAGCCGGCGTCAAGGCCGGGTGCAACGGCTGCCATGCGCCGATCGCCTTCCTGGCCGGCGATGTTCCGCCTCCCCTGCCTTCGGCCAACAGCCGGGCCAACGAGTCGGTATCCTGTGAAATCTGCCACACGATCACCGGGTTCGCTGGGGATACTCCGTTCAACTTCAACTGGATCTCGGAGCCGGGAAAGACCAAGTACGGTCCGCGGCAGGGCAATAATTCTCCAGAGCATAACCTGGTGAAATCCGAATTCCTGGGTAAGGCCGAATTCTGCGGCACCTGCCACAACGAAAAAAGCCCCTACGGCGCCTGGGTCAAGGCTACTCATCTCGAGTGGAAGGACGGCCCCTATGCCGCTCAGGGAGTCAAGTGCCATGACTGCCACATGACCTACGGCCAGAGCAAGACGGCCGCGATGGGCAACATGTATCCCGACGCCCGGCAGCACCTTTTCCACGGCGCCCATGACCCCGGAAAAGTGCGGGGCACAATCGAGCTCCGCATCCATCCCGACATCCGCGAGGCCGTGCCCGGCGACAAGGTCAAGTTCACCGTCGTCCTTTTCAACCAGAAGACCGGCCACAAGTTCCCGACCGGATCGGTCGAGGACCGGATCGTCTGGATGCACGTCGAAGCGGTCGACGCCAAGGGCAACGTCTACCACCTCCCGGTCGATAAGAAAGGTTTTGATGGGGAAGAGTACACGATCGGGGCCGACGTTCTTGGCTATCAGGACATGGGGATTGCCCTGGGCGATCCTAATTTCAAGGGCGTCCAGAGGGACGGAATCCCGATCGGCGACCGCATCTTCCGGATGGCCTACTTTGATCCCCAGGGCCGCATCACCATGCAGCAGTGGAATACCAAATCATTCGGAGTGGACTACCGGATCGGGCCTCGGGAAACGAAGATTGAGACCTGCAGCTTCAACCTGCCCGACTCCATCGCGCCCGGACCCCTCAAGGTCACGGCCGTATTGAACTATCAGAAACTGGTCAAGCCCGTGGCCGATTTTCTGGGCGTGCCTCCGGATGAAGCAGAGATCATCAAGGTCAACGAGCACTCGACGGCCATCATCGTACTCCAGTGAGGTGAGGAATGAAAAAAACGATCCTGGTTATTGTGGGTGTTTTCATTCTCATCCAGCTTGCTGCGGTTGACCTCCAGGCCATCCCGGCTTTTGCCCGAAAATACCAGATGACCTGTAAGACCTGCCATACGCCATTTCCCAAACTTAAACCGTACGGAGATGAGTTCGCTGCCAACGGCTATGTGATCAAAGACAAGGATGCCCCCCGCTACAATATCGACACCGGAGATGACTTCCTCTCGCTCATCAGGGATCTGCCGCTGGCCGTGCGGCTGGACGGATTCGTCACCTACAACAATTCGGCAACCAGGCAGCTCGATTTCGCCTCGCCCTTCATGATGAAGTTCCTCTCCGGGGGCGAAATCACAAAGAACGTCTCCTATTTTTTCTATTTCATCTTTTCAGAGATGGGTGAGATCGCCGGAATCGAGGACGCTTTCCTCATGTTCAACAACCTTTTCGGCTCCGGGTTCGATTTCTATGTCGGTCAATTCCAGGTCTCCGATCCGATCTTCAAGCGGGAGCTGCGCTTGACTCTAGAGGATTACCAGATCTTCTCCACCGAGGTCGGTGACTCGAGTGTGACCTTGACCTATGATCGCGGAGTCATGCTTTCCTACGACTTCCCCTCCCGAACGAGTCTCACCCTGGAAGTCGTCAACGGCTCGGGGATCGGTCAGGCCAATATATTCCGGAACTTGGACTCGGACAAATACAAAAACCTCGTCCTGCGCGTGTCCCAAGATATCGGCAAGGATTTCCGGATCGGAGGGTTCTCCTATCTGGGGAAAGAGGAGAAAGAAAATATCGGCAACTCACTCTGGATGCTGGGGGCAGACGCGACCATCACCGCCAAACCGTTCGAGCTGAACCTGCAGTACGTCGACCGCCGAGACGGCAACCCCCATTTCGCCGTCTCGACCCTCGTCCCTTCAGAAAACGTCAAGACCAGGGGAGGGTTCGCGGAGCTGATCTATCTTCCCAAAGGAGACGACAGCAAGTGGTACCTGGCGGGGCTCTATAACTGGGTCAACTCCGATCTCGACGTGCTGGACTATTCCTCGGCTACGGTGCATTTCGGCCGGATGCTCCGCCGGAATATCCGCGCGACGGCCGAGTTCACGTATGTCTTCGACAGCATCTATGAAGACCATGGCCGGTTTGCCCTCGGCCTAATCACCGGCTTTTAAAACAAAAAAGTGCCTTCGCACTTTCCTTAACAATTTCCACCAAATCCCGATATACTCTGCTGTGCAATGGATGAAAAGGAGACCCGCTTGGTCGAACTCGTCCTCGGCGGCCAGACAAACGCCTTCGAGCCCTTGGTGACGCCCTACCGGAGACTCCTCCTTACCCTGGCCTACCGGCTATGCCGAAACGTCGAGGAAGCCAAGGAAATCTCCCAGGAAACCATGCTGAGGGCCTTCCGCTACCTCGGCTCGTTCGACAGGAAGCGGAGCTTCAAGAACTGGCTCCTCCAGATCGAGATGAATGTCTGGCGCTCTCTCGGCGCCAGAACGGCGGATGAAGGGACGCTTCGGGAGCTGGCCGCCCAGAACACCACGGAGGACCCGGGAGAGAGATTGATGGGAAACGAAGTCCGCGAGAAACTCCTCGCCTGTCTTGACGGGTTGAGCCCGCGCGAGAGAGAGGTCTTCCTCCTCCGGGACATCGAAGGCCGGAGCATCAAGGAAACGGCCGGGGTGTTACGGACATCGGAGATCTCCGTTCGCGTCCATCTTTCCAGAGCCAGAGCCAAGATCAGGGAACTCGTCAAAGAACGATTTCCCGGGCTGATGGAGGGACGGAGATGAACTGCTCTCGAGTCCGGAAATGGATCCCACTCTATGCCGGGGCTGATCTTTCTGCCAGGAAGACCCGGAGCCTGGAAAAACACCTGGAGAGGTGCCCAGACTGCGGTGCGGAGCTCGAAGAGCTCAAGACCGCCCTGGTCAGTGTTCGGGCCATCGCCGACCAGGAAATTCTCGATTGGCCGGAGGCGGAATGGAAGGGCCTGATGGCGCGAGTGCAGGCAGAAAAGCCCGACCGTCGTCCCGTGACTTTACCCGGCGCGATTCCGAAAAAAGCCTGGGCCTACGGCTTGGCCATCATCCTGATCGCGGGCATCGCGTTCTTAATCATGAGAAGCATTCTCTCGCCGCCCGCTGCTCCACTCTTGTCTAAGTTCGTTACAGCCACTCCCGTCCAGCCATCCCGCTCCCTGAAGACAGATGAGGCGACCTCTTTCGGGTATCCCCGCAACACTCCTTTTAAGGTTCAAAGGGAGAAGGCGGCGACCGCCGATCGAGCGACGCTCGCCGCCGGGTCCGCTCCAGAAAAAACGACTCAGAACGTAATGTCCATGACCCTTGTTTCTCAACAGACCGGTCTCAAGGTGCACTGGACATTCAACAGAAATTTTGAATGGGAGGAGAAAAAACGATGAAAAAAGCATTTTGGATCGCAGCCCTCGTGGTTCTCTCTTTTGTCCTTCTCGGAGCCGGCTTAGGCCAGGAGAACAAGCCGAAGATGCGGCAGGAGATCGTCAAGCTCAAGTACATCGACAAGAACGAAATCCTTGGCATGCTTCAGACTTTTGTCAGCCGTGACGGTCGAATTATGCCTAGCCCACAGGGCGGCCTGTTGAGCATCAGCGATTATCCCGAGAATGTCGAGAAGATATTGGCGGTCATCCGCGAGCTCGACGTCAAGCCTGTCGATATCCAGTTCAGCATCCAGCTCGTCCTGGCTTCCACTGAAGACGAGCCCGGAAAATCGGCGGACGCGATAAAGGACGACCCCCTGATCAAGGAGCTGCGCAACCTCTTGAACTTCAAATTCTTCTACCCCCTGGACAGCTCTTTCATCCGGGCCCTCGACCGGGAAGAGTCCGAGGTCACTATGGGCGAGAAGGCCGAGCTCATGCTTCAGCTCCGTCCGAAGTATGTCCAGGAGGATAAAGCGGAGCTCATCCAGGTTGAAGCCCAGTTGTATAAGATTGTCCCAGTAGTGTACGCGCCAGGCGCCACGCAGACACAAACCCCGTATAGCTCACTCACGCTCCTCACCAGCAACTTCACCATGAAATCGGGCGAGAAAACCGTGGTCGGAGTCTCTAAGCTTGACGGCGGCGACAAGGGGCTCATCCTCATCATCACCGGGAAGATCGTCAGGTAGGTAGATGCGTCCTCACTGTCCGTCATATCATCAGAGATTGCTCGATGCAAACACATCGGGAATGGCCGCGGCGACCACATCGGAATAAGGTCGGCGTTTTGGGTTTAGTTTCCTCTTCGAAACGCCTCTAAGACTCTCTTTGAATCTCATCAACTCCTCATGGCCCTGCGGGCCACCCACAAACGATGAAAATCCCCCTCCTCCCCACCTCCTCCCACCAGGGGAGGAGGATATTTGAATTGTCCTTCCGATTCCTCCCCCCTGGGTGGGGGAGGATAGAGGAGAGGGGGATTTTCTAGGTAACCTCCCCTTCCCCTCCTGACCAATCAGGAGGGGTTTGAATAAGGTCGGCGTTTCTTTATAGCATTTGCGGAGACACTCTTCCTGACTCTGTTCTCAGTTTATTAAACCCACCTACCGCCCTTTGGGAATAAAGGGCGGCCATAAAGCAGGTCAGTGTCTCCGCTAAAGGTCGGAGTCCATCAGAAAGCCCTCCGCAGTGCAGCGGGCACACCTTATATTGCCAAGGCGAAGGATTCAGGTGAGGAGGTCCGTGGACGACTGAGCGGGCATGGTTTCTCGACTGAAAGGAGAGAAGAGCGAAGGAGGATGCGAAGCGAGTCTCCTCGCTGGGGAAACGAGCGGGCTGACGAACCTGAATCCGAGCCTCACTTAGGCCAGGCTGTCTATTTTCTTGCTGACGTCCCGGTAGGCCGGGTTCCAGTCCTTGATCCGACGATAGAGCTCCAGCGCCTTTCGCCTGTCGCCGTTGTCCTCATGCACCGATGCCAGCTCATAGAGAAGGGCGAAGTGTTCGGCCGAACCCACCTCCACCAACGCCAGGCTCTTTTCCAGCCAGTTCAGCGCCTCATCGTAATTGTTGTTCTGCTTGTAAGCCTTGCTGATAATGCTGGAGCACTCCAACGCTCTCCCTGGGTCTTCGGAGGCCATCAGGAACTCCTCGATGGCCTCTTCCACCAGGCCCTGCTCCAAGTAGGCCAGGCCGAGGTTGAAGCGCGTCTCGTAATCTTTAGTCTCGACCTTCTTGCGGACCTGCTCCCGGAACTCCCTGACTATCTCGGTCAGTTCCTTCTCCAGGATGGAGATATCCCCGCGGAGCTGCTGGGCGAAGACGCCCTGGATCATCTCGAGCTCGTCCCTGATTTTCTGGCCGAGATCATAGAATTTCGTCTCCTCGGCCTCCTCGGTGGGGAGAGGGAGGATCTCCGTATCGGCAAATAGGTCGGCCGAGGTGACCCGCTTCTCAGTGCTGCCTTCATCCTGGATGACCGAAAGAAATGTCCGGGCCAGGTCGGGTGTCGCCTCGATCTTTGATTCGATGTCCTGAACCTTGCCTATGGCGCCCTGGATCTCCTCGGCCCTGATCTCGGCCTTGACCTCACCCAGGGCCGCGATTTTCTCCTCGATCTTCGGTGAGTGGGGGAACCGGATGTTCAGGTTTTCCAGGATGCGCCGGGCGTTGCGGACCAAGCCCTGGCTGATGTAGAGGTCCACCCTGGCCAGGAGAAGGTCGATGTCCCCCTCTTCCGCTTCAATGGCCGAGAGCGTATCCGCCTCCCCCGTCTTTTCATCCACAAAGCCGAGATCTCGTCTCAGTTCGC
>Ga0315275_10007784_pt1 | contig 10379 bp, 7 predicted proteins | sample YL17G03_0_MG_FD_205557 | JGI IMG/M metagenome (GOLD analysis project Ga0315275, IMG submission 205557) | Sediment microbial communities from Yellowstone Lake, YNP, Wyoming, USA - YL17G03_0 | ecosystem: Environmental > Aquatic > Freshwater > Lake > Sediment | place: USA: Wyoming | collected...
CGCGATGAAGCTGCCAATACTAATCGCGATTAAATTTACCGGCAGATAAACCGGCCTGCTGAACATCGGCAAATGCATCGGTCTGTCAAAGTGACTGCTGATTACGTAGCCGTTGATATACGCAATGTACCCTCCGACTCCCGCCGCGACAAACGACAGAATAAATGTCAGCCGCGCCAACCCCTTGGTAAGGTTAATCGGCTTTCGCACTCTTGCCGCGGTTTCCGCGTCCCTGGTTCTTGTCTTCACCGCCTCCAGCTCTTGCTCCATCTTTATTCTCGCTGATGCCTCGGATTCCGCCTGGGACTGGTACTTCTTTTTCGCAATCGCCTCCGCCTTCGCCTGGCTCTCCGCCCTAACCTTTGCTTCTGTCTCCGCCTGTAGTCGCTGCTCTAATTGGCCCTTGACCTCGGCTTCTTTAACCGCACGCGTTTCCGCCTCCATTCGAGCCTCTTCCGTCTCTTTCAGTTTCGCCTTGACCTCAGCGAGATCCCGGCTGATAGTATCTATCTGCGCGTCTGCCTTCAACCTCGCTTCGGTCTCCGCTTTTAATTTTTCTTCGAAATTCTCTCTCGCCTGCTTTTCCGCCATTGCCGATTCTTCGGCCTTTGTTCCGGCGTCGGTTTCCGTCAAAAACTTCGCCTCAATCGCTGCACGTGCCATGACCTCCTGTTTGAGCCGCTCCTCCGCCTCCTGCCTCGCCTGCGAGTCAATTTTTGCCTGAAGCTCCGCCTTTGTCTTTGCGTCCAGTGCATCCTTGATTTTTTTCTCTAACTCAAATCTCGCCTCGGTTTCATTTTTGAGGTGCTCTTCCGCCTCCGCCCTGGTCTCCGCCAGTACCGCCGCTGGTATTCCGTCGTCGGCCTGAGAAAGCGGACCGGGGGCACAGCCGCGTCTGTCCGGCGCTCGAACTTCCTTCTTGCACTTCGAGCATTTAATAACTGCGCCGGCCATTTCGGAAGAAATGTAAAATCCGCTCTGGCAATGTGGACAAGTAGCTATCATTTATTACACCTATAAACAAAATATACCAATAGAACTTCGTTCAACAAAGCCCTCGACTTTATCAGAAAGGGCAATTGCGCTCATTTGGTCCGGGAAAAACGTCTCTCCCAGCAAAATCCCTGTGTACGCCATCCACAAACATTTGACCCTAAGGCAAATCTATGATATGCTCACTTTGTTGAATATGGTAGCCAGGGGAGCCGGGGCGAAATTGAGCTTGTGGCTGAGAAATCCCGAATTGTCGGGGTGACCCTATGAACCTGCTCAGGTTAAGACCTGCGAAGGGAGGCGGATTGATTTGGTTTTGAAACGCTCCTTTTGCGGGAGCGTTTTTTTTGTTTATGGCCTCGATTTTCGAGGATTATGTATGGGCTTATTAAAAATAAACGGCAAAGAGGAAATGTTTTCTGACAACAAAATGCCCGCAACGATAACGGATTTATTGAGACGTCTTGGCGTCGATTCCACAACCGTCGTTGCCGAACTTGAAGGTCAAATCATCGAGCGGAAAAACTTCTCGACTACGCCGCTGCTCGCCGGGCAAACAATCGAACTCGTCAGATTTGTCCCCGGGGGCTGAAAAATTGCGGATTTAAAAAGAGATTGCTTCGCTGCGCTCGCAATGACAGAGAGCAGAGGACGGAAGACAGATGACAGAAAACAGTGAATTGATTATCGCAGGTAAACGTTTTAATTCACGCCTGCTCATCGGCACGGGAAAATTCTCGTCCAGCAAGGCAATGGCACAGGCGATAGAGGCCGCCGGCGCCGAAATCGTTACCGTGGCTCTACGCAGAGTCGATATCACAAACAAAGACGACGATATGCTCTCCGCAATCGACAGGAACAAATACCTGCTTTTGCCCAACACATCAGGAGCGCGCACTGCCGATGAGGCGATTCGTCTGTCGCGCCTCGCGCGGGCCGCCACAGGTATCAACTGGGTCAAACTCGAAGTTACGCCCGACCCGTATTATTTGCTGCCAGACCCAATCGAAACATTAAAGGCCGCCGAAATTCTCGTCAAAGAGGGCTTCATCGTTTTGCCATATATCAACGCTGACCCGATATTGAGTAAGCGTCTTCAGGATGTTGGAACCGCGACCGTAATGCCTTTAGCCAGCCCCATCGGCTCAAACCAGGGATTAAAAACACGAGCCGCACTGGAAATAATTATCGAGCAGGCCAATGTCCCCGTCGTTGTTGACGCCGGCCTGGGTTTGCCTTCACACGCCGCCGAGGCGATGGAAATGGGAGCGGATGCCGTGCTGGTAAATACCGCAATCGCGACAGCCGTTGAGCCGGCCAAAATGGCCGAGGCGTTCAAGCTCGCGGTTGTGGCGGGCAGAATCGCTTATCTTTCCGGTGCTGCCGCGGAAACAAAAAAGGCCTCCGCCTCAAGCCCTCTCACCGACTTTCTGCGAAATGAATAAAGGATTGATAACTGATGATTGAGAATTGATTAATAATAAAACCCGTTCCGCTAAAATCATCAACAATCAATTATCAATAATCAATAGAAAAGCGTCAATATGACTGAAACGAGAGAACATACCGGCACAGATGTAAAGACCATTTTGGCCGACAGGGGACTCGATGGCTCCGGCAGGGATATCTGGACTAAGCGTCTCGGTGAAATTACGGAAGACGAAGTCAAATGGGCGTTATCTCGCAAGCCGGGATATTATGTCCTCGACCGATTACTGATGCTGATTTCGCCCGCCGCTGAAAATTACATCGAGCAAATGGCGCAAATCGCCCATCAGCTCACGCTCCAGCGATTCGGCAAAACCGTCCGATTGTATGCCCCGCTTTACGTTTCAAATTTCTGCGTCAATGATTGCGTTTACTGCGGCTTCAATAAATCACATAAGTTTCCCCGAATCCGACTCACCATCGAGCAGGCCCTCGCCGAAGCCGAAACAATTGCCAAGGAGGGCTTCAAAGATTTACTCTTAGTCAGCAGTGAAGACAAAAAAATTATCACTGTCGATTACCTGGCCGAATTAGCGTCGAAGTTACGACCCAAATTCAGCTCGCTGTCCGTTGAAATTTATCAGATGTCCGCCGATGAATACGCGAAGCTTTTTGCCGCCGGCATCGAGGGCGTAACATTGTATCAGGAGACCTACGACCGCGAAACATACCGCAAGTATCATCCCGCAGGCCCAAAGGCCAACTATGGTTATCGCCTGAGCGCAGCGGATAGTTTCGGCCAGGCAGGTATGCGGGAAATCGGGCTTGGTGCACTTCTGGGCCTTGATGACTGGCGTCTTGAAACACTGGCCCTTGCCGAGCACGCCCATTACCTGATGAAACGCTACTGGAAGTCGCGCGTGTCGTTTTCTTTCCCGCGATTGCGTCCCGCCAAGGATGTTGACAGCGCACAGTTTAATCTTCTTTCCGATAAGAATCTCGTCCAGATGATTCTTGCCCTTCGGCTGTGCTTCGCCGACGCGGGAATGACCATTTCAACACGAGAACCCGCTCACCTGCGAGACCAGCTTGTTAAACTCGGCATTACCCGGATGAGCGCAGGCAGCAAAACCAACCCCGGCGGCTACTCTACCCACGCCGACTCAGTTGGCCAGTTCGATATCGATGATTCCCGCTCCCCCGCCCAAATCGCCGCTATGCTAAAGCAATCCGGTCTCGAACCGGTCTGGAAGGACTGGGACTCCGCATTTTCTATTGATGATTGATTATGTAACTGTTTTGGAATCAGGCGGATTGGTATTTGATTGCGTATTTTTTGAATCCGAAAGCAGTTCCTCGTACGTTTTAATCCGATACGGTTTGGGCTCGATATCAATGGCTTGCTTAATGTATGTTAAACCTTTGTCGTGTTCTCCTCTCACATAATTTATCAAGCCGAGGTAATCAAGATAGCAGGCCTTATCACCAATATTATTTGCCTTGGTTGTTGTTATCAATTCGTTCGCCTTGGCCATATAGGTATCTGCTTCAGTCGAGTTTTTGCGGGTTCGCTCACAGAAAATAGCCAATCTACAAAAAAGCCAAACTCCGTCCGGATCCGTTTCGCATGCCTTGAGCAATGCAGAATACGCCTTGTCGAAGTTGTTGGCTTTGACAGATTTGTCATGCTGTTCGAGAAGGCAGACAGCAACCACATTGCGCAAGGTGTGTGTGCGAAAGTAGCTCAGCATGGCCCATGAATCCAGCAGTAAAAACCCAAGACATAAACTTAAAAACAGGAATTGAATCGCAGCAAAGATAATCCTGTGTGAACCGCGATACAAATCTATTAAAAATTCCACTCCCAGCAATACTAACAAGGCGATGATGGCCCACCACGTAACTGAAACAACAACTCGCATTCTGGCGGCGAGTTCAATCGTATCGACTCTGCTGCGAAGCCAGTCTGCATAAAAAAATAGTGCCACCAAAGAAACCATAAGAGGCATTGAAATGAAAAATACGATTTTCCCAGCCCACCATAAAGATTCTATTGTGCCGGTACTCAATGTTGCCTTTTGCTCTTCGAATCTTGCCGTAACAAGGGACAATATGATGCTTGACAGCAAAATCACTGCAAGGACAACAAGCACAATCCGTCTTGTGTTATCGTTCATTCTCATATTGCTCTCCTGGAAGAGTGTAAAGCTAAATTATACGGTTAACTGCTTTAAACTCCACAACTTTTGAGGTGTTCACTGTTTTTGGAAAAATAAGGTTTCGGCGAAACCGAGGAAGTGTTTGCGGGAGCGGATACTTGTGAAGCTAAGTTTTGTAATTAATTGCTTAAGAGCGTTCCTGTCGGGATACTGTTTTAAACTTTCGGCGATGTAGGTATAAAGCTGCGGGTTGCGATGCAGCAAGATTCCCCAGAAGCCGCCCCAGATTTCCAGAAGCAATCCTTTGGTTTTTTGCAGGAAGCGTTCCGGCGGTTTCGAGAAATCCAGGAAAGCCGCAGTTGCCCCCGGCTTCATAACTCGCCGGATTTCAATAAGTGCCAGTTCAAGATTTGGCGCATTGCGAAGGGCGTAGCCGCCTGTAACGATATCGAAACTCTCGTCGGCAAACTCCATTCGGCACATATCCTGAAGGGCGAAGGTAATGTTGCCAAATGTGTTTCGCTCTCGCGCGTAATCAATCATTGGTTCAGTCACATCCAGCCCGATGATATGGCCGGCAGGGTATTTGGCCGCCAGGCGAAACGTTATATCGCCGGTTCCGCAGGCAATATCGAGGCAGTGTGGGGCTTTAACGTCGGGTAGTTCCTTAACTAATAGATTTTTCCAGGCGATGTCTCGCCCAAAGGAAAGAACGCGGGTAATAAAATCATATCTTGGGGCGATTGTGCCGAACATCTGCCGATTGAAAAACAGCTTCCCCTCGGCCTGATGAATATAATCGTGCATATTCAAATCGAATCTGCCGTTCATCTTAATTGGCCTGCAAAGCCCTTGATTGTCCTTTTGTGATGAGTTACCCATGTGGTCAATCTTTCGAGCATAGCCAGCTCTATGGTCAGCCCGGGGCCAAAAGCAACCGTCAATACGGGCCCATTTCCATTGTCGCCGGCATTTTCAAGTATGTGCTTCAGCACAAAAAGAATTGTTGCGCTGCTCATATTGCCGAACTTTCTCAAAATTGCCCTTGATGCCTCGCATTTGCCCTCAATACCCAGCGACTTCTCGATTCTGTCCAATATCGCTTTGCCGCCCGGATGGACCGCCCAGTGGTCAATATCGGATATGGTAGTATCCTGCCTTTCGAGTATCGGCTCGATTATTTCGCGGATATTGGACTGAATTATCTTGGGTATGTATTGAGAAAGTATCATTTCGAATCCCGTGTCGCCGATGGTCCATGCCATTTCATCCCGGCTGTTAGGAATCAGCGTTGATTCGAAATGCTTCATCTCAAGCACGCTTTGTCCGGGAACAGGTTTTTTTGCGCTGACTATTGCCCCTGCGCCGCCATCCGCAAAAAGAGCGCCGCCCAAAATGGAATCGAGGTCATCTTTAAGCTGGATGTGCAGCGTGCAAAGCTCGACACTGACAACTAAGACCGTAGCGCTGGGCTCTGCCCGGCAAATCGAATTTGCCAGTCGCAGCGCCGGGAACATCGCGTGACAGCCCATAAAGCCGATATTGTATCGCTGAACGTTTTTATTCAGGTTTAGTCCTTCGATGATTGCGTAATCCGGGCCGGGATTGAAAAAGCCCGTGCAGGAAACCGTAACAAGGTGAGTTATATCGCCAAAATCCGCGTTTGGGCATTTCTCGATTGTGCTTCGAGCAACGTCAACGAACAGCTTTTTGGCCTCTGCTGTAAATAAGTCGTTTCGCATCTTCGTTGTCGGATTCGAGATTTCACCTGATTGCGAAACTCGAAAGAAATCATCAGGGTTTGAAATGCAGCTATATCTCTGGTCGATTTCGCTGCCTTGGTAAATGCTGTCGATATAGCGATTTGTTCTCGTCGATGAGTTAAGCAGGCGTTTGATTCTTTCTTTAATTGATTGCTGTGAATGGCACGTCTTAGGCACCCGGCAATCGATGTTCTGAATGTAAACGCCCATTATTTCTCCCCTCATTAAGCGCTGACGTATCATCCCGCTTTACTTAGTTCTCGCTGTTTCCACATTGCGTACAAAGGCGGATAAACCAGCAGTTCGAGTATGAAGCTGGTGAGAATACCGCCAATCATCGGCGCGGCTATTCGCTTCATCACATCCGAACCTGTCCCCATCGACCACATAATAGGTATGAGGCCCATAAACATCGCCATCACCGTCATCATCTTTGGCCGAATACGTTTGACCGCGCCGTGAATAATCGCCTCTTTCAAATCCGCGAAGGTCTTCATCCTGCCCTGTGTCACCATATCATTGTAAGACAAATCCAGAAACAGCAGCATAAACACGCCCGTCTCCGCGTCAAGCCCCATCAGCGCTATCATCCCCACCCATACCGCTATCGAAATGTTATAGCCCAGTATATAAAGGAACCATACCGCGCCAATCAGCGAGAAAGGCACCGCGAGCATCACGATGCCGGTCTTGACAATGCTTTTTGTGTTCATATAAAGCAGTATAAATATGATTAAAAGCGTCAGCGGGATTACGACCTTTAGCCGTTCTCTTACCCGCAGCATATTTTCGAACTGCCCGCTCCATTGTAGCGCGTAACCTGCCGGTAATTGCAGTTGCGCGGCGACCGCTCTTTTTGCCTGCTTGACGTAACCGCCGATGTCTATGTCTGCCATATCCACGTAAACATAGCCGGCTAACATCCCGTTCTCATCGCGTATCATCGACGGCCCAAGCGAAACGCTTATCTCCGCAAGTTCGCCAAGCGGTATCTGCGCACCAGACATTGTCGGCACAAGCACCCGCTGTAACTTTTCCAAATCGTCGCGGTAGTCGCGGGCGTATCGCACGTTCACGCTGTATCGCTCTGTCCCCTGGATTGCCGTCGTAACATTTTCCCCGCCGATTGCGCTTATTATAATTTCTTCAGCGTCCTGGATGCTCAATCCATACCGCGCCAATTGCTCCCGCTTCAAATTGAAATCCACAAAATACCCGCCCGACACTCGTTCCGCATATACGCTGCGTGTCCCCTCAAGCGGCTTGATTATTTGCTCAAGCTGCATTCCTATTTTTTCAATCTCACTCAACTCCGCGCCGTAAATTTTAATCCCTATCGGCGTTCGTATGCCGGTCGACAGCATATCTATTCTCGCCTTTATCGGCATTGTCCAGGCGTTCGTTACGCCCGGTATCTGCATTTTGGCGTTCATTTCCTCAATCAGTTTTTCCCACGTTAAACCGGGCCGCCAATACCGCTTATCCTTCAGAACAACCGTCGTCTCCATCATCGAAAACGGCGCAGGGTCTGTCGGCGTGTTCGCCCGTCCCGCCTTGCCGAACACCCGCTCAACCTCGGGGAACGACATAAAAATCTTGTCCTGTATCTGCAACAGGTTCGCCGCCTCCGTAACCGATATCCCCGGCAGCGTCGTCGGCATATACAAAATCGTCCCCTCATTCAAAGGCGGCATAAACTCCGACCCAAGCTGGAAATACACCGGCACCGTCGCTGCCATCAAAACCGCGGCGCAAATCAGCGTGAACTTACGATGCTCAAGAACGAAATTGCACGCCGGCTCATATATCGCGAATAATCTTTTGCTCACCGGGTGCTGCTCTTCAGGATAGTATTTACCGACTGTGACAGCGTTGTATAACTTCGAAAGCCACGCCGGCTTAAAATGCCGGTAGTCCATCCGCGTGAAAAGCATCCGTATAGCCGGGTCGAGCGTTATCGCCAGAAGCGCCGCGATTGCCATCGCGAGGTTTTTGCTGTATGCCAGCGGCTTGAACAGTCGGCCTTCCTGGTCAACGAGCGTGAATATCGGCAAAAACGCAACCGCTATAACCAGCAGCGAAAAGAATACCGACGGCCCAACTTCTTTTAAAGCATTCAACCGGATAATATGAAAATCGCCTTTTCGCCCGCCCGCCTCCCACAATTGCAGTTTTTTATAAGCGTTCTCAACCTCCACTATCGCGCCATCGACCAGCACGCCTATCGATATCGCGATGCCCGACAGGGACATAATATTGGATGTCAGCTTGAGGCCATACATCGGGATAAACGACAACAGCACCGCGATGGGTATCGTAACTATCGGTATGATTGCCGAGGGGAAATGCCAAAGGAACAGAAGAATTACAAAGCTGACTATAATCATTTCCTCGATGAGCTGATGCTTCAGTGTGTCGATTGCCCGCTTAATCAGGTCTGAGCGGTCGTATGTCGTAACTATCTCGACGCCTTTTGGCAGCGACGGCTTTATCTCCTCGATTTTGGCCTTGACGCTATTGATTACGTTGAGCGCGTTTTCCCCCTGCCTCATTATCACGATTCCGCCGACCGTGTCCCCCTCGCCGTCCAAATCCGCTACCCCGCGTCGTATATCAGGCCCGATTACAACGTCAGCGACGTTTTTTACCAGCACGGGTGTCCCCGAACCGTCTGTCCCTATGACCGTGTTCTCCAGGTCCGCGGGCGATTTTACATACCCTTTCGCCCGAATCATATATTCCGTGCCGGACATCTCAAGCAGCCGGCCGCCCACGTCGTTATTGCTTTGCCGGACGGCCTCGACGACCTTCGTAAGAGGAATATTGTACGCCAGCAGCGCATTGGGGTTGACATTGACCTGGTATTGCTTTTGAAAACCGCCGACCGTCGCTACCTCCGCGACGCCGGGTACGCTTTGCAGCGAGTATCGCAGGAACCAATCCTGAAAACTTCGTAAATCCGCCAAACTGTTGTTGCCGGTCTTATCGACCAGCGCATATTGAAAAACCCAGCCTACGCTGGTCGCGTCGGGACCGATTTCGGTTTGCACGCCCTGCGGCAGCCGGGCCGTAATCTTGCTCATATATTCAACTACCCGGCTGCGAGCCCAGTAAATATCGGTGCCGTCCTCGAAAATTATATAAACGTATGAAAAACCGAAATCCGAAAAGCCCCGTATTGCCTTGACCCTCGGGGCGCCAAGCATCGCCGTCACAATCGGATACGTAACCTGCTGCTCGATGATGTCCGGGCTTCTATCCCACTGAGAATAGATTATCACCTGTGTGTCCGACAAATCGGGAATCGCGTCTAACGGCATAATCCTTATGCAATATACCGCCCCAACTATCGCGGCAATCGCGAAGAATATGACGATAAATTTGTTTTTCGCGGAGAATTCTATTATTCTGCCAATCATCGTCGCACCGAGGCCTTCACTTGTTTGGTTCCGCTGCCTTGTTCAAAACCGCGTTCAGCTTGCTCTCCGAATCTATCAGGAAGTTGCCCGAAGTAACGACCTCCTCATTTTCCGACAATCCTCGCAATACCTCGTAATATCCTTGTGCTTTTGACCCGAGTGTTACAACCCTCGGCTCAAAGTAGCCGTCCGGCTTGGCGATAAAAACAATGTTTCGCGTCCCCGCGTGCATTACCGCCTCCTCCGGCACGGCAAGCTTGTCGCCGAGGTCATACTTTATCACCACGTTGACAAACATCTCAAGTTTGAGCTTGTTTTCGGTGTTATCGACCAATGTCCTGACTTTGAGTGTTCTCGTCGCCGCCTCCAGTATGGGGGTAACGGAAATGACGCTGCCCTCGAAAGACACTCCCGGATAAGCAATCGCCCGGACCTCGACAGGTGTCCCCGTCTTTACCAGTTGGGCCTCGTATTCGTAAATGGTTACATATACCCAGACGTTTTTGTCTTCGCTGGTGGGCAGATACAGATTCTGCTGCGGCTTGCCCCGCTTTTCCAGCTCGGTTATTTCATCCTCGCTCATTCCCATAGCCAGCAGCTTTTGTTTCATCGACCTG
>Ga0315275_10007785_pt1 | contig 10378 bp, 8 predicted proteins | sample YL17G03_0_MG_FD_205557 | JGI IMG/M metagenome (GOLD analysis project Ga0315275, IMG submission 205557) | Sediment microbial communities from Yellowstone Lake, YNP, Wyoming, USA - YL17G03_0 | ecosystem: Environmental > Aquatic > Freshwater > Lake > Sediment | place: USA: Wyoming | collected...
CCCGGGCTCTTGGTGTACGGCCTCGGGGTGGGCTTCGCCACCGCTCAGCTCACCAACGTCGTGCTGGCCCAGGTCCCCACGAACAAGAGCGGACAGGCGTCCGGGGCGCAGAGCACGACCCGCCAGGTTGGATCGGCGCTCGGTATCGCCGTGATGGGTGCGGTGCTGGTCACGAGTCTGTCTTCGATGTTGAACTCACGCCTAGACACCATCGATGGTCTGCCACCCGCGGCCGCAACGAGAATCAGTGACACGGTCTCGCGCAGTGCCGGCATTTCGCTCATCGGTCTCGACAAGGCGTTGGCCGCACAGGGTGTCAGCGCTCCGCTCGCGAACGACATTGTGGCCGAGTCCAAGGAAGCAATGGCCGATGCGTCTCAGCGCACGATCTTCGCGGCCGCGATCTTCATATTGTTCGGCTTGATGTGCACCTTCGCCCTGCCGGATGACAAGACGCTGCTCGCAGCAACCGCGGCGGCGGAGGCCGCTGAACGCGCGGCGGATCAGGCCGAGAGTGGATCAGAAGAAGAAGCAGGGGTGCTCAACTGAGCCGTCACGTCAGCGGCGAAGGATTGGAGCGCGAGGCGTGCAGGTGATCGAGGCATGACCTCGCCCAAGGTTCGTCCGTCGCGAGCGGCTCGGTCGTAGGCCAACCGGTCGTCCGGGATGCAGACAACATCGGCGACGCCCGCGTGACGCGCGAGTGCGGCCCGGATCTGGCGTTCGGGCTTGGCACCAATGGGTTCTGGGCGTACCCGAGTTACGACAACACGGATCTCTGCATCTGGTACGACGTCGCGAAGATCCATCAGGCCGCGCACGAGTCGCGCGATTCCAACCGGCTCGCCACCCCCCACAGCGACAACGACGTCGGCGTTCTCGAGGGCCGTCAGCGTCGCCGCGTTGCGCCGAGGGGCCAACGTGTCGAACAGGACATCTTCATCGTGATCCAACGCGAAGCCACAGTCGACCACGACGAACGGACTCAGGGATCGGGCGACCTCCCACAACCGAACCAAACCCGATGGGCGCAACTCCATCCAACGATCAGCGCGCGGGAGTCCGGTCAGTACGCGTGGACCGTGGCCTACTTGGGCACACAACTGAGCCAACCCGGCGACATCAAGGGTTCCCGAATCAGCATGGCGACACGCGGCCGCGATGCCAGGGGCATCGTCGATGATTCCGAGTGATTGGGCGACCGAGGACGAGTACACATCGGCATCGATCAAGAGTGAATCCGCTCCAGCTCGCGCAACTTCATCGGCGAGTGCGATCGCGACCGACGAGCGCCCGGGCGAACCCACTGGACCCCAGACTGCAACCAGGGCACCCGACGCGACCGAGGTCACGCTCGTCGTAGCCACCGAAGACCCGACGCGATTCTCATCTCGGCTTACTGATTGCGCGCCGATACACGCTAGGAGGGCGGCGAATGAGCCACGAACACTCACCACCTCGTCCACGCCGATTGCCCTCAGCCGCAGGGCCTCCGGACTTGCCTCACCGTCGACGCAGCCGATAACCGCGACCTGGTTGGCGTGGAGCATCATCACCACATTGGCATCGAGTCGCGGCAATCCCGAGGACACGACTACGACCCGAACGACGCCCGCCGATGACGTCGCGACCAGATCGGCAACATCCAGGCAACGGCGTACGACTTGAGCCGACGACGTCGGGTGGGTCAGCGCCGCGATCAGTGCTGACTCCCACTGCGCCGATGCAACGGCAACTGCAATCGGAGTCAGCTGCCCTGACATCACGAGGTGGCCGCAGGTAGGCGGATGAGATCGAGGTCGCCATGGTGCAACGCAGCCACCAGTCGCGCAACATCGGCATTGGGCACGTCGAGGATGACCGGCACAAGCGAAGCGGCGCCCACGGATTCGATGGAGGGAACCTCATCAACTATGGCGCCTGCGAGTACGAGGTGCGGCTGCGCATTGCCGGCCAGTGAAGCCGCATCGTCCTTCGGTGTCACCCACACATCCACCCGCTCACCGTGGCTCACACCGGGCGGTGCATGCGCGACATCGACGGAGACCGTGACCAAACGCCGATCGCCGACCCCGGTCGTCGCCAACGCAGACCGCGACACCAACTCCCCCGCCACCACTCGGTGTGAGAGCCGCTGACCGACCGGCGATTGGTCCCCTCCAAAGTAGGCAGTTCCGTCGATCCGAGCCGACGTCACGGTCACATCGTCGCCGGTGACAACAGTCCCAGTACTCAGGTCGTGGGTGAACGCCCACACCTGGGTCCGCGCGTCGGCGCTGGAGAGCAATCTCGAACCGAGGAGCATGCACCCGACGATCAGGGCCACACCGATGAGCGCACGAACGTCGCGCCATCGCCGCGGTGACTGCCGCACTGCGTCTGGCGATGGCGTCGCCGACGAACCCGCGGGCGAACCCGAGCGTGCCAGCACGAACTGCGCCACTGGTCCTCCCCCGTTGTCGGACGTGACGGCTCGCCGAGGGTGGGGGTTCGGCCACCCCCCCGACCAGCGAAGTGTCCAATCGGCGGACACACTTTCGGGTGGTTGCATCAAACTGCATCATCTGCAGGCAAGTGGCATGATTCCACCGTGCCACCACGTTTCCTCACCCTCGCCGACGTGGCCGAGATCCTCAACACGTCCTCGGCGCAGGTGTATGCCTTGGTCCGCTCCGGAGAACTGCGCGCGCTGAAGATGGGCGGCCGCGGTCAATGGCGAGTGCAGAGCAGCGACCTCGAGGACTACATCCAGTCGGCGTACGCCGAGACCGAGAAGTTCCTCGCGAGTCACCCCTTCGGCAAAGGCGACCCGGTCTGAGCCCGGACCTAGCGACGTCTGATCCAGCGAATAGCCCCCAACGCGATCGTTTGAGTCCCCGACAATTCAGCGCTGCGTCGGAAATCGTCCGCGTGATGAAGGCCAATGTCGACGTGATCCCGTCCCGCCCGATCGAGCGTGCCTGACACCTCACCGACACCGGCGACCCCGATCACAACCGGTCGCCGATCGCGGACCCAGCCGCGCAGGATGGCCGAAAAGTCGTAACGCTGATCGACGAGACCTTTGGTATCAGGGCTTCTTGCGCTCCCTCCGAGATCATCGACGGTAAGGAGAGACGACGTCGGCAGCAACCATTCAACGGGGACGGAGCCTGTGTGGCTGGCCCCGAGGAACCAGTCGGTTCCGACGGCGGAGACAGTGAGGCGCAGCGCGCGAAACCCTGCGGGCGCGTCGTGAACGCGAATGGACATGGTGCGAAGTCGCGCGGCGCCGAGTCGATCGGCCAGCGAGATGCGGGCCCATTCGCGTCGCGTGCGGTCAGCGATCTCGTCGGCCAACTCACCATCGGCATACGTCCGGGCCTGAGCTTCCAGGTCCGCGAACACCCGGTCCCATCGCTGGCTGCCGCCATCGACGTCCCCAGCATCCCGGTGCGGCCGGGATGCATCCCCGTCGTCCGTCATGAGTACTCCCCCGTCGGATCGAAAGGTAGATCCCCAGACCCGGCTCTGACAACGCCTCTTGACATCGGAGTACGCGACGGCATACAAAGGGTTACAGAAGCAAACATAGGAAAACAGCGTTATATGACACCAGTCCGGGGGGAACTGATGTGGGTCGAGTTTGTAATTGATGCAGGTCCACTGTCTCGCGGTGGCCTCGTGGCCGCCGACCAGGTTGTCGTCCAAGTCGGGCTGTGGACGGCGGGAGGGTTGGCGGGCCTGTACGCCGTTCGCATCGCGCTGGCCTGGTCGTTGATGGCACTCGTTCGGGAGGGGCCATGCCGCCATCCGTTGCGAGTTCCATCGACCTGGCGGCGGCACCTGGTCCGAACGGCGCTGCGGCTGGCACCCAGGCACGCCCGCGGTCGACTCCTGTCGTGGTCAGGCATCGCGGTCACCGCGAGCGTGATGTTCGCAACCGCCGTCCCGGTCGCCAACGCCGTACTCATCGAGCCCACACCGTCGGCTTCGTCGACCGTGAACTCGTCGTCCGTGAATGGGGGTCCGCTCCCCGTCTTGGACCGAGGCTGGGTCCAGCCGACCGAGGTCAGACACAGCGGTATGAGCGCCCGCCGCGCTGCGAGCGCCGTCCTCGTCCGCCGAGGCGACACGTTGTGGGGAATCGCCGCCCGGCACCTTCCCGGTCAGGTGAGCAACGCGCGTATCGCAGCTGCATGGCCACCGTGGTATCGGCTCAACCGTCGCGTTATCGGATCCGATCCCAATCTCATCCGACCCGGGATGCGACTTCGCGCCCCAGGTGCGGACGGCGAGGTGGCGCAATGAGCCACGCACCAATGGCCGACACAGACTCACCCGATGAGTTGGGCCCGGATACGACGCGGCGCGACGCAAGCGATGAGGGTAGCCACGCGCACGTTCGCATCAGTCGGCCGCCGTCTTGGCTCGAGCCAGCGGCAGCGACCGAACCGCCGACCGAGGCGGTGGTCATCGGTTTGCCCCGACGCAACGGCGACTACGTCCAAGGCACATTGCCTCTTCAGTTGCCATCATCTTCGCCGTACCGATCACCTCGGCAACGATCGTCCGCACCGTCGACCGGCGGCTCCGTCCCAGGGATCGCGACGGCCGCGCAGATCATGAGTTCCTTCTCCGGACGGGGACTGCGACTCGTCGAATCACTCGTGGAACCGGTGGGCACCGACAGTGCGGACTCGCTGTTCGACGCCCGACGCACACCGCGATCGGAGCTGCCCGACCCGCGCGAGTGGGCCGCGCGATTGGGACAGGCGATTATCGAGGTCCTCGACGGTCGACGCTCACCGAGTCAGTTGCTTCGATGGACCACGCCGGAGATCCATCGAGCCTTACGAACTCAGGCCGGTTCGCTGGCCGGAGTGCTGGCCGGAACCAGCGAGGCAGATCCCTCCAGAGGAGGCGGACCGGGCCGTGTTCAGGTTCGAAGCGTGCATGTATGCGAACCGGAATCAGGCATAGCGGAGGTCTCGGTCGTGCTCAGCACACCTCGTCGTTCTCGCGCGATGGCCATGCGACTCGAAGGTGTCGACGGCCGCTGGCGCGCCACCGTGGTGATGCTGGCGTGAGACCTGGCGAAAGACCTGCTGACGTCAGACCTGATTGCGCACGCGCGGATCCCCGTGGCAACGCTTGTACTTCTTGCCCGAACCGCACGGGCAGGGCGCGTTGCGGGCAGTGCCGGCGTACTCGCTGTCGTCGAGGGTGGCCGTGCTCACAGAACCGCCGGCACCGTCCAGAGTCGGGGCGCTGTACTGCAATTGCTGCGGACGGGCGGGGCCAAGACCCTTCGCCACGATTTCGGGGTGATGCTCGTGTTCGCCCTCCGCACCGACACCGGCACTCGCCGCCGCCGCTATCTGCTCGGTAGCCGAGGTTTCGGCACCCTCGGTCACATCCACTTCGACGTTGAAGAGATAACCGACCGACTCCTCTTTGATCGACTCCATCATCGCGTTGAAGAGGTCAAAACCCTCGCGCTGATACTCGACGAGCGGATCGCGTTGGGCCATCGCGCGCAGCCCGATGCCCTCCTGCAGGTAGTCCATCTCGTAGAGGTGCTCGCGCCACTTGCGGTCCAGAACGCTCAACACGACGCGACGCTCGAGTTCGCGCATCACCTCGTCACCGAGGATCTCCTCACGTCGGTCGTACGCCGCGTGCGCGTCCGTCTTGATCTCCTCGATGAGGTACTCCTGGGCCAAGCCCGCACGATCGCCACCGGAGCGCTCCTCGAGTTCCTCGACCGAAATGCCCACCGGGTAGAGCGTTCCCATGGCGGTCCACAACTGTTCGAGATCCCACTCCTCCGGGTACCCCTCTGAAGTAGCGGCTTGGACGTAATCCTCGACCGTGTCATCCAGGAAGCTGCGCACCTGCTCGTGCAGGTCGGCGCCTTCAAGCACCTCACGACGCTCGCCGTAGATGACTTGACGCTGGCGGTTGAGGACCTCGTCGTACTTCAACACGTTCTTGCGGATCTCGAAGTTCTGCGCCTCGACCTGGGTCTGGGCCGACCGGATGGCGTTGGACACCATCTTGGCTTCGATCGGAACGTCGTCGGGGACGTTGAATCGACGCAAGAAGGCGTCGACCAGATCAGCCTTGAAGAGCCGCATCAATTCGTCTTCCAAAGACAGGTAGAAGCGTGTCTCGCCCGGGTCGCCCTGTCGTCCAGACCGACCACGTAGCTGATTGTCGATGCGACGGGACTCGTGTCGCTCGGTGCCCAACACGTAGAGCCCGCCGAGTCCAGTGACTTCATCGTGCTCGGCGGCGACGGCCTTCTGGGCCTTCTCCAACGCCTCTGGCCACGCCTTCTCGTACTCCTCGGGAGTGTCCACCGGCGACAGCTCGCGCTGGGCGAGTTCGGCGGCGGCCATGAATTCGGGGTTGCCACCGAGCATGATGTCCGTGCCTCGACCAGCCATATTGGTGGCGACGGTAACGGCACCCTTGCGACCGGCTTGCGCCACGATCGCAGCTTCCCGGTCATGGTGCTTCGCGTTGAGGACTTCGTGCGGAACTCCACGACGCCGAAGCAATTGGGAAAGGTGCTCGCTCTTCTCGACACTCACGGTGCCAACAAGGATCGGTTGCCCCTCTTCGTGGCGCTCGACGATGTCCTCGATCACGGAGTCGTACTTGGCATCTTCGGTGCGGTAGACCAAGTCACCCTCGTCCGCGCGAATCATCGGCTGGTTCGTCGGGATCGGGACGACGCCCAGCTTGTAGATCTGGTTGAACTCCGCGGCTTCGGTCATCGCCGTACCCGTCATGCCGCCGAGCTTTTCGTACATGCGGAAGTAGTTCTGCAATGTGACTGTCGCCAGCGTCTGGTTCTCGTTCTGAATCTCGACGCCTTCTTTGGCTTCGATCGCCTGGTGCATGCCCTCGTTGTAGCGACGGCCGGCGAGCATGCGCCCGGTGTGCTCGTCAACGATGAGTACCTCACCGTTGATCACGACGTAGTCCTTGTCGCGCTTGAACAACTCCTTGGCCTTCAGGGCGTTGTTCATGTAGCCGACGAGCGGGGTGTTGACCGATTCGTAGAGGTTGTCGATGCCCAACCAGTCCTCGACGCGCTCGACTCCGCCTTCGAGAATGCTGACCGTGCGCTTCTTCTCGTCGATCTCGTAGTCCTCGTCGCGGCGCATACGCGGTACGAATTTCGCGAACTCGGAGTACCACTTGGTTGCTTGATCGGAAGGACCGCTGATGATCAGTGGAGTACGTGCCTCGTCGATGAGGATTGAGTCGACCTCATCGACGACGGCGAAGAAATGACCTCGTTGGACGCGCTCTTCAGCCGACCACGCCATGTTATCGCGCAAGTAGTCGAAGCCGAATTCGTTGTTGGTCCCATAGGTGATGTCCGCGGCGTACTGTTCGCGACGTTGCGCGGCGGGCATCTGCGTCATGATGCAGCCGACAGTCAGCCCAAGGAATCTGTGGATGCGACCCATCCACTCCGAGTCGCGCTCGGCGAGGTAGTCGTTGACGGTGACCACATGCACGCCTTCGCCAGCGATCGCGTTGAGGTACGCCGGCAACGTGGACACAAGAGTCTTACCTTCACCAGTGCGCATCTCGGCGATGTTCCCGAGGTGCAAAGCCGCACCACCCATGATCTGCACGTTGTAGTGGCGCTGGCCCAACGTACGGCGCGCTGCCTCTCGCACGGTGGCGAAGGCCTCGGGGAGGAGTTCGTCGAGGGACTCGCCATCCGCGTGACGCTTCCTGAATTCGTCGGTCAGCGCTCGCAACTCGCCATCGGACATCGGGGTGAACTCGTCCTCAAGGGCGTCGACCTGCGCCGCGATGCGCGTGAGCTTCTTGAGGGTTTTGCCTTCGCCGGCGCGAAGAATCTTGTCGACGACCTTCACCAGTGACGTCCTTGTCAGTTCGCCGACCCACGGGGCCGGATTCGTCCCATCCCCGCGGCGCGGGCATGGCGCAAGGGGCGCCTCCGCGCCCGTCGGGTCATGGTAACCGTTCGGTCACGGAGATCCCCCCGGCGAGAGCGCCACGCGGGTGGCTTCCCGCTCCGGGGCAGCGCCGCAAACCGGGGTGACTCGGGCGCTCGCCGTACGGTCTGATGTCCCCATGGACAGACCTGACGGCTCCGCGCCCTTCCCGATCCCCACTCGGGCTCACCTCAGCGACGGCGTCGTAGTGCTGCGCGCACCCCGGCCCAGCGATGAGGCTGCGATCGTGGCCGCAGCCAATGACCCTGACGTCGCGCGATTCACCATGGTTCCCGTTCCCTACGGGGTCTCCGACGCGCACGAGTTCGTCGGCCGGGCAGCGGAGAACTGGGCCACCGGGCAGTTCATATTCGCGATCGCCGACGCCGCCACTGACGAGTTGCTGGGAATGTGCGGATTGCACGATCGTGAAACCGGTGGGCTCGCCGGGGGCGCGGCGGAGATCGGCTACTGGCTCGCGCCCGCAGCCCGCGGAGCTGGAGTGATGACACGAGCGCTCACCCTGGTGTGCCAATGGGCGTTCGACGCGATGCCGCTCGAGCGCATTTCGTGGTGGGCGCTGGTCGGCAACACCTCCTCACGAGCGGTCGCTGAGCGAGTGGGGTTTCAGTTCGAGGGGACCGTACGTCGGGGAAAACTGCAACGAGGCCAGCGCGTTGACGCATGGATTGCTGGTTTGTTGCGTGAGGATCTGACGTCATGAAGGGCGCGGTATGACAGCGTACGAACCCGTTGAGATCGCGGCCGGTGCCTATCAACTGCGCCCGTGGCCGGTCGCCAACGCCGATCTTGACGAGGTTCTCGCTGATTTCTGCCTCGACCCCACCGCGCGAGCAGGCATCGCGGCCTTCCAGGGACCGCTGGAGGAGACGGTCGCGGCGCTCCGCGTGAATCGGCTCACCGGTTGGGAGACCGGCGACTACCTCGGATGGGGGATCCGCGAGGCGACCACGGGGCGTTGCGTCGGTGAAGTCACGCTGATCAAGCCGGACCTCAAGAATCAAGTGGTGATGATCGGGTACGCAACACGATCCGCTGATCGCGGGCGGGGCGTGATGTCGTCAGCGGTTCCGGCGGCCTGCAGGTGGGGATTCGAGGGCCTGGGGATGTATCGCATCTCCCTTGGACACATGGTCGGGAACACGGGCTCGCGACGGATCGCCGAGAAGTGCGGCTTCACCTACGAGGGAACTTCTCGCGGCGACTACCTCAACAACGGCGAACACCAGGACACCGTGTGGTGGTCCCGCCTCGCCATCGACTGACCGGTTCGCCGGTTATCGAACGGCAGGTGTGGTGCGCATGACGCGTACGTCGCTACAACCGACCCAGGCCGCGGCTTCGCGAAGGGCTGCGGCGGTTCCATCCACTGCTGCCTGAGGCACACGTCCGCCGCGGTTGACCTCGTAGACGACGTGTCTCGCGGTCAGCACCGAGCCGTCGCGCTTGGGATCGACGCGCGCGACAAGTCGTCCCCCGTGCAGAACGGGCATCGAGAAATAGCCGTGCTCGCGTTTCGCGGCCGGTGTGTACGCCTCGAGCCGATGATCAAATCCGAAGACTCGCGACGTGCGACCTCGATGCCAGACCAGCGAATCAAAGGGGCTGAGCAGCGTCGTACGAGCGCGTCCCGTCATCTCGCCGGCGGCCAGCACTACCAGCCCTTCTGAATCTGCGTATACCGGGCCGGTCCATCCCGGCACGGCGACTTCGACAAGTGCTGCTTGATCGACGAGTTCATTCACGGAGGTCATTACCTCTGCACGAGTGACGCCGTGAATCGTCAGTCGATGGACGTCGACAATGTCGCCGATCGTGCCCACTCCCAGTGAGCGCATCGACCGCCGGACCAGTTCCTGAACGCACACCGCATCGGCCGGACCCCAGGCGTCGTCGTCCGTTGTCCATGTGTCGACCGAACCGTCGGGGGTCTTCGCGTCGAAGCGGGGTTCGGGAATGGCCCGCTCGGCCAAGTCGTACACGCGCCGGAATCCGACCCGGCGTACACACACGACGTCGCCGACATCAAGGAGCCACTCGATGGCGATTTTGCTTTCCGACCAATCCCACCACTCACCGCTGCGTTTGGCGCCGCCGAGTTCGCGGGTGGTCAGCGGCCCTTCGTCTCGAAGCCGCTGCCTGATCCCGCCCAGGGCCGCGGTCGGTACGTCATGCCAGCGGACACCACGACGCCGATAGGCCCTACGGCGGAAGGCAAACAGCGGCCAAGAGCTCACCGGCAAGATGCACGCTGCGTGACTCCAGTATTCGAACGTGCGCGCCGGCTCGACCGACGCGAGGCCCTCGCCGCTCCCCCAGTACGCCGTCTCAACGGCGCCGCGGCCGATCGCACCGAGCCGGGCGTACGGAACGAGTTCGTGGTTGCGCGC
>Ga0315275_10007786_pt1 | contig 10378 bp, 12 predicted proteins | sample YL17G03_0_MG_FD_205557 | JGI IMG/M metagenome (GOLD analysis project Ga0315275, IMG submission 205557) | Sediment microbial communities from Yellowstone Lake, YNP, Wyoming, USA - YL17G03_0 | ecosystem: Environmental > Aquatic > Freshwater > Lake > Sediment | place: USA: Wyoming | collected...
GCGGAACCGGCCGTTCGCATCCCCTGCACTGCCCCTTCAACAGGGAAGCGGATCCGGCCGCGGCGTTCGGACACGTGTTCGATCCGGAGGCGGTGGCCCGGTGCCGCGCGGCGCTCGAGCAGGACGCCGACTTGACGCAGTACACGACCGACCACGCGGTCGAGGACGTCGAGGACATTCGCGCGCGACTCGGTTACGAGCGGGTCTCGGTGTTTGGCGGATCGTACGGCACGCGCATGGCGCAAGCCTATGTGCGGCGCTATCCCGGGCGCGTGAGTGCGGTTGTCCTCGACGGCGTCGTTCCGTTCGACAACGCCGTGCCCCTGACCTACGCAAGAAGCGCGCAGCAGGCGCTCGATCGCGTGTTCGCGGCGTGTGCGACCATTCCCTCGTGCAGCCAGGCCCACCCCAGACCGGCAGACGACATGGCGGCGATCCTGCGACGCCTCACCGCCGCGCCGGCGCGAGCGATCATCACGCGGAGGACCGGGCCACCGGTGACTGTGCACGTGAGCGCCGGCGACTTCGCGTACGCGGTGCGCGGAATCCTGTACAGCGCCAGCACCGCGATGGAACTGCCCGATCTGCTGGGACGCGCGACCGCGACAGGGGATCTCACCGAGTTCGCCCAGCGGTACTTCGATCGGGAAGTCGGATTCGCGGGCACACTGGCGCACGGCGTGCACTTCTCCGTGCTCTGCTCGGAGGACGTGGCGTTTCCGACCGAGCGAGACATCGTGGAGGCGACATCCGGCACGTTCATCGGGCGATATCTGTTCGACCAGTATCGACTCGCCTGCGGCCGATGGCCCCGGGCCGCGATCCGCCCCGACGCGCGGACGCCGGTCGCCGCGCGCGTGCCGACGCTGCTCATCTCGGGCTGGTTCGATCCCTCCACGCCGCCGGCGTTCGCCGAACGCGTGGCGCGGTCACTGCCCGAGAGTCGCCTGGTCGTATCGCCGACAACGGCTCACGGGTCGGTGACGGGATGTGCGCGACCGGCGGCGGTGCACGTGCTGGCCAGCGGCTCGTTCGCGGGGATGCCGGAGGTGTGCAAGTAGGCCGGCCTGTCGAACCACGTACTCGCCGCGCCCGCCGATTCGCGACGTTTCCGCTGTCCCTACTCTTCTCGAATCGCGTTCAACGGATCCAGCCCCGACGCGCGGAGGGCCGGAATCCACGACGCGGCCAGGGCGATCATCGCGAAGAGCACGACGATGGCGCCGAACGTGATCGGATCGGTCGGGGTGACACCAACGAGTATGCTGGCCATCACCCGCGTGATCGCCAGTGCCCCGGCCACGCCGACCACGATCCCGGCCGCGCTCAGCTTGAGGCCTTCGCCCACGACGAGCGTCAGAATGCTCAGGCGCGGCGCACCGAACACCATGCGCATCCCGATTTCCGCCGTTCGCTGCCGTACGATCGTCGACAGCACGCCGTACAGGCCGATGCCGGCCAGCAGCATCGCCACACCCGCGAAGATCCCGATGAGCGTCGTCGTAAACCGGATGGGCGCCATCGCCCTGTCGACGAATCTGCTCATCGGCTGCACCTCCGACAGCGGCGCGCGTGGATCCACGGCGGCGACTGCCGCCCGCACCAATGGCACGTAGCGCTCGGGATCGCCGGTCGTGCGCACGGCCCACCGCCCGGCGGCGCCGTGACCGAAATACCCGTCGGTGACAAAGAGCGCCTCGGGGCCGTCGAAGGCGAGCGAGGCGTGGCGCTGGTGCGCGACCACGCCGATGACTTCCCACCACTCAGCCTCCGGTGTGTTGATGCGGATCAGCAGTCGTTTCCCGACAGGGGATTGGTTCGGAAACGCCCGCGCCGCCAACGCATCGTCGATCATCAACAGTTTGGGCGGGTTCGGCCCGTCGACACTGTCATCGGCGTCGGTGAAGACACGGCCGGCGATGAGCCGCGTGCGCAGCGTCTCGAAGTAACCCGGGAGGATGATCTTGAAGTCTGCCTGGCGAAACGCGCTGGGATCGCCGACCGCGGTTTCCGTTCCCCACCGGCCGCTGACCGTGACGCCATCGAGCGGCAGCGGCGTGGCCGCCGTCGCGCCGACCACACCGGGGATCGCGAGCAACCGTTCGCGCACCTGCCGCATGAACGCCGCGCGTTGCTCCGGTTGTTGTGCCTGCGGCTGGAGGAAGAACGTGAGCACGTTGCTCGGGTCGTAGCCCGGATTGACGCGGCCCAGCGCGAGCACGCTGCGCAACATCAACCCGGCGCCGACCAGCAGGATAAACGACAGCGCGACCTCGGTGACCACGACGCCGGCGCGCAGCCGTCGCCCGCCACGCAACCCGCCCGAGCGGCCGCCGGCCGACCGCAGCACCTCGTGCACGTCGGCGTGCGACGCCCGCAGCGCCGGGATGATGCCGCAGACCAGCGCCGTCACGACGCCGGTGAGTACCGCGAACGCCAGCACCATCGGATCCATTGCTACGGCATGGAGTCGTGGCAGGGTTCTGGGCCCCAGCGCCACCAGCACCTGGATGCCTCCGCGCGCGAACCCCACCCCCAGAGCCGTGCCGAGCGCGGCGATGACCGTGCTCTCGGCCAGCATCTGACGCACCAGTTGCGCGCGGCTCGCGCCGATCGCCGCGCGGACAGCCAGTTCGCGGCCGCGCGTCGACGCCCGGACGATCAGCAGGTTTGCGACGTTGGCGCACGCAATCAGGAGCACGAACGCCACGGCGCCCATCAGCGCGACGATCGCCGGCCGCATGTCGCGCACCAGATCCTCGTACATCGACACGACGCGGAAATGCAGTCCGGCTGTCTGCTTGATCGGGAACTGCTTGCGAAGATCAGCGGCGAGCCGCTCGACGTCGGTGTCGGCCTGCTCCAGCGAGACGTCCGGCTTGATTCGTCCGATGACGCGCAACGCGACGTTGTTCCGATTTGCTGTGTCGTAGTTGATGCGCATCGCCGTCCACATGTCGGGAACGCGCTCCATGTTCGCGCGGGGCGGGAACAGCAGTTCGAAGTCGGGTGCCAGCACGCCCACGATCTGCGCCCGCCCGCCGCCCAGATCGACTTGCCGTCCGACAACCGACGGGTCGCCGCCGTAGCGGCGCTGCCAGAGCGCGTAGCTCAGGATCCCGACCTGCGGCAGCCGCGCTGGCGGCGTGCCCTGCGCGGCCTGCCCCTGGGGAATCGGCGGCTGCGGCAACGCATCGTCATCGACAAAATCGCGGCCGACCAGGACGCGCGCCCCGAGCAGCCGGAAGAGGTTCTGTGTGGCCCCGGCGACGCGGATCTGCTCCGGTTCGCCGGTCGCTTCGGAGATCGGCACGGGGCCGGCCGGCGTCACGGCCGCCAATTCCTCGAACGTTCCGGTCGCCTGTAACTGCAGGTCGCGGTAGTCGGGCGGGGAGAAGGGCCAGTCGTTGACGTGCCGCGTTCTGAGTTCGCCCCAGACGAGCATCAGGCGCTGGCTGTTGGCGTAGGGCAGCGGGCGCAGGAGCACGGCGTTGACGACGCTGAAAATCGCCGTGCAGGCGCCGATGCCGAGCGCGATGGTAAAGGTCGCGACGACGGCGAACCCGGGATTATTGCGCAGCCCGCGCGCCGCGTAGCCGAAGTCGTTGAAGAGTGCATGCATCGCTTCGTCCTCTCCGAACGAGCCACGCTGGTTCTGGCAGCCGCAGCCCTGGTTCGCGGGTCGAGGTCCGACACCACGGTGCCGCCGATGCGAGCTGGACCGACACGCGAGCGGCCGTGACCGTACTCTCCTGGTTCTAGCACGTCTGTCAGCGGGTCGCTCCTCGCGCCGGATTCGAATCTTCCTACAAATGCATCAGGGTGCGGGATCGTTCGGTGGGCCACAGCGAAGCGGCACCGGAGACGCCAGGCAGGCGCCGCGCGCGAGGACTTCGATGTGGTTCCGGAGTCGGCTGGGCTCGCGGAAGAATCGACTGATGAACGCAGGGTCGCTAAGAAAGCCTTCTCTCCTTCGTCCATGGGCCTGAGCCTTCCCGCGACGAAGGACACTCGCACGCTGACCGCAGATCGTCGCCTCTACCGCCGCGGTCATGCCGACGCACAGGGCGACGAGGAGGGCGGCGCGAGCTGTTGGCCCGATTGCATGGGGACCGAAGGGGCTAGCGTCTACCATGCCGGCTTGAGAGGAATAGTAGCGAACACCGCGTTCCACACTTTGCGGAAGCGCTCCACGGCTATCTCCTTCCCGAGTTGTTTAGGGTCGTACAGGTTGACATTGTGGTGCGTGCTGCCGACTCTCACGTCGAGTTGGAGGGCAGGCTTGTGAAAGGAGAGTACCTTCGGCTCGAGTTTCGGGGGGAGATCGAAGAAGCGTTCACTTGTGATCGCCTCGTAGATTGCTTCGATCGCCGCATCACCCAGATCGAAACGCGCCATCACACTGCCACTAGGACTTCGCATATAGAGCACTGTCAGCGACACGCGCCCGTCCGGTGTCATCGTGAGCACCCACGACTCGCCATATGGTCCTGCGTCGCTCATGAATGCGGTCACGACGACCGGCGGCTTCTCTCCAGCAGTAGTGACCCCGACGCCAAGTGTCAGAAGAGCGGCAATCATGACGAACCGAAATACGTGCTTCATTCTCGTGGTCCTTTCCAACTGCGCCAGGTCGGCTAACCTGGTGTAGTGTCTCAGAGATAGCTTTACGTATAGCATGGTCGGGAGCTATGCTCTCGGCATGCGAATGGCGCCACCGGTGGTGCTCTCTCCTGACGAGCGCGCCACCCTCGCGACTTGGGGACGGGGGAGGCGCATTTCCGTGCGTCTGATGCAGCGCGCCAGCATCGTGCTGCTGGCCGGTGACGGGATGGCCAATCAGGACATCGCCCGCCAGGTGGGCGTGTCTCGGCCCACCGTGCAGTTGTGGCGCGACCGCTTTCTGGCGCTGCGCGTGGCGGGGCTGGAACAAGACGCCCCACGCCCTGGCCGCCTGCCCAGCATCCCCGAACCGAAAGTCCGGGCGGTCATCGACGCGACCCTGCACACCATGCCGCCGGCGGGGACCCACTGGAGTGTGCGTACGATGGCCGAGGCGCAGGGCATCAGCCCGGCCAGCGTGCAGCGCATTTGGAGGCAGCATGGCCTCAAGCCGCATCTCACGAAGACGTTCAAGATCAGCCGCGACACGCACTTCGTCGACAAGCTCTACGATGTCGTCGGCCTGTATCTGAATCCGCCGGAGAAATCCCTGGTGCTGTGCGTCGACGAGAAGAGCCAAATCCAGGCCCTCGATCGCACCCAACCCGGGCTGCCCCTGAAGAAGGGACGCTGTGGGACGATGACGCATGACTACAAGCGCCATGGCACGACCACGTTGTTTGCCGCGCTCAGTATGCTGGATGGCACGGTGATCGGCGAATGCATGCCCCGCCATCGCCACCAGGAATTCATCCGCTTCCTCAACACGATCGACGCCGCCACCCCGCCCGAGTTGGACCTGCACATCATCGCGGCCAACTACGCGACCCACAAGCATCCGCGCGTCCAAGCTTGGCTTTGCCGCCATCCTCGGTTCGAACTGCACTTCATCCCGACGTCGAGTTCCTGGGTGAACATGGTCGAGCGATGGTTCCGCGAGATCACCGCCAAGCGCATCCGGCGTGGCGTCTTCAAGAACGTGCCGGAGTTGATCGCGGCGATTCAGGAGTACCTGGACACCCACAACCAGCACCCCAGGATCTTCAAATGGACCGCGTCCGTGGAGCAGATCTTGGCCAAAGTCGCCAACTGTAAAGAAGCGTTGGAAACACTACCGGATCCGATTTTAGCTGCCGCGCGGCCGCTGACAGCTGGAGCAACGGGCACCACCGCCGGCCGCGCGGTCAGCTGCAAATCGTTAGGCCTCGGTTTAGGAGCTAGGCCTTGGACACGGTCTTCAGCAAGCTCTTGAGCGCGGTGTTGTTGATCATGGCCTTCTTGAAATTGTTCTTGGCGTCGAAGATGGCGTAGGCCTCGTCGCAGTACTTGTCGAACCAGCGCCACGTCATCTGCTGCTTCTTACCCCACGTGATGCACACGGGCCCTGCTGGCGTGTAGCCGCACATATATACATAGTGCCCGCCCCAGGACCCGGGCGCTGACCCCGCACCAGTCGTCGTGGCCCACGGCTGGCCCGTCTGAACCTCCGTTTGCGCGCACTTCGGGAGGCTGACACCGATGCCGACGCCGACGTTGGCATAGATGGCCTGGCGTACTTGAGTGTGGTTGCCGCGGTCCACTTCCGAGTAGGCCTGGATGAGGTACTTGCGCTTACCGACCTTCCATCCCTTGTGCCGCCACACGCTGAGAGAGTCCAGCACGATCAAACCGGAGTCCACGCCGCCGGATTCCTTCAGATACTCCGTCGTCACGTCTTTGTCCGTAATCATCACCACCGAACCCTGTTCGATGTCTTCAAAGCGCAGGGTCTGATGGGCACGGCCCGAGATGACGCAGCAGCCCAGCGTATCGTTGGCGAACATCGGGGTCGGGATACCCGGATGCTTGATGTCGAAGTCGTATGAAGACGGCAAGACCGGGGCGGCTTTCAAGAGCGCAGCAAACTTGAAGTTGCGTTTGTCGCGCTTCGCCGGCCCCTTCCCCAGCTTGAAGACCTTGTGCGCCTGAATTCCTTTTGCTGTTGCCATGCTTTTCTCCTGACACACGGTGGAACGATTACCCGCATCGCGAGGTGATGCCGCGCGGCACCTGATCTTGGCTGAGCCTAAGACATCCAAGCGGTGAGGATCAAGATAGTTGTCGCTTCTTGAATCATACTGACGCCCGTTGCTCCAGACAGACTGCGACGCGGTTCAGGGTGACGACTGACCTCGTGAAGCCTGACGTCGGGCCTCACCCGCCGGCGAGCCTCATTACACCCGCGCCGGTCGGGTAGAGCGCCTTGTTCGGCGGCCTTTCTGGCGTCTAGATCCAGTTCGCCAGCTTGAGTCCGGCGACCCGCTGAAAATGCTTCGTGTTGTTCGTCACCAGAACCAGGCCGCACGAGAGCGCATGCGCCGCGATGAGCGTGTCGAAGGTGCCGATGGGCTCACCCCGCCTTGCCAGTGCGCTGGCCACGGGGCCGAACCGGTCGGCCGCCGCCTGATCGAAGGGAAGCACGGCCACCGATTCGACGAACGTGTCGATGACACCGTGGAGTTTGCGCGACCCCTTGGCATCGGCACCAAACCGCAGTTCAGCCAGGGTGATCGAACTGATACAGAGTTGGGATGGCCGGTGTTCAAGCACATGGGCCGACACGCTGCCTTGCCCCCGCAGTGCCCCGCTTACCGTGTCCGTGTCGAGCATGAACTCGGGCATCATGCCAGGGGATTTCGGAGAGACCGCACGGGACGTTGCACAGGCCGCGGAATGTCTTCGCGCCACGCGCCCAGGCAGGCCCGGAACTCGTCTGGCCATTCATCGGCGGGCTCGAGAATGACGCGGCGACCCTCCCGACGAACCAGTACCTCCTGCTGGGCAGGGAACCGGCAAGCCTTGGGCAGTCGAACCGCCTGGCTTCCCCCGTTCTGAAACAGTCTCGCGCGTGCGCCACTCATGACAATAGTCTAGACTCGTGTCTATACGTAGTCAAGTTCTTCGCCGATGACCATCCGCTACTTGTCCGCCGAAATCAGCGCTCAGCCGCCGGTGCTCCCGACATCAACGGCGCCGGACGGCTGCAGCGCGTGGTTAGCCACCCACCTGTATGACCTGTCCGGGTTGGACCTGGACCAGGGCCTGTTCTACCAACGGCAGCAACGGCCGCAGGTCGTCGATATCGTTACTCGACGCCACCATGATTACGACCGCGATCCGAAGCCCGGTGAGGTTCTGCTGATGCTGAACCCCCTGGTCGACCGTCAGGAAGACGTCGAACGACCCGTCGGCAGCACGAAGTAGCGCGCCGTTCTTGACTCCAGCCCATCCGGCATCGTGAACCGTCCGAACGTCGTGGCCACGCAGTTCGCGTTTCAGCCGCTTCGGGACACACTCATCGAGCAGCAGGCGCATGCGCCACGACCTGCTTCATGTGCTCAAGCACTCCCAGAGCCAAGGCCCGATCGACCGACGGAAAATCGTCGAGGAACTCCCCTAGGGGTCGGTCGTGTTCGAGATAGTCGAGCATGGCTCGCACCGGCACTCTCGTGCCCACGAACACCGGCGTCCCGCCCAGGGTTTCGGGATCCGAATGCACACCGGGAATCTGCCCGTCCATGGTTCACCTCCCTCGAATCGGTCAATTCGAGTATACGCCTCTCATCGGGTTCAATCGATTCTGGTGTGGCTAACCTTGCGAATGAGCCGCGCGCCGTCGCAATCAGCGGCGCGCCGGCTCCATTCGCGGGTTAGACGGCTGCCCCCGCCTGACCGATTCACGTGCGGCATCTCCGGCCTTGCGGTAGAACGCGATGATTTCCGCCTCCGACTTGCCGGCGAGTTCGCGGGCCAACTCGTCTCGGATGCGACGGACCATTTCAACTGCCCGAATCTCTTTCGTTTCGGCCATAGCTTGTCACCTCACGCGGCGAGTAGATCGTCAGCGCTCCGCGCCCGAGCGCGGCATTCACTTCGTTGAAGAGCTGAATCCTGTCCAGGCGTACGATGTGCCGAAAGTTCCAACTGACCAGAACATCAACGACTGCCACCGTTGCCAGGGCGATGTGCAGCAGGTCGTTTCGATATCGTGGACCAAGGATGGCGCGGGCCTCGTACGCTGCCACCAGTTGGAGAACCTCAGGCGACACGCTGACCAGCTCGGCACCAAGGCTGACGAGTTCCTGATGCACGGCCTGAACGGCTGCCGGTGCGCGCCCGATCTCCTCTGCGGTCACATCCGAAAGCACGGCGCGAAGGAGGCCACGACGGAAGTCCTCTACGAGACCGTTCGACCACGGAGAAAACTCCGCGTCGAAGCACCCGCCCAACACCGAGGTGTCGACGTAGATCCGAATCCCAGCCATCGACCCAATCTACACCCGCGACTGCTCAGCCGTCTAACTACTAGTGGGCCGCGAAGCCGCGCGTATCCACGGCTGCGTCGCGGCGCCGCTCATTATCGTAATTCACAGAATAGAAAACAATTCCAGCAGGAATCCGGCTCGCCGCCGGGCTTGGATACGCGCGAAGGCGATCGTGAACACCTCTCGCGACATCGCTGATCCTGACGGATACGCGCTGACACTGGCGCGTATCCATGACGGAACGAGGAGGGTCGTTGCCACGAATCCCCTTCATCGGCCCGGGCTTCCAGGCAGGCAGGGCGATTGGTGCGCCGCTGGATACGCGCGAAGCTCGCGCGTATCCACTCACAGCCGATCCATCGGACTCTTCACACCCAGCGCGCCACGGTTCATCACGTGGAGATACGTCATCGTCGTCTTGACGTCACGATGACCAAGCAGTTCCTGCACCGTGCGAATGTCGTAACCGTCTTCGAGCAAGTGCGTCGCAAAGCTATGTCTCATCGCATGTGGGCTCACGCGTTTCGTGATACTCGCGAGCCGCGCGGCTTCTGCGACCGCCTTCTGCACCACAGACTCATGCAAATGATACCGGGACGGCGTCCAGAATCGTGGCGCGCGACACATTCTTCCCGCCGGAAACACAAACTGCCATCGCCACTCGGTCGCTGCGTTGGGGAATGTGCGATCCAACGCGAACGGCAAGACGACGCGCCCGAACCCGCGCGCCAGATCCCGCTCATGCAGCCGCCGCACGTCAGCCAGGTGCCGGATCAACCCCTCCCTCGCCGCCGTCGGCAGCATCGTCGCCCAATCCTTCCGGCCCTTGCCCTGCCGTACGATGATCTGGTGCCGATCAAAATCGAGGTCCTTGACCCGAAGAGCGAGACACTCCTCCAGCCTGACCCCCGACCCGTACAGCACCATGACGATCAGTCGCTTTGTGCCGGTGACCTGCTCCAGGATCGCGCCGATCTCCTCCCGACTGAGCACCACGGGCAACCGTTCAGGGGTACGCGCGCGCACCACGGGCGGAATCGCCGCGATCTCGATCGCGAGTACGGCCTTGTACAGGAACAACAGCGCGCTCAACGCCTGATTCTGCGTTGACGCGCTGACCCGCCGCTCCACCGCGAGCCAGGCCAGAAACGCCGAAACCTCCGCCGCCCCCATCGTCGACGGGTGTCGCTTCTTGTGGAACAGAATGAGTATTCTGCAATCGGCGCGCGTCCCGGAAGGTGAAGAATCTGCAAGTCGAGGCTGGCAGCGGATCGACGAGTTCCTCACCCGCCATATCCAAGCTCCTTCGGGAACGCACACGAGGCACTGGTGGTTCGTGTCTCCTCACGCTCACTCCGAGCTGTACCCGATCCGCCGTTTCTTCGGTGCCGGCGGGACCGGCCGAAGTCGTA
>Ga0315275_10007789_pt1 | contig 10377 bp, 23 predicted proteins | sample YL17G03_0_MG_FD_205557 | JGI IMG/M metagenome (GOLD analysis project Ga0315275, IMG submission 205557) | Sediment microbial communities from Yellowstone Lake, YNP, Wyoming, USA - YL17G03_0 | ecosystem: Environmental > Aquatic > Freshwater > Lake > Sediment | place: USA: Wyoming | collected...
GCGACCCTAGCTGAGATCCACACCCCAGAGCATGGTGTCATTAGGGTCTTCTGTATTCTCAGCACGTCTTTTGTCTCTGGCAGCGCAGTCTGCTGCAACGCTGGCAAACGCCGCAGCCATGCCAGACCGCGCTCCACCTTTTCCTCGCTGAGTGTTTCCAAATTTCCGCGCATTGCCGAGCCATGTGCGCCAAGCTGCGTCCCAGTCGCGGAAGCGGTTTTGCTTAGAGCGGTGGAAGTTTCCAAATCGATCTGCTTCATCTTCAATCTCCTGTTGTGTGAAACCGCGATCTAGCGCGTCTTGGACATTCTTGTCGTTTGGTATCCACCCTTCGGGCAGATCAATCTCAGGCTTGCGTTGCTTTTGCGCCTTCGCGCCTCTTAACTCTTCTGGTTCATTTACATGGTTATTATTTACAAGGTTAAGGGGGTGCATATTTTGCCTAGGGGGGGGTGCATTTTCTGCACAGGGGGTGTGCATATTTTGCACCCCATCTTGGGCCAGCTTCAGAACATAGATGTTTGATGTTTGCGACCCATTCGGTCGGTGGCGCGTGACAACTTCAACAAGGCCCGCAGCCTCTAGATCGTCGATGTTGTTCTGCACTGCGCGGCGCGTCATCTCACACAGTTCAATCAGGCGGTTAATGCTTGGGAAGCATTCGCCTGTGCTTTGGTTGTAGTGATCCGCCAGCCAATAAAGCACGATCTTGGCGGCTGGTTTCAGCCCCGCCTGCTTCATTGCTAACGCAGTCATGTAATGACTCAATTTGGCACTCCTTTGTGTTGTGGAGTTGCCTCACGCAGTGTAGAACTGCGATCAGCACATCCGGATCATGTGCTTGCCGATCTCAGCGGTCTCCCTCCGCTGCGGCTTTTGAGGACGGGTTGAGCGTTGGTCGCGCTCCCCGTCCTTCTTTTTTCTATACCCATTCCAAGATCAAATAAAGCGTTTTTCAGGTCACGCGCAGATTTAATCCCATCGCAATGGCAACCGCATAGCGCACCTCGAAGTCACGGGTCCACATCCCTTTGGCATCCTCAAGCACCTCTACGCCATCTTCGATATAAGCAAAGTCCACTGTCAGCCGCATCTTACGCCCTGCGCGCGTGTGCAGCGGCCTATGCTGGCCCATCAGGTCGATCTTGACCTGTCGGCGCAGATCAGTGATTTCCCCGGCGCGTTCCAACAGCTGCAACTCCATGAAGCGCTGGGCTTCCTTTTTGCTGTCAAACGTGACCTCGCCCACCTGTGTTTTCTTCGCGCCATACTTGTTGCGGGTCTTGCGGGCGAAGCTAGGCTGTATTTTCATTTCCAGCCGTCCGATGAGATGCCCGTGGCAAATTCAACAAACTTGCGAGAAATGCGATCCGGCATAGCCGTGCCAGACAGCCAGCGGGAAAGCTGCGGTGCGCTTACGCCGATGAACAGCGCGAACTCCTTTTTCTTCATACCTTCGGCCTTGATGTGCTGGGCCAGAGCGATGCGTGATGTGTTTTCCATGCGTCCATCTTGCATAAAGTTGCGCCCAATGCAAATAGTTGTTTACAAGCCGAAAGAAGCGCCTTACAAGAAAGAGGCAAGGACAGGGAGAAAAAGCCATGCGAGCCTACTACAAGGGTGAAGAAATCAAAGTTAGCTTTGTCGCAGAAAGCGTCCGCACAGACTATGGTGTGCCGGGGTCGCCTACGTTTGAAGAAGTGGACATGAACACAATCGAGATTGACCAGCTGTTCATTCTGGACATGCCGTTTGACATCAAAGAATTGCCGAAAGCGCTTCAGGACGCCATCCTGTCACTCTGGAACGAAGTGGAGTTTTACTAATGCGCGAATGGATCGAAGACGCAGTTGGGGCTGTGATGCTCTTTGTCATGGGCTACGGCCTGTTCTTCTTGGGCTATGGATTGGGGTTCTGATATGAGCGAGCATAAAAACATCTACATGGCTTTGTGCGCCGCACAGGCTGGCATGGGCAAAGTTGTGAAGGGCGCAACCAACCCCGCATTCAAATCCAAGTATGCCGACCTTGGTGATGTGGTTTCCGTTGCCGTCCCTGCCTTGAACGAGCAAGGCGTTGCCATGTTCCACTATATGCTGCGGGACGAACACGGCGCTGTGATGCGGACTACTTTGGTGCATGGCGCAAGCGGCACTGAGATTTCCTGCGATGTCCCGCTGATCATCAACAAGAACGATATGCAGGGGATGAAGTCTGCCACGACCTATGCCAAGCGGATCGGCCTCGAAAGCCTGACAGGCATTGCGCCGGAAGATGACGATGGCAACGCAGCTGCGAAAGCCGCGCCAAAGGTTGAGGCGGTTCGCCTGATCGGCGCAGAGCAGTTCCAAGAGATCAACGAACTGATCTTTGACACCGAAACCGACGAAGTGAAGTTCTGCACTTACTGGAAAGTTAAGACGCTCGAAGACCTGACCGAGAAGCAGGGCGTCGACGCAATTGCCATGCTCAAGAAAAAAGCAGCACAAGCGGGGGTGGCAAATGGAACAGCGCAGTGAAGAATGGTTCGCAGCGCGGTTGGGATGTGTCACAGCATCCCGCACTGCCGATGTGATGGCAAAAACCAAGTCTGGCTATGCGGCCAGCCGGGCTAACTACATGGCCCAGCTTATCACCGAACGTCTCACGCAGACGCCCACAGAGGGCTTTTCTAGCCCCGCCATGCAGTGGGGAACGGATACGGAGCCACAGGCCCGCATGGCCTACGAGTTGATGACAGGCGAGGCTGTGGTGGAGACAGGCTTCATTCCACACCCCACCATAGCTGGCTTTGGCGCATCACCTGATGGGCTGGTAGGATCGGATGGGCTGATCGAAATCAAATGCCCAAATTCTGCCACGCACATTGAGACGCTGCTGGCTGGCAAGGTCCCGTCAAAATACATGATCCAGATGCAAGTGCAGATGATGTGCTGCGGGCGGGAATGGTGCGATTTTGTCAGCTTCGATCCGCGAATGCCGGGCGATATGAATTTCTGGATGCAACGGGTCTTTGCTGATCCTGTCATGCAGGAAGACATCAGCGCCGAAGTGATTAAGTTCTTGGGCGATCTGGAAATGAAACTTCAGCAGCTGCGGGAGAAATTCAATGCCTGATCGGAAACTAATCATTGCGACCTATGAACGCCTTGAAGAAGAGGCTGGCGGCATATGGCACGCCTTGGCATCGTTGACGATGGACAAGGTGGCGAAGGAACTGGACATACCCCGCGATGAGGTCAGCGAAGTGATGGTTTCATACTGGACCAATCAGGGCGCAGGCTGATGCCATACAAGGTCCGCCTCACAGGCCCACGGCAGCGCCTCTATGCCCACCAGCTTATAGACGCAGCGCCAGACTTCTCAACCGTTACCATAGCGGGCGGTGATCGGACCTTGGAGCAAAACGATAAAATGTGGGCCATGCTGACCGATGTAGCATTAGCCCGACCAGAAGGACGCAAGTGGACGCCGGAAACTTGGAAGTGCGCTTTCCTTCACTCTCTAGGCCATCAGGTGGCATTTGCGGAAGGTTTGGATGGGTCAGGTCCATTCCCGCTGGGGTTTAGGTCTTCAAAACTGACCAAGCCTCAGATGTCTGATCTGATTGAGGTTATCTACGAATATGGCGCTCGACATGGTGTCGTGTGGTCTGAAAAGGAGAACAAATGAAACCAATATTAAACTCCACAAGATGGCAAGCACTCAAAGACATTGAGGCGTGCGGACTAAAGGTGTTCACATCGCTGGAATGCGGTGTTCACGGTGCGGCACTTTACAGCCTAGAGCAATGCGGCTGGGTCAAACGCACAGACCTTCCCGACAATCTGCCTTGGCAAGTTGATACGCAAGGCAATCACTGGCAGCTGACCGCAGAAGGCGAAGCCGTCCTAAACATACTCCCAACAAACAAACCGGGGAAATGATATGCACTGGATACTTAAGCCATTTATGAAAACCGCCGCCTATTCCCAACTGCCAGCGCTATACGAGGAAAAGGATCGCATCGAAAAGGCAATCCAGCGGGCGAGAAAGTCCAAAGGCAAAGTATCGCACTTGTATGAAATGGCACAGAAAAACAATGTGCAATGCTTGAAGTGGGAAAGATGGTTGACCTAACAGGCAGAGGCCCACTGGGTCAAAAGAAACCCAAGGCCGAGCGTGGCACAGTTAAAGCGCGGGATCATATTTTCCGCGTCAAACAACTGCCCTGCGTGATCTGCTTGAAGCATGGGCCGAGCGATGCCCACCATGTGATCTGCGGGCGATATGGGTCATCTAAGGCCAGCGACATGGATGTCATCCCGCTTTGCAAGGCGCACCACCAAGACGGCCCAGACGCGATCCACAACGGAAAAGCATCTTGGGTTGAGAAATACGGCGAGGACCACAAATATTTGCCGTTGGTGGATCAGTGGTTGCGCGGGTTGTGAATGCAAAAGGCCGAAGGTTTTCCCCCGACCTTTCACACCATTGATCGATCAGCCAAGCAGTTTTGCCAGCGTCTTCGGACCAACAATTCCGTCAGCGGCTAAACCATTGGCAGCTTGCCACTTTTTAACCGCAGTCTCAGTAGCAGGGCCAAACGAGCCGTCAGCCTCAAGACCAAGTTCTGCCTGCATCCGCTTAACAGCTTCACCCGTGGAGCCTTTCTTGAGAACGCCGGGGATAGCCTCTGCATTGGCAATGGGTGCAGGCACAGCCCCGCCAAGGACCGCCAGCGCAGCCTCATAGTGCTTGCGCCGATCCTCTAGGCCAATCGTCCCGCCATTGACCAGCTTGGTCATCTTTACGATGTCGTTGGCATCACAAGCTGCATTCAGGTTGCGGCTGTTCCAATACCAGCAGGCACTCTCCAATGCGCCTTTCTTGGTGGTCACATAGTCAATGACCTGTTCTGGCGACATGCCGACCGATTTGCCAAACTGCGTGTAGTTGTCGCGGCCAGTTAGCTGAACCACACCACGCCCACGGAAGCGATACCCATCGCCGCTTGCCGTGTCACCATTCGACATTCGACCAGCGTAGATCACATTGGCAATTTTCTCCGGCTGCTTGGCGTAGTCGGCTGCATTGCGTCCAGCCTTGGAAAAGTATTTGCTAAACAGCTTTTCCAGCGTTTCCGTCCGATAGTTCAGGTTCTCCGACAAGACCGTAAAATTCATGCTTTCGTGGCCGCACTGAGCAAAGAAGCCAGCAATGCGGTTTGGCGTGTTGATCTCATATTTGGGCAGGATTTCCATTGCGGCATCCGCCCAAGCCGCTGCATCTGCATTGCCGTGCAGGATGTGAATGATGTGGTCTTTGGTCAGCATTTATCGCTCCTTAATTGCACCATGATGATTTTGCCTCGCCAAAATATGCGCGGGCAAGACCTTGATTTATCAACATCTCTGCAAGGCTTTGCCCGTCGAGAAACACATTCCCCAAAACGCGGCCACCATACTTGTCCCAACTCTTGATCTGCACATCGATCACCGCAGCTGTAGCAATTGCGTTTTTGGTAAACGCGCTGGCAAGTTTGGCCTTCTCGGCTTCCGCTTCACACTGGGCGCGTGGCGCTTTCTCCGGCGTGTCAATGCCAAGGACGCGGATAGACAGCTTGGGAGGCAATGGGGCTGGCAAGAAACCCACTGCAATTTCAACCGTATCGCCGTCAATGACGCGGGTGATTTTGTAGGCGTCAGCCAACGCAGAAAAACTAGCGACAACCGAAATTGCGGCTAGTGAGAGTGTTGCAAACACCTTCATTTTTTCTTGCCCACACCTTTTGCCACCGCGCCAAGGATAGAGTTCTTATCTGCACCAGACTTGCCAGTAAGATTTGCAAGCAAGTCTCCTGCGTTGCCAATGGCGGCAATTTTGATGGCATTTTCCACTGGGTCGGGCAGATTGACCCTATCCAGCACGGCATCGACGGCTTTTTCTTTCAGCTTGCGCCCGATTAGCGCACCTACCAAACGACCAATCATTCTACCTTCTCCTCTTCTTTCTGGTTTCTGCTGTTGCTGGCTGCAAGGACACCGCCCAAAGCGCCAACGATGAATGACGCGATTGGCGTCAGTAGCTCAAAGAACTTGCGGTCGTTTTCAGAACTTGCCCCCATAGGCTGGGTCACAAAGACCAAGCTATACAGGATCACAAAGATCGTCCCACCCAAGATGATGGTGAGAGCAACGCCAATGAAGTAGCGAAGCTTTGCTTCCAAGAGGTTTGCGTCTTCCTTACCCATTTACATCTCCTATCAGGTCTTCAGGGCATTGTTTTGCAGCTGTGCAGATCGGCGGTTGGCATTCTGGCAGTCCCCATTTGTTTGGGTCTTGGCAGGGGTAGCGGTAGAAGCCGTTTGCGGAAAAATAGAAGACTGCGCCTATCGCAGCGATGAAGATCAGCCAAAGTAGTTTCTCTTTCATCTTGTCATCCTCTATTGGGCTAAGGGGTTGTCTAGCGCCCGTTGCAGGCGTTCATTTAGGCGGTCTTCTAACTCTTTCATGTCCTGATCTTGCGACATGCGAAGCTGATCGCGTCTAGTTTCAAACCGCTTTTCAGCATCGTCAATCAACGTTCGCACCGCTTCCTCATTGGTTCGCACCGCATCCTCGGCCCGATCCACCTGTTTTTCCAGCGAAATAATATCGTCTTTCAGTCCATTTTTTATGTCGCGGGCATAGTCCAAAGCCTCTTGCACCTTGGCGTCCATCACTTCCATTTTTTGCTGATAAGCACCCAAGTCCATGCCAGCAACCGCCTCGACCTTCTGATACATCAGAAAGCCGCCATAAAGCCCACCGCAGATGGTGGATAGAAGCGCAACCGCTGCGGCAATGGTTGCAGGCGTCATTTCAAGCCCAAGGATCGTAAAGGCCTTATCCTTCAGGCCGTCGATGTCCTCCAACTTTTTGCCAAGGTTGCGCCGAATTACCATCAGGGTTCAAAGTCCATCTGTTCTTCCTGCAACTGCTTCATCGCCTCAAGTTCAGCGTGGAGTTGTTCAATCTCCAATCTGCGCTGCTGCAACTCCAGAAGGTAAAGCTGGTTGCAGTCGATGCGGGACTTGGGCGCGTTCAAGGGTATGACGATCCGTGCAAATATCCCAATGTCCTTGGTCTGTGGGGCAAGTCCATTGCCGCCCAGATTATTCACCCCGCCCAGCACCCCAAGTTCTAGGTTTAAGCTCCCGCCGATTGCCATGCTGCAATCCAACTCGCCAGCCCTGAAACTATCGCTTTGATAACTCATTGACGGGGTTGGCAGCTGCAAAGCTAAAGAAGTGCTGTCAGCCTGTGCTGCCCCGCCAAGCATTGCTAAGATGACAGCCAGCCGCTTCATGCTCGGTCACCGTCCAAGCGCGAACAAATGCGCGATGAAACAATGGCATTATTTTCTTCGCCTGCACGAAGCATCGATGTAGTGCAGACATAGACAACCCGATTTACGTCAACCTCTTTGATGTAGATTTCAAAGTCTTTCCTTGACCCCGGTGGAACGTGCATAACGCGCTGCGCTGAAGCAAATTGGATAGGGTTCATTTCCCCATCCAAGACGCTGATAGAGTAATATTCGACATCATTGCGGGCATTGAACAGCGATAGGTCGGCCTGCATGATCTGGGCAACAACGGACTGATGCAATTCTGGATAAGCAGGCGTCATCTCATGTGCGCCAGCCCCCGTTGCAAACAAGATCGCTATTGCTACTTTCATTGTGCAATGCAGTCCGCTTGGATGATTGCGCGATACAATCCAGCGGGGAATGCTTTATTGTAACCATATTCCGCCGCACTATCGACCTTAAACCAAGTTGTTCCTGCCACTGTTAGGTCAAATTCGGTTGTCGCATCGTATTCCACTTTTGCTGCATCATAGGCCGACATTCCAGCCGCAGAAACGCTCGACACAGACGCGCCACCTGTCCATGTGACAGTATCTGTCAGGGATGGGCTGGTAGAAAAAGATGTGGGGTATGTGATGCGGGCAAGATAGTAGCCCGCCAGAGCCACATCATACCGAATGATGGGCGTCACACCGCCATCCGCTGCTAGTGCGCTCAGTTTGTCTGCCGTGGGGTTTCCGTAGACGCCAGCGCGGTCAGTTCTGATCACGCATTTAGCCTGAACATTGCCTTCGATTGGAACGCCTTCTGCCATCGCCATGTGCGGCAGAACGGCCAGAACAGCTACTGCAAGATGTTTCATGTCAAAGTCCTCTAATCGTATTGCAAGTCAATCAACTGCTCATGCAGCAATTGTTGCGCCAGTCCGTTTCTTAGCCCAAGCTGGTTTTCAGGGAGTTTCCCATCAACCAGTGTGAGCGTTTCAGCATATGCCCCGCCGTCTAACTGTGTGGCGTAATAGACAGACATGTCGTCAGTATACCCCATTGCGGCCAGAATTGCATCCTGTGAAATGCCACTGGTTAAAGCTAGGGCGTTCTTCGATGCAGCTAGGCCACGCTCAAGCCGAGCCTTGCGTTCTTTATCATCGCCTTGATCTTCTTTAGCGGTTTCTTCCTCTTGATATTCTTGGTCAGTTTTCTCGCTTGCAATCCGATATGCGTCATCTTCCAAGGCGTCATATGTTTCTTGCTTGTCTATCGTCACAATCGGCACGGGAGGCACATAACCATTGCAGGATGGGTTTGACTGCGGGTTGGTGCATTCATCGATGCGGTAGGAATACACCACAGACGCATCTGAAATTGACCCTGCACCTTCGACCTCAATTGACCCGATGCCCCAATATTCTAGCGGGATGTTAGAAACTGGGATGCCTTTGGTAATTGTGTTTCCGGCGATGCCAGACCAATCGTCGGTTTCACGAAAGATGTAGCCGCTGCCCAGAGCGTTTTCATTCTGGATATGGACCAAGGCATCTGCGGCTGGGTCTTTGCCAATTGTGTATCTGTAAAAAACGCCTGTTACGTCTAGGCCGACCACATCAGGCATGACGTTAAGCATGTCCCACGACAGGCCGCTGGATGCAGCATTGCCCGTGGCGCTGTAAGTATAAGGGTCAGAGTGCGAGAAGGAGGCCCAAGACGCCAAGCAGAGCGCCAATGCCCATCTTTGCCTTGTCATCTATGCGTCCTTTCGGGCTGATCTCGTAGCGGTCAGGATCAGCTTCCCAAGCAGCCTTGGCTTCCTCGCCGATCATTCCATCATAGGGGCAGGGGGTTCCGGCATCTAGCATGCTTTGGAACACCCGATCATCTTGGCACATGGTAGATACAGCAGCGACCTTCATGCCCATGTCAAACAAGGCCTTGGCATTCTTGAGGCGCTCGCAGTTCATATCGCGCACAGTCTTGCCCGCCGACAGGCCGAGGATTTGAGTTTGCACAGCGCCAGACACACCCACGGTGCAAAGGTCGTTGCCATTACCAGCGGAAAACTGCGGCGATACAGCCGTGGGCGGTGGCGAAATCACAGTGGTGGTCATCTCGCCTGTGGTATTAACAGACCCCACATTCTCGGACCATGTGCAGATATAACCCTCTGGGCATTGCACATCTGGAACCGTCTGGGCGTAGGCAATAACGGCAGCGAGAAACAACCCCACGACAAGGATCAGAATTGCGACGATCTTGTTTGGGTTCAGTCTTATCAATAGCGCCCGTCCCAAACACGCAGATGGGCGTTGTCGCTGTCGTTCATCTCACGGGCTACAACGTCACGCATAGCCGCCGTGTCATTGGCATTGACGCCCCATTTCTTCGCCCACTCAGCCCACATTTTCATCGGGATCAGCCCCACCAACTTGCTCTCTCCGAGGTGGCCTGCCCCTGCGCTTTTTAACGCCTTCGCCTTCTCCAGAATTGGGTTGAAGTCGTGCGTCTGCTGCACGATGATCTTGCCCTCGTCCGTGAACATCTTTTCCGCTATTTTCGTCATGGGCGTCCTCAAAGGTCAGATTTGGATAGGCTAGGCGCATCGTCTGGGCAACTTCAACTGGCATCCGCAATATCTGCCCGCGTCGATAGCGGACAGCGCCACGAAATATGCTCTCACAGGTTACGCGATATTCTTTCATTTGTAAAAAGGGGCGAGCCGAAACCCGCCCCCCTCTTTATTACGAAACGGTAGCAGAGAACGGGGTAGCTTCCGTTCCAGATGCTTCCGACATGACAATGACAGCCCAAGTATCAGCTGCGATGTCATCAAGAACAACGCGCCAGCCCTTTAGACCACCCTTGGTCGAACCATCAAGCGTGATAGTGTCGGACGCATCAGCAGTGTAGAAGCACGAAGCGCCTGCACTGTCGTTGCCCAAGTAAGCCACACCCATCATTATGTCAGTCGCATCAGCAACCTTGATGATCTGGCTACCAGAAGCATCGACAGAGCCGATGAACTCGTAGCGGTTGCCAGAGCCAGTGGCGG
>Ga0315275_10007790_pt1 | contig 10376 bp, 9 predicted proteins | sample YL17G03_0_MG_FD_205557 | JGI IMG/M metagenome (GOLD analysis project Ga0315275, IMG submission 205557) | Sediment microbial communities from Yellowstone Lake, YNP, Wyoming, USA - YL17G03_0 | ecosystem: Environmental > Aquatic > Freshwater > Lake > Sediment | place: USA: Wyoming | collected...
TGCTCGTGGTCTTGATGGATGCCAAGCGGACCAGGACGGCGCCGGTTGAGCCGCACGTTCCCTTGTGGAGTACCACCGGAAGGAGCGTGGACGCCCGTAACTTGGCCAGGGCCAGCGTCACCGACCCTGATCCGTTGCTGAATACCTGGATCTTCGCGGTGCCGTTGGCGCCGCCTGAGCCGAGCTTCGCCTGCCAGGCGTTCGTCACGGTCGCCGACGACACCGCGGGGACGACGGCCAGCGAGCCGACGAGCGCGAGACCCATGAGCAGCGTCGTCCAGACGACGATCCTGGGGTTCCGCGTCCGGGAGAGTCCGAGGGCATCCACGGCGACAACCTCCTGGGGGCCGATCCAGCCGTGCCCGCGATGCTCGCCGTCACGGGACCGGCCCATCACATCTCGAATGTGTGCGGCACGGGTCGGTCTCGCCAGTGGCTCGGCGCGGTCCCGGCGGCCGGAGTGTGGGCCGCGTGTCAGAGCCTCCCGCCAACCACTCAGCGTGGGGGGCGGACGGGCACCTGACCAGAGGCGAATGGCCCGCGGACGCTCGGCGCGCGTCCCATCCTCGGAACGAAGCAGAGCGCCCGGTGCGGAGCCGGGGGGCCGTGGGCCGGGGCTCGCCCTACGGGGTCGGGGGGTCGCCGGGGAAGATCTGGCCCTGGATCTTCCAGGGACCGCTTCCGGTCCACAGCTCGAAGTAGGCCAGCCCCTCGTACCCGCCGCTACCCTTGTACCAGTTCACGATGATGTCGCCGCGCCCGGGCAGGGAGCCGACGCCCGTGGCACGGCCCTCCCAGGCTCCCCCGTCGTTCTCGAGGCGCTGGGTGCCCCACTGGACGAGCGCCCAGTTGTCGGCGCTCGGGTTCCCCCACAGGTCGAAGTTCCAGGTGGAGGAGCGGACCCCGGTGACGCGCGGGTCGTCGGTCGTCAACGTGCAGCGGTCGGCGTGGTAGTCATCGCGGACGTGCCACGTGCCGTCGGGGTCGGTCGTCCAGGCGAAGTCCAGGCCGGGGCACGATGCGGTGCCCGTGACCACGGCCGCCGCGTCCTCGGCGACCGGCCCGCCGGCCTCCGGCCGAGTGATGGTCGTCCCGCCCTCCGAGTACGGAGGTGGAGGATCGCCGGGGAAGACCTGCCCCTGGATCTTCCACGTGGGCGGCGAACCCGTGACCAGCTCGAAATAGGCCAGGCCGGCATAGCCGCCGGTCCCCCTGTACCAGATCACGATGATGTCCCCGCGACCAGGCAGAGAGGCGACACCCGAGAGCTGACCCTCCCAGGCTCCCCCGGCATTCTCGAGGCGCACCGTGCCCCACTGCACACCCGCGCCAATTCCCTGGTCGAGCGCCCCCCACACGTCCATGCCCCAGCTCGCGGTTTGGGTGCCGCTGACGCGAGGATCGTCGGTAGAGTCGATGCACTCCACGGTCTGATCCCGGACGTGCCAGGTGCCGTTGGGGTCCCGCGTCCAGTCGGGGTTCAAGCCGGGACATGATTCAGTGCCCGTGACCACGGTCACCGGCCCATAGGTCATCGGCCCGGCAGCCGACGCGGTCGGCGTCGGGGCCAGCGTCGGCGTCGCGATCGGCACCGAGGAGCTGCCGGCCGGACTGGCCGACGCCGGGGCTGGCGTTGGACTCGCGCCCGCCGCGCATCCGCCCAGCAGGGCCATCACGGCCAGGCCGAAGAGGAGTCTGCCGGCCGTGTCGTTTGCGTTCATCCCACTCTCCTGCTGGGACGCTTCTCGAGGGTCGGCCGGCGCCCGGGGCGCTGCCCGGCATCGTAGGTGTCAGGGCGTGGCCCGTCCCCTGACCGGTTCGAGCAGGATGATCTGCTCGCGGGTCGCCAGGTCGAACGCGAAGACGCCGTCCTGGATCTCGCCGATGCCGACCAGGCGCCCGTTCGCGACGTCGAACGCCATCGACGAAGGGAAGCTCCCCGGGATGTCGGTCATGAACTCCCATCGGTCCGCGGTCGCGTCGTACGCGGCCCGGGTGCCGCAGGAGACGACGGTCCGCTTCGCTGCCTCGTCGTAGGCGACCACGTCGGGCAGCACCATCGCCATCCCCCAGGCGCAGGACGTCGGGTCGGTGCCCCTCGACCACGTCCCGCTGCGCATGTCGTAGAGCCACGTCTCGCTGCCCGCGTCCGCGACGATCCGGTCGACCGAGGCGTCGTAGGCGAGCACGGCGGAGCCCGGCCACGGGGCCCCGGAGACAAGGGTCCACAGATCATTCCCGAAGTCGTAGCTCCACAGCTCACGGCCAAAGGCGGCAATCACGACGCCCGAGACCGGGTCGAAGGCCAATGAGGGGGCAGCCGGGTCCGCAGCGGCCGGCGCGTCGCTCATCTGGGTCCAGGTATTGGCCCTGAGGTCGTACGCCCACGTGGTCCGGCCATCGGTCGCGATCGTCACGCCCGAGTCGCCGTCGTACACGAGATGGCTCGCCCCGGACAGGGCCGGCTCCCGGGCGGGACGCATCCGGGCGTACTCGTTCGAGCACACGTCGAACGTCCACGTCTCGGCGGCCGCCCCCGCGCTCGGCGCGAGGAGCACGATTCGCCCGGCGCGACGGTCGAACGCGATGGCGGCCGACGCGTTGCGGGCCGGCCGCTCCTGGTCGACCGGGCCCGGCGTGTCGGGCGTCGATCCGGGAGGACAGGCGAACGCGACGCTCGGCGTCGGCTCGAGCAGGACGATCCGCTCGCGCGTCTTCTGGTCGAATGCGACGACGGCCTCGTCCTCGAGGCCCACGAAGCGCCCGTTCGTCGCGTCGTACACCCCGAACGGGCCGGCGTCGTCGGCCATGGACTCCCAGCGGTCCGCGCTCGCGTCGTAGGCGACGGGGATGCCGCAGGAGACGACCGTCCGCTCCGCCACTTCGTCGTAGACGGTCGAGGGGTTGGGCCATCCCATCCCGCAGACGACCTCCGGAGTGTCGGCGCCGGACTTCGACCACGTTCCTGTGCGGATGTCGAAGAGCCACATGTCTTGGCTGTCGGCGTACGCGACGATCCGGTCGACTGAGGCGTCGTAGGCAAGCGACGCCCTCCCGGCAGTCCAGGGCGCCGCGGAGATCAAGGCCCACGTGTCCGTCTCGACGTCGTAGCTCCACAGCTCGCTGGTGTCGGCGGCAAAGACGAGGCCCGAGACGGGGTCGTAGGTCCACGTGAGCGTGTTCCATTGCCTGACGATGGGGGCGGCGCGCATCCTGGTCCAGGTGTCGGCCGCGAGGTCGTAGACCCATGTGCTCGCTCCATCGATCGCGATCGTCGCGTTCGAGTCGACGTCGTAGATCGTGTGGGTCGCCTCGCTCAGCGGGCTTCCCGGTTCCTGCTCGGGATGCCTTCGGGTCCAGGCGTTCGTGCAGACGTCGAATGTCCACGTCTCGACGCCTTCGAGAAGCTGCGCGAGGAGCACGACCCTCCCGGCGTGGCGGTCGAACACCATGGCGGCGATGCCGTCTCCGATGACCGGCCGCGCCTGGTCGACCGGGCCTGGCTTGTCGGGGTTCGTCCCGGCTGGGCAGACGAACGCGGGAGCGACGGACGGAGCGATGGACGGTGCGACGGACGGTGCGACCGGCGGCACGACGGCCGGGAGCCTCCGCTGCTGCGAGCCCACGAGGAGCGCCCCGCCGACCATCGCGGCGAGCAGACCCGCCAACAGGAGCAGGGCCCAGGAACGTCGCGGGAACGCGAGGCGCCGCCACGCGAGCGCCGCCGCGAGCCCCCGCCGCCGGGGTTCCTTCGCGGCCACCGTCCGCGCGAACGCGAACGCGTCGAACTCGGTCGGCCCGTTCGCGACGTGGCGCACGAGGGCGGCGTGGAGGCGGCGTTCGAAGACGTCCTGCTCAGTCATCGCCGAGCTCCTTCCGGAGGTGGTCGAGCACGCGCGACAGGCGGGAGCGGACGCCGGAGGCGGATCTGCCGGTCAGGGTGCCGATCTCGGCCGAATCCAGGTCGGCGAGGTAGCGCAGGGCGACGAGCGCGCGGTCCTCGGGGTCGAGGCGGTGGAGCGCGTTCGCCAGGTCCACCTGCCCGATCTCGTCGCCGGGATCGCCGGCACCGGTCCGGTCGGTCGCGATCGTCAGCTCCACGACCGGGTGGCGGCGCTGGCGCCTGAGCACCGTTCGTGCCTCGTTGACGGCCACCGCCATGAGCCAGGGCCGGAGGCGCGTCGGGTCGCGCAGCGAGGGGAGCTTGCGCCAGGCGATCCAGAGGGCCGCCTGGGCCGCGTCCTGGGCAAGGTCCCAATCCCCGCTCACGACATAGGCGACGCGGACCATATCGGCGCGGTGGGCCGCCACGATCCGGGCGAACGCGACCTCGTCGCCCGCCGCGGCGAGCTGCACCGTCGAGGCGATCGCGGCATCCGGTGCGAGGCTGCTCATGTCCATGAGATGTCGCCGGAGAGTCGAAGTGTCCCAGCGGGGTGTGCGGTGGCTGCGTGCCGCCGGTTGCACCTTCAGGATGCCCCCGCCGGCCGGCCGGTCGAGTGCCGTTCAGCAGGAACCGGGCCCGGCGAGCGCTCGGCGGCTATTCGAGTGTCGCGAGCGGGTTCTCGACCACGATCGAGCCGTAGCTTGGACCGTCGGCCAGGTCCTCGCTGAGGACACGCCGGCATCCGGCCCTCTCGGCGGCGCGAAGGATCAGGGCGTCCCAGATCGAGACTTGCCACTCGCGGCTGCCCGCGATCGCTGCGGCGTCGGCACCGTATCCTGACCCTGCGCGTCCACGCTCATGCCCGGCTCCCGGGCTCTCGGGTCGAGGTAGTTGCATGGACATCGCGGACGTTCGGCGCGTGCTCATCGTGGGCAGTGGGACGATGGGCCTGCAGATCGGGCTGCAGTGCGCCACCCACGGCTACGACGTGGCGATGTATGACCTCGAGCCAGCCGCCCTCGACGCCGGGGCCCGGCGCATGCGCGCCTACGCGGAGGAGCTCGTGGCGGCGGGTCGCATCGGCTCGGCCACGCGCGATCGGGCGCTCGGCCGCGTCACCTGGACGTCGGACCCCGCTGCCGCCGCGGCGGAGGCGGACATCCTGAGCGAGTCCGTGCCGGAGGACCCTGCCCTGAAGGGCCGCGTGCTCGGGCAGTTCAATGCCCTCTGCCCATCCCGCACGATCTTCACGACGAACACGTCGAGCCTGCTCCCGTCGACCTTCGCCGCGGCAGCGGGTCGGCCGGACCGCTTCGCGGCGCTGCACTTTCACACGCCGGTCTGGCAGTCGAACGTCGTCGACGTGATGCCGCTCCCCGGCACGGCCCGCGAGACCACAGACCTCCTGTGGGCGTTCGCCCGGAAGATCGGGCAGATCCCGATCCACGTCCGCAAGGAGAGCCCCGGCTACGTCTTCAACGCCATGTACAACACCGTCAACCGCGAGGCGATCACGCTCGCCGCGAACGGGGTCGCCTCCGTGGAGGACGTCGACCGCGCCTGGATGGCCATCTTCAAGATGCCGATCGGGCCGTTCGGGATGCTCGATCTGGTCGGCCTCGACACCGTCTGGCACATCACCAGCTACTGGGCAGGCCGGACCGGCGACGCGCAGATGCGCCGGAACGCCACCTTCCTCAAGGGGTATCTCGACCGCGGCTGCCTTGGCGTCAAGAGCGGCGAGGGCTTCTACCGCTATCCCAGCCCGGCGTACGCCGGGCCCGACTTCGTGACATCCGGCAGGCTGGAAGCCCAAGGCGCCAGCTCCGCGGCACCGCCCCCGGCCCCGCTGACGGTGGGGCTTCCGCAGGTGCGCCCGTGGGGCTACCACGGCCAGCGCGGCATCACCGCCGCCTTCGCGCCCGCCGATGCGGCGCTCTACCGCTCGCTGCTCCCGGCGGCCTTCGAGATGCCGGATTCGCCGCTGGTCGTCGTCTCGGTGCTCGATTACCACGGCGTGGACGCCCCGCTGGTGCCCTATGGCGAGGGCTACGTTCTCCTCGCCTGTCGCCATGGGCGGCAGAACGGCTGGTACGTGGTCACGATGCCCGTCGACGACCAGACGGCGTGCGACGGCGGCCGGTCCATCGGCTTCCCCAAGTACGTGGCCGATCACATCGAGCTCGGGGCGACGGACGGCGAATGGATCGGCCGGGTCGCCCACGAGGGACGCGACATCATGGGCATCACCTTCACGCCGAACGCGGGCGCCGAGCCGTCGGAGACGCTCAGCACCGATCCGGGGCTGCCGTGCCTCCTCCTCCGCCCGCCCGCAGTGGGTCCGCTCGTGAGCCAGGTCGAGACGCGGCTCTTCGGGCCGCGGCGGACGGTCACGACCGCCGGCGCGGCAACCGTCCGGGCCAACGCGGGGGAGGCGTGGGCCGGGCTGCTGCCCCCGGGTGGTGGCCCGCTTGCCGCGACGTTCGACGAGCTCTCTGGCGACTGGATCCTCCGTCAGGCCGGGCTCAGCTATCCGAGCGCCACGAAGAGCTTCATCGCGCGCTTCCGGGACCGGGGAAGGTAGAGCGCGGGCGCACACAGCGCCCTTCCGCGGCGACCCCTGGCGGGAGGCCCTCCACCACGACACCACCGCCGCGGCTCCGGGACTTGAGCGGTGTAGGCTAGAGGCCCCTGAGCCTCCCAAAGCACGCGCGCTGCCATGAGCACGAGAGGCCGAGCGGCGAAGGCACCGACTATTGCGCGTTTCGTGAGCACGAAGCCGTGCATTCGACGCCGTCCTTCTCTGACCGCGGGCGTCGACCACCTGAGTCGAGGAGAGCAGTGAATGGCAGAGCATCCGAACGCCACGCTCATCCGCGAGAGCTACGAGGCCCTCAACAGGGGAGACTCGGCTAGCGCGTTCGCCGCCTGGTCCGACGGCATCCTTTGGCACGAGCGGAACGGCAAGACATGGGCAATGGCCGGCGACTACGTCGGCACTCAGGCTGTCGCCGGATTGTTCGGCGGACTTCCGGCGCTGGGCCTGACCGCGATGCGGGCGGAGCCCCACGACATCCTTGCCAGCGACGGCCACGTCGTCGCGCTCATGAACATGCACATGGAGCGGGGCGAGCTTACATATCTCAGCCACGAGGTGCACGTCTGGCACGTCGACGGCGGGAAGGCGACCGAGGTCTGGGTCACGTCCCAGGACCCTGACGCGTTCGACGCTTTCTGGGCCGCCGCGCTCTGATCCCAATCAGTCGTCGACAAGCGAGAGCCTCGCGCAGGCCTTCGGTCTCAGGCTGACCGCTGTCGCCGCTCGGTGGTCCGCGCATACTCGCGGTCCAGGACCTCACGGGTTCGGTCCTGCAAGGATGAGACGCGGATGAGACGTCGGCCCGAAACACGCTACGCCTGGAACGGAAACGTCGCGCTCGCCTTCCAGGTCTTCGGCGCGGGCCCGGTGGACCTCGTCTATATGCAGGGCTACACCTCCCACGTCGACCTCAACTGGGAGAGCCCGCACCTCGCGAGGTTCCTGCGTGGCCTGGGTGAGCGGGCACGGGTGATCCACACCGACCGTCGCGGCTGGGGCTGCTCGGACCGGTTCTCGCCGGGTGACGTGGCGCCGCTCGAGGTCCAGGTGGACGACCTGGTCGCGGTGATGGACGCCGCGGGCTCAGAGCGTACGGTGATCTTCGTGTCGAACGACACTGCCCCCACCGGCGTGCTGTTCGCGGCGACGTATCCAGAGCGGACAGCCGGCCTCGTGCTCGTCGATCCGGTGGTGGCGTACTACGACAGCGAAGCGGCACGACGAGAATGGGTAGAGATCAACGCTCGGGTGCGTCGGGAGTTTGGAACGCCGGCCTATGACCGCGAGTTCTGGAGCGACGAACACGAGTTCCTCGACTGGTTCGTGCCCTGGTCCCGGTCGGGCGTTGCCCCAGGGGCGCTGGCCGCCGAAGCCGACGCGTTCGGCTCGGTCGACATCCGGGGCGTGCTCCCGTCGATCCAGGTACCGACGCTCGTGGTCGGTCTCCTGGAAGGCGGCGATCACAAGCCGGTCTGGACCGAATCCTTGGCGTCATCCTTCGGCGGCCTGGAGGGCGGCGAGGCGGCCTCGAACGCGCAGGTCGCCGCGGACCGGATCACCGGAGCGCGTCTGATCGAGCCGGCCGGGGAGGGCGGCGCCGCCTGGCATCACTGGTACGCGCGGGGCCCGGCAATCCTCGATGCCATCGGCGAGCTGATCTCGGGGATCCGCGAGGAGCAGGAGTCCTTCGACAGGGTGCTCGCCACGGTGCTCTTCACCGACATCGTGGACTCGACCGCGGTCGCCGCCCGGCTCGGCGACGCCGGCTGGCGCACGCTCGTCGAGCGACATCACTCCACGGTCCGCAGCCTGCTGACGCGGTATCGCGGCTCCGAGGTCGACACGGCAGGTGATGGCTTCTTCGCCACCTTCGACGGCCCGGCCCGCGCGGTGCGGTGCGCGACCGCGATCGTGGCGGCGATGCGGCCGCTCGGCGTCCAGATCAGGGCGGGCGTCCACACCGGCGAGGTCGAGATGATCGGCGGCAAGACGGGTGGTCTGGCCGTCGTGATCGGAGCGCGCATCGCGGCGGCGGCCGGCCCCTCCGAGGTCCTGGCGTCGCAGACGGTGAAGGATCTGACGGCCGGGTCGGGCCTCCGGTTCGACGGCGTGGGTGAGCACACGCTGAAGGGCGTACCAGATCGCTGGCACCTTTACCGCGCCGGGGGTTGAGTGGCGCTACGGAGGCACCGGCCCAGACGGGCGCGGCCCTCGTCAACGCTGGCGCGCTGCCCTCATTGATCATCCACGCAGAGACAGCGAAGCGGCTCCCCGACGGGCCCGTGCGCGTCCCATCCGCGAACGGCAAGGAGAGCCCGGTGCGGAGCGCCGTCGCGCGCCTGGGACCGTCAGCGGCCGAGGAGACGGTCTCGGAGGCTGCGGCTCGGCTTCTTGAGCTCGCGCCGGCGCGCCTCGTCGCGAGCATTCCGCTCGGCATCCCGCTGGCGATCTCGAACGACGGTGTTGGCGAACTCGGCGTTCAAGAGCGAGTGGCCCTCTGTGTCGAGCGCGGGCGCTCCGGCCTCGGTCTCGGGAAGTTCAGTCGGCTTGTCTGTCTGCGTCATGTCGCCCTCCTTGACGCGGAAGATACGTCCGGAGCGGGGATGAGAGAAGCTCCCGCGCGACGCTGGCCAGGTCGGCTTCCTGACAACTCCGCCGCTCGCGGTCCCCGGAGGCCCGGTTCTCGTACCACGCACGCGCACGCAGCGGGGGCTCGGTGCGGAGCCGGGGGCGACGAGGGCCGGGGCGATTCCGCCTACGGCGTCCGTCATCGCCACCCGCAACGCGGACACCTTGACTGCGGACGCGCAGGTTGGCGACAGGCGCCGGTCCCCGGGGCGATTCATGTGCGGAGGTCATCGCCCGCCCCCGGCGGACGGCCGATCTGGACCGGCTCGCCTGGGCCCCCCGGCGTCCAGCGAAGGCGGGCGCACCCTGTCGTTCGAGCGCTGCAGGCCAGGTTTCAGCGCGTCGCTCGGGGGACGACAGCCTTAGCTCAGCGCGGGGTGTCGTGGCGGATGCGTCGGATCAGGCGCCGAAGCCTGCTGGGGGGCTCGGGCTCAGGGACGCGATCGGAGTCCTCGGGCTCAGCCGGCTCGTCGTGGTATTCGTCGGAAAGGGTCCGCAGCGGGGCCGCGACCGGCGGCCCCAGCGCGGGCCCGAGGAATACGCCGGCGTTCCGTTCGGCCCTTCTCCGTTCAGGCTTGCTCATTGCCCCTCTCCCGCATGTCGCCTGCGTGCGACCTCGTCACCGTCCAGACCTGCCGTCGGGGTCGCTCCCGGCGCGGAGCCTCAAGGGCCTGTGCGGCCTACCCTCGGCCGACCTGAGCGCGAACCGCCGAGCCGCGAAGGCACCGACTATTGTGCGGTTCAGTCCCGCTGGCGGAACCAGATTCCTGTTGACCACAGGTACCTCACGTGGGGTATAGTCCACGCACAGCCCCGGCGGTTTCGCCCGTCGGGCTTTTCCTTTTCCGCTGCGAGAGGGCGAGGGTAGTGAAGGTCCGGGTCTACGTAGATGGGTTCAACCTGTACTACGGGGCCCTCAAGGCCCGACCAGCGTCCAGGTGGCTGGATCTTGTCGCGCTGTCGCACCTTCTCCGTCCCGGCGACGACATCGACGCCGTCAGGTACTTCACCGCTCGCGTGAACGGCGATCAGGACCCGGCGGCCCCCGGCCGGCAGAAGCTCTACCTCACGGCCCTCAGCACTCTGCCGTCCGTCACGATCCACTTCGGCCAGTTTCGAACCCACCCGGTAGGGATGCCGCTCGCCAACCCGGCGCCGGGGCGGAACCCCATCGCCCAGGTCCTCAAGACGGAAGAGAAGGGTTCCGACGTGAACCTGGCTACCTACCTGCTCCTGGATGGCTTCGACGGCCTCTACGAGTCG
>Ga0315275_10007792_pt1 | contig 10376 bp, 11 predicted proteins | sample YL17G03_0_MG_FD_205557 | JGI IMG/M metagenome (GOLD analysis project Ga0315275, IMG submission 205557) | Sediment microbial communities from Yellowstone Lake, YNP, Wyoming, USA - YL17G03_0 | ecosystem: Environmental > Aquatic > Freshwater > Lake > Sediment | place: USA: Wyoming | collected...
AATCGGGGAGCTGGCTCTCTTCGCGGAAGAAGGTGTCCGTGTCCAGGAGGACCCGATAGTCGAAGAAGATGTCGTAGATCCGCACCACGCCGTGCCCGCGCAGTTCCACGTCGTCGGCGAACGGCGTGCCGCGGTGCATCGCGAGCCCGAGCCCGAAGTGCGCGTCGTGGTAGAGGTTTGCCCCCGTCGAGACGATCCAGTCCACGAATCCCGCCTCGATCAGCGGGATGATCGTGGACATCCCGAGGCCCGCCGGCGTGAGGGCGCCCGTCAGGCTCATCCCCACGGTGCAGTCGGGCTCGAGCATCTTCCTGGTGAACAGTTGGCAGGCCTCGCGCAGCCGTCCGGCGTTGTACGCGAGAAAGGCGCCGTCCACTAGGTCCGCGACGGTGACGCCGCCGTGCACCGGCGGGGGGTTGATCGCCGGGCCGCGCAGATACCCCGCGCTACCAGAGGCCATGACCGTTCCTCGCCTGATCGTTCTTCTCCGCGATGGCGCGCAACGTCTCCCGCGCCCGCGCCACACAGGCCACCGCCTCGGCCGGGTCGTCGGTAACGGTGAAGATCTCGAGGTCTTTGAGGTCCATCTTCTGCTGCGCCGCCGCCGTCTCCCGCAGCCACGACAGCAGCCCGCTCCAGTACGACCGGCCGACCAGCACCACCGGGAAGTGCTTGATCTTCCCGGTCTGGATGAGCGTGAGCGCTTCGAACAGTTCGTCCAGGGTACCGAAACCGCCCGGGAAGACGATGAAGCCGACGGAGTACTTCACGAACATCGTCTTGCGGACGAAGAAGTAGCGGAAGTGGACCGATGTATCGACGTACTGGTTCGTCCCCTGCTCGAACGGAAGCTCGATGTTGAGCCCGACCGACTCTCCACCGCCCTCGCGCGCCCCCTTGTTGGCCGCCTCCATGATTCCCGGGCCGCCGCCGGTGATCACCGCGAACCCGGCCTGCGCCAGGAGACGGGCCGTTTCCGTCGCCTTCGCGAAATCAGGGTCCCCTGCCTTGGTCCGGGCCGAGCCGAAGATCGTCACGCCAGGCGGCAGGGTGGCCAGCGTGTCGAAGCCCTCGACGAACTCGCCCATGATGCGCAGGACGCGCCACGTGTCCGGGGTGGGATAGCGCCGCTCCTGGACCGGCGCTATCGGTAGGCTGAAGAGCCTTTCGTCCTCGGTTGCGCTAACACGCCGCGACGAGGGTCCCGGTGTGCCGTCGGCTTTCTCCATGCGCCGTCCCTCTTGTCATGTTGGGGGCGTGGGAATATAAAGGAATGCGTGCAACGGTGGACGGCTCTGGTCTTCGCGCTCACGTGGCGCGCCGCGCTTGATCCGCGGGTCGCCCGTGACCTACTCAGCCTCGCTTGGGCGATGCGGACGAGGGGATGGTACCGCACGCCACCTTTCCTCCCACTCCCCCCTCCGGAGTACCTGCGCTGGCGGATGTACACCGCCTTCGGGGACGAGGATTCCCTGCCGAGCGCGTCAGAGGTCGTGCGCTACGCGCGATGGCGACGGGAATTGCTGCGCCTATGACTCCTGAGGACCTCGCGGCGGCCGCGAAGGCCGCCGCACGTGCCTTGGGTTTCGAGGCCTGCGGGGTCACCGATCTCGCATCCACCCCCGCGGCGGCCGCAGCGCTCGATGCGTGGCTCGCCGAAGGACGGCACGGCGAGATGCGCTACATGGAACGGCAGGCGCCGACCCGACGGGACCCCGGGCGCGCCTGGCTGGAGGCGCGGTCCGCCGTGGTCGTGCTGCACAACCACTTCCTGGACGCTGCCGACCCCGCCCCGGGCCGTGGGCGCGTCGCCCGCTACGCCCTCGGCGAAGACTATCACGCCGTGATGCGCGCCAAGCTCACCGCGCTTGGCGATGACCTCCTCGCCGCCGCGGGGACGGGCGCCTACCGCGTCTATGTGGACGCTGGCCCGCTGCCCGAGCGCGAACTCGCGCGGCGCGCCGGTCTCGGCTGGTTCGGCAAGAACACGCTGCTCATCCATCCCCGACTTGGCTCGTTCACCTTCGTCGGTGTCGTGCTCACGAATCTCGAACTCGCGCGAGACGTGCCTTTCGCGTCCGACCGGTGCGGCACTTGTTGTCGCTGTCTCGACGCCTGCCCCACGGGGGCGTTCCCCGCCCCGCGGGTCCTCGACGCGACACGCTGCATCTCGTACCTGACGATCGAATCCCGGAGCCCCGTCCCCGAGGAGCTCAGGCCCGGCATGGGGCATTGGCTCTTCGGCTGCGACGTGTGCCAGGACGTCTGCCCGTGGAATCTGCGCTTCGCGATGGAGACAGCTGAACTGCGCTATCGTGGCAGACCGGCGGATCAGTGGCCGACACTGGAGGAGATCGTCCTGATGACCGAGCGGGAATGCGAGGCGGCGTTCGAGGGAACGGCGCTGGAACGAGCCGGGCGCTCAGGCCTGGCGCGGAACGCCGCTGTGGTGCTCGAGAACGTCGGTGCGTCGGCGGGGCCGGTGGTTCGCTAGAGGCCCATCGTCCGGCGACCGGACAGCAGCACCGCGATACCAAGGAGACCTGCGAGCCACGCGACCGACACCGCCGCCGCACCACGGTGAGGGCTGGCCGGCGGTGGGGGGATGAAGCGCCGCAGCAAGACCTCGCGCCCCAGTGCGCTGATCGGAACGCCGTACACTTCCTGGAGCGCGGAATCGACCGGGAGTGCGGACCGCCAGAACCGGGCAAAGCGGTCCGGCCCACGGGACTTGAGAAGATCCACGATGAGCAGCGCCGTCAGTCCGCGATATGACCACTGCTCGTCGTCGCGGCCCTGCCCTAGGTTGAAGACCTCCTCGCACGCCACGCCGCTGTTGAGACACGTGAGGAATTCAGGCCAGTCGCTGTTGTATCCCCACTCCGGAATCCTCTCCATCGGGCGGCGCGGAGGATCGCGCCGCGCCAGGTTTGCCCGCAGGGAGCCGTCGTCGGTCCACCGCCACTGCGGCGGCAACCCGTACCGCGTCCGGGGGCCGGCACCAGGAACACCGTACCGGGCGTACAACGCGCATCTCCCGATTCGGCGACCGTCCCACCCGCCCGGGCGGAGGCGCCAGAATCCCTTGAGGGACCGCTGCGACTCCCCTCGTGGGATGACAACGTCGGCGATGCAGACGGTGTCGCGCCCTTCCGCGTAGAGGAAACGGGCTGCTCCGTAGTAAGAATACCTTCCGCCGCCTGGAAAGATGCTGGCCGTGTGAAGCCCTATGATCACGGGCACGCCGGCGCTCGTGGCACGCGGATAGGCTGCCAGTTCCGCTTCCGCGTCGCGCAGCCATTCCCTCGCGGCGTCGATAGGCACATCGACGTCCCGCACGATCACTACCGGCTCGCGCGCCGAGCGGAGCGCCAGAGAGCCGCGAGAAGCTCGCACGTCCGCTGCGCCGTGAGGCCGCGCCGCGAGGCCCTCCGCATACCGATCGCGGACTCGCCGGACCGTCTCGGTGTACCCTCCGTGTCCGCGGTACCAGGCCGTGTAGGAGAACCCCAACACCGATGCCGCGAAGTTGTACTGCTCCGGGATGGGCCGCGGCGGCAGGACCGCCACCGCCACGATTGCCACGGCCAACAGCGTCGCGCCCAGTCCCCAGGGCCGCGGGGTCATCCTCGGCTCCTTGTGGCAACGAAGAGCAGAAGGCCCGCGGCCAACAGCACCGGCGCCGCCTCCGCCGCGAAGCTTCGCTCCCGTGGCCGCCCGCCCCTCGTGAGGACCCAGTACCGCCACTCGCGCACCAGGGAGTCCTCGCTGATCTCCGCCGCCCGTGCCAGACGGTCGCCGAGCGACCCCACGGAGTCCGCCAGCGCTCGAGCCACCGCCGCGCGCCCGTGCAGCGCACGGAGCGCGCGCACCAGGCTCTGCCGGCCGAGGTCGGCCGCCGGGACTGGCAGCGGCCGCTGTACGTGTATCGCGTACTCCACGCACGCCGCATCCTCGCCCTGCAAGCACGCGACGCCCCGCTCCGACCGCGCAGTGTACCACTCCTGTGAACCTGAGGAGAGGTAGCTACGGAGTTCCGCAACGGAATACCGCGTCGTATACGGCGCGCTGTCCCGGTCGATACCCAGCCACAGACGGCAACTGGCCGGCTCCCCCGCGACGCAGCGGGCCCCCACCGACCAAGGCGATATCGTCAACTCGCGGTACGCCCACAGTGCCCGAGCGCGCTCCCATCCCCCGAGACCGAAGTCGGCCGGCAGCCAAGTGCGCCAATCGTCGTTGAGCGAGGCCCGATACGCCTGCATCACCGACGCCGCAACGTCCCAGCCATTGACCGTCCAACTTCCTCTGGTGTCCTGCATCAAGCTGACCTGCGCTCGAGTTCGCGCACGGAGCATTGGTGACGCCAGGACGGCCCCGGTATCCAGCGCCCGAAAGCTGTAGATGACGAGCGAACGTGCGAAACTCTCAGGGATCCCGCCGAACTCCCGCAAGAGCGACCGCGCGCTGTCCAGTGCCCGCAGGGCATGGTCGGAAGACACTACGCTCGGCACCACAAGAACGAGTCCACCGGACTCGGCGAGCCGCGCGCGCCAGGCCAGGCGATTGTTGGCCAGCACGGCGCTGTCCCGGGCGTTGGCCCAGGCCAACAGGGATTCCGCCCTGGAAAGGAGCGCTCGCTCCCGCGCGAACCCTTCCAATGGTACTTGTGCCGCGAGCGGGGCCGCACACGCGATGAAGCGCACCGCCGCCGTGACGAAGACCGACCGGAGCGGACTACACATCGAAGAGCGCCCATCGGCCCACGAGGATGCTGAGTGGTCCGGGCCACGTGATCATCGCATTCAACGTCGCTGCGGTGACCGAGAATGAGGCGCCGAACGCGAGTAGCGCGAGGTCGAGCAGAATGGCCGCGCAGATGGCTCCGATGATGGCCAGTTGGCCGCGGCGCGACGCGCTGGCCAGCGCGAAGATGATCGCATAGACCGTCAGGGTAGCCAGCGTGAATCGCACGGAAATCTCGACCGGGTACGCACGCACGCCTGGAGGGAGTCGTACGGCCATGCTCGCAATCGCGGCACCGGCCGCCAGCGCGGCGCTGGGTATGAGGGCGAGCACCGTGCCCGCCCCGAAGCGCAGGGAGACGAACACCGCCCGCGGCACCGGGAGCGAGAGTGCGTAGACGTGCCGGCCGGCGAGGTCGGGCGACCACGCCAATATGCCGAGCAGCGCCCCGACCAACACCGCGAAGAACGGGAGCACCTGCGCGACGCGGTCGGTTACGATGAGCCACTCGCCCAGCGCCGCGCGCCCGGTCGTGGCGATGTCGGATCCGTAGAAGACGGATATCAGGGGCAGCGCGAACGCCAGCACGCTCAGCACCGCGAGCGCCAGCCGCGAGGTAAGCCACTGCGCGAAGAGTACCTGCTTGAACACCGCTCCCTCCTTCGGTCAGGTCGCCTGCGGTGAGCGCGCCCCGCGAAGGAGTTCCACGAACCCCTCCTCGAGATCGAGGTCGATCACCTCCAGTATCTCGGCGCCGACCCCCTGGAACCACTGCACCATCGGCGGCTGCCAGCCGCGCACGACCCAGACCGTGTCCAGCCCAGACGATTCGCGCGACACCAACGTGAACGGCGTGTCTCCGACCAGGCTCGGCGCGTGCGCCAGGCGGATGCGCTTGATGCCGTTCTTGAACGCGTGCATCGGCAGCTCGGCGGTGAGCCGGCCCCGGTCCATCACGCCGATCCAGTCGCAGATCCGCTCGAGTTCGTGAACGAGGTGGCTCGAGATGAAGACCGTTGCCGCACGCTGCGCGCAGAAGTCCAGCAGAGCGGTCAGCACGTCCCGGCGGACGACCGGATCGAGCCCATCCGTCGGTTCGTCGAGCACCAGGAGGTCGGGTCGCTGCGCGAGCACCAGCAGGATGAGCAGCTTCCCCACCTCGCCTTTCGAGAGCCGGGAGATGGTCGCACCCTGCGGCAGATGGAACTCGCGTCGGAGGTTCTCCGCGTAGTCCCAGTCGAAACGCGCGTAGAAGGCACCGTGATAGCGGATCGCCTGGGCCACCGTGAGATAGGTGTACAGGTGCGGACGCTCCGGCACATAGCCCGTTGCGGAGAGGATGCGCGGCAGCTCTCGCGGGGCCTCCTGGCCAAGCATCCGGATCGAACCGCCTTGGGCGCGCCGCAGCCCGAGAAGGAGTTGGATCGTTGTCGTCTTCCCCGCACCGTTGGGGCCGAGGAAGCCGTAGATGGCGCCCTCTCGGACCCGCAGGCTCAAGTCGCGGATCTCGAACCCGGGACCCGGGCGGTACTGCAGGTCCTGAGTCTCGATGGCGAATTCGGTCACCGATGCCCTCCCGTCTCGCTCTTCCACGCCTGCTCGAGTTCGACAGGGGTGATGCCGAGGCCGGACGCCTCCGCCACCAACTCCCGCACGAGCCGCCTTGCCTCACGCTGCCGTTCGCTCGACCGCCGGGGTTCGGCCAGATTCCGCACGAACGTCCCCGCACCCTGGCGGCTCTCGATGAACCCGTCCCGCTCAAGGTCCCGATAAGACTGGACTACGGTTGCCGGATTCACGCGAATCTCCGCCGCGAGCTGCCGGACCGAGGGCAACGGCATCGCCGGGGCGATCTCCCCCGTCGCGATGGCCAGCCGCAGTCTGCTCGCAATCTGCACGTAGAGTGGGATGGGACTGCGCGGATCTATGTGATGAAACATGTGCGGCGCCGGGACGCGTGTGAGTGTATTAGTGTACCGATACACTAACACACTTTGCGCCGGGCTGTCAAGAGGCACTTTCGTGCGGTGCTCAACTCGGCCTCAGAGCCCCGTCGGATGGTCGATGAACGACCACGGCAACTGGAACCGCTCGGAGAGGTGCGCGGCGAGGGCCTGGACGCCGAGCGTTTCCGTGGCATAGTGCCCCGCGTAGATGACGTTCACACCGTATTCCTCGGCGTCGAAGAACGTCCAATGCTGACCCTCTCCGGTGATGAACGTGTCGAGGCCCGCCTCCCGCGCCTGCCGGATGTGCGACCCGGCCGCGCCGGTGATGATCCCGACACGGTGACACCGCTCCGGCCCGCACGGCAGGAGTTGCGGTTCGACGCCGAGCACGCGGCCGACCAGGTCCCGCATCGTGGCGCGCGGCACGTCGAGTTCGCCCCACACGCCGATGGGCGCGCCGAGAAAGTCCCCGAACCACCCGCGCACGTCCATCCCGAGCTTCCTGGCCAGGACGGCGTTGTTGCCGACCTCAGGATGTCGGTCGAGGGGAAGGTGCGCGGCATAGACCGCCAGGCCGTGCCGGAGGAGCGCCGACGTGCGGCGGAACGCGCGCCCGGTCAGCGGCTCGAGGCCACCCCAGAAGAGGCCGTGATGCACGAGAAGAAGGTCCGCCCCACGCTCCGCGGCCGCGTCGATGGTGGCCTGGCAGGCGTCCACGGCGGCCGCCACATGGCTCACCGTTCCAGCGTTCTCCACCTGCAGTCCATTGAGGGCGCTCCTGTCATCGGCTCCCTCCCGCACGCGGAGGTACTCATCGAGATACCGGGCGAGATCGTCGAGTCGCATCACTCATGGGCTCCTGGTGCGGACGCCGGCTGGCACGAATCTCACGCTCGGCGCCCGTGGCGTCCCGTCGAGGATGGCGTCCTGTTTGGCCGCTGCCGCTGGAGCACAACAATAACAGCAACGATACGACGGCGACTAAACACAGTCGCGACACTGAAATCGAATATTCCTCATGGTTTCAACACGACAAGCGATTGGACGATAAGGGAATACGCAGGATTCCACACTCCCGCGTCCACCCGCCTACTGGCCTGACGCAATCCTCGGTGGGACGGCAGGCCGAGCGAGGGGAGTGCTCGGGGGCGGCGGCGTTGGCTGTACGACCGGCCGAGGCAGCGCCGCCTCGGCCGGCTCCTCACGGTCGCCCATCTGGATAGCGCCGTTGAGCACGGCCCCCTCGGCGACGGAGATGCGCTTGGTGGTCACGTCCCCCTGCACAACGGCACCGGACTGGATCTCGACCCGAAGTGCCGCACGCACGGACCCGCGTACGCTGCCCCCGACGATGGCCTCGCCGGTGTCCACGTCACCGTCGATCTGTCCCCCTTTGGCGACGAGGACCTGCTGGCCGGCAGTGACGTGACCGTTGACGAGCCCCTCGATCTTCACGACGCCCGCTGTCTCGACGTCGCCGTGGACGGTCGTGCCGATGCCGATGATCGAGAGTCCGGCCACGCCGGGCGAGTTCCCCCGCGCGGACTGGGATGCCGGCGTCGCAGTCTTCTTGCCCGAACCACCGAAGATGGCCATCGCTACCGTCCTTCCCGCACCAGCGTGGTCGGATCGAGGGATCGCCCCTGTAGCCGTATCTCGAAATGCAGGTGCGGAGCCGTCGAGCGTCCCGTACTACCCGAGAGCGCCACGACTTGTCCCGCACGCACCATATCGTTGCCCTGGACAAGCGCCCGGGAGAGGTGGCCATACATCGTCTGATACCCGTCAGGGTGTTGGATCAGGACGAACAGGCCATACGCCGGGTCCTCGCCGACCTGGCGGACCAATCCACCTCCCGACGCGCGCACGTCTGATCCGACCGGAACGGCGAGGTCGATCCCGGGATGTTCTTCCTGCGGCGAGTTCGCCCCCACCATACCGCGCGTCCGATACGACGGCACCGTCAGAGGCCAGAGGTGCGGCACCGAGGGACCGGCGATTTCAGTCACAGCAGCGCTCTCGCCTGGGCCGCTGGGTGCACGGGCCAACACGGGAGGCGCCACGTAGAGTCGCTCGGGCGTCGCCGGAGTCCCTCCAGAATCGGCGCTCGCCTGCGGCGCGGGACCGATCTGCGCCCCCAACATCCCGCGGATCTGGGCGTACCGCGTCTCCGCTTCGTCGAGTGCCAGCTCGAGGTCGACCACGCGACGGTTCTCGGCGGTGAGCCGCGCCACCTGGCGTTCGAGTAGGGGAGCGCGCGCGGCCGCCGCGAGGATCGGCCCGTACCTGACGACGACCATCAGCACGAGTACCGCGAGGACAGCGGCCGTCCCCACAGCTGCCCGCACCACCCAGAGCGGCACGCGGAGCTCCCGCGACCAGAGTGACCCGTCGCGGTGCACCATCACCGTGACTCCGCGCGACGCCACTACCCGTCCCACCGCCGTCCGAGGATCAACTCGAGCAGGCGGGCGAGGTCGTCCGACGAGTAGAAGCGCAGCGAGACGTGCCCCTTGCCCTTTCCCGTGAGCACGACGTGCGCGTCGGTCCCCAGTTTCTTCCGGAGCGCGTCCTCGATCCGGCGCGTTTCCGGGGCCCCGGCGCGACCCGGGCCCTTCCCTTTCCTGCCGCCCGCGCGCGCGGAGCGGGGCGCTCGGGCCTGCTGCTCCATCTCCCGCACCGACCAATCCTTCGCCACCGCCTCGCGGGCGAGCCGAACCAACTCGCGCTCATCCGCGACGCTCAGCAGTGCCCGGGCATGCCCAGCGGTAAGCGTCCCGGAATCGAGGAACGCCTGCACCGGCTTCGGGAGCTTCAGCAGGCGGATCGCGTTCGCCACGGTCGACCGGTCACGTCCCACCTTCTCGGCGACATCGGACTGCGAGAGGCCGAACTCGCGGGAGAGCCGCTCGTAGCCCTGCGCTTCGTCGATCGGCGAAAGCGACGCCCGCTGGAGGTTCTCGACCAGCGCCAGTGTGAGGAGCGTGCGATCGTCCACGTCGCGGACGACCCCCGGGATGCGCTTCCACCCGAGGTCGCGAGCGGCACGCCACCGACGCTCGCCGGCAACGAGTTCGTAGCCGCCCTGTGTCTCCCGGACCACTACCGGCTGCAGAAGTCCCGCCGCAGCCATTGACTGCTTGAGGTCATCGAGCGCGCCGGGGTCGAAGGCTCGGCGGGGTTGGTACCGATTGGGCTTGATGTCGGAGACCGGTAGTTCGCGCAATTCGCCGTCCCGCGCCGCCTCTTCGACCGACGGCACACCGAGCAGCGCCTCGAGTCCTCGTCCGAGCCGACGTTTGCCGGTCGCTGCGGTGCTCACTTGGTACCTCCGAGAGGCGGCAGGGCCTCACGCCGACTTCGGGCTAGCGACGATGTGCGCTTTATGAGCTCTTCTGCAACATTGAGGTAGCTCTGGGCACCGATGGAACCTATGTCGTAGAGGAGAATCGGTTTGCCGAAGCTCGGGGCCTCGGCCAGGCGAACATTTCGCGGGACGATGGTGCTGAACATCCGCGGTCCGAAGTACTCCTTGGCCTCGTCGGCGACCTGCCGGGAGAGGTTCAATCGCGCGTCGTACATCGTCAAAAGGACCCCGTCGATAGCGAGTCGCGGATTGAAGCTCCGCTGCACCACCCTGACGGTGTTGAGCAGCTGGGAGAGGCCTTCCAGCGCGTAGTA
>Ga0315275_10007793_pt1 | contig 10376 bp, 11 predicted proteins | sample YL17G03_0_MG_FD_205557 | JGI IMG/M metagenome (GOLD analysis project Ga0315275, IMG submission 205557) | Sediment microbial communities from Yellowstone Lake, YNP, Wyoming, USA - YL17G03_0 | ecosystem: Environmental > Aquatic > Freshwater > Lake > Sediment | place: USA: Wyoming | collected...
GTAGATGGTATTGACCACCCCGGGCGGAAATGCCTCCTGGAAGGCCTCCAGCAGCGGGTGGAAGAGCAGCACGCCAAGCTTGGGTGGCTTGAAAACAACCGTATTTCCCATCAGCAAGGCCGGGATGAGCGTGGTAAAGGTCTCGTTGAGCGGATAGTTGAAAGGTCCCATGCAGAGCACCACGCCGAGCGGCGCACGCCGGATTTGTCCGATGATATCGCCCTGGATGACGAAACGCGAGGAAACCCGGTCCAGGTCCTTCATGGCTTCGATCGTATCCTCGATATAGGTGATCGTGCGGTCGAATTCCTTTTCCGAGTCCTGCTGGGATTTCCCGATCTCCCACATCAACAACCTGACCATCTCGCTTTTCTTTTGTCCCATGCGGTAGGCGAAATCCGCCAAGGCGTCGATGCGCTGCTGCACCGAAAAGGTGGGCCAGGCGCCGCGGCCGTGGTCATAGGCTTTGCAGGCGGCTGCCAGTGCCTCCAGCGCTTCCTTACCGCTTAGTTTCGGGTGGCAGCCAATCACCCTCCGGCTGCAGCCGGCTTCGGTCATTACACATACCGGGGAAGTCACCTCCTGCATCGGTCCATCCCATTGACGCAATTCCCCCCCGATCAAATAATCGGTTTGATTAACCAGTCCGGGCAGGTCGAATTCCGCCGGGATGGCGCCGGGCTGAGGATATAGATTAGCGAGAATGTTTGTATCGTTCATAGGGGACCCTCCAGTGGGATTTATCTTCGAGTATACTGCCTCTTTAATGGGTGGAGAGTTGAATAGGACCTTAGGCGCTTGGGCATATAATCACATGACTGATACTCGCGAGGATGGGAGAAACCTCACAAAGTGGCAGGAGATTCTCCTATGAAGGCAAAGCCAGAAAACCAGCAATGCTAAATATTGGCACAATATTATTGGTTATGGAAGAGGGAAATTCGATGCACTGATGCGCCATCCCCGAAGGGGAAGCTGGGCAGTGACGTTGAAACTGCTGATCCTACGGGGACGCTGCGCAGTGGCGGCGCGATACCGTCAAGTTGATTGAGGGAAGGGGAAGGCAAACTGGTGGTGCAAAATTGCACGTAAATGTGCGATAATAAAAAAGGAATCTCTCCAACCCCGCCGTTGCCAACCTGCCCTGCGCAGTGGAGAGAGCCATACTTGGTTAATTTGAATATAAAATCACGTAGAGGTAGTCAATGAATAAGCATACTGTCAAATTGGTAATAGTTTCTGCACTCCTCTTATCCCTGTTTGGAGGCCAATACTTTTCCGTAAACGCGTATCATGATGCGATGGCGGATAAAAACTATATTGCGCCACAAACTTCGAGCAAGATATTTCTGCCGTTAGTTTTTAAAAAATATACTAGGCCTGCAATTACTGTTACCACCTTCCCGGTGGTCAACAATGCCAACATGGCTGCGGTGACTCTTGCGGGTGCCTGTGAAAACGGCCTGGCGATCTCACTAGCAGTGACTGACGTCGACTCTGCACACACAGTAAACGCAACACGAACCTGTTCTGCGGGTGCCTGGACTGCAAGTTCGCTGGATCTCACAACGCTTAATGACGGAACTTTGACTGCAACGGCGACACAGACGGATGGCATCGGGAACCTCGGCATTGGCACAAAGACCGCATTCAAGGATGTTGTTGCGCCAACAGTCACTGTTACTACTTTCCCGACGGTCAATAATGCCAACATGGCTGCGGTGACTCTTGCGGGAGCCTGTGAAAACAGCCTGGCGATCTCACTAGCAGTGACTGACGTTGGCTTTGCGCACACAGTAAACGCAACCCCAACCTGTTCTGCGGGTTCCTGGACTGCAAGTTCGATAGATCTCACAACGCTCAAAAACGGAACTTTGACTGCAACGGCGACGCAGACGGATAATGCCGGAAACCTTGGCATTGGCACAAAGACCGCATCCAAGGATGTTGTTACGCCAAGAAATCCCCTGTATGGATTTGGAGTCGCTTTGGCACGACGCCCGTTTACCGATTACAGCTCCTACGACATTACTTCCATGCGCTTTGGGTGGTATGTGGACTATAACGCTAATGCCAATCCCCCCACACCCTACGGGATGGAATACGCTCCAACGGTGCGGGTAAAGCAACTGAAAGTGGCTGAAGGTGGAGGCATCACGGATTGCCGTATCGGGGATAATTACGTTACACCTTACGAATATATTGTGTCGCCGAGCATAAGCTCCATTCAATCCATGGCAACACAGCGCCCTGGAATGACATGGGTGATTGGAAATGAAATTGAACGAATAGATTTTGGCTCCGGCTATTGCAGCAGGCAGGATGAGATATTGCCCGAACTCTATGCGCATGCATACCACGATATATATACCGCGATAAAGGCTGTGGATCAAACAGCCAAGGTAGCTATCGGCAGCATGATTGAGTTCACACCCCTGCGCGAACAATATCTTGATCGGGTTTGGGCAGAATACTCCAGCTTCTATCAAACGACAATGCCGGTGGATGTCTGGAATATTCATCTCTATATGCTACAGGAAAATAGTTGCTCTGCCTTCCCTACGAACTGTTGGGGAGCTGGTATTCCGGCAGGGTTGAGTGCAACGAGTGGTGAGCAATACACCTTTTTGGACAACAAGGACTTTACGAAAACGTGGGCACAAATTCTAACCCTTCGAATGTGGATGAAAAACCATGGGCAGAAGGACAAACCACTTATTACGACTGAATACGGCGTTAATTTCCCAGCCTGGTTCAATTGCCCAAATTATCCAGATACGACAGGCTGTCCGTTCTCGCAAGAAGAGGTACGTGACAGCATGATGTATCCCTCGTTCGACGCTTTCCTGAACCAGACCAGCGTTGAACTTGGCGACTCCTTCGACGGAAATCGTCTGTTGCAGCGTTGGATTTGGTGGAGCGCTGATTATGATGACGGAAAATGTGTAAACGGGTTGTTCGAGGAGTACTTCGGTGGCGCTCTGTTCTATTCAGGGCTGGGGCCATCAAATCCTTCAACAAGTTGCATTTTCCCGGCTCAGGGGTTGACTTCATTAGGTATTTATTGGAGGCAATATGTGCAAAACCTCCCGTAGGATCTGAAAAACCATCCAAGGCAGAGCTCCCTCAAGATAGTGTCAATGGAAATACGGCAGACTAACTAATTGTTTTCTCCCGGCGTCTAGACTGTTGATCCCACTGCCAGAAATGAGCTTGATGGGGAAGGTTCCAGCCGATCGCGCTGGTATGAATGGACGGGGAGGCGGATGTCATCCATATCCCAGCCACGCCCTTTCAGGAGGGTGCCCGTCCAGCCTTGCTCGGCATAGATTGCCAGGACGCAATCGGAGGGGGCGGTTAGCACATTTGGGTTGATCCCGGGCACAGGTTCCTCCAGTTCGTAGAAGCGGACTCATTCCATATTTAACAACCTGCATGACCATCGGGGCGCTAATTATCTGCCAATTGCAACTAGGCAGGCTTTCCCGGGGGCAGGAGGCAAATCCCACGGCAGTTTGTTATGGAGGTATTGGATGACGATGAATGTGCTCCGGCGTGCTGGCCGGATGGGGGTTCCCAAAAAGGATAAAGAACTCTCCCTGCGGAAATGTTCGGCGCCGATGGGGTTCCTGTTGATCCTGCCCTGGGTTGCAGGGATTGTGCTCCTGAAAGCCTTTCCGATCCTGATGGCACTGGGATACTCCTTGACGAATTTTCGCATGCTGCGGCCGGATCAGACCCAATTTATCGGCCCGCAGAATTCAATATCATTTCTCCTTGACCAGCGCGCCGCCGGCAGTCTGTTCCGGTCGCTGAATTACTTTGTCATGACCGTACCGATCGAGATGATCGCAGCCCTGTTGCTAGCTGCTGTCTTCGCCAGCGAACGCCTGCGCGCCAAACGCGTCCTGCGCACATTGTTCTTCATGCCCAGCATCATCCCAGCCATCGCCATCGCCATCATTGTCTCGGGGCTGATGAACCATGATTCGGGCAGGATTAACCTTTTGATCCTGCAATCTCTACACATGCAAAACATCCTGGGGCGGAACTCCTTCCCGGTCATTCTCGCCCTGTGGACGATCGGCCCCGGGTTTCTGATCATGCTCAGCGCCATGCTGAACGTGCCGCGCGAGATCTACAAGGCAGCCCGCGTAGACGGAGCCTGACCGGTGGCGCGCTTTGTCCTGATCACCTTCCCGATAATCTCACCCGCTGCTTTCTTTTCACTGGTGATCAACATGATCAGCTCGTTCGGCGGGGTGGTGCTACTTGACCGTAGCCTGCCTTACAAACGCAGCCTTTCCAATGGAGGCGTACATCAGCAGCGTGATGTTCACCGGTGGCTACAACCTGGGCTATGCGAGCGCCCTGGCTTGGGTGATGTTCATCGTGGTCATGCTGATCACGCTGGCGCTGTTCTATTCAACGCGCTTCTGGGTGCACTTCCCCGAGGAGGAAGACAATGCAGAGATCTGAATCCCGTCCACGCGCCCGGAACAAAGGTACTTCCACCCTGATCCTGCAGCAGAATTTCAAGACCATCCCGCGCAACCTGGACGAGGCCGCCATGCTGGATGGGGCCGGTCCGCTGCTGACGCTGGTCTCAGTCATCCTGCCCCAATCCATCCCGACGGTCGTCACGGTGGCCCTGCTGCACTTCTTTAATGCCTTGAATGAATTGAAGATGACCAGCCTCTACCTGGGGGTGCGCCCCGACCTTCAGACGATGGCCTTCAGCACCCAGATCTCCCAGGGCTGTGGCTTCAAGCCGGAGGTCCTGCAGACTGCCGCCCTGCTGCTGATGGTCATCCCGCTGGTGGTGTTCTTCCTGTCCCAACGCTTCTTCATGAAGGATATGGTGATCGCCAGCGTTGAGAAATGAGAGAAGATCTCTAAATTCGTTCGATGCTCACCCTCTCCGACTCGATCACAAGCACCCAGCGGCCTCTATCCCCAAAATCGTAGACCACCTCCAGGCGCGTGGGCGTCCGTTCAGCTGATTCCAGCTTCATGGGGCGTACTGGTCCAAAGGTGATCAAATCCTTGTCCCAATCGCCCTGCTCCTGTGGGTTGTAATCCTTCGGAGGGCCGTACAGCCGCTGGATGCCGGTCTCTTCCAGCAGCAGGCGCAGGATGGCCTCTGGTGCGTCCATCGTCCACAACAGGCTGGCAGTGGCTTGTTCTTCCACCGCCTGGATGCGTTCCTCTTCGGTCAACTCCCACTGCACGGGTGACCAGATGGCAGGGAGATCGTCCAGATAGAGCGTTTCAGGGTCAATGACGGATGGCATAGGGCTTCCTCCGAAGCGATTATACCCTCCACGTGTGCCTGCTGATTTGGGCAGGCAAAAAAAGCGACCGTCAGACGGCCGCCTTGGTGATCGTTTCAGAGATGGACACAACGGATGCCTGGCCTTGCTGGAACCATCTCACCGCATCCGTCACCGCCTGGCGGGCCGGGCGCGGGTGAAAGCCCAGTTCACGGCTTGCCTTGGCATGGCTAATATGTGAGTTGCTGCAAATGGCATCCAGGGAATAGCGCGTGAAAAGCGGTTTTTTACCGGTCAGGTCGTTACAGAACGGCATCAGGTCGGCAATCCAATAGGCCAGCCAGAGTGGAACTTCGAGACTGGCATGCCAGCAATCCGCTGCATCCCAGACCGTTTGCGCCATTTCACGGACTGTCAGCCGGTCGCCGCTCAAAATGTAGGTCTCGCCGCGACGGCCTTTTTCGGCTGCCAGGATGAAGCCCTGGGTTGCATCCCGCACATCGATAAAGTCGTAGGCGCCCTGCACGTAGAATTTCAGCCCCGGGCGCATGTACAGACGAATGGCGCACCCGGCTTCAGATTCGTGGAAATCATACGGCCCGGTGATCGCCGTTGGGCAGACGATGACCGCATCCAACCCGTCCGCCACCTCCCTTTGAACCGCCAGCGATGCCCGGGCTTTTGAACAGTCGTACGCGCCCTGACACCGGAGCACGTCAAAGGGTTGCGTTTCGTCGATGGGAATGCCGTCCAGTGGTTTCCGCAAGGCGTAAATGGAACTGGCATAGACCAGGCGTGCCATGCCTGACCGGCGGATGGCCGCGATGACATTGCGCGTTCCTTCCACGTTGACGCGCTCTGTTTCCGGATCCGGCCCGGTGGCGAGACTGATGCGGGCGGCCAGGTGATAGACCAGGCTCACACCGCGCATGCCGCATTCGAGCGAGTCCGGATCCAGAATATCCCCGTGGACCATTTCCACATCCAGCCCTGCCAGGGCAGGCAGCGTTTTTCCGGTCCGCACGAGCACCCGCACGCGTTCACGCCGCTCGAGGTATTCACGCACAAGCACATTTCCGATATGGCCGGTGGCTCCGGTAATGAGGATCATGGTGGATTTCCTATAGCAAGTATAACCCGTTGTCCTTTTTTGAGATGCGCAAATCGACACCAATCCGAACCAAATCCTTCCCGTCATTTTTCCATCGGGCATCTTTTCAGGTGCAGACGTTTTTCATCATGAATGGGACGAATTCAACGAATTTCTCGAATGCGTTTTGTTATTAGCCACCTGACACTTTGGATTAAATGACATCTTCGCCTCAACCGCCGGGGGGATGAATCGCCCGGCTCAAAAGCGAAGTCCCCCGGTGGAGACGGCAATCAAATGAATTCGCAATTATGAACGAAACTGTCGGGTTGCTATTTTTTTTAATATTTGGATTATTCGTTTATTCGTCTTATTCGTGCTTGGAAATATTCCAAAGAGAGCTCGTTATCAGAATTGTCAGCGCTGGATGCATTTTATACTGGTCAATCAACACCGCTTTATGCTACAATTTCATATGCAACAAAAAGTATCCGTTCCTTCTTTTCATGCGCGCAACCAGACAAGGAGAAAAAGCATATGACCGGTTTCGTTGGACCCATCGAAAAATTGACTGAAAAGAACCATTATTTCCGCCAGGTGCTGTTCACCGGCAAACACACCCAGCTCGTTGTGATGTGCCTGCAGAGAGGCGAGGAAATCGGCAACGAGGTGCACAAGAAAGTGGATCAATTCTTCCGGGTCGAAAAAGGGGAAGCCAAGTTCGTCTTCAATGGTTCAGAAGAACACATTGTCGCAGAAGGCGGCGCCGTTGTCATCCCCGCTGGTACCTGGCATAACGTCATCAATACCTCCAAGACCAGGCAATTGAAGCTGTATACTTTATATTCTCCCCCCAACCATCCGGATGGGACGGTTCACAAAAACAAGGCCGAAGCGGAAGCTGCGGAAGCAGCCGAGCACCATTAGCATCTGCACTATTCGAAGGATGAACACGGTCAGTGGGAAGGCTGTCCGTGTGTATCTGATTCCTCAAGAGCATCCATCACGCTTCTCGAGAAAATTATTCCTGGATAGGCAGCGTAAATCGAATGGTTGTCCCCTGGCCGGGTTGGCTTTCAGCGGAAATCCTCCCGCCGTGCGCCTCGACCAGATGTCTTGCAATTGGCAATCCCAATCCAGTCCCGCTTGAGTCGCGCGACTTGTAGAAACGGTTGAAAATGTTTGGCAAAACGTCCGGGGCAATCCCCACACCGTTATCTTCCACCTTGACCTCAGCAACCTTTCCAGAATCCGATGGAATGATATTTAAACATATAAGGATGGTTCCATCCCTTGAGGTATAGCGCAGCGCGTTGGCAATCAGGTTGGATAATACCTGGCGGATGCGTTCGGGATCGAGATTAAGCAAAGGCTGACCCGGTTCTGCCTGGAGGTCGAGCTTTACACCGGCAGCCTCCGCCTGGATCCGAAAAGCGGAGACGGTCTCTCCGATCAATACGCTTAGATCGGTGGTTTCCCTTTTGAGCTGCAGGGCACCGGATTCAGCCAGCGCCAGTGTACGTAAATCGTCCACCAGGCGCGAAAGGATCTGCGTCTCTTCGAGAATGGACTTCAGGTGGGCCTCATCGGGGGAATAAACGCCGTCCAGGATACCTTCCAGATTACCTTGGATCACCGTCAGCGGAGTGCGCAGTTCGTGGGTAATGTCGGCCATCAGGTCACGGCGTTGTTCTTCGGTCCATTGCAACCGTGCAGCCATTCCGTTGAATGCATGCGCCAGCGCGCGCACCTCCGACGGGCCGCGTTCCGCCACGCGCGGAGAATAATCCCCTGCGGCGATGTGGCCGGCGGCTTCCAACAGCTCGCCGAGCGGGACAGACACATGGCGCAGGCCGCGCCCAGCCCAGACAAGTGAACCGAAACCGAATATCAATATGACAATCCCGGCAGGAATGACCCACCCAAGCGGTCTATAGAAGATATGTATAAAGCCCAGGCTGTTAAGCACCGTCGCTAAAACAGCGATAAAAACGAAAAAGGCAAGCAAATTGACCATTGCCCGCAGGCAGCCAATACGGCGGGAAAAGCGGCCACGCATGGCCCGCCAGGGTGGTTGTGTTGGCGGCCAGGTTTCGTTTTCCGGCCACCACCCGGGTCTCCTGTGGCGGAAATGGACGTGCACCGGCGATCGGTCTTCTCTTTTCCACATATTCAATCGACCTTTTCAATAAAAAGGGGAGGCTGGGGGGTGTACGGGCGCTAAAGCTGCCCGCACACCCCCGCTCCCCAGTTTATTGAGAAAATAGTATTTAATCAGCAAACTTGTAACCCACGCCGTAGACAGTCAGAACGTAGTGCGGCTCACCTGGTATCTGTTCGATCTTGTGACGGATGTTCTTAATATGCGCATCAATGGCGCGTTCATACGATTCAAAGGCCACCCCGTGAACCACATCCAGCAGTTGGGCGCGTGTGAAAACGCGCCCGGGATGCCGGGCCATGGCAGCCAGCAGTTCGAATTCGGTCGGTGTCAACTCTTCCAGATCACGGTCCACCGCCGTCACGCGCATGCGCGGCCTATCCAGGGTCAGATCGGCAGCGTGAAATATTTCTGTTTCCGCCTGGCTGTAATTTTCCATCCGCCGGAACACCACCCGCACGCGTGCCACCAATTCCTTGGGACTGAATGGCTTGGTAATGTAATCATCCGCGCCCAATTCCAGGCCAACCAGTTTATCGGTCTCTTCCGAGCGGGCAGTCAACATGAGGATGGGCACATTCGAGTCCTTGCGTAAGGTGCGGGTAACATCCAATCCATCTATCTCCGGCAGGCCCAGGTCAAGAATGATCAGATCCGGCCTTTCAGAATGAGTTAATGCCAGGGCGGTCTTCCCATTGGGACCAGCCAGTACGCGAAAGCCGGCGCGCTCCAGGTAATCACGCACCAATTGGATGATTTTTGGTTCGTCGTCAACGACAAGGATCTTCTTCATAAAATAACCAACCCGGACCCCCTCTAAAGGGGATCCGGTTGTATTATACGACAGGCTCCGGAAGATCTGACATCTTCACGTTCTTATTTCTTGGCCGGTTCGTCTTCCGGCTCAACGTGCGCCCGGCGGTGCCATTCAGCAAAGAACGCTGGCACATCCTTATCGTTCTCGTCCTGCCAGCTCCAGCGCCTGCGGTGCATGTGGCGCCAGCCCATCGGTCCGTGCCAAAGCAAGGCCCGCAGACTGCCAAAGACCAGAAACAACAGGATCAACGGGATCAAGCAGCCAAATGGACTGAAGCCAAATCCAAAGAAGGGACGTCCGTAGTGCAAATAGGGCACCGGAACGGACTCGCCTGCCGGGGCCTGGACCTTCTGCGCCAGCCCCTGGGCCATGCCGATGTTGTAGGCATACACACCGATGCCACTGATGGCAGCGATCAACACCAGCGCAACCAAGACTTTCCAAAAAATTCTCATGTTTTCTTTTCTCCTTTATGAAGTATTTCTGGTTGACTCTCAATAAGAAGAGGGAAGGTGGGGTGTGGAGGCGGCTCCGCCACCCGCACACCCCCGTTCTCCGAATTATTGAGATTTTCCAATTCTGATTTCTCTTGAAATCTAAACGGGAGTATAGTGTGCAATTGTGAAGTGAGTGTGAACAAACGCGGGAGAAGTCGTGGAGAATTAGAAAAATTGAAATGCCAGATAACTGCATTGGCTCTCTGGTTGCTTTATGCTAGACTTAATGTGCCTTTGGAAAAAAGAAATGAAAGACAACGAAAAGCGGTTGGCAAGTTACCGCCGCCTGATTGATTTCGCGCGTGACCTGGCCTCGACCCTCGACCTGGACATCCTGCTCAACCGCATCGTATGCGCCTCCTCCGATATAATCGAGGCAGAGGCTGCCTCGATTCTGCTCTATGATGAAGGCACATGTCAACTGGATTTCCAGGTGGCAACGAATCTTGACCAGCCGACCATGCGCGGCCTGGCTGTACCGCTGGAGGGAAGTATTGCCGGGTGGATCCTACCAACCGCCAACCGGCGCACATCCAGG
>Ga0315275_10007794_pt1 | contig 10375 bp, 10 predicted proteins | sample YL17G03_0_MG_FD_205557 | JGI IMG/M metagenome (GOLD analysis project Ga0315275, IMG submission 205557) | Sediment microbial communities from Yellowstone Lake, YNP, Wyoming, USA - YL17G03_0 | ecosystem: Environmental > Aquatic > Freshwater > Lake > Sediment | place: USA: Wyoming | collected...
ACACGGAAAAACCGTAGGCCATGCCAATGCAGAGGTGAATGCACAATGCCGCGGGGGGGACCAGCCAGCGATTGAAAGTTGGTCCCGCGATACTGCGTTCCTTATCCAGAAATCCGGCCATATTGCGGCTCCTCCTCGTTATTTTTCGGCTCCGGGGCTTGGGCCCGGGCCCTGTCACGCATCTGCGGTGCTGGCGAATAGTACCGTAAACCTTCCGCAGTCCAATACCCGGCGGTCATGGCCGCGAACGATGATAACCTTCCGATTCATAATAATTTTGTTCTGCCGTGACATCGGCACTCTTGTTCATAAGGCGATACGAGTCTGCTTTGCCACCTGAGCACCCAGCACCTAGTACCCAGCACCCCGGCGCGCCAGCGCCGGTGACGGGTGTCGTCCTCGCCGGCGGCCTCGCCCGCCGAATGGGCAATGTCGACAAGGGATTGCAGTTGCTCGAAGGCAGACCGCTCATAGTCTGGGTATTGCAACGCCTCACCCCGCAGGTTGGCGAAGTCCTGATCAACGCCAACCGGAATCGCGATGCGTATGCGGCGTTCGGCGTGCGCGTCGTCGAAGACCGCATCGGCGGCTTCGCCGGGCCGCTGGCGGGCATGCACGCCGGATTGTCGCTAGCGCGACATGAACTGGTCGCTTTCGTGCCCTGCGACACGCCGTTTCTTCCGGATGACCTGGTTCCCCGATTGCTGGCCCCGCTCGCGAATGAAAGCGTGGAGTTGAGTGTGGCGGCGACTGGCACACAGGCACATCCCGTAATCTGCGTTGCCCGCAGGCGCCTGCTGCCGCATCTCGCGGCATTTCTCGACCATGGCGGGCGCAAGGTCGACGCGTGGTATGCAACACTAAATGTCACCGAAGTGGCGTTCGATGATCAGTCGCGGGCCTTCAGCAACGTCAATACGCTCGAGGAATTGAAATCAATCGAGTCAGCCGCCAATCGGAGCGGCACTCGAGATTCCTAGAAAGCAACAGGTTCTGGCCTGCGCACACGAGCCAGGGCCAACGTACCCGCAGTCATCAACACCGCTGCCAGCGCAAAACCGAACACCGGCGAGACGATCGTCCAAAATACCCCAACTACCGTGCTCGAGACGAGCTTGGCGCTGCCGTTGACTGTACCAAGTGCGCCATAACTCATGGTCAGCGTATCCCTGCTCACCATATCAGCGGTGACGGTGAACTCCAACGCTTCCTGCACGGCGACATACAGGCCGGCGACGAGAAAGATCACTCCGAGCAATGCCACGCTATCAATGCGGAACCAGAAGGCCAGCGCGGTCAGAGTAGCAGTCAGCGCGCCCAACACATAGCCGACGACCAGCACAGGCAGGGAACCGAAACGGTCCGCCAGCACGCCAATCGGATAGGACGTCAAGACCTGCACAATATTGCGCCAGACGTAGAGCAGGCCGGCCACCTGTGCGGCGTGCACCACGCCCATGGAAGAGGTAAGTAACTGCGTGGCTGCCAGGATCAGCAAGCTGTGGGAGAAATCGCCGACGCCGAAGAGGCCCACAGCGCCGAGGTAACGTTTGAACCGCGCAGGCAATCCACGCAGCGCGCTGAAAAACTTCAACGCGGGATTGGGAGAATGTTCGGGGTCTTTTACCAGTGTCAGGAAGGCCAGCACCGCCAGCGCGCCGGGAATGACGCTGAGCCATAGCACAATGCGAAACGGGCCGGCAGGATCCTCCCAAGCCCACGTATGCGCCCATCCCAGCAAAGCCACACCGAGCAAGGGACCGGCGATGGCTCCCACTGTATCCATCGTACGGTGGAAACCAAATGCGCGCCCGCGCGTGCCGGGGCTGACGGCCTGGATCACGATGGCATCGCGCAACGGACCGCGCAAGCCCTTGCCAAACCAGGAAACGATCCGACCCGTTAGAATCAGTGGCCATCCTGCCGCCAATGCGATCAACGCCTGTCCCAGCGGAGTCAGGCCGTAGCCGATCAGCACCAGCAATTTGCGATGGCCGAGCTTGTCCGCGATGTAGCCGGACGCCATTTTCGTGAAACTGGCGATCGCATCTGCAATGCCTTCGATGGTTCCCAGCACGGCGGCCGGAATACCGAGCACCGCCAGGAAACCAGGCAGGATCACGGTGGTGGTCTCATAGCAGAAATCACCCAGCGCGCTGGTCACCCCGGCCCCAACGACGGTGCGATTCAGCCAGCGTCTGGGAACGTTCCCGGCTGAGGGTGCAATTTTGGCTTCGTTTTGAGTGTTCATTTTGGCAGGTCGAACGTAGCCAGCACGGGGTAGTGATCCGATGCCATATCTGTCACGGGAGTCCGGATCACCCGATACGACTTGGCGCAAGTTGCCAGTGCCTTTGTCGCCATCACATAGTCGCACCGCATCACGGCGAATTCGGTTCCGGTGAAACCTGGCGTAGGCACAGTCGGTAGACCCGTCGCGCCCAGAGCATGGCCGACATCAACCCAGCCCGCTGCTTCGAGGTGAGCCAGCACGCTGCGGTCGGCTGTTTGCAGATCATCGGCCAGATAGCGCGCCCGGTGGTGGGCAGGCAGCGCATCGAAACCCTCTGGTTCCGCGTCATGCGGCGACGCTGAATTGAAGTCACCGGTGAGCAAAGTGTAACTGTCCGGTGCGGCCTGCACCGCAAGATACGCCGCTTCCCGGCGTCGCACTACAGGTCCGTTCGGGCACAAATGCGCACTGATCAGTGTCATCATGCGCTGGCTTTCAGGCAGTGCCACCTTGAGCGTTGCGAGCGCGTGATGGAAATTCGCGCCGTCGGAATCGAAGCTCACAGGTCGAAGCGGTTCGCGCACGAAGATTGCAACGTTCTGCCCAGTGCGATGAGCCACGGCAAGGAAGCCTCGCATCCCGATTTGCGCCTCCAGCGCGTGGACCAATGCTCGGCCGTTAGCCTCGAATCCTTTCGCTTCCTGCATCAGGAACACGTCGGGCTTCAGTTCATTGATCACACCGACTTGTGCACGCGCACGACGATCATCGACGCCATCACGTCCGGCATACAGGGTGTTGTAGGTAAGTGCAGTCAGTTTCACGATCGGCTCGCTGTCTTTGGCGGTCCTTTAAAACAGAACTCCGTATGGAGAGAGCTATCGTTTTGACAGGTGGAAGCCCCACCGTTTAAAGGACGAACGGGATGGCTGCAGAAGTCGCTAAACCGGATCCCCGGTCATTCGTCAGCCGTCGGTAATGGCGCCCTTGCTCGCGGTGGATACCAGCTTGATGTACTTCGCCAACACGCCCCGGGTATAGCGCGGCGCCGGTTGTTTCCATTTTTGGCGGCGCTTTGCCAACACATCCTCTGGGACATTGAGCCGGATCAACCGCTTATCCGAGTCGATGGTGATCGAATCGCCTTCCTCCACCAACGCAATCGTGCCCCCAGCATAGGCTTCGGGTGCAACGTGCCCGACCACCATTCCCCAGGTGCCGCCGGAAAATCGCCCGTCGGTGATCAAGCCAACCGATTCACCCAGTCCCTGCCCGATGATCGCCGAAGTCGGAGCGAGCATTTCCTGCATCCCTGGCCCGCCCTTCGGGCCTTCGTAGCGGATCACAATGACGTCTCCCGGCTTGATCTTCTTCGCCAGAATGGCCTCCAGCGATTCCGGCTCGGAGTTGAAAACGCGTGCTGGACCCGTGATCGAATGCTGTTTCAGTCCGGTGATCTTGGCGACGCAGCCTTCGGGAGAGAGATTGCCCTTGAGAATGGCGAGATGGCCGTGCGGATATACCGGGTTGCTCCAGGGACGGATAACGTCCTGATCCTTCCTTGGCTCGTTCTGGATATTCGCCAGTCCCTCGGCAATGGTACGGCCGGTGATGGTGAGGCAATCGCCGTTGAGCGCGCCGTTGTTCAAGAGTAGCTTGAGCACTTGCGGCACGCCACCTGCATGATGGAAGTCGGTCGCGACGTAAGGGCCGGAGGGCTTCAAATTGCATAGTACCGGCACTTTCTGGCGCACGCGCTCGAAATCGTCGATTGTCCATTCCACCTCGGCCGCGGAGGCGATAGCGAGGTAATGCAGCACGGCGTTCGTCGAACCGCCAGTCGCCATTACCAGGCTGATCGCGTTCTCGATCGACTTGCGCGTAATGATGTGTCGCGGCAGGATTTTCTTCCTTATGGCGTTCAGGAGGACCTTGGCGGATTCTGCTGCCGAGTCCGCTTTTTCCGGATCTGGCGACGCCATCTGGGACGATCCGAGCAGGCTGATGCCAAGCGCCTCGAACGAAGATGACATGGTGTTGGCGGTGTACATGCCACCGCAGGCGCCCACCGATGGGCAGGCATTTTTCTCGACGCCGATGAAATCCTCGTCGCTCATTTTGCCGGCCGAGTAGGCACCGACCGCCTCGAAAGCGCTGACGATAGTAAGGGCCTGACCCTTCCAGTGGCCGGGCTTGATGGTGCCCGCGTAGACAAAAATCCCCGGTACGTTCATACGCGCCATCGCCATCACGCTTCCAGGCATGTTCTTGTCGCAGCCGCCGACACACATCACCCCGTCCATGACCTGACCGCTCACCGCCGTTTCTATCGAATCGGCAATGACTTCGCGCGACACGAGCGAATACTTCATACCCTCGGTGCCCATGCCGATGCCGTCTGTAACGGTGGGAAAGCCAAACATCTGCGGCATCGCGCCGGCCGTCCTCAGCGCCGCCATCGCGCGATCGACCAGCGGCTGGATGCCAGCGTTGCACGGATTCATGTTGGAGTGACCATTGGCCACGCCGACAATCGCTTTGTCGAAATCGCCGTCGCTGAAGCCGACTGCCCGCAGCATCGCGCGGTTAGGCGAGCGCGCCGGGCCTTGCGTGATAAGTCTGGATCGCCAATTGTCTGCCATGTCAGGACTCCATTAGTTTGGTTGAAAACGCAGGACATCCTTGCCCGCGGTTCGGGTTGCTTTGCGCTGCCTTCCCGCCATCTTCTAGGCCGCTATCGATCGATGCCGAGCCACCTTTCAGCGAGCCTGGCCGCAGCCTTCCTTTCCCCGAGAAACCGAACGAAAGTGTGGTGGCATTTCCTGCACTTCGCCCAGGCGACACCGGCGACGCCTCCGGGCATTTCGTAAACTTCTCTCGCGATAACACGGCGTTCGGCCCCACATCCGTGACACTCGATGCTTTCCGGAAAGGGGAAATCTACGTTCTTCTCCCTATCTTCAGAGCGACTCACTTACGCACCACAGAAACAGTGCAGTCGGCGTAGGCAATGACGTGGCGGGCCACGGAGCCAATCAGCCAGCGTTCGAACAACGTATGACCACGATGACCGACCACGATGTGGTCCACGCCATGCGCTTCGGCATACCGCACGATCTGCTCCGCAGGGTGACCCACCTCAACGTGGAACTGGGCGTTCACTGGCTCGTGCGCGAGCCGATTCCCCAGCGAAGACAAAAGCCCGTTGTAATGCTGTCGTGAGTTCTCGATTACCGCCTCGGTCTCGACTTCGTTCCCCAATTCCGGCGGACGAGCGACCGCCAGGACATGCAGCTCTGCACCGTATTTGCGCGCAAGATCGACAGCAAACAAGAATGCCTGGTTGGCCGATTCCGAACCATCGTAGCCCAGCAAAAGTCTTCGGATCATGGGGCACTCCTCGTTGACGTCTGCTTCGCAGTCGGTGGTGGCATCGTGGTCTCGGTCACTTCACTTTTTCTCAGCAAGTGGCGTGGCAGAAAGAACGCGTTCGCAATCAGCGTGGGCACCACGGCGCTACCAATGACCGCCGCCACGAGCGCCGAGTACTGTGCCTGATCGATGAGTTGATGGGCCAGCCCGAACAAGGCGGATATCGTGCCGAAGGTCAGGCCGGTGGCCATCAACAACGTGGTATATATCCCCTCTTGCCGTGGTGATTTGTAGAGTCGCGTGACTGGATAGACCCCGGCTATCTTGGCTGCCATCTTCGCCAAAAGCAGAACCAGAAACGCGGCCGGCGCAGCAATGAGCGCCTGCACCGAAACAAGTGAACCGGCGCGGATAAAATAGAATGGGGTCAATAGACCGAACGTGAGCGTGCGCAACCGTCGCACCAAGGCGTTATCCTTGCCCACGGTACCGGCGAGTACCATGCCGAGCAAGTACGCAGGCAGCACTGCTTCGCTGTCCGCCCAAGTGGCGAGGGCCCCCATGCCGAACAAGGCGAACAATAGAAACTTGGCCTCGAGTTCCGATGGCCGCCCGCCATAGCGGCGGAAGAACCTGGGTGTGAGCCACGGCAACACGATAAAAATGACCGCCCCCGCGCCGAGAAAGATCAGGGTTCTGTAAGTGAATGGTGCGAATATAAGGCCGAGCGCGACCACCGTCGCCAAATCGGTGATAAAGCAGGCTGCCAGTACAACTTTTCCATAGGCGGTCGCGTTGAGGCCGAATTCCAGCATGACGGCGTAGACTACCGCCACCGAGGTCGTCGACATGGCGATGCCCGCAAGCCAGCTCGCCTCCGGCGACCATCCCAGCCCCCAGCGGGCGATGGCGGTACATCCCAAAAAAGGAGCGGTGAAGCTCGCCAATCCTATGGCGCTCGCCTGTTTCCATTGTTTGCGAAACACGACTGGATCCAGTTCCGCCCCAGCAAGAAAGGTGAGCAGGATCGCGCCAGCTCCCGAGAGGAACTTGATCCAGGTTGCGTCCCCCGCCAGCAAGGCGCTGCCCAACGCCGCACCGATCAGGAGCTGCGCGATCGTGCCTACCACGATCTCGGACAAGGCCGTCGCCACGCGGAACCAAATCGACAAGAGCGACGCCGCCAGGGCCAGGCCCAGCCAGAGCGAAGCCTGCCCCCAGATCTCAGTCATTTTTCGGCCTCGCCCAATATGCCAAACTCCACCGGGGACTTAACATAGAAGATATGGACGCCTTCCTCACGCAGACGCGCGAACAGGCGTTCGCATTCTTCGGCGGAGACCGCCATTACAACTTCCACGGGCTGATCAGCGAGATCGAAGAAATGCGCCGAATGGATGCGATGGTGCCGACCGAACCCCTCGACACCGGAGAACATCGTCGCGCCGCGCAGTCCCATTTTCTTGGCCAATTGCACCAGCCAGTCGCCGATCTGCTTACCATGGTGACGGCGATCCTGCTGGGTGAAAAACGTGATTTGGTATCCGTTCATGGCTCCCCTCCTCAGCGAGTATTCACGACTGCCATTATGCAACTCCCACCAGGGTCAATAACAACGAACCGCTGACGACCAATAACCGCCCCTCAGGCGCGAGGGTCGGCGTTTAGAAGAGGGCGGCGATAGCGTCGCCGATGGCGTTGCTGCCATCAGGTTGGCCGTCAGCGTACCCGGTCGCACGGTGGGAAGAAGACTATTGAGTTTGATACTCAATACCCAGCGCAACAGCGCACTGAGGGCCGAGCCAAGCGAAATGACAAGTACCGGTTTCCACATGGAACTGTCCTTTTTGCTGCAAACATCTTTGGACAGGTACGCGAATGCCTACGCGACCCGTCCGGGCCAAAGCGTAGGCATCATCAGCCCCTCTCGAATGAGGGAGGCGGTTAATGGAGGAATGCCATCTCCAGTGCTGTTGCGAATCGTAGCAAATTTCGCTCGTTCCGGCACAAGCGAATCCCATCGCCACTCGCTGATGAAAAACGAACGCGTGAGCCTGCGCGTCACTAAGACCGATGCTAGCTCTAGCTTGCCGCTTCCTTTAGCGCCATCACGACGCCTTTGTCATCGGGTGTGCCGCGGCCCCGGATGAATCCGGCAAGAAACGCTGGAAAACGGCCGAACTCAGCGCTTGTCGGAGGAATAAGCCGTCCCGGCACGGGACGGCTGCAGCAACTGGAAAAACACTTCGTCCTGCTTGACCATGCCGAGTTCGGAACGGGCCCGCTCCTCGATCGCGTCGTAACCCTGCTTGAGGTCCAGCACTTCGGCGTCAAGCATCGCGTTGCGCGCCGCCAGTTTCGTGTTGGTCTCGCGCTGTGCTTCCACCTGGCCGTTGAGCGCATGCACGCGCAGCCATCCGCCCTTGCCGAACCAGAGCGGATTCTGGATCAGCGCAATCAACAGCACCAGAGCGAGGCCAAGCAGGCGCATGGGATCAGCCGCGATTCAACTGATAGAACGCATCGCGGCCGGCATAGCTCGCCGAATCGCCAAGGTCCTCCTCGATGCGCAATAACTGGTTGTACTTGGCGATACGATCGGAGCGCGACAGCGACCCGGTCTTGATCTGCAACGCATTCGTGCCAACGGCGAGGTCGGCAATGAACGTGTCCTCGGTTTCACCCGAGCGGTGCGACACCACGGCGGTGTAGCCCGCGCGCTTGGCCATCTCGATCGCCGCGATGGTTTCGGTCAGCGTGCCGATCTGGTTGATCTTGATCAAGATCGAATTGGCGATGCCCTGGCGGATGCCTTCGGCCAGGATCTTGGTGTTGGTGACGAACACGTCGTCGCCGACGATCTGCACTTTTTTGCCCAGGCGGTCGGTGAGAATCTTCCAGCCTTCCCAATCGCCTTCGGCCATGCCGTCCTCGATGCTGATGATCGGATACTTGTCGACCCATGCGGCCAAATAATCCGTGAACTCCCTGGCGCCGAGCATGAGCTTCTCGGAAGCGATGTCGTACTTGCCCTCCTTGAAGAATTCCGAGCTGGCGCAGTCGAGCCCGATCGCCACCTGCGAGCCGGGGGTATAGCCCGCCGCTTCGATCGCCTCGATGATCAGCTTCAATGCCGCTTCGTTGCTGGGCAGGCTGGGCGCAAAACCGCCTTCGTCGCCGACGGTGGTGGACAGCCTCTTTTTGTCAAGCAGCTTCTTCAGCGCCTGGAAGATTTCGGCGCCGCAGCGCATGGCTTCGCGAAAACTCTCGGCCCCCAGCGGGATGATCATGAATTCCTGCAGGTCGAGGCTGTTGTTCGCATGCGCCCCGCCATTGATGACGTTCATCATCGGCACCGGCAACTGCATTCTCCCCGCGCCGCCGAGGTAGCGATACAGCGGCAGGCCCGATTCGTCGGCCGCCGCCTTCGCAACCGCGAGCGATACCGCCAGCATGGCGTTGGCGCCGAGGCGCGACTTGTTTTCGGTGCCGTCGAGGTCGATCAGGGTCTGGTCGATGAAGCACTGCTCCACCGCATCGAGGCCGACGATCGATTCGCAGATTTCGGTGTTGATGTGCTCGATCGCCTTCAGCACGCCTTTGCCGCCATAGCGGCTCAGGTCGCCGTCGCGCAGTTCGATGGCTTCGCGCGTGCCGGTCGAGGCGCCCGAAGGCACGGCGGCGCGGCCGCTGACACCGGATTCGAGCAGAACATCGGCTTCGACGGTCGGGTTGCCGCGGGAGTCGAGAATCTCGCGGGCGACGATGTCGACAATGGAACTCATGCTGGCGTTTCCTTGTTATGGATGTGGTGGGCTATCGGGTCCGTTTTTCCAGTAGCGCAGTTTCGGCGAGTCCGCGGGTTTTCACCAGCTCATCGAGCGCCTTGAGCGTTTCCAGCAACGGCTTCATCAGGTGCAAAGGCCAGGCATTCGGGCCGTCCGACAACGCCTTCTCCGGATGCGGATGCGTTTCCATGAACACGCCGGCGACACCGGCCGCCACGGCGGCGCGTGCCAGCACCGGCACGAATTCACGCTGGCCGCCGCTCGAAGCGCCCTGCCCGCCCGGCAACTGCACCGAATGCGTGGCATCGAACACGACCGGACATCCGGTCTCGCGCAGGATCGCCAGCGAACGCATGTCGGAAACCAGATTGTTGTACCCGAACGACGCGCCGCGTTCGCAAACCATGATGTTGTCCCATCCGCTCGCTTCGCGCGCCTTGTCGACGACGTGTTTCATGTCGCCGGGGGCGAGGAACTGGCCCTTCTTGATGTTGACCGGTTTGCCGCTCATCGCCACGGCGCGGATGAAATCGGTCTGCCGGCACAGAAACGCCGGGGTCTGCAGCACGTCGACCACCGCCGCTACGGCGTGTACTTCATCTTGCGCGTGCACGTCGGTCAAAACCGGTACGCCGATCTGCTTTTTCACCTCGGCAAGGATTTCGAGGCCCATGTCCATTCCAAGGCCGCGGAACGATTTGCCCGAACTGCGGTTGGCTTTGTCGTACGACGACTTGTATATGAAGGGAATGCCGAGCGCTGCCGTGATTTCCTTGAGCTGGCCCGCGGTATCCATCGCCATTGCGCGCGACTCGACGACGCAGGGGCCGGCAATGATAAACAGGGGATGCTCGAGGCCGGCGTCGAAGCCGCAGAGTTTCATGTCAGGCGATGCTCTTGACCTTGGCCGGCTCCGGCGCAATGTGATGCGTGCCTTCGCGGTAGCGCACGGCGGCGCGGATGAAGGCCGAAAACAGCGGGT
>Ga0315275_10007797_pt1 | contig 10375 bp, 9 predicted proteins | sample YL17G03_0_MG_FD_205557 | JGI IMG/M metagenome (GOLD analysis project Ga0315275, IMG submission 205557) | Sediment microbial communities from Yellowstone Lake, YNP, Wyoming, USA - YL17G03_0 | ecosystem: Environmental > Aquatic > Freshwater > Lake > Sediment | place: USA: Wyoming | collected...
GCGGTTAGGGGGTGTTGAGCTCCCTCACAGGTTCGAATCCTGTCGTCTCCGCAAGCGCGCGGCTGTCGTCTCCGCAAGACGTGGCCTCGAGCGCCACCCCCGGCCCGACTCCGGACGCCATCCGGCCAGTCCCCGCCGTGGCCCTAGGTCATGTGACCGGTGCCGAACTAGGGTTCAGGGACCTTCGACCCGGGACAGGGGTGCCCTTGGTCCATAGGCAGCCTTCTGGGTGTCCGAGAGCCTATCCATTTGGAGGTGGGGCCATGCGGTATCTCGACCGACAAGAGTTCGGCAAGCTTATCGATGCGCTCGTCGCCGCCGGCTACGACCCGATCGGACCCACCGTTCGGGACGGTGCCGTCGTCCTCGACCACATAGAAGGGGTAGAAGACCTCCCCCGTGGCGTGGGCGTTCAGCAGGGGCCGGGTACCTACCGGCTGGCCGATCGCGGCGACGATCTTCTTTTCTCCTGGGCTCATGGACCTCGCGCAGGCAAGAGCTTCCTGTTCCCGGGGCGTGAGGTGCTGTGTTCCGCGAAGCGGAGCGAAGGGCGGCTCGACGTCGAGTGCGCCCCTGTGGACGAGCGGCCACTGGCATTCGTGGGGCTCCGGTCGTGCGATCTGCACGCGATAGGAATCCAGGACAAGGTCTTCCTCGACACCGACCCCAGCTACGCGAAGCGCCGTGAGCAGGCGCTGTTCATCAGTGTGAACTGCGGCGTCCCGAACGGCACGTGCTTCTGCGCTTCCATGGGCACGGGTCCGAGGTGCACGGTCGGATTCGACCTGGCGCTGACGGAGCTGCCAGCCGGGTTCGTGGTCGAGGTTGCCTCCCCGCACGGGGAACAGGTCCTCGAAGCCGTGAAGTCGCGTGAGGCCACCGATGAGGAGATGTTCGCAGCGGAGGCAGTGACCAGCGGGGCCGAGGGCAAGATGGGCCGGTCGCTCGACACGTCGGATATGCCGGACCTCCTGTACCGCAACCGCCAGAACCCCCGGTGGAAGGACGTGGCCGCGCGGTGCCTCGCCTGCGGCAACTGCACTTCGGCCTGCCCCACCTGCTTCTGCCACGACATCGTCGAAGGAGTCAGCGTGGACGGTCGCTCGGCGACCCGGGCTCGCCAGTGGGCGAACTGCTTCTCAGAGGAGTTCACCCACATCGTGGGGATGGAGATCCGCGCATCCCGCGAGTCCCGGTACCGCCAGTGGCTGACCCACAAGTTCGCCGCGTGGATCGATCAGTTCGGCACATCCGGATGCGTCGGCTGCGGCCGGTGCATCACCTGGTGCCCGGTCGGCATCGATGTTACCGAAGAAGTCGCCGCGATCCGAGCGACCGATGGCAAGGTGGAGGTGATGGCGTCGTGACGACTGTAGACATCGGCACGCTGGACGTCCCAACCGTCTCGGCAGTAGGCACGCTCACGCGTGTGGCCACGATCCGCAGGGTCGTCCAGGAGACTCCGGATACCTTCACCTACTGGATGACGTTCGACGACCCGGGAGACCGGGCCGCGTACCGCTTCCTTCCGGGACAGTTCAACATGCTCTACCTGTTCGGCATCGGGGAGGTCCCCATCTCCGTGGCCTCCGACACCGAGATGGCCGGTCGGATCGCACACACGATCCGGTCGACCGGTCGGGTCACCGATGCGTTCCGCGGGCTGAAGGCGGGAGACCAGGTCGGCGTGCGTGGCCCCTTCGGCCGCCCATGGCCGATGCGGGTGCCTCGCGAGGGCAACCTCATGATCGTGGCCGGTGGATTGGGTCTGGCCCCGCTCCGCGCGGCCATCTACCAAGCCATCCGGCACCGCGGCCAGTTCCGCCGGGTGCTCGTCCTCGTCGGCGCGCGGGGTCCCGAGCACATGCTCTATCGCAAGGAACTCGACACCTGGATCAAGTCAGCCCGAACCCTCGGGCTGGAGACCCTGCTGACCGTGGACGAAGCGGATGCCGACTGGCCGTACGACGAGGGCGTCGTCACAACCCTGTTCCCCAAGATCACGATCGACCCGGCGTCCACCACGGCGTTCGTGTGCGGGCCGGAGATCATGATGCACTTCGCTCTCAAGGGCCTCAAGGAGATGGGGTTCGCGAACGAGCACGTGTGGGTCTCTATGGAGCGGAACATGCACTGCGGGATCAAGGTCTGTGGTCACTGTCAGATCGGACCCAAGTTCATGTGCGCGGATGGCCCGGTGTTCCGATACGACGAGGTGGTCGACCTGATGGAGGTGCGCGAGCTATGAGTGCTTCTGCGAAACCGCGGGTGCCAGCTGCAGATCATCGACGCGGAGGAAGCTCTGCTGGATCTGGCGGGCGCGATCGACATCGTGAACTTCGCCGAGGCTTCGTCCCACATGGAGCCGGGTCCCTACGACGTGACGCTGGTCGAGGGATCCGTGTCCGCACCCGAGCAGCTCGAACAGATCAAGGAGATCCGCGAGCAGTCGGCGATCCTGATCTCGATCGGCGCGTGCGCGACCTCGGGCGGGATCCAGGCTCTGCGGAACGTGAAGGACGTGAACCAGTTCATCCGGAGCGTATACGCGCATCCCGAGTACGTGAAGACCCTCGAGACCTCGACCCCGATCGCCGACCATGTGAAGGTTGACCTGGAGTTGACCGGGTGCCCGATCGATCGGGGCCAGCTCCTCGATGCGGTGGCGACACTGCTCGCGGGGGGTGTGCCGAAGGTCTCGACCTCAACAGTGTGCGTCGAGTGCAAGCTGCGAGGAACCGTGTGCGTCATCGTCGCCAAGGGCGAGCCCTGCTTGGGCCCGGTCACCCGGACCGGATGCGGCGCGCTGTGCCCCACGTTCGGCCGCGGATGCTACGGATGCTTCGGGCCGTCGCAGCCCCCGAACACCGAGGCGCTGGGCCGGCGGTTCATCGAGCTCGGGCTCTCGAAGCAGCGGGCGTCCGACACCTTCCGGTTCATCACGGGATGGGCGCCGGCATTCCGCGAGGCTGCCGACGCCATCGGCGATACGAAGAGTGAGAAGGAGGTGGCGTCGTCATGACCCACCGATCGGTGGAAGTCCCCGTCATCGCTCGGGTAGAGGGCGAAGGCGCGCTGCACATCAAGGTCGAGGACGAGAAGATCACCGACCTGCGTCTGGAGATCTACGAGCCCCCCAGGTTCTTCGAGGCTTTCCTGGTCGGGAGGCACTACTCGGAGGTCCCCGACGTCGTGGCGAGGATCTGCGGGATCTGTCCGGTCGCCTACCAGATGAGCGCGGCTCACGGGCTGGAGAGGCTGTTCGACGTCCAGCTTTCGCCCGGAACGCGCGAGCTCCGGCGGATCCTCTACTGCGGGGAGTACATCGAGAGCCACGTGCTGCACATCTTCCTGCTCGCGGCGCCCGACTTCCTCGGCTATGACGACGCGATCCAGTTGGCGGCCGACAAGCCGGACATAGTGAAGATGGCGCTGGAGATGAAGCGGATCGGGAACGACATCATGGCTACCATCGGAGGCCGCGAAATCCACCCGGTTTCGGCTCGCGTCGGCGGGTTCTCGAAGGCCCCGCGCCCGAAGGACCTGCGGGCTTTCCTGCCGCGGCTGGAGTGGGCTCTGGCACAGATGCCGGCCATCGCCGACCTGGTGGGCTCCATACCGAAGCCTCCTTTCGACCGGCCGGCCGAGATGGTGTCGATGGTCCATCCGGACGAGTACCCGCTGAACGAGGGCGGGCTCGCATCCACGGAGGGCAAGTCCTTCGACTCGACGACCTTCGAAGAGGTCACCCAGGAGCTGCACGTCGAGCACTCGAACGCGCTGCATTCGCTCATGGTGGGAACGGACACTCCGTACTTCGTCGGGCCGCTGGCGCGCGTCAACCTGAACGTCGACCGGCTGACCCCGGTGGCTCGGGAGTGTCTGCCGAGAACAGGGCTGTCGTTGCCCGAGCCCGACCCGTTCTTCTCCATGTCGGCCCGGGTGGTCGAGACCGCGGTAGCGATCGAGGAAGCCATCCGGCTGATCAGCGCGTACGAGCCTCCGGAGCCTTCCATGGCGGAGGTCACTCCGAAGGCCGGCCGGGCCATGTGGGTCACCGAGGCACCGCGTGGGACCCTCTACCACCGGTACGACGTCAACGAGGACGGCACTATCCGCGAGGCGAAGATCGTCCCGCCGACCGCGCAGAACTTCGAGCACATGGAAGCGGACCTCAGGCAGTTCCTTCCCGGGGTTCTGGACCGGCCCGACGAGGAACTCACCAGGCTGTGCGAGATGGTCGTGCGCAACTACGACCCCTGCATCTCCTGCGCGACCCACTTCCTCCGGCTAGAGATCGAAAGGTAGCGGCGCCGCGACGAGCGTTCGCGTCATCGGGTGTGGCAACCCCGATGCCGGTGACGATGCCGCCGGGCTGCTCGCCGTGCGCGAATCGTCCTCGGCCCTGCGTGCCCTAGACGGAGTGGAGGTCGTCGAGGCCGGCCCGGCGAGCAAGGTCCTGGACCTGCTCGACGGCGTAGACGCGGTTGTCCTCGTGGACGCCGTGCGAACGTCGGATGGCGGCCGGCAGCCCGGTGAGCTGGTGCGTGCCGAAGCCGGGCCGTCCGGGCTGCCGGCCGCCATCGGCTCTTCCCTCTCCTCACATGGCTTCGGAGTTGCCGATGCCGTCGCACTGGCGGCAGCCCTCGGCCGGATGCCACGGGTGGTCTTCTTCGGAGTAGAGGCTGCCGGAGTCACGATGGGGCAGCGTCTATCTCCCGAGGTCGAGAATGCGCTGCCGCAGCTCGTGGCTCGGATCGTGGAGGAGGCGGCCGCGCTCGCAGAGGACCGAGAGCCCTGACCTCGCCCGGGGTCCGTGAGCGCCTCGGTGTTGGCACTCTTCCGAGGGTCCGCCCGAGAACGGGGGTCCTGTCTGTTTGACTCACGCGCCGCCCTAGTCCATCCTGGCGTCATGCACTTGGGAGTGCGCCCGCAGTTGGCTACCGGAATGATGATCATGGCGGTCCTGCCATCCTTGATCCTGGCGAGCTGCGGCGGCGGGGGCGCCGATGGGGTCAGCCCCTCGGCTGTCTCGTCCGAACCCACCACGGTAGAGCCCTCGCCCACCCAAGCGGACAGACCCGAGCCGGTGTCGAGCGTCAAGCAGGGCGGTACCTATTGGGCCGTGTACATCTCGGTCGCCAACAGCGCGAACAATGCAGATGTCAAGCTTGCCGAAGGGAGCCTGCAGGCGCTCGGCATCAAGCATGGTTGGTCCGCGGGCGACATCTCCTGCGACAAGGGCGCCGCAGCCGCACTGGGCGTGCCAGACGGTTCCTACGCGGTCGCCGTCTACTTCAAGTCCGAGGCTGAAGCCAATGCTTTCGCTCAGATGCTTCCGACTCCCATCGTCGGCGTGGTCCAGGTCAAGACCTACTGCGCCGACTGAGACGGTGTGACGCCCCTCACCGTCACCTTCGCGCGGAGAAGCATGCACCGCATCCCCTGGCAGTTTCCGACCGGGTAGCCGCAGACCGAACCGCTACTATCTCGCCGTGGTTGAAGGGCCGACGTTTCCGAACCTCTTCTCGCCCCTCCTGATCGGAGCGGTCACCCTCAAGAACCGCATCTTCTCCTCCGGCCACGACACGGTGATGGACGAGAACGGCCTGATGACCGACCGGCTGATCGCCTATCACGAGGCTCGCGCCGCCGGCGGAATGGGGTTGATCGTCGTCCAGGTGGCGGGGGTACACGAGTCCGGCCGATACACCTCCCACGTGCTGATGGCGACGGGCGACGAGTGCATCCCCGGCTATCGGACGCTCGCGGAGACGGTCCACGGCCACGGATGCGCCATCTTCGGACAGTTGTTCCACCCGGGTCGCGAGATCATGGAGTCGCAGGACGGCACGGCACCGGTGGCGTACGCGCCGTCATCGGTCCCCACGGAACGGTTCCACGTGATGCCGCGCGAGATGCCGCGCGAGATGCTCCGAGAGATCGCTGATGGCTACGGGGGCGCAGCGCGGCGCCTGCAGCAGGCGGGCCTCGACGGCATCGAGTTGGTGGCCAGCCACGGCTACCTCCCCGCGCAGTTCCTGAATCCACGCGTGAACCTCCGCGACGACGCGTACGGGAGTTCCGACGAGAACCGCTTGCGGTTCCTGCGCGAAGTGATCGATGCTGCCAGGAAAGAGACGGGTCGCGACTTCGTCGTCGGGCTTCGCATCTCGGCGGACGAACTCACCCACGAGAACGGGCTCACGAAGGACGAGGTGCTGGCAACTTGCGTCGCCCTCGATGCCGACGGAACCCTCGACTACGTCAGCGTCGTGGCGGGAACGTCGGCCACATTGGCGGGTTCGACGCACATCGTTCCTCCTATGACCCGCGCCGCCGCCTACACGGCTCCGATGGCGGCTGAGCTCAAGGAGAACGTGAGCATCCCCGTGATGGTCGCCGGGAGGATCAACCAGCCGCACGAAGCCGAAGCCATCATCGCGGGTGGCCAGGCAGATGCTTGCGCCATGACCCGGGCTCTCATCTGCGACCCGCTGCTCCCCGAGAAGGCGGGATCCGGGCGCGCGGAGGAGATTCGCGCTTGCATCGGGTGCAACCAGGCGTGCATCGGCCATTTCCATGCGGGGTATCCCATCTCGTGCATCCAGCGGCCGGAGACGGGTCGGGAGCAGGCCTACGGAGCGCTTCCGCCCGCGCCGCAAGCACGCACCGTCATGGTTGCCGGCGGAGGCCCGGGCGGCCTAAAGGCGGCGGTCGTTGCGGCGCAACGGGGGCACCGAGTGACGCTGTACGAGGCCGGTCGCAGGGTCGGCGGTCAGGTGCTCCTGGCCGAGCAGCTTCCGGGCCGAGCCGAGTTCGGCGGAGTGATCACCAATCTCGTGGGAGAAGCCGAACGCGCAGGCGTCACCGTGGTGACGAGGACCCGTGTGGACCGCGCCCTGGTCGACGCAGAACATCCCGACGTCGTGATCGTTGCGACGGGCGCCACACCCTACCGGCCACCGTTGGAGCTGATGGGCGAACCGATGCCCGTGTTGGATGCATGGCAGGTGATCGGTGGGGAGGCCGTTCCCCGCGGCCACGTCGTGGTCGCCGACTGGCGATGCGACTGGATCGGAATCGGCCTGGCGCAACTGCTCGCGGAGAAGGGGAATACCGTCACGCTGGCGGTGGACGGCTACATGCCCGGCCAGCGCCTGCAGATGTACGTTCGCCACGACAACATCGCGGCGCTGCATCGGGCGCACGTCACCGTGATTCCGACCACGCGGGTGTTCGGAGCCGACGCCGATACCGTGTACCTCGAGCACGTGCTCTCACGAGAGCCGGTCATGGTGGAGGACGTCGCGGCTCTGGACCTGGCACAGGGCCACACCTCTTCAGATGGGTTGCTGGCGGAGCTGGAGGACTACGGCGGCGAGGTCCACGCGATCGGTGACTGCCTGGCTCCGCGCACGGTCGAGGAGGCCGTCCTCGAGGGCCTCGTGGTGGGCGCCCGGATCTGATCGCCCCTCGCGGCGGCGGGCTATCAGGCTCTCCGCCCTCAATGCCGGCGTTTGGTAGCGTTGCTATTGGCTCAAAGCGCCGGTAGCTCAATGGATAGAGCATCTGACTACGGATCAGAAGGTTGGGGGTTCGACTCCCTCCCGGCGCGCATCCGGCGCGCATCCCAGGCTGCTGCTTCCGAGCCTGGGTGGACATCGACACTTCGCGAGGCCGAGCGCTCCAACGAGGTCGCTGAACCCTACCGGCGACGCTCTTGGTTCTCCAGGTAGCGGATGAGCGTGCGGGCCGGGCAGCCGGTGGGACCAGCCGGCCATTCGTCCCGCTCGTCCTCGAGGTTGGCGGTGTCCCCCACGTCCAGATGGGCCCACGGCGTCTTCCCGACGAAGTGTTGGAGGAACAACCCCGCCGAAAGCGTGTCGGCGCCGGTCCAGTCCGCGTTCTTCACGTCGGCGACCTCCGACTTGTTGTGCCGGTCGTACGGCTTCCACAGCGGGAACTGCCAGCCGGGCTCACCCGCCTGCTCTCCGGCAGCGCGCAAGTCGTCCATCAGCTTCTGATCGTTGGCGAAACCCGCCCAGAGGTCCTCGCCCAAGCCGGTCCCGGTGAGTGTCGCGGAATCGATGATGCATCGCGGCTTCTTCTCCGAGAGGTACGCGAGGACATCGGCGAGCAGCACTCGTCCCTCGGCGTCGGGGTCGGTCACCTCGGATGTCTTGCCTCCGCGGTGGGTCACTACGTCGCCGGGGCGGGTGGCAGAGCCGCTCGGCATGTTCTCCGCTGAACCGATCGCGGCGATGAGATTCAGCCTCAAGCCGAGCTCGGCCGCCGCACGCATCACGGCCAGCGTCGCCGCCGCGCCCGCCATGTCGTCCTTCATCGTCTCCATCCACTTCGCCTTCTTGATGAAGAGCCCACCGGCGTCGAAGGTGATGCCCTTGCCGGTGATCGCGTACGGTTTCGCGTTGGCCGCGCCGCGGTAGGAGAGCTCGATCATCACGGGGTCATTCGCGCTGCCGCGCCCGACGGCGAGGATGCCGCCGAACCCGCCTTTCCCCAGCGCCGCGCGGTTCCACACCTTGCACTCGAGTCCGTGGCGCTTCGCCATCGCCTGAGCGACCTCGGCGAGTCGGGTCGGCGTCAGGTCCGCGGCCGGGGTATTGACGAGGTCGCGTGTCCAGTTGGACGCTTCGCCGTGGATGCGACCCGTGTCGAGGGCGCGCGCGGCGCCGCTCGGATCGCGTTCGACGAGTGCGGTCACGGTCGCCAGTGTCGCGCGCGCCTCCGGCTTCGACTTGTACTCCTCGAACCTGTACGCGCCGAGGAGGACACCTTCGGCGAATGCGCGGGCCGAGAACCTCGTGGACCCGCCAACCTGCGGCAGCGTGCTCGCGACCGACGCGAATCTCTTCGCGGCGCGCGTCCCGGTCATGGCCGCGCGGCGGACCTCGGTCTGGCCAGCCGTCTTCTGGGGTCCGGCGCCAACGAGCACCACGGTCCGCGCCGGGATGGCCCCGAGCGATGGAAGCGCGAGCGCTTCGCCGGGCTTGCCCTCAAAGCCGTGGTCCTTGGCCGTGCGGACGAGATCGGTGCGCAAGGCCTTCGAGACCTCCTTCAGACCCGGGCCGGGCTTGAGGCCCTCGAAGATCGGGAGGAGCAGGAGGTCGGCCGCGGCCTCGGAGGCCGGCGCGGTGGTGGCGTCGAACGTGGCGGGCGTGATGGGTGTGGTGATCGTCGTGAGCATGTCGTCCTCCGCTATCGTCGTGTCGTGGACACGCTCGATGTTCGCATGATGGGGGCAGCGCTGTCAGAGGCCCGAGTCTGCTTGGAGTTCGGGGACGTGCCCGTGGGCGCTGTCGTGGCCAGGGGCGAGGAAGTCCTGGCCGCAGCCGGCAACGGGCGGGAACGCTACCGGGATCCGACCGCCCACGCCGAGATCCTCGCGCTGCGCGCGGCCTGCGAAGCCGTCGGTTCATGGCGACTGGACGGCTGCGCCCTCTACGTGACGCTCGAGCCATGCTCGATGTGCGCGGGCGCTCTCGTGCTCGCGCGCGTGAACGCACTGGTGTTTGGGACCCCGGACCGGAAAGCGGGTTTCGCCGGTTCCCTCGGGAACCTCGTGCAGGATCCACGCCTCAACCACTCCCTCGAGGTCGTCTCCGGTGTGCTCGAAGCCGAATGTGCGGAAGTCCTTCGGGCCTTCTTCCGGGAGCGCCGCTAGACTCCTCGGCGGAGGCGTGCCGGAGCGGACGAACGGGACCGCCTCGAAAGCGGTTAGGGGTCTAAACCGCCCCTCGCAGGTTCGAATCCTGCCGCCTCCGCGTTCTGATCCTCGTCCGCGTACGGCGGTTCTCGAGTGGAGCCGGCGGTCCGACTGCGAGAGTCACCCGCCGACGCTCCGCGTCCTGTTCGCTCCGTAGACTGGTGCCGGTGGCCTGCCCGAGCGGACTAAGGGGCACGCCTGGAGAGCGTGTAGGGGGGCAACCCCCTCGAGGGTTCGAATCCCTCGGCCACCGCTTGGGAGACATCGTTTGAGGAAACGGAACGACGACGCGGGCGGGGCCAGCGAACGGCCACAACGGCGGGCGCACAGCCCGCACCGGCTGGAAGCGCTGACCGACAGCGTATTCGCTATCGCGATGACCATCCTGGTTCTCGGGATCAGAGTTCCCGAGGATGCCGTGGACCCCTCGCAGCTCACAACAGCCCTGCGGGACGAGGGGACCGTGTTCATCGCGTTCGGGGTCAGCTTCGTCCTACTGGGTGTCTACTGGTTCGGCCAGCGCAGCCAGTACGACTACATCCGCGCAGTGGACCGCACGCTCACCTGGCTGAACATCCTCTTCCTGCTGGCCATCTCCATGATCCCGTTCTCGGCATCCGCGATCGGCCGCTATCCCAGTTTCCG
>Ga0315275_10007798_pt1 | contig 10374 bp, 9 predicted proteins | sample YL17G03_0_MG_FD_205557 | JGI IMG/M metagenome (GOLD analysis project Ga0315275, IMG submission 205557) | Sediment microbial communities from Yellowstone Lake, YNP, Wyoming, USA - YL17G03_0 | ecosystem: Environmental > Aquatic > Freshwater > Lake > Sediment | place: USA: Wyoming | collected...
TATCTGCCGGAGTAAGTGGCCTGATTGCTGCCTTATATCTTGGATCACGCAGGGGATACCCTTATCAGGTAATACGTCCTAACAATCTGGTAATAACGATGTTGGGTGCAGGATTGCTCTGGGTAGGATGGTTTGGCTTCAATGCCGGAAGTTCTGTTTCCAGCGGGCTTAGCACTGCTCAGGCACTAACAGCTACACAGGTTGCAGCTGCTGCAGGGGCACTGGCCTGGATAATAATTGAAAGCATTCATCAGGGAAAGGCAACTGCGCTGGGATTTGCCAGCGGGATACTCGCCGGACTGGTAGCTGTGACACCTGCTGCAGGAGTGGTTCAGCCATATGGGGCATTGATACTTGGAATAGTTGCTTCATCTGTCTGTTATATGGCTATCCAGGCTAAAAACAAACTTGGTTACGATGACAGTCTGGATGCATTCGGGATTCACGGGATAGGCGGCATTACCGGAGCCCTGTTCCTGACCTTTTTTATACGCCCTTCCTGGATGAAAGAGGCCGCTGCAGCACATGGTGGATCATGGACAATCTGGAATCAATTTGGTGTTCAGGCTCTTGCTGTCGTAATCGCAATAACTTTTTCAGCTGTTATGACATTCATAATAATATTTCTGCTGAATAAGTTCATTAAGTTTAAATCAACCGAAGATGACGAAATGGCGGGTCTCGACCGATCATATCATGGAGAAAGGGGATATGGAATGCTCAATCCAAGCTAAATAAACAAAAAGTAAAAAGTATAGCAATGAAAATGATTACTGCCATAATACGTGAAGTTCAGCTTGATAAAGTACGTGAAGCACTTATCGCAGCTGAGATTACAAGAATTACTGTTAGCCGGGTATCAGGACACGGTCAGCAAAGAATTGAGGAAATGTACAGGGGACAAAGGATCATACCTGACCTGATACCTAAAATAAAGATAGAAATAGGGGTGAATGACACATTTGTTGATATTACCGTGGATACCATTCTTAAATCAGCAAGAACTACCGATGGGGTAGAAGGCAATGTTGGCGACGGCAAGATATTTATCACCCCTCTTGAAGAATGCATTAGGATCCGTACCGGAGAAAGAGGCGGATCGGCAATATAAAATTGGGAATTTGTTATCAAAATAGGGACATTCCATGGAATGTCCCTATTATTGAAATTTATTTTATAAAATAAACCCTGAAATCACCTTCCGCTTTTTTATCGAGCCAGTGTTTGTATTCAAGGCTTAAGGTTTTATCGATCAGGGGTGCCGGAATAAATGGTGCAATAATTTCCAGAATCTCATTTTCATTAAGCCTTTTGATAGCTGCGAGTACTTCATGAACCGGTTGTTCATCCCTGTTTAGCATTTCACGTATATCGATAGTTTTTACAACTGCTTCTTTTTCAAACCAGTCGGGACAAATGGTCAGGTATTTAATCCCGGTATCGTCTAATTGTTCAATATTACCTTGTCCAGCTTTTTCCCGAAGTTTGTTAACAAGCTCTTCCACATTAAGGCCTCCTATAGTGGCTGCCTGACTGATATTGGTAATTCTGGCAATAGTCTTTCTAAGAATAGGATTCTTTAATTTTTTAAACTCAGGTGCAGAACTGATCAGAATCTCTTCCAACTCCGGAAATGCCTCCAGCAAATCGTAAATCTTTGTTTTTGGGGTTATGATAAGCTTTTCCATGATCATTCTTTTTTATCAGTATATGACAAAATCCTTTTTTCTCCTTCAAGTTTTCTTCCACTGGTCAGATCCTGCGAAACCTCTAGAGTTCCTAAATATTCACCATTCCCATCTCGAAGAGCAAAATACTCTATGTGGATAAACTTACCCTGCATTTGTATCCAGAAAGGAGCATGCGAGGCTCGCCCTGATTTGAAATCGTCAAGTATTTTCTCAATAATATGGACACTTCCCGGAGGATGACATAGCCTTACATCGCGGTTTATAATAGAGCGGCTGCGGGCAAAAATACGTTCCCTGCCCTGTGTAAAGTACTTCACTTTGTCATCCTTGTCAACAAAGGTCATATCTACAGGCACAGTATTTAATATTGCCAATATCTCTTTAGCAGAAAAGCTTCCGGAGGGTAGTTGAATCAGACCGTTTTCATTTAGTATGCCCGTGTTTTCATAGGCGTCAGTAGCCATCCCATCCGGTTTCCAGTCAACTTCAGGATCGTAAAGAGTGAAACCGAATTCAAGTGTTTGCCTGTGAATATGCCACCAGTCTTCAGTTGTAAGCACATCCATGCACATCGGAAAGAGAATATCTTCTTCCTTTTTTGTCATGTCATCCACTGCTTTCAATACCGGTTCAAAAAGGATTTCAAGAGCATCCTCCAGATCTGATTTTTTCAACCCAATGGTCCTTAGTATTTCAATACACCCTTTTAACTGGTCGCGGATCTCATCATGCTTGCCCCACATTACTTTTGGTGGTCCTGTAATCTCATTTTTTTCCAGATAGGGAAATAAAAGATATTCCTTGCGTTTATAGTGCTTATCAACATCCATCAGGTCATTAAAACATGATTGCAATTTAAGCGCATGTTCCCTGAAATTCTCTTCAGACACAGCATAAAGGGTGCCTAAAAACATCTGGGTTTTTTCAACTGCTTTCCGTAATTCCTTGTTTTCGTGCTTAAAAACATCAATAGGATGCCCGTCAGGGATAGTTTTTGCCCCGCTCTGATCAATGTGTCCATCGAGCACTTCGCCATGGACATCGCATAACTTAAGTACTTCCGTTTCAGGTAATCCTTCTGCTATCAGCTCCTGTTCCACCTCAACCACCTCACCATAGGGAATTTGCCGGAGGTTGCTGATAAGTTCGGCACGCACCTGTTTCGGATCTTCTCCCTGATGCAGCCTAAGGATAAGCTCTTTGAGCTTTTCCTTCCTGAACTTCGAATTATTGATTAACTCGCTCATATGTAAATACTTTTTCGATTACCAATACGAAATCACTTTCATCTCAATAAAACTCTTAAGTCATTATTGACTACAAACAAGCTGCAACCCTCAAACCAAACTAAGCTGCCGGTATCAGATCCTTTGTCTTAATTTTGGCGGGCATAAAGATTCCCAGAACTCCTTTCAGTCCGACACTCATTACTATATTAAAGAAAAATGAAAGGAATCCAATAAGCAGTAGTGTTCCGCAAAGAGCAGCAAGAATCATAAAGAAATTAAACTCCCCGTTTACATACAACGACCTGCGAAGCATGCCATTTAGTCCGGCCATGCCCATAAATGCTCCCATTCCGATCCCACCAATCAGATGACACCAGAAATGGACATTAACCAGTTTCTGACTATAGACTTTTGCACCATTGGTAAGGATGGGGAAAAGGAGATAAATAGCTGAATAGAGAGTCATGGTAAGACCGACCAGTACTGCAACATGAACGTGTGGTCCGACAACCCACTGGGTGTTATGAAGGATCCTGTTAAGTCCGACATCAGCCTGCATGATTCCAGCAGGGACTGCAAGGGCAAAACCGAGTAATCCGCCAAGGAGGAATTTTAACGGATTTGTCATTTTAAGGGGCCGCGCGCTCCAGAGAGTAGCCAGGGTGATAAAGAATGCAAGCCCCTGTGTGATCAGCTCGAATGCTGTGACCATTTCACCTGAAACAACCTTAAGTATAGCAGGCTGAGCCTGATCGGAGAGCAGATGATGTGACCAGACGGTCCATGATACGACAAGTTCAACCAACAATGCTGCCCTGGCTATATTCTGCATAAAAAGCGGTTTGTTTGTGATAAGCATTGCAAGAAGATACCAGGTTCCTGCAACAAAGATCAGAACCAGTCCGTCGGCAATCAGGTCAAGGCCCCACCAGAACCAGTTTTTATAGAGGAGAGCATCAATGGCAGTTTCCTTCAGATCGAATCCCAGTATTGAGCCTACCATGTAAACAAGAATCAGAACGCCTGTAAAAAGAATTGTTATTGTGTTCAACGCCATGTCAACACTTCCTCTTGCAACAGCTGCAACAGGAAGAGGGACAAGATGTTCTTTCTTATTTTTCCTGAAAAGATTATTGAAACCAGTGACACCAAGAGCAGATGACAGCAGGGCACCGGTGCGCTGTTTTTCCCAGCCTTCAGGAGTGTATGTGATCGTTTTGAAGATATTTATTATAAACAGTGCAGTTCCGACCATAATCATTGCAATCCCGACAATAAAAAATGTTCCTCCCCAAACGCTGAATTGGGAAAAATCAGCCGGAAGCGGCCAATAAAGTGTGTAAAGGGGGGCATAGTGGCTCACAAAACCGGCAAACCAGAATACAAATGTTCCGGCTGCAATAAGGATAAAAGTCCAGTTGCCGAGCTTTATGCTCCAAAGAGGTTTTTTCATCAGAAAGGGCACCAGGAACAGAAATGCTCCACACACAATCGAATAGGTCGATCCGAAGATTCCAACTAACGGGTGAGCTGTAAGAATTGCAAAAAACTGAGGTTCCGAGATAAACGGAAGAGGCTTGACTTCATAGAGCCTCATAAGCATTCCTTCAATGACAACAAAGCCGAAATAGATAAGACCAACAACAACAAAACGAAGTGTCAGTTTTTGGATCGGTGTAAGTGTTTCGGACTTGAAAAGTCCTTCTTCACCGTTTATTAATGTTTTAGAGAAATTCATAATGGTATAGTTTTAAGATTGCTGAATGTTTTTTTAGTTTGTTGAATTTTCTGACACAACTTCAACTGCATCCTTTACTACCATAAATGCCCCTTTCGGACCTGAGTACTCGGTTGAACGGATTGTATAAACCCCCGGCCGGTCAAAATGCCAGATTACATCATTCCGGTGCCCTGGCACCACCTGCATCTGAAATAGCATGCTGTTGTCTTCTCTGAAAAGACCAAACCCGTAGGTCAGATCCTCTGACTTTACATCAAAAAGAACATCATCATTAACATTGATGATCATTTTTTCCGACGGCAGGATAAACTGATGGCTTTTAACAGTAATGTTAAATGTCTTGTCAGGCGTGTAATCAGACCTGTTAAGATCAACATGCGTCCAGGGTATCGTATTATAGGTAATAATATGCAACGATACACCCAGAACCGTCAGAAATCCGACAAAAGTGTAAAACAGTGCCGGTTTAACTCCTTTTCCGTTGCCTTTACTTGTAACTTTCCAGGCAAACCAGGCTACGAGCAGGATAATTACAATACAATAAAATGTGTATGCAATTGTCTGGCCTGTAAGAACCATTTTTGAATCAACCATGCGACCTCCCTTTTTATGTATTATTTATTATGTATTATATATTATGTTTTATTTAATCAGTTTTTTCCCGGTTATCACATCAGCCAATGAAGTAGTTTTTAGTATCTTAATAATATCAGTCCTCGTTTTAGTCCAGACAGGATGTAAATAACACCCGCCATTAATTGGACATTTGTCAAATCCCATAGGACATCGGTTAAAGCTGTCGGGTCCTTCGGTAATATCAATAATCTCCATAAGAAAGATATCTGACTTATCCCTGCTGAGAATATAACCTCCATCCCTTCCCTTGATGCTTTTAATAAACCTGTTCTTCGAGAGTTCACCAAGCATCACGCGTAGATAGGAGTAAGGAATATTAAGCTGATTATGCAGATAACTGGCTGACATTCTAATACTTTCATGTTCAGCCATGTAGCTCAGGACATTTAAAGAATATGATGTTGTTTTTGAAAAATTCATAAATGATACCTTGATGTAGCAATTTACAAATAGTTATTTAATCCGCAACTTCAAGAAAGCATTTTTTTGTCAGGTAAATATCTGAATAATGAAATCAGGACTGCGACATATTTTACTGCCGGCAATTTTTCTTTAAAATAAAATAACTATTTTACGAACCGAATAGAATGTTCCTGAGACCTCTTCCGGCATGATTATTTTTCGGTAAGAAGAGGTTATTCCGGTGCAAAAGGAGTTGTATGAATCTCACGCTCGAAAATATACTTCTCATTGGCTCAGTTCTTCTGGGATTAAGCATCGTGGCCGGAAAAACATCTTACCGTCTGGGTGTGCCTACACTTATTCTGTTTGTTATCATCGGGATGCTTGCCGGTTCAGAAGGTATTGGAGGGATCAATTTCAATAACCCGGGAGTAACACGCTTTATTGGCATTGTCGCTTTGAATTTCATTCTTTTCTCGGGCGGGCTCGAGACACGCTGGGAAGTAATAAAACCGGTTTTCTGGCATGGACTTACCCTGTCCACATCAGGAGTTTTACTTACCGCGCTTTCGGTCGGAGTTTTTGTATGGGCTGTAACTGACTTTACAATTTATGAGGGATTGCTACTGGGAGCAATCGTTTCATCAACAGATGCGGCAGCTGTGTTTTCAATCCTCCGGTCAAAGAATCTGGGATTAAAAAAGAACATCCGTGCAACACTGGAACTTGAAAGCGGCAGCAACGACCCTATGGCTTATTTTCTTACAATTGCGGTAATGGGCCTCATGCTGAACCGGGATCAATCTGCTTTAAGTATTATTCCTTTGTTCATAAAACAGGTAATAATTGGCAGTGCGGTTGGGTTACTTACGGGAAGGCTAGGAAAAGAACTGATAAACAGGATTGAGCTTGATTTCATGGGACTTTACCCGGTAATAGTAATATCCCTGATGTTTTTTACATTTTCATTTACAGATTTTATCGGAGGGAATGGTTTCCTTGCGGTATATTTATCAGCGGTATATCTGGGAAATCAGTACCTTATCCATAAAAAAACAATAATGCAGGTCTTTGACGGCCTCGCATGGCTTATGCAGATTGTTCTTTTCCTTACACTTGGATTACTGGTATTCCCAAGGGATATAATTCCATTGGTTGGCGTCGGACTACTTGTTTCTGCTTTCCTTATGTTTGTTGCGAGGCCATTCAGCGTATTTGCATGTCTTTTACCATTCAGGCTGAAACTGAAGACAATTACATTTATTTCGTGGGTGGGGCTTAGGGGAGCTGTCCCCATTGTTTTTGCAACATTCCCATTGCTTGCAGGCATTGAAAAGTCGCAGATGATCTTCAATCTTGTCTTTTTTATTTCGCTGACATCTGTTCTGTTGCAGGGAACTACACTCAGGCATGTTGCAAAGTGGCTGCGTGTTTCTGTTCCTGAGAAGGCAAAGCAAAAAACGCCTCCTGATATTGAATTGTCGGATACAATGAAATCAGAACTGACAGAAATTGAGATTGATGATAAGAGCCCTGCAGCAGGGAAGCGTATCCTGGATATTGGATTTCCTAGGGCTGCTCTGATAGCGCTCATCAAACGAAGAGGCAGTTTTATAACACCCAACGGTTCGACAATCATTGAACCGAATGACACACTTGTTATAATTGCTGAAAATGCCGAGAGTCTCAGGCTCGTTCACGAATGTCTCGATATTAAGGAAAAAGCTGAAAATGCCTGAAATTCATTGTAGAATTTTTGCACCTGTTTGCACAAAGTTCATTTTTATAATTTATATATCTTTATAAAAGTATGGCTGAAATGAAAATGATCTGTTCCTGTAAAAGATATTTATTCTTACTGTCGTTTTTCTTCATTGAATTAATCAGCCTGTCTCAGACCAGGCGCCTCGATTATTTTATAAATGAAGGATTACAGAACAGTCCGCTTTTAAATGATCTTCAGAATCAGATTAATTCTACGCTGATCGACAGCCTGATTGTAAGGGCTCAGAGAAAGCCTCAGATTGAAGGGCAGTCGCAACTTCTTTATTCACCATATAATGACCATTTTGGTTATGATGAAGTAATTACTGACGGAGGTAACTATCAGATAACCGGATATGTTTCACAGAATATTTTCAACAGTAAAACCACAGAGAACAAATACAAGACTATAGATAATCAGAGGCAGGGCATCATCCTGAATAAGAAAATTACCGTGGCAGACCTTAAGAGACTTATTACAGGTCTTTATCTGGAATCATATTCGGTTTACTCTGAACTTGCCTTTAACAGTTCATTCCTTGAGCTGATGAAAGATCAGAATCAAGTCGTAAATCAATTCGTAAAAGCCGGTATCTTCAGCCAGTCTGATTATCTTTCATTGCTTGTTGAAACCCAGGGTCAGGAGATAATAATCAGTCAGCTCAGGAACCTGTATAAAAAAAACATCAGATTACTGAACGAGGCCTGCGGAATTGTTGATACCATCAACATCGAATTAATGTTACCTGAAATTAAACCGGCAGAAACCAATAATAAGTCAGATTATCTTTTCCTGAAACAATTTACGATCGACAGCCTTCAAATTATAAACGAAAGAACAGCATTGGGATTGAGGTACAAGCCTTCAGTGAACTGGTTTGCTGATGCAGGAATCCTGACAAGTAAACCTGAATATTTTTACAGGCATTTCGGGGCGAGCGCCGGGTTCTCTTTAAGTATTTCCATTTTTGACGGGCAGCAGAGAAAACTTGAAGATCAAAAACTGTCGATCAGGGAGAATACAAGATCTTTTAATAATCTCAGTTCAAGAAAACAGTATGATCAGCAATATCTCAGACTGAAAGGAGAACTGCAGGGGATAAAAGAAGTCAGAAGCAAGCTCGCAACACAACTCCAGATTTCTGATCAGCTTGTAAAATCGCTTAAAGCACAGATTGAAACAGGTATAGCAAAAATGGCCGATTACCTGAACGCACTCAGGAATTACAGGAGCATAAACCACAATCTCAATATGACCAATATTGAGGTGTTAAGTATTATAAATGAGATGAATTATATACTCGCGGAATAATTCCTTCGGATAAACCATGGAAAAAAATAAAATGTCAAAATCATCTTTTAATAATTTCATTTTTCTTCTTATTCTGTTAACCCCAGTTATATTGCCCTGCTGTAAAAACCCCGGGAGTAAAAGCGAAGAAAATAAGATTGAAGCCAGAACGCCAGTCACAATCGTATCGGTTTCTGATAAGACAATTTCAGAAACAATAGATTTGTCGGCTGTATCGGTCTTTATGAACAAAAACATCATAAGATCAGCAACAACAGGCACAATTGAAGAAATTTCTGTCACCCCGGGAGACTTTATAAGCAGGAACCAGCTTCTTTTTACAGTTAAGACCAGGGAGGCGATGGCTGTTCAAAACACACAGACAGGTGATTCAAGCCTTAACTTTAAAGGGATAATAAAAATCTTCTCTCCAAAGGAAGGGATTATAAGCTCCATATCGCATCAGAATGGTGACTTTGTACAGGAGGGTGATGAACTTGCTGTTATTGCCGAGCAAAACAGCCTTGTTTTTATCCTGGAAGTGCCATTTGAGTTTAAAAGCTTAATTGAAAAAAGAAGTACATGTTCATTAAAATTGCCGGATAATTCCGTCATAACAGGATTAATCAAGGGAAAGCTCCCGGAGATGAATGTGCAGGCTCAGACTATCAGCTTCCTGGTGAAACCTGTTACCACCGGCCGGCTGCCACAAAACCTTATTGCAATAGCAAGCATTATCAAAAACATTAAGGGAAACGCAGTAGTGCTTCCCAAACCTGCAGTGCTTGGGAATGAGGCTCTGACGGAATTCTGGGTGATGAAACTTGTAAATGACAGCATTGCGATCAGAGTTATTGTGAAGAAAGGAATAGAGACTAATAATGAAGTTGAGATTACTGATCCTCTATTCAGTTCTTCCGACAGGGTGATCCTCACGGGAAATTACGGACTTCCTGATACAGCATCAATCATTATCATGGAATGACAGGATGAAAAATTTCTTCCTTACATATAAAAATCCCATTTCAGTTGTTCTGGCCGGAATCATAATCGGAGGTCTGTTTCTTTACGGGCGGATACAAACTTCTCTATTCCCGGAAATAACATTTCCCAAGATCAAGGTAATAGCCGATAATGGAGAACAGCCGGTAGATAAAATGATGGTTTCGGTTACACGTCCCCTGGAGGATGCCATAAAACAGGTTCCTGATCTTAAAATGCTCAGAAGCACCACCAGCCGCGGCACCTGTGAAATCTCGGCATTCCTGAACTGGGATGCAGATATAAATGTAAATCAACAGATGCTCGAATCGAGGATAGCCCAAATTAAAAACATGCTTCCTGCTGATGTCACTATCCAGATTGAAAAAATGAATCCGTCAATACTTCCGGTTATCGGATACACTGTGGAAAGTGATAAAAAAACTCCTATTGAGCTAAATCTTATCGCGACATATGTTGTAAAGCCATTTCTTTCCCAGATTGAAGGTGTCTCATCGGTTGGTATTATCGGAGGAAAAACAAAAGAGTACTGGATTGAGCTTAACCAGCAGAAAATGACAGCTGTTTCAGTTACTCCTGAAATGATAAGCGAGGTGCTGAGCCAGAACCATTTTATAA
>Ga0315275_10007800_pt1 | contig 10374 bp, 11 predicted proteins | sample YL17G03_0_MG_FD_205557 | JGI IMG/M metagenome (GOLD analysis project Ga0315275, IMG submission 205557) | Sediment microbial communities from Yellowstone Lake, YNP, Wyoming, USA - YL17G03_0 | ecosystem: Environmental > Aquatic > Freshwater > Lake > Sediment | place: USA: Wyoming | collected...
CCAAGCGAAGCAGAATATCGAGCAGTACCTCGCGAAGCAGAAGAAACAGCAGACGCTCACCGCTTATTTCGACAGCTTGCGCTCCGTGTCGAAGATACAGTTTCTCGATTCGAGTTTTGCACGCTGACGCGCGAAAGCAGTCCCCGCGAAATAAAGAGCGCCCTCCCCGGGGAGGGCGCTCTTATCGTATTCGCATCGAGGCCGGCGCGGGATCAGAGGCGGATCTTGCCGGGAGGACGCCGCTCGGGCACGTAGACGCGGGGAATCTTCTCTTCGTTCCATGCGGCGGATACGTACAGGCTGCAGTAGCAGCTCCCGAACTCCCGAACATCGGGTTCGCGGTAAACGCACGGGCAGGCGATGTCCCGGTCCCATTCCCGGTCTCCCGACGCAAGCCGGCAGGGACACGCCATGTAGCCGTACCGTTTCTTGTTGATGAGGAGCGCGGCGAGGAGCTCGTAGGTCCGTTCGCGATCCTTGTTGAAAAAGTAGCCCTTCGCCTCCTGGAATCTCTTGAGGCGCTCGTAGAGTTCGTCGATTTCGCTCATTTCAGGCCCAGAGCCTCCCTGATCTTGTCTTCACGGTTTCCGACGATGACCGCATTCCCGATGACGATCGTCGGAAACGAGCATGATGGGTTGAGCTTTCGTATCTCTTCGATTGCCGCGGAGCGCGCGCTTCCCGAAAGGAGGTCGACGTCGGTGTATTCGTACTGCACGCCGAGATCGTTCAGGAACTGCTTCGCCGCCCTGCAATGGCTGCACGTGCTCAGGGTATACATCTTCACGGTTTTCTGCGGCACGCTCATCCCCCCTCAGGTTTTATATGCCGTCGGAGCCTATTGTTACATAATTCCCGGGGCGGCGCCATGAATAAATTTCGGACGAGGCGCCCAAGGAGCGGAATGCCCGAAGCGGCATCATGCGCAGATGTCCCCGCCAAATATTCCTCTGTCATTTCGTTCCTTCCATCTTATAATGGCGCGCTATGAACAGGTGCTCCGGCATTCTCCTCCACATCACGTCGCTCCCCTCGCGGCACGCGATCGGCGATCTCGGCGCAGGCGCGTATGCGTTCGCCGATTTTCTCTCGCAGGCCAAGCAGGGCGTGTGGCAGGTGCTCCCGCTCAATCCCACGGACGGCGCTCACGGCAACTCTCCCTACAGCAGCGTCTCGGCGTTCGCGGGGAATGTCCTTCTCATAAGCCCCGAGATTCTCGTCGCCGAGGGGCTCCTCCGTCCCGAGGAAGTACCGCCGCAGGCGCAGCCCGCGTCCGCGCGCTCGGACTACGGGGCGGCGGCGCTCGAGAAATGGCGTCTTCTCGGGGTCGCCCACGAGACGTTTCGATCGCTCGGGTGGGAGCGGGGCGAGTACGAGCGGTTCTGTTCCGCCAACGCCGGGTGGCTCGAGGATTATGCGCTCTTCGTCGTTCTGAAGCATCAGTTCGGCGGCGCGATCTGGAGCGACTGGCCCCGGGATTTCAAGGACCGGGACGAAGCCAGCCTCCGCGACGCGAGGAGCATGCTCGCCGTCGACATCGAGCGGGCGAAGTTTTTCCAGTTCCTCTTTTTCAGGCAGTGGATGTCCCTCAAGGCGCACTGCGGGGAGCTCGGGATCCGGCTCCTCGGCGATATCCCGATATACGTGAACCACGACAGCGCAGACGTGTGGACGCAGAATCGCATCTTCAAGCTCGGGCCCGATAGAAGGCCCGCGTTCGTCGCGGGGGTGCCCCCCGATTACTTCAGCGAGACCGGGCAGCTCTGGGGCAATCCCGTCTACGACTGGGATGCGCTCCGGGCGGATGGCTACCGCTGGTGGATCGACCGCTTCACGCACAACCTCGGCCTCTTCGATTTCGTGCGCGTCGATCACTTCCGCGGATTCGTCGGGTACTGGGAGGTGGGCGCCGGGGAGAAGACCGCCGTCAAAGGCCGCTGGGTCAAGGCGCCCGCGGACGACTTCTTCGGAGCGCTCCTCGGCAAATTCCCCGGCTTCCCGCTCATCGCCGAAGACCTCGGCGTCATCACCCCCGACGTCAAGGAGGTCATGGCGCGGCGCGGCATTCCCGGCATGCGCGTCCTTCTCTTCGCGTTCGCCGAGGACGATCCGAAGCACCCGTATCTCCCGCGCAACTACGTCAGGAACTGCGTCGCCTATACGGGAACCCACGACAACAACACGGCGCGTGGATGGTTCAGGAACGAGGCGCTGCCGGAAGAACGGGAGCGGCTTTCCCGCTACCTCGGCCGGGAAGTGTCCGAGGAGTCGGTCTCGCTCGAGCTCGTCCGGCTCGTCATGGGATCAGTCGCCGACGTCGCCATCATCCCGATGCAGGACATCCTCGGTCTCGGCGAGGATGCGCGGATGAACCGGCCCGCGGTGCCGCACGGGAACTGGGAATGGCGCCTCACGAGCACCCAGATCGCTCCGCCGCTCGCCGGGACGCTCGCCGGGATCACGGAAGGGTGCGGCAGGGCGCCCCGCTAGAACGCTATGAACACCGACCTCGCCGTTCTCGTCGTTTTCGCCTTCGTGTACGCCGGCATGATCCTCGGCCGGATTCCCGGCCTCGCGCTCGACCGGACCGGCGTGGCGCTCCTCGGCGCGATCGTCCTCGTCACGCTCGGGCGCGTCACGGTGGCGCAGCTGTCGACCGTCGTCGACGTTCCGACGATCGCGCTCCTATTCGGTCTCATGGTCGTTTCGGCCCAATTCCGCATGAGCGGGTTCTACTCGCGGCTCGTGCGGCGCATCGCCGTAGTCGATGCCTCCCCCTCCGCGCTGCTCGCGCTCCTCATCGCGATCGTCGGGGCGCTCTCGGCGCTTCTCGCGAACGATATCGTCTGCCTCGCCGTGGCGCCCGTTCTCGTCGAGGGATGCGCGCGCAGGGGCCTCAACCCGAAGCCGTACCTCCTCGCCCTCGCCTGCGCCGCCAACGTCGGCTCGGCGGCGACGCTCATCGGCAATCCCCAGAACATGCTCATCGGCCAAATGCTGAAGCTCTCCTTCGGCGGTTACCTCCTCGATGCGGGGGTGCCCGCCTTCCTCGGGCTCTTCGTCGTCTGGGGGGTCATCTGCCTGCACCAGCGGGGCCGCTGGCGAATGGACATGGAGGCACCTCGCGTCGAAATGACCCCGTTCGACACGTGGCAGACGGCAAAGGGCGGTGGGGTTCTCGTCTTTCTCGTCGTCGCCTTTCTCGCGACCGGGTGGCCGCGGGAGATCCTCGCGCTCGCCGCAGCGGGCTACCTCCTCTGCTCCCGGCGCATGGAGTCGCGCGAGATACTCGGGCTCGTCGACTGGCAGCTCCTCGTGCTCTTCATGTCGCTCTTCGTCGTCAATCATGCCCTGAGCGCCTCGGGGAGCATGGGGGCTTTCACGGCGCGGCTCGCCGCTCGCGGGGTCGATCTCACGCAGCCCGCGTGGCTCTTCGGCGCGAGCGTGTTCCTCTCGAACGTCGTCTCCAACGTCCCCGCGGTCATGCTGCTCATGCCCGCGGCCTCGCACCCGCTCGCGGGGCCGGTCCTCGCGCTCTCCTCGACCTTGGCCGGCAACCTCTTCATCGTCGGCTCCATCGCGAACATCATCGTCGTCGACCAGGCGGGCCGCCTCGGCGTCACGATCTCCTGGCGTGAACACGCGCGCGTCGGCGTGCCGGTCACCGCGCTCACGCTCGCGATCGCGGCGGGCTGGCTCGCCCTGAGGTCATTTTGAGGAATTCCGGCCGACTGGTCCGCATTATGCAATGGCGCCGGAAGGGAAGTGTGCCGGGGAAGAAGAGCCGGGACGGGAGCGTGCCGGGGGGCGTCAAAAGAATTTTTCGGAAAAGAAAGATTGTTGCTTGTAATATTTGACACAGTGTATATATTGCAACTCAATAAACGGACTGAGTACCAAGGAGGAACCATGGTCAGGATAAATATTCCACGAAGCGCATTCGGGTGCCTGGTGAAACCGCTAGCGCCGGCGCTTGGCGCGCAGTTCGAGTTTGCGGGCGTGAACGCCCGCGATGAATTCGATTCGATACTCGGGATTTTAAGCAACGCGCGGCCACAAAGCCGCAGCCTTATGGAGGGACCGGTTGATGGAAACGCAATCTTCAGCGCATCACGCTACCGATGTTACTAGTGTAGAAAAAGGCGAGGATCATCCTCCGCATTTATCTACCTGCCTCGGTCCATTGTTCGACGGACAGAATATTCCCCAAACAAGAATCATTCACCATTCCCGGATTTCCGCCTGCAAGCCGCTCGCGAACCGGCGAACGAACACGAGCTCGCGCGTGCGGCTGTTCCGCCGCGCCTTCTTCCCCGAGGTGAGCGACCGTGACTGGAACGACTGGCGTTGGCAGATACGGAACCGGATACAGGACCTCGCTCAGTTCGAGCGGATGCTGTCGCTGTCGGCCGACGAACGCGCCGCTATCGAGAAGGGCGGCTCGCTCCTCCTCGTAGGCGTGACGCCGTACTATATGAGCATTCTCTCGTACGACAACCCGGGGCAGGCACTGCGGCGCACCGTCATTCCGAGCACGGACGAGTTTGTCTGCGCACCGGGCGAAGCCGTCGACCCGCTCGCGGAGGAGGCGATGAGCCCCGTGCCGGGTCTCATCCACCGGTACCCGGACCGCGTGCTGCTCCTCGTCTCCGATTTCTGCTCGACCTACTGCCGTTACTGCACGCGCTCGCGCGTCGTGGGGCAGGGGGTGCTCCACCCGGCGGTGTCGAGACTCGAAAAGGCGTTTGACTACATTCGGGTCAATCCCCAGATCAGGGACGTCCTCGTTTCGGGCGGCGAGCCGCTGTGTCTGAGCGACGACCGGCTCGACTGGATTCTCACGGAGCTCAGGCGCATCCAGCACGTCGAGATCATCCGGATCGGGACGAAGGCGCCGGTGGTGCTTCCCCAGCGCATCACGCCTCAGCTCACCCGTATGCTCCGCCGGCATCACCCGGTCTGGATGAGTATCCACTTCACACACCCGGACGAGTGCACGCCGGAGACGAGCCGCGCCTGCGCCCAGCTCGCGGATGCCGGCATCCCGCTCGGCTCCCAGACAGTGCTCCTCAGGGGCATCAACGACAGCGTCGAGACGATGAAGAGGCTCGTCCAGCGCCTCATGGTGCTGCGCGTGCGGCCGTACTACATATACCAGTGCGATCCCATCTACGGCTCGTCACACTTCCGGACCTCCGTCGAAAAGGGGCTCGAAATCATCCGCGGACTGCGCGGTTTCACGAGTGGGTACGCGGTGCCCACCTTCGTCATCGACGCCCCCGGCGGGGGCGGCAAGACCCCTGTTATGCCCGACTACGTCGTCGGGAGGGAAGGGGATTACATCGCGCTGCGCAACTACGAGGGCAATACCTTCCGCTACTACGATCCCCAGCCGGGCGAGGAGCTCGCGCGTGTCTAGAGAGGCGGGGATCCCTTCGGAAGCATGAGAATAGGACTCACATACGACCTCCGGGCCGAGTATCTCACGATGGGCTACGGCGAGGAGGAGACGGCCGAGTTCGACCGCGAGGAGACGATCGAAGAGCTCGAAAAGGCGATACACGAGCTTGGGGCTCAGACCGACCGGATCGGCAGCGGACGCCGGCTCGTCGAGCGGCTCGCGAAGGGGGACCGATGGGACCTCGTCTTCAACATCGCCGAGGGGCTGCGCGGCGCCGGGCGCGAGGCGCAGGTGCCGGCGATCCTCGACCTCTACGGGATCCCGTACACCTTTTCGGATCCCCTCGTTATGTCGCTGACCCTGCATAAGGGAATGACGAAGCGCGTCATCCGCGACGCGGGGATTCCCACCTGCGACTTCGCGGTTATCGGGACCGAGACCGACGCGGCGGCCGTGCGCTTCGAACCCCCCTACTTCGTGAAGCCGGTTGCCGAGGGAACGAGCAAGGGAATCACCCCAAAATCGATCGTGAAGGATCGTGCGCTCCTCTGGCCGCTGTGCGCGGATCTCCTCGGGGCTTTCCGCCAGCCGGTCATCGTCGAGGAGTTTTTGCCGGGACGGGAGTTCACCGTCGGCGTTATCGGCACGGGATCTGAAGCGGAAGCCGTGGGGACGCTCGAGATGGGGCTCAAGCCCGGGGCGGAGAACAACGTCTACTCATACGTGAACAAGGAGCAGTGCGAGGATCTCGTCGATTACATCCTCGTCCGCCCCGACACGGACCCGCAGGTTCGCGAGGCGGAGCGAATCGCGCTCGAGTCGTGGCGCGTTCTCGAGTGCCGCGACGCGGGGAGAATCGATGTGCGGTGCGACGCGCGGGGAAGACCCCAGTTCCTCGAAGCCAACCCGCTCGCGGGGCTCCATCCGACGCATTCGGACCTACCTATATTGTGCAGCAAACTCGGCATACCGTACGTGGCACTCATCGACCGCATTCTCCGGTCCGCCGGCGCGAGACAGGAACTGCCGGCGACGCACTCCTCGGCATAAGACGATCATGCGCGTAGCGATTCTCTTCAATGCGATAAGCGAGCAGGCCAAGACCGACGAGCTCGACGTTCTCGTCCAGCTCGAGGCGATCGCGGCGGCCCTCGGGCGCCTCGGCCACGAATCGGTGAAGGTTCCCTGCAACCTGAACGTGCAGGAGACCGCCGGCGCGCTGGAACGGTTCAAGCCCGATGCGGTCTTCAACCTCGTCGAGTGTCTCGAAGGCTATGGGCGGCTCATTTTCGTCGTGCCGGCGGTCCTCGACGCGATGGGCGTCGCGTATACCGGCTGCCCCGCCGAGGCCCTTTTCCTCACGTCGCACAAAGTTATCGCGAAGGAGCGCATCAGGGCCGCCGGGCTTCCGACCCCCGACTGGGTGGGCCCGTGGCCCAACGGAGCGATGACCACGATCGTCGAGCGTCGAGCGCGCCCCTGGAGAAAATCGAGCTTCATCGTCAAATCGGTATGGGAACATGCGTCTTTCGGCATGGACGACGATATGGTCATCCGGCAGGCGGACGAGGCGATGCTTGTGCGAGCCATGGAGGAATGGGCGCCGCGTCTTCGCGGCGAATGTTTCGCCGAGGCATTTGTCGACGGCCGCGAGTTCAATATCTCGGTCATCGCGACTGCCGAAGGGCCGCGCGTGCTCCCGATCGCGGAGATACATTTCATCGATTACCCCAAGGACAAGCCGAAGATCGTGAGCTACAAGGCGAAATGGGAAGAGGAATCGGTCGAGTACCGGTGCACACCGCGGGGCTTCGAGTTTTCGAGCGAGGATAAGACGCTTCTCGAAGAGCTCGGCCGCCTGAGCCGCCTCTCGTGGGATCTGTTCGCCCTGCGTGGCTACGCCCGGGTCGATTTCCGCGTCGATCCGAAGGGGAAGCCTTACATTCTCGAGATAAACGCGAACCCCTGCATCTCCCCCGATTCGGGATTCATCGCCGCCGCGCAGCAGGGTGGGCTCGATTACGACGCCGTGATCCGTCTGATCCTCGAGGACGCCGTCCGCAGGATTCGCGGCCGGTCCCCGGGGCTTCCGGGCGCGCAGGAAGGGTCGTTCGATGGGTAAAGGCATGGGAACGGATGCGTTCGGACCCAGCGGGATCTCGTTCCGATACGATGTCCGGCCTGGGGATTGTGAAACGGTGCGGAACATCGTCCAAGCGACGGGGTACTTCACTCCGCCTGAGGTCCCCGTCGCCATCGAACTCGTGCAGGAGAATCTCGCCAAAGGCGCCGCCGCGAGCGGTTACTTCTTCATCTTCGCCGAGCAGGGCGCGAGAACGGTGGGCTACATCTGTTATGGACCTATTCCCTGCACGGTTTCGAGCTACAATCTGTACTGGATTGCCGTGCATCCCGGCGTGCAGAGAAGGGGCGTCGGCAAGTCGCTCATGCGCGAGGCCGAGAGCCGCATCGGCCGCGCGGGAGGCGCCCGCATCTATATCGATACTTCATACAAGGCCCAGTACGAGGACACGAGGGGATTCTACCAGTCCCTCGGGTACGAGCTCGACGCGCTCCTCAGGGATTTCTACTCTCCCGGGGATGACAAGGTAATCTACCGCAAGATACTCTGAAGAGACGCCTCGGGACCTCGCCATGGCGAACGTCGATGAGGCGGAAGGCGCCCTGCACACAAACAGCATGAAGCGCTGCCCCGAGTCGATAACGCGAAAGCTCATGCCGAGCGCGTCGAGCCTCTTTCTGAGCATGTCGCCGCGCCACGGGGCGTTAACGACGAATACGTAGGTATCGTGCCTGGGCGAAGAGATCATCTCGTGGCAGACCGCCTCCAGGCTCCGGCGGGCCCATTTGGGCGGCGGCTCGTCGGCGATCCTCGTGAGACGGCCGTCCAGGTAGAACTGGAGGCCGAAGAGCTCTTGCGAGCCGTACAGGTAGAAGCCTGTATCGCCGCGCCGCGCCTCGGTGCACGTACGGTGAAGCGTCTTCATGTCGACATCGGTGCGGTAGACTGCGCTCAGTCCCTTGACGGCGACGAGCGCCGCCGCGGTGACGATCGCAACGATCCGCGCAGCCCGCGCATGGCCCGGGCGAGCGGCCGTCCTCAGCGTCACCCGTGCGGTCGCGAGAACGACCGCCGGAAAGACGGGGAGGACGTACAGCGGAAGCCGGCTCTTCGCGAGCGAGAACATGACGAGCGGCACGAAGAGCCAGAGGGCGAGAAACGCGAGGCGCTCATCTTCCCTGAGGAGCTTTCTGATGCTTCCCCATCCGAAGAGCGCGCGATTCCTGATAAACTCGACGATCCATGCGGCCATCGCCGTTCCCGAACCGAAGAGCAGAACGGGCACGAATATCACGAGCGGTTTGTACCACTCGGGATTCCTCCCGTGCCTGGCAGTCATTATTCTCGCGTAGACCTCGGTGCCGAGGAAAAAATCGAAAAGTCCCGGCGTTCGCGCGACAACGACGACGAACCAGCCGAGCCCCACGGCGAGCAGTAAGAGGATGCCGGGGAGCGAGAGGAGGCGGGGGCCCTTCCTTCCGGTGGCGGCGAGGTATACCCGGAATGCGATGAGCGCCGCGAGAACGACGAGCGACGGCGGCCCCTTCGTGAGAAAGGCGGCGCCGAGGAGCGCCCACATGAGCGTGATCCACCGCTTTTCGCTCCTCGTGTCGGCGGCGCGGGACGCTTTCCAGTAGCAGAGAACGACGAGCAGCTCCCAGAGGGAAAGGACGAGATCGGTGTGCACGGAGCTTCCCGCGAGGAACGGGAAAGGCGAAAGCGCGTAGATCATCCCGGCGACGAACCCGGTCCGTTCGTCCCACATGACGCGGGCGAGACCGCTTACCGCGAGAACCGCCAGCACGAATACGATCGCGTTGCAGAGGCGGGCTCCCCACTCGTTCGTCCCGACGAGGGCCATACCTGCGGCCATCGCCCAGTAGGTGAGCGGCGGCTTCGTCCAGTGGGGGGCGTAATCGAGCTGAGGGGCGAGCCAGTTGCCCGTCTCGAGCATCTCGCGGGCCGATTCGGCGTAGCGTCCCTCCGTCGTTTCGTAGAGCCCGCGCGAGCCCTGGAAGGCGAAGGCGAGGATCGCCGAGAGCGCGATGAGGACGAGGGCGTTTCTCCGCTCAGACTGCACGATTCGCCTGCTTTTCCCTTCCGATGAGCATGAGGTTGCGTATGTAGATGAAGCTGTTGAGGATATTCGCCAGGATGAAGACCGGATCCGCGATGTGGATCGAATATATGAGAAGAATCGCGCTTCCGCCGAGGCTCAGGTACCAGAACGGCACCGGTATGACGCTCTTCCCCTTCCGCTCGGAGGCGACCCACTGAATGATGAACCTGCTCGCGAAGAGAAGCTGGCCGATGAGCCCGAGCGCCACCCACCAGCTCGCGAATTTCTGAAACATTCCCTGCCAGAGACTCTGCGCAACGTCGGCGACGATCATGTGATCTCCTCTTTCACTTCGTAGCGTATGTAGCGAGACTGCATCCACCGCACCGCGGAGAGATCGCGGAGCCCCTTAAAAAGGCGGTTTCCGATGCCGTACTTATTCGTGCCCTGTGTTCTCGCCCGGTGTTTCACGGGAACCTCGATCACGCGGGCGCCTTCGAGCTTGAGGAGCGTCGGGAGAAACCGGTGCATCCCCTCGAAAAGCTTGATGCGACGGAGATATTCGCGCCGGTACGCCCTGAGCGTGCATCCGACGTCGCGGATGCTCTCGTGCGTGAGCCGGTTCCGCACCGAATTGGCGATTGCCGAGGACGCTTTTCTCACGAAGGTGTCCCTGCGCCCCTCGCGCATGCCGCATACGACGTCCCATTCGCCCATTCTCTCGAGGAGGGCCGGGATGTCGGCGGGGTCGTTCTGCATATCGGCGTCCATCGTCACGACGACGACGCCGCGCGCGTGCTCGAACCCTGCCGCCATCGCGGTCGTCTGGCC
>Ga0315275_10007801_pt1 | contig 10374 bp, 7 predicted proteins | sample YL17G03_0_MG_FD_205557 | JGI IMG/M metagenome (GOLD analysis project Ga0315275, IMG submission 205557) | Sediment microbial communities from Yellowstone Lake, YNP, Wyoming, USA - YL17G03_0 | ecosystem: Environmental > Aquatic > Freshwater > Lake > Sediment | place: USA: Wyoming | collected...
TGCAGCCAGCACAACCTATTATTATAAGATCAAAGCTTACAATGCAGGAGGCGATTCAACTTATGCCTCGAGCTCAGGAATCACTACTGATTCTTGCGCTCCCACTTTTGTTTTAACACCTAGCCCAGCCACTATTTCAGTCGGCGGAACTCAGCAATTTGACGGGATATATGATTCTGATGGGCCAGGAGGCTCAGCTGCTGCTGTCACTATTACTCGCACCTTAATAACCTGGAGTTCTTCCAATACTGCTGTTGCCACTATCAATACCTCGGGTTTAGCTACTGGTGTCAGTGCAGGTTCAGCTACCATTTATGGGACCTACTCTGGAATTCAAGCCACAGTTGCCTTAACGGTTAGTTCAGGCGGAGCAGCTATTAATTCACCAAGCGTAACCACTAATCCAGCCACTAATATCACCCAGACTTCAGCTACCCTTAATGGAATTTTAAATAATATAGGCAATGCCCCAACTTGCTACGTTTGGTTTGAATATTGGGTAAAACCCGGTGCAGATTGTACTCCAAAACCAGCTAATCCAACGGTTATTGCCCCAGACAGTCCTTTTATGACTTCCATCGGTTCTTTTTCTAAAAGTGTTTCTGGTTTAACTTCAAATACTACTTATTGTTTTGAGGCCTATGCCAAAAATGGCGGAAGCTGGTAACTTAAATAAAATTTCCAATTTTTAATTTCTAATTTTTAATGAATGACCAATTGAAAAATGACCAAAAATACGATTTAGAAGAAAGAACTGCTAAATTTGGTGAAGAAATTATAAAATTTGCCAATAAAGTATCCAAGAACGTAATCACACTTCCTTTAGTAAGTCAATTAGTAAAAGCTGGAACAAGTGTGGGGGCTAATTATTGCGAAGCTGATGATGCAGAATCAAGAAAAGATTTTCAACATAAAATAGGAATTTGCAAGAAAGAAGCCAGAGAAACAAAACATTGGTTAAGAATGATAGTCGTAGCAGCTCCAGAGTTGAAAGAAGAAGCCAGAAAGCATTGGAAAGAAGCCCAAGAATTAAATTTAATATTTAACGCTATTGTAAAATCAACCAGTAAGAAAAAGTAGCAAATCCTTCGAATTCCTAATTCCTAATTGACCTAATCAAATTCCAATTCCCAAATGTCTAATGTTCAAAACGTTTTAGTCATTTAGTCATTAGATATTAATTAGATATTAGATATTAGAAATTAGTAATTAGAAATTATTTAGCGTTTATTAATCAATCCAATGCTAAGACTAAGAACCATTTTAATATTCCCAATCGTGTTTTTCTCTGTTTTTGGCTTTTTGTTTTCTTTTTCTATTCAGGAAGCTCGGGCCGCTACATTAGAACTTCAGGTTGGAACTAGCCAGGATGATTTGAGACGGATAATTGGTAATACTAACGACTTTAGTTTATCTGCCCCAGACCAATATGTTGGTGGTTGGAGTGCTTATTGGAAATATGGCGGAGGGATGCGGTTCACAGGTGTCACCATACCCCATGGCAGCACAATAGGAGAAGCACATTTAACTTTACAGTGCAGGGGTTATTATGATGGCAGTCCCGTTAACTCAAGGATAAGCGCTGAAAAAGTAGACAATGCTCCTATTTTTGCTAATAATGCTAGTGCATTTGATACACGATGGGCTAACAGGACTACAGCAAGAGTGAATTGGGATGATATCCCATCATGGACAGTAGGCAATAACTACGATAGTCCTGATATAAAGACAGTTATACAGGAGATTGTAAATCGATCAGGTTGGGCTTCTGGGAATGCAATAGTTATCTTTTTTGATGATTTTGAAGATAGAACGGCGCATATAGACATGAGGATGCGTGCATTCCAGTCCTATGATAATTCGTCTGCCTCTGCCCCCAAGCTTCATATTGAATATACACCACCACTTTCTGTCCCCACTGTTACCACCAATACCGCCACGGTTAATCTTTCAACTAATCAAGCCACATTAAATGGAACATTAGTTAGCCGGGGTGGTGTTAGCTCTTGTTATGTTACTTTTTGGTATGACAAACCCGGCGAAACTGGTTACCTTAATTATACTGGTTGGCAGATAATTTCTGCTGACAACGCGTCTTTTAACGCCATTCTTTCTTCGCCTGATTTTGTTCCGCAAACTGTAGACGGTAAAACTTATAACTATCTAGCAATTGCTGATTGTACTGCTTGGGGCGGTGGGACTGCCCTAACAGGAGTAGATAATAAGAAAGTAGTTATTTATCAAACCCCCGGCGGTCAACTCTCATTTACCACCCCAGGTACTGCTCCTACTGCCCCCACCAATCTTGCAGGTACCCCTCGTTGTGCTGGTTCCAATAATCCAGATATTGATCTTACCTGGACAGACAATTCCAGCAATGAAACTGGTTTTAAACTCTACCGAGGGACAACCGCTGGTTTTACCCCTACCGATCCTCCTTTGGCCACTCTGGGCGCTAGCGTCACTTCCTATACCGACACCACTCCTGCAGCCAGCACAACCTATTATTATAAGATCAAAGCTTATAATGCATCAGGCGATTCAACTTATGCCTCGAGCTCAGGAATCACTACTGATTCTTGCGCTCCCACTTTTGTTTTAACACCTAGCCCAGCCACTATTTCAGTCGGCGGAACTCAGCAATTTGACGGGATATATGATTCTGATGGGCCAGGAGGCTCAGCTGCTGCTGTCACTATTACTCGCACCTTAATAACCTGGAGTTCTAACAACACTCCTGTTGCTACTATCAATACCTCGGGTCTAGCCACTGGTGTCAGCGCAGGTTCAGCTACCATTTCTGGCGTCTATTCTGGAATTACAGCCACGGCTGCATTAACAGTTCAAAGTGGTGCCGGAGGCTGTTCTGCCGGAGAAACAGAAGTGACAAAAGAAATAACAACTGGTAGTCTTGGAGCTCTAATACCCTTTTTGGGAAGTAGTTACGATGCTATAAGATTCCAAACTCTTTTTCTTAAATCCGAAATAAACCAGGCGGGAAAGATAAACAAAATATCTTTCCAAAAATATAATTCAGCTGCCGGAACCTTTAATAACCTCCGTATATATCTCTGCCACAGCTCTCTTAGCAGTCTTGGTACAACCTTCGATTCCAACTGTAAAGATACACTAGTGCAAGTATCTGGTCCTACCAGTGTCACTCTTTCTGGCAGCGCTAGCACTTGGCTAGAATTTGATGTAGCTAATAATTTTAATTACAATAATATAGATAATTTAATAGTTGAGATTCGTTGGAATAGTGATAGTGGAACTGATGTGTCTACTCTCGCACAGAAAGTAGGCGTAAATCGGACATTAGCTCAGAATAGTGATTCAGCCAGCAGTGGATCTCTCACCGATTTTGCCTATAATTTAAGAACATCAATATGTGCTTCGTCAGGTTGTAATTTAAATCGAACGGGTGATTACGCTATTACTTATAGTATGTTTAACGGTTGTTGTATTTTAAATAATTTAGGCACTAGCACTGATACAGACTATTATTTACAGAATGGAAATTTAACCCTTCAAGGTGGAACACCTTCCGGAGGTTGTATTCAAATTAACGCTGATACTACTTTTCAGTTTAATCCTGGGAAAACGATTAATCTTACAAAACCAAATGTCTATATTTTGAAATCAGCCACTAACACAAGAATTCTAAAACAATAGTGTTTAATGAAAATTACAATTTTAATTCCCGTTTTTAACGAAGAAAGGACAATCGATATAATTTTGGAAAAAGTTTTGAACCAGACAAAAGATTGGAATAAAGAAATCATCGTGATTAATGATGGCTCTACTGATAAAACCTTAGAAAAACTTCAGCGATTCTCAAATAAAATATCAGTTATAAGTTATGAGAAAAATCAAGGGAAAGGAGCAGCTTTAAAAAAAGGTTTGGAAAAAGCCACTGGTGATATTGTTATTATCCAGGATGCTGATTTAGAATATGATCCCAAAGATTATCCAAAACTTTTGCAACCAATTTTAAAAGGCGAAACAAAAATCGTTTATGGTTCGCGGAATTTAGGTGCAAGGCGCTTCGTTTACGCAAGATATTTTTGGGGCGGTGTTTTTCTAACAAAAATTATAAATTTTCTTTATGGGACAAAACTTACTGATATTAATACTGGTTATAAAATTTTCGACACAAAAGAGCTCAAAGAAATAGACATTGAAACGCCAGGTTTTGAGGTTTGCGAGGAATTAACGGTCAAGGCCTTGAAAAGAAAAATAAAAATCATTGAAGTCCCAATTTTTTATAAACCCCGAAGCTTTAAAGAAGGAAAGAAAATAAAATGGATAGATGCTTTTAAAGCACTCTGGACAATTTTTTATCTTTGGTTAAAATAGATAAATAACAAAAAGATGGACAATAAAGAACACCGAAGATTATATGAATTTGAAAGTTTTTACTGGTGGCATGTCGGAAGAAGAGAGATCATAAAATCTTTTCTTGCTAAAATCCCACTTAATAAAAATAGTCATATTTTAGAAATAGGATGTGGGACGGGAGGAAATTTAGAAATTTTAACTCAGTTCGGCGAGGTTACCGGTTTAGACAATTCGCCAGAGGCGATTAAATTCTGTCAAAAAAGAGGATTTAGAAATTGTTTTTTGGGCGACGCGGAGAATATTAATTTTCCAGAACAATCATTTGATTTAATTGCAGCATTGGACCTTTTAGAGCATATTAATGACGAACAGAAGGCGTTAAAAGAGATTCGTCGAGTTTTAAAAGACGATGGTTATTTTTTGATAACGGTTCCAGCTTATCAATCCCTTTGGTCAGAACATGACGAAGCCCTTCATCATAAAAGGAGATACACTCTTTCCGGATTAAGAGATAAACTTTTGAAAGTAAACTTTAATGTTGTATCGGCAAGCTATTTTATTTTTTTTACCGCCTCCGCCTTCTTTATTTATCGGATTTTGCGAAAAATTTTTTTCGATGGAAAGAAAAAAGAAAACCAGAAAAAAGCCGACTATGTGTTGCTACCAAATTTCCTTAATAATTTTCTTATTTCCCTCTTAAAATTAGAGGCTTTTTTATCTAAATACATAACATTTCCTTTTGGTATATCCATTGCTTGTATAGCTAAGAACAATATACCGATAAACAATGAATAAATTAAAAACATTAATAAATTTTTTCAAAACTGAGCGCGGTGCTGGAATAATTTTACTTATAGCAGCTATATTATTCAATGTAATTTTCCTTTGGTCGGAAGTATCTATTCCAACCTTCCAGCTTAATGATGAGGTTTATCATCAATTGGCTACTCAAGAAGCGAGCAATGCCCTAAGAAATGGTTCTGACCCAACCGATTTTTGGTTATCGCAAATTGAACTTGGTTATCCCTTATTCCACCATTATCAACATCTCCCTCAGGTAATTTTAGCGACTATTAATTATTTTACTTCTTTTCCGGTATCTCGGCTTTTTGACTTTTCTCGTTATATCCTTCTGGTTCTTTTTCCTTTATCTATTTTTTGGGCAATGCGAAGGTTTGGTTTTAATTATTTGGCTGCTGGATTTTCTGCTTTAGTTTCTTCTCTTCTTTCAACTAATGGATTATTTGGGTTTGACTATGGAAGCTATATTTGGCGAGGATTCGGGATTTATCCCCAACTTTGGGCGATGTTTTTCTTACCCCTGGCTTTAGCTGAAATTTATCGGGCTATTTGCCAGAGGAAACCAGTATTTTTAGCTATTTTTTTCTCGGCAATTGTTTTACTTTCTAATTTTTTTAATGGCTATATTCTTCTTTTATCAACAATTGTTTTTGTTTTTCTCCGTTTCAGAAAAGAAGAAATATTTACCCGTTTTAAAGTACTAATTTTATTCCTTCTGCTTTTATTTCTGGTAACCTCTTATTTATTTTTGCCGTTTTTACTTGATTTAAAATATACCAATGCAAGCATTTGGATTCCTTCTTGGAAATACGACTCTTTTGGTTTGCGGCAGGTTGTTACCGATTTATTTGCGGGCAGGCTCTTTGATTATAATAGATTACCTTCTTTAACCTTCCTTCTTTTTTTAAGCATAGTAGCAATATTAATTTCTAGATATCATCGGAAAGAAAATTATAGATTTTTATTAATTTTCGCCGTTTTTTGGCTATTTTTATTCTTCGGTCGGTCAACGTGGGGAGCTCTTTTAAATCTCTTGCCCGTTAGCCATTTCTTACAACTGCATAGGTTTATTAGTGGAGTTCATTTGGGAGCAATATTTTTGATAGGCGCCGGTATAAGCCTAATTTGGGAAAAGGTTTTTCAAAGATTCCCTCGTTGGTCAATTATTATTTTCCCAATTATTATTTTGGCCATTCTTTCGCCAGCTTATATCGAACGTATAAAATTTTATGAAGAAAATAGAGATTGGCGGATTGAAAACCAAAAAGCATTTTTAGTAGACAAAGAAGAGCTTTCGGATATCGAAAAAACGCTTAAAAATTTGCCTCCTGGGCGAGTTTACGCCGGTCTCGCTAGCAATTGGGGGAACTTCCCAAATTATAAGATAGGTTTTGTGCCCTTTTATTCTATTTTTCCTCAATTGGGAATAGATTCTTTTGGGTATTCTTACCATTCTGAAGCCCTGAGTGCCGACATTAGGCTTCATTTTGATGATAGTCGACCAGAAGAATATAATCTTTTTAACATTCGTTATGTTTTGCTGCATAAAACTTGGACATCGCCTTATTATTATTCAAAAATAAAAGAATTTGATAACTATGTGCTCTATGAGGTATCGACAACTGGTTATTTCGATTTGGTTGATGTACCAGCAGTTTTTTATGGCAAGGCAAAAGACTTTTATTCTCCCAACTCAAAATGGCTTTTTAGTTCATTGGTAGAGTCAAAACAGTACCCCATTATTGATCTTGGCAAAGAGCCTCAAAAAACATTTGGATTGCCGGTTTTTTCTTTTCAACAAGTAGACGAAAATCTTCTTGCTAATTTTGCCCAAGTTCAGCCAGAAAGAGGGGAAATTGTAAAAGAAGAAATCGGAGAGAATAAATACGAAGTTCGCTTTGAAACTATTCGCGATTGTTTCCTTATTTTAAAAGAAAATTATCATCCTGGTTGGCAGGTTTATTTAGATGGCAAAAAAGTTTCTCCAGTAATGTTGACGCCGGGTTTTATCGGTATCAAAGTGGGAGCAGGAACTCATCAAGCATCGTTTTTATATAAAAGTCCGGCTTATAGAATTCCTCTTTTGATTTTCGGAATTTTAATTTTAATTTTCATTGGTTTTCGTTTCAAAAAATTATAGAAATAAAAGATATTATCATGGCTGAAATTAAAATTTTTAAAGAAAGGTTATTAATTTTTTTTTCTGGTAAAATATCAAATCGGTCAACAAATATTATTGCCGCTTTTCTTTTAATTTTAATGTTCCTAATAGCGGTTTTTAGTCTGAAGGGTGACACTCGGACTTCCGACGAGGTTCCTCATATAGCTGCTGGTTATTCTTATTTAACCCAGCAACGATATTGGCTTAACCCTGAACATCCTCCATTAGTTAAGGATTTAGCCGCTATACCTCTTTTATTTTTCAATCTCAATTTTCCTAAAGACAAGCTCCAAGAAGACATCACGGGGTGGGATTTTTTATATCATTCGGGAAACAATCCAGATCAGATTATCTTTTGGGCACGGATCCCAATGATTTTCGTTCTAATATTTCTGGGTTGGTTTGTCTTTAGATGGACAAGAGAATTGGTAGGAAATCTGCCAGCTTTATTAGTTCTATTTTTGTTCTCTTTTTCTCCCAATTTTTTAGCTCACGGTGGGTTAGTAACTACTGACGTGGGAGCTACCTTGGGATTTGTATTGGCAATTTATTTTTATTTAAAATTTTTAAAGAATCCTACAATAAAAAATACCATTCTTTCGGGTATTTCTTTAGGTGCGGCGCTATTATTAAAGTTTTTTGATACTTTATTAATACCATTTTTCGGTTTTATTTTCTTAATATTTATTTTTCTTAGATTAAAAGAGATAAATTGGAAAGATTACTTTAAAAAAATATTATTTATTGGACTGATTGCGGTTTCGGTGATCTGGCTTATTTATCAATTTCACCTTTTTAATTATTCCCAAGAAGAACAGCTTTCCGATATTAAAAGTTATTTGTCTTATTATCCAAATACTACCTTTTTTAACAATATAACTCTTTGGTTAGTTCAGATTCCCATTTTAAGGCCGTTCGCCCAATATTTATTTGGTTTCATAATCATCTATAGTAAGGTTGTCACTGCTTACGCTTGGCCTACTTATTTATTAGGTTTAATTACTAATCATGGGTTTGTGTATTACTTTCCTGTCCTTTATCTTATTAAAAATCCTTTAGCCCTTCATTTCTTAACGCTAATTGCTTTTTTAACGGCTTGGCGTTTTCTAGAAATTAAATCCTTGAAAGAGTGGCTGAATGATCATTTTACCGAATTTTCAATAACTACTTTTATCATAATCTATCTGATAATAGCCATTTCAAGCAAGTCTAATATCGGAATTAGGCATATTCTGCCGACCTTTCCGTTTATTTATATCTTGGTTTCAATTGGAATTAAAAACTGGATTGATAGGACAAAAACGCCGAATGTCAAAAAAATAGCAGTTTTTTCGGTTATTATTCTTTTAGCGTGGTATGGTGTTTCTTCTATTGTTTCTTTCCCTTATTACCTTTCTTATTTCAATGAATTAGCGGGTGGTCCAAAAGGAGGTTATAAATATGTGGTTGATTCAAATGTAGACGCCGGCCAGGACTTATTAAGATTGGTAAAATGGGTTGAAAAACAAGGAATTAATAAAATTTATATTGATTATTTTTCCGATGATTGGCGGACCGGAAAATCAATAACACAGTACTATTTAGGGGAGAAAGCGATTCCTTGGTACGGCTCTTCAATTTGGGCTTATTCGTGGTATTCCCAGCCGGGAGAATTTCCAAGAGGAAATTATTTAGCTGTTTCGGCTACTCTTTTACAAACTGATCGGGGAATCCCTCGTGATGATTATCAGGGATACTGGGGATATTATAATTGGTTAAATAATTATCGGCCAATTGCTCAAATAGGAACATCAATTTTTGTATATTACATTCCCTAATGAATTTTTTAGACAATAGACATAGTATCTTGGTTATAGTAAAATCTAATAAAGACTGCCATAGAATTAAAATTTCATTTGACCTCTTTGTTATAAGAGATAAAATATAAAAAAGGTCGCATATTCTATTCTAAAATTTAGATGATTATGAATAAAAAAAATTTATATTATATTATTGGAGGGATAGTCTTAGTTGTTTTAATTAGTTTTGTTGTTCTCTTACAGAATCAACAACCTTCCAAACTGCTCACCGCGCCAACCGGTCCAACAGGAAAAACCGAAACTCCGGGAAAGACTCTCCAAGAAATTGATCAGGCGACAATGCAAGAGGCAATGAGTAAGCAGGATGTTTCTCTTTGCGAGAATATGCAGATTGAAGCGAACAAAGAAGCTTGTAAGATAAATGTAATAGTAACTGAGGCCAGTTTTAAAAAAGATTCCTCTGTTTGTGATCAGATTCAAAATGAAATTTCAAGGTCGGGCTGTAAAGATAATGTAATTATTATAAAGGCTAGGGATAACAAAAATCCCGCCCTTTGTCAGAATTTGGTTGATAAAACCAGAATCCAGCAGTGCCAAACGCTTGCCGCCCCCCAATAATTTTAAAAGAAAAGTTTTTTAACTAAATTTTAATTAAACAAGTTAATTTTATGGTTCCTCAGGGGGCCAAAAAATATTATCTATCTAAAACCATTTCTTCAATTTTGATAGTAATGGGAATTTTCTTTTTAGTTGGGTTCCCCGTTTTTGCTATCTGGACCGAACCTTCCTCTCCTCCGCCTGGTGGTAATGTTTCACCACCACTTGGCCCAACTGGCCCCGCGGGCCCTACTGGCCCCATAGGCCCCACAGGTCCTCAAGGTATAGCTGGTATTCCTGGTACTACAGGTCCTACTGGTCCTACAGGAGCTACTGGTCCTCGGGGCGCAACTGGTCCTCAAGGTCCAACAGGATTACAAGGTCCAACAGGTCCTACTGGAACTAGAGGTGCAACCGGTCCACAAGGTGCAACTGGTCCTCAAGGTATAGCTGGTATTCCTGGTACTACAGGTCCTACTGGTCCTACAGGAGCTACTGGTCCTCGGGGCGCAACTGGTCCTCAAGGTCCAACAGGATTACAAGGCCCAACAGGTGTTCAAGGTCTTACTGGTTCTCAAGGTGCAACTGGACCTCAGGGTGCAACCGGTCCTCAAGGTGCAACAGGATTACAAGGTCCAACAGGTGTTCAGGGTCCTACCGGTCCACAAGGAGCAACAG
>Ga0315275_10007802_pt1 | contig 10374 bp, 6 predicted proteins | sample YL17G03_0_MG_FD_205557 | JGI IMG/M metagenome (GOLD analysis project Ga0315275, IMG submission 205557) | Sediment microbial communities from Yellowstone Lake, YNP, Wyoming, USA - YL17G03_0 | ecosystem: Environmental > Aquatic > Freshwater > Lake > Sediment | place: USA: Wyoming | collected...
CTTTGCCGAACTCATTTCGCGATCGGAGTCGCCCTCATAGTCGCCGCCGGTGTGACAGGCGACATGGAGAAGTCTGGAGCAAATTGGTTATGAAAACTCGACTGGATGATTTCCAGATTAAAAGAATTCTATCACTGCCCAAGCCGCTGCCCGAGAACTACCAAGAAAGTCTTCTTCCACGCCCCAAGCGGGGACATGCTGAACGGGAACTTGACATCCACACCACCGAGGGGACTGAGTTTCGGATAATCGTGCGACAGAGCTTGTTCAACCCCTTGGATTTTTCGGTCATCCTCGCGTACCGCATACCCAAAACCAACCAGGTTTTCCGTCTGAAGCGATACAATGGAAAGAGCCATGAGCACGAGAACAAGCTGGAAGGCGTCAAGTTTTATGATTACCATGTCCACACCGCCACTGAACGATACCAGGACATGGGCTTTCGGGAGGATGCCTACGCCGAACCTACCGATCGCTTTGTCGATCTCAAGAGTGCTATGAGATGCATGTTGCGAGATTGTGGGTTTGAAATCCCCAAGCCATTCCAACCCGGCTTCTTCGACGAGGAGATTTGACGTGACTACCGACGCAATCGAGCGCGATTTTAAACAAAAGGTGTGCGAGCAGCTGCGTTTGGAGCCCGAAGGTGTTGGCCGTTATCGGGTGTTCACTCCTTTCATGTTCGACGACGGCGACCATCTTTCAATCGTGTTGAGATCTGAGGCAGGGCATTGGGTACTGGCCGACGAGGGTCACACGTTCATGCACGTGACCTATGACCTGGAGGAGAAAGACCTACAACGAGGAACCAGGCAGAAGATAGTCTCAGATGCCCTCTCCGCATTTACGGTGCAAGATAGGGATGGGGAACTCCTGCTTCCCATCACAGACGATCGCTATGGAGATGCGCTATACAGCTATGTGCAGGCGCTCCTCAAGATTTCTGACGTCGCTTATCTTTCGCGTGAGCGCGTGAGGTCGACTTTTCTGGAGGATTTTCGCGTTTTCATGTGCCAACAGGTTCCGGGAGAGCGTCTGGAGTTCGACTGGCATGATCAAACGCATGACCCGGAAGGCAAGTATCCGGCGGATTGCAGGATCAATGGTGTTGCTCGCCCTCTGCTGGTTTTCGCCCTGCAAAATGACGACAAAGTGCGAGATAGCACGATAGCTCTTCTGCAGTACGAACGATGGCAGTTGCCGTTCCGGTCGATGGGAATATTCGAAGATCAGGAGGAAACCAGCCGAAAAGTGCTGGCCAGGTTCAGCGATGTCTGCGAGAAGCAATTCTCCAGCCTCGCATCCAACCAGGATCGAATCTCCCGATATCTGGAACTCTGGCTGCAGACTCCGTCGCCGTAGCGGAAGTCTCTCGTTGCTCGCGCATTCACCAGCGCATGAGTATGTTGCCTTTTCGATGCCTGGACGTGTGCTTGGGGCACAAAGATTGCCCAGAAAAATTAGGATGCGGGGGCGTTGGCCTCCTGGCCCGCGGCTTGCCGAAATTCCTGGCCCCAGTTAGGCCGGATTAGTTTTGGCTGCATCAATAGCATCTGATTGATGAATTGCTAAATGCCGTTAATTTAATAGATTGGAGAAACGAATTAGGCTTGATTAGTTCTGGATTGCGACTAATTGGGTTTACCAGCAGCCATTCCTGAGTTCCATTATTGAGCCAAATGAGCCATATATTTTGAGCCATAATTCCGTAATTCTTGACGGATCAATGGCTTCTATGGCTTGGTGATTGCAGCTTGATTTGTCGTCCTGGGCTATTGGACTGTAAATCATGTTTTCGCAATGCGTTATATAGACGCCATGATAAATCCATGTCTTTAGATTTGGTGTTTAGAGCATATCCATGAGCAAGATCGTAAAGAAAAAACTGATCGAAGTAGCACTGCCGCTGGAGGCGATAAACGCCGCGTCTGCTCGCGAAAAGTCCATCCGGCATGGGCATCCAAGCACGCTGCATTTGTGGTGGGCGCGGCGGCCACTAGCGGCGGCGCGGGCAGTGATTTTTGCGCAGATGGTGGATGACCCGTCGGCTCACCCGGACATCTTCAAAACTGAGAAGGCTCAGGAGAAGGAGCGCCAGCGGCTGTTCCGCATCATCGAAGACTTGGTGCTGTGGGAGAACACCACCAACGAGCAGGTGCTGCAGCAAGCGCGGGACGAGATTTGGCAGAGCTGGCGCTACACCTGCGCGGAGAACGCCGACCATCCGCGGGCCAGGGAGCTGTTCGATCGGCACAAACTGCCCGCATTCCACGATCCATTTGCCGGCGGTGGATCGCTGCCACTGGAGGCGCAGCGCCTGGGTCTTGAGAGTTACGCCAGTGACCTCAATCCGGTGGCCGTGATCATAAATAAGGCCATGATCGAGATCCCACCCAAATTTGCGGGAAAGCCTCCTGTGAATCCGGAATCGCGCAAGGATAAAAACCTATTTGCCCGCCAATGGCGCGGCGCGCAGGGCCTGGCCGAGGACGTGCGATATTATGGTCAGTGGATGCGCAACGAGGCCGAGAAACGAATTGGCCATCTTTATCCCAAGATCGAGGTCACGGCCGAAATGGCAAAGGAGCGGCCGGACCTGAGGAAATACGTGGGCCAAAAGCTTACTGTGATCGCCTGGCTCTGGGCGCGCACGGTAAAGAGCCCGAACCCGGCATTCGCGCAAGTAGACGTGCCACTCGCTTCCACTTTCATGCTTTGCACCAAAGCAGGTAAGGAGGCCTACGTCGAGCCGGTCATTGAGGACGGCGGCTATCGCTTCACGGTGAAGGTCGGAAAGCCGAAGGATGCCGAGGCGGCGAAGAACGGCACGAAATTGGCGCGAGCGAACTTTGCTTGCCTTATGTCCGGTACGCCAATCTCTGGTGACTATATTAAAGTTGAGGGCAAGGGCGGGCGCATGGGCGAACGTATGATGGCTTTGGTCGCCGAGGGTGCGCATGGACGAGTCTATCTCGCGCCGACACTGGAGATGGAAGCAGTTGCGAGCAAAGCGCAACCGGAATGGCGGCCGACCGGTGATGTGCCGCCCCGGCTCACGGGAGGCACCTGCGTTCCATACGGGATGAAAGAATGGGGCGACCTCTTCACCCGCCGGCAGCTCGTGGCGTTGACGACGTTTTCCGTTCTCGTGCAGGAGACGAGAGAGCGGGTGAAGCGTGACGCGCTGGCTGCGAGTCTGTCCAACGACGGCAAACCCCTCGCCACAGGTGGAACCGGCGCAGACGCGTATGCCGACGCTGTATCAGTGTACCTCGGCCTCGCGGTAAGTAAAGAGACAGTCTTTCTGGTAACCCAGGCAAGATGGAGAGCTGGTGAGGGCAAGTCAGCACCTGCATTTGGAAGACAGGCCTTGCCAATGGTGTGGGATTTCGCTGACCTTAATCCTTTCGCCGGTGCTGGGGGAGACTTCCTGGGCATCATTGAAGGTGGAGAAAAGACACTTCGAAACAGCCCACCCCCGATATCTGGAATCGCCTTTCAGGCGGATGCTTCAAAACAAGACATTTCTGTCGATCGAGTTGTCTCTACCGACCCACCCTACTATGACAACATCAGCTACGCAGATCTGTCAGACTTTTTTTACATTTGGCTGCGCCGCTCGCTAAAGCCTGTCTTCCCCGATCTTTTCGCTACCCTCGAGGTGCCCAAGGCCGAAGAACTGGTAGCCACGCCTTATCGCCACGGCAGCACTGAGAAGGCCGAAGCTTTCTTCCTGAATGGCATGACCCATGCAATGAATCGCATCGTCGACCAGGCCCACCCGGCATTCCCTGTCACCATCTATTACGCCTTTAAGCAGTCAGAGAGCAATGACAAGGAAGGAACCTCCAGTACCGGCTGGGATACTTTCCTCGATGCCGTACTCCGCGCCGGATTTGCGATCACGGGCACATGGCCGGTGCGCACAGAGAACCAGACTCGACTGGTCGGTATGGTAACTAATTCCCTTGCCTCCAGCATCGTCCTCGTCTGCCGCCAGCGGGCCGCGGCCGCGCCCACCGCCACGCGACGCGAGTTCGTCAACGTGCTCAAGACCGAGCTGCCATGGGCGCTCGGGCATCTCCAACGCAGCAACATAGCACCCGTGGATCTAGCGCAGGCTGCTATCGGTCCAGGTATGTCCGTCTATACCCGCTATGCCAAGGTGCTCGACGCCGAGGGCAAGCCCCTCTCGGTGCGCGAAGCGCTCTCGCTCATCAACCAAATCCTTGACGAAGTTTTAGCCGAGCAGGAAGGTGACTTCGATCCCGACACCCGTTGGGCCTTGTCGTGGTTCGAGCAGTCGGGCTTTGCGGAGGGTGACTTCGGTGTGGCCGATGTGCTGGCTCGCGCAAAGAATACCAGCGTCGCCGGCATGGTCGAAGCCGGCATCCTCTCGTCGAGTCGAGGAAAGGTACGCCTGTTAAAGCCATCCGAATTGCAGCCTGACTGGGATCCAGAAACGGACACCCGCTTGACAGCATGGGAGATGGTCCATCACCTGATCCGTACGCTTGAATCTGGCGGTGAGCGCGCCGCGGCGGCACTAATAGCCACGCTCGGTGGCAAAGCCGAGCCCGCCCGCGAACTCTGCTACCGCCTTTACACGCTCTGTGAACGCAAGAAGCGCGCGCAGGAAGCTTTGTCGTACAATGCTCTGGTGCAAAGTTGGCCGGAGATCGTACGGCTGGCGCGCGAAGGGGAAAAATCAAAATCCGCGCAGGCCAATTTGTTTGATGATACCGAGGAATAATCGATGCAGATTGAAACAATCGAGATTAAGAACTATCGCCTCTTCCGCAACGCAGTCTTCACAGAACTGCCACGCATGGCTGTTGTAGTTGGCGCCAACGGTTCAGGCAAATCCACACTCTTCGACGTGTTCAGTTTTCTAAAGGAGTCACTCACCCAGAACGTCACTGTAGCGATGGCACGCCGGGGTGGATTCAAGGAGCTCGTCAGCCGCGGCGAAGAGGGGCCGATTGGGATAACCGTCAAGTTCCGTGAAAGCGGAGGCCGTCTTGCTACCTATCAACTCGAGGTAACCTCCGATGAGGGCCGGCCGGTCGTTCACCGCGAAGTACTCAAGTTTCGGCGCGGCCAATATGGCCAGCCATGGCATTTTGTCGATTTTTCGCGCGGGCATGGCACAGCCATCACAAACGAGTCAGCCTATGGACAGGAAGGCGCGGTTGAAGAACGCAAGGAACACGTGCTTGATGATCCAAGCGTATTGGCAATCAAGGGGCTGGGACAGTTTAAGGAATTCCGGGTGGTGGCCGAGTTCCGCAGCTTGATTGAGGACTGGCACATCTCAGATTTCCATATCAGCGACGCACGGCCCAGCGCTGAGGCTGGGTACGCCGAACATCTCTCAACACGCGGCGACAATGTTGCCCAAGTTGCGCAGTATCTCTACGAGAACCACCGTGAGAGCTTTAGCCGCCTGCTCGAGGTCATGGCACAGCGCGTTCCGGGCGTGAATCGCGTGGAGGCGAAACCAACCGAGGATGGACGCCTGGTGCTGCGCTTTCAGGACGGCAGTTTCAAAGATCCATTCATCGCCCGGTATGTGTCCGACGGTACGATCAAAATGTTCGCCTACCTTGTGCTTCTGTACGACCCCAAGCCACACCCGCTCCTGGCAGTCGAGGAGCCCGAGAACCAGCTCTATCCTGAACTTCTGTATGAGTTGGTTGAAGAATTTCGCGATTACGCTAGGCGCGGCGGCCAGGTTTTCGTATCTACGCATTCTCCCGAGTTCTTGAACGGAGCGAAGCTCGAAGAAATTTACTGGCTGGTCAAGCAGGATGGATTCACAACAGCCAAGAGAGCTTCCGACAGCGAGCTTCTGCAGAATTTGGTCGCAGAGGGCGATCTCCCCGGTGCTCTGTGGAAGCAGGGGCTATTTGAAGGGGCGGGACTGCGATGAGCCACATAGTGTTTCTGCTTGAAGAGCGTTCGATGAAGGTTTTGCTGGATGGGCTCATACCTAGGCTGTTTCCGAATCTGCCGTTTTTGTGCATTCCGCACGAAGGCAAACAGGACCTTGAGCAGAGCATACCGCGCAAGCTGCGCGCATGGCGCACGCCAGGGGTACATTTTGTCGTGGTGCACGACAACGACAGCGATGATTGCCTTGTGCTAAAGCAAAGACTTGTGGACCTGTGCACCGCGGGCCATCGTGATGACACATTGGTTCGGATCGCATGTCAGGAGCTCGAAGCCTGGTACCTCGCAGAGCCAGATGCTCTTGCATCGGCATTCGGAAACGAGAACCTCCGCCGAATTGGAGCCAAGGCTCTCTACCGAGACTCCGATGCCATTGTCCGACCTTCATTTGAACTCGAAAAGCTTGTGCCCGAGTTCCAGAAGGTATCTGGCGCCCGCAGGATGGCTCCCCACATGACGAGAGAACGAAACCGATCGCGAAGCTTCCGGACATTCATCTCGGGTTTGGAACGTATCGCAGGTCGATGGGAATCGCAGCGAGAGTCTGGAGAAATGTACTGATGGCAATCACCAATCATGAACGCGTCGGCAAAGCAATGGACTTGCTGAAATCAGGCCTTGCTCCTTTTGTAGAAAGAGAATTCCGTGAGGTGTTCGCGGACTCGGCTCTCGCCCAGGCACGACGTATGATGGGGGAAGACCGGCTCCTCGCGAATAAGCCCCTGGCCGAATGGGACGCGACCGCGCTACTCAAACTGATGTGGGAAGCATGGAACGATGTATTCCGCCGGGTCCTGGGTCATGCTGAACGGAGCCTGATCAGCGAACTGCGCGAAGTGCGCAACAAGTGGGCGCACCAGGAGCCATTTTCGACCGACGACGCGTATCGAGGCCTGGATTCAGCCGGGCGGCTACTGACGGCAGTTTCGGCCCCAGAGGCGGATGAAATCGAGAAAATGAAAATGGAGCTGCTGCGCCTGCGCTTCGACGAGCAGGTGCGGGGAGAGAAGCGCAAAAGCGCAGGCACTGCCATTGAGAGTGCCACTTCCGCAAACCTGAAACCATGGCGTGAGGTGGTGACGCCACATAAGGACGTTGCCAGCGGGCATTACCAGCAGGCGGAATTCGCGGCCGACCTCTGGCAGGTGCACCTTGGCGAGGGAACAGACGAATACAGAGACCCGGTCGAATTCTTTCGACGAACCTATCTGACCGAGAGCCTGAAGCGCATGCTCGTCGGAGCGGTACGGCGTTTAGCAGGACAAGGCAGCGACCCGGTCGTGCAGCTGCAGACGAATTTCGGCGGCGGGAAGACTCACTCGATGCTGGCCCTGTATCACCTCTTCTCCGGTATTGCTCCGAACGAATTGTCGGGGATTGATAGCATCATGCAAGAGGCCGGCCCAAAAAAACTGTCGTCTGTCCGCCGTGTCGTGTTGGTGGGTAACAAGATTTCCCCCGGCAATCCGGTTACTAAACCCGACGGAACAAAGGTGCGCACGCTCTGGGGTGAGCTGGCGTGGCAACTTGGCGGAAAGAAAGCCTTCGCGCGGGTCGCCGCCGATGATGCAAAGGCAACCAGCCCGGGCGACGTTTTGCGCGAGCTGTTCAAAGAATATGGTCCTTGTCTCGTGCTTATCGACGAATGGGTAGCCTATGCGCGACAACTCCACGACCAAACCGATCTGCCTGCAGGCACCTTCGAGACGCAATTCACCTTCGCTCAGGTCTTGACCGAATCGGCCAAGCTCGCGAAAAACTGCCTGCTCGTCATCAGCCTCCCCGCATCAGACACCACGGGATCGCCGCACACGCAGGCAGATGATTCGGAGGTTGGCGGACAGCGCGGCCGCGAGGCGCTCGACCGTTTACGCAACGTGGTAGGAAGGGTAGAGTCTTCATGGCGCCCGGCAAGCGCGGAAGAGGGATTCGAGATCGTACGCCGCCGGCTGTTCGAGCCGCTTTCGGATCCGGCCCAATTCAAAGACCGCGATGTCGTGGCAAGGGGGTTCGCCGACTTTTACCGCTCGCAACACCAGGAATTCCCGCCCGATTGCTGCGATGCCGATTATGAGCGGCGCATTAAAGGAGCCTACCCGATCCACCCGGAAATCTTCGATCGGCTGTACACCGATTGGTCCACGCTGGTGAAATTCCAACGCACGCGCGGAGTTTTGCGGCTGATGGCAGCAGTAATCCACAGCCTGTGGGAGAAAGGGGACAAAAATCCGCTCATCCTGCCTGCGAACATCCCGATCGACGACCCGCGCGTCCAGTTCGAGCTGACGCGCTACCTCTCGGATAACTGGGTGCCGGTGATCGAGAAGGACGTGGACGGTCCGAACTCGCTGCCGCTACGCCTGGACGGCGAGTTGCCCAACCTCGGCAAGTTTGCGGCATGCCGGCGCGTGGCCCGCGCGATCTATCTTGGCTCCGCGCCTACGGCAGCAGCCGCACATCGCGGCCTGGAGGACCGGAGTATAAAGCTTGGCTGCCTGATGCCGGGAGAATCGCCGGCTGTTTTCGGCGATGCGCTTAGGCGGCTCGCGGGGGCAGCGACGTATCTCTACCAGGATGGCCCTCGGTACTGGTATTCAACTCAGCCCACCGTAACGAAACTAGCGGAGGATCGGGCCGAGCAGCTCAAGCGCGATCCCGATAAGGTCGTGCACGACCTTGATCGGCGCTTGCGCGCCGACCTGCGCCTGACAGGAGATTTCTGCCGCCTCCACCCGATGCCACATTCAGGACAGGATGTGCCGGACGACCTCGATTGTCGGCTCGTGGTGCTTGATATTGATCACCCCTATACCAAGGATCCTGGGTGTCCAGCGGAATCGGCCGCCAAAGCGATTCTCGACTCCCGCGGCAGCTCACCCAGGCTGTTTCGCAATGCGCTCGCCTTTCTGGCCGCGGACAAGACGCGGCTACAGGACCTCGACGAGGCGGCACGCCGGTTTCTCGCGTGGGAATCGATCATCGCCGAAAAGGACACGCTGAATCTCGATCCCCAACAGGTAAAGCAGGCTGAAACACAAAAGACTGCCGCTGATAGTGCTGTGACGGCACGGATTCCGGAGACGTACCAGTGGCTTCTCGTGCCTATCCAGTCTAAGCCTCAGGCGGCGATGGAATGGCAGGCAATCCGGCTCTCAGGACAGGATGCGCTGGCAGTGCGCGCGAGCAAAAAACTTCGCCAAGACGAACTTTTGATCACCGGCTTTGCTCCCACACGCCTTCGGATGGAATTAGACGGAATACCGCTCTGGCGCGGCAACCACGTCACACTCAAACAGCTTGTCGAGGACTTTGCGAGGTACACCTACCTCCCGCGTCTGAAGAATCCGGCGGTGCTCCTGGCCGCGATCCAGGATGGCCTCGGTCTGCTCCTGTGGCAGCAAGAATCATTCGCTTACGCAGACAGCTATGACGAGGCCTCCGCGCGATATCGCGGCCTGCGTTGCGGTCGCCTGGCCAACATCTCCGAAGCAAATCTCTCCGGCTTGCTTGTACGGCCGGAGCCTGCTTACAAGCAGTATGAGGCCGATAGCGCTGCCGCCCAGGCCGCCGTTGCTGGGGCCTCCGGCGGAACCGCTGGGACCTCGACCAGCGCTGGACCGGTTCCAGTTGCCCCGAAAGAAGAAAAAGCGGCTCCGGCGGAACCAGCCAAGCTAAAGCGGTTCCATGGCAGCGTAACCCTGGATCCAACGCGGGTCGGCCGCGATGCCGGCAGAATCGCCGACGAAGTGATCGCTCACCTTGTCTGGCTGGTGGGCTCCGAAGTCACTGTAACGCTCGAAATCGCGGCGGAAATCCCGAGTGGTGCCCCCGAAACCGTCGTCCGTACGGTCACAGAGAACGCTCGAACGCTTAAGTTCACAGACCACGGGTTCGAATCAGATTATTGAGCGCCGCATAAGTAATACAACAGTTGAGGGGGTTCCAGACGCCCTCGTCCGGATTCAATTCCGGAGCATATGTGGTGCGAACTCCTTTTCCCGTGAGAGCATAGACGCATGCAAGCATCAAGAACCCTATTGCCAACGGCTGTTCGACCCGCAAGAATGTATGCTCTTTGTGAGGTAATCCGGCAATGTCTGAAGCGTCTGCAGCAAAGAGACTGAACGTGCTGTCCGGGATCCAGCCATCGGGCAACCTGCACCTCGGCAACTACTTCGGGGCGGTTCAGCAGTACCTCGAGTTCATCGAGCAGGGACACGATTGCTACTACTTTCTCGCCAACTATCATGCCCTGACCTCGCTGCGCGACCGTGCGCGGCTGCTCGAGCTGACGCGCAGCACAGCCATGGATTACGTGGCACTGGGTCTCAACCCGCAGCGGTGCTCGATCTACCTGCAGAGCGATCTGCCGGAAGTGTGCGAATTGCAGTGGATCCTCACCACCGTAACTCCCATGGGCCT
>Ga0315275_10007803_pt1 | contig 10374 bp, 9 predicted proteins | sample YL17G03_0_MG_FD_205557 | JGI IMG/M metagenome (GOLD analysis project Ga0315275, IMG submission 205557) | Sediment microbial communities from Yellowstone Lake, YNP, Wyoming, USA - YL17G03_0 | ecosystem: Environmental > Aquatic > Freshwater > Lake > Sediment | place: USA: Wyoming | collected...
CATCGACTCGACCACCTTTGCAGGAGAAGACTCCAACGCCGATGGACCCATTCTGGATTTTGAGACCACTTATAGAAGCATTGGATTGAACCGCGACAACTGTGCCGATTCCGCCTCCGTCAAGAACCGTAGTTTCTCTGTTTTCGCCAGTAAGTAGAACCGCCTTTGTCACGTTCAAATGCTCAGGATAAGTCCCATTCTCAACAAAGATAGTATGCCCATCCAAGGTTTCGGGAGCTTCTATTGCCGCCTGGATAGTAGAGTAAGCCAGATTTGTGGCAAGATTACGAACTCGATAACCCTCGGAAGCTCTCTCCTCGATTTCGTGGATGGCTAATATGCCAAAAACGCAGAGAAGCAAACAGAAGACCAAAACAAAAGCGAATCTCCTATGCATTCCACATCATCCTATTTCTTTTGCAAATTCTCAGTGTCCCTGGATTCTGAACCGCACCACCCGACGGACCAGCCTTGACAAAGATTAAGACTGACCCCAGTGAATTAAATTTTCGCTGCCCAACCGCCAAGCTTTTTGGTCTAGGGCCAACAACACTGAGCAGGTCGAGGGAAGTGATTTGGAGGCCTACATTCTTGTCAGTACAGAAGCCAACGCACTGTGGAGCGTTTCAGAAACTGCACTCAGAATCCCAGGCGCGCGCTAGATTTCGGCAAAACAGGAATTGAAGCGCGTACACACAGACTTATTTTGTGAGATGGTGGGCCGGACCGGACTTGAACCGGCGACCTTTGGCTCGTAAAGCCAATGTCCTAACCAAGCTAGACGACCGGCCCTTCTTCTTTTCAGTCATGTGGCCATTATATAAGAGATTTGGGTTAATTGGGTCAAGATTCGAAACCTGGTTTCGTCTGAGAATAGTGCGTGCGAGAAAATGTGGAAACAGACAGAAAAGAATGAAACCGATCAAGCGTAGGCGAAAGCAAATGCAAGGCTTTTGAGACTTGGAAACGAAACAACTAAATAATCAGTAGTGTTTTGTTGCAATTTGCGCGTGTCAAAGTCGAATGCAAGGTGCATTAATGAAGGTTTGGTACGACGCGTTGAGTGGAAAGCAGGTTAGGTACAGCGTTGCCATAGCGAAGCGTCTCAGAGCGTTGAACCATGATGTGGTGTTGACGACGAGAAGACACCCAGATACTTTGTCTGTCGCCCGATTCTTGAATGAGGAATTTACCGTTGTGGGGCGCTACGATCCCCGATCCCTCTTGGCAAGGCTTAGGGAGGGTGCAAGACGTCAACTCTTATTCTGCAGAATGTTCGAACAAGACGCGCCAAACGTTGCGATTTCACATGCTTCTTCAGATCAGTGCAGGGTGGCTTTCGGCTTAGGGATACCCATAATCCTCACGTTTGACACGCCTTACGCGGATGCTGTCTACAGGCTCACCATGCCCCTGTCCACACACATTGTGGTCTCAAAGTCGATTCCGCGAAGAACAACACAAAAGTACAATGTCAGCGGGAAAATCGTCAGTTTCGACGGCGTCGACGAGGTTGCATGGATCAAAGGTTTCAAACCAACAGTTGATTACGATTTTGGCAAACCACTGATCGTCATGAGACAGCTCGAAGAAAAAGCTGTCTATACAAAAGAAATCGTAGACATGTACTCACTTGCCAGGAAACTGACAAGATACGGAAAAGTAGTGTTCCTGACACGATATCAGCGCAAACCAACACGCGACCTCATAATTCCGAAACAATTCGTTGACTCAGCAAGCCTCGTCGCCAATGCAGACCTTTTCATCGGTTTCGGTGGGACCATCACGCGTGAAGCCGCGTTACAGGGCACGCCAGCCATTGTGATCAACATGTTTCCAGGCCAATATGTGAACAACTTCTTGGCGAAGAAGGGCTTCCCAATTTTCAGGGCTGACGCTCCAAGCGTGAAGAAATTAGCGGTGAAGCTCCTGGGCAAGAAACGCAGTGTCAAGCATCTCTTGGACAAGCTCGAGAATCCAGTCGATGTCATGACTGACATCATCCAGAAGACAGTCAAAGCCAAAAGTGTCTAGTTTATAAGTCTCACCATGCAAAACTGATGTTTCCGGTGAATAGCGATGCCGAAAGAACGCGTTCTGATAGTCGGTCTTGGCGAAGTCGGCCACTCTTTGTACGGCCTCTTCAAGGATTCTGGCAAGTTTGACGTTTACGGAGTTGACATTAACAGCGAAACGATGAAAGGCATAGAACCACGCGGCACACCGCCAGTAGGAAACATAGACGTAATGCACGTTTGTTATCCCTGTGCAGACCAGCAACAATTCGCGAAAACCACGTTAGATTACATCAGCAAGTTCAAGCCAAAACTCACGATTATTGAGAGCACCGTAAACCCTGGAACGACACAAAAAGTCTATGAACTGGCAAGAGTGCCCATGGTTCATTCGCCCATACGGGGGATGCACAAGACGCTGGAGACAATGAAGAAGGACATTCTTTACTGGCGAAAGTTCGTAGGTGGAACCACGAGCGAGGCGGCAGAAGCTGCGAAAAGACACTTTGAGAAGCTCGGGCTAAGAGTCACCGTGCTACGAAGCCCAGTAGAAACCGAACTGGCGAAGATACTGGATACAACCTACAAGGCATGGCTTATCGTGTGTTTCCAAGAAATGCACCGCATCTCAAGGACCCTAGGGGCTGACTTCGACGATATAGTGGAAGTCATCGAGGATGGCCACCGCGGCATACTAGACCGCCCAATTAACTACCCCAGCGTCATCGGAGGACACTGCCTCGTCCAAAACACAGAATTATTGCTGAGAAGCTATGACTCCAACCTTCTGAAGCTGATTCTGGAATCCAACGAAAAACGCAAAGAGGAAGTGAAAGACCCAGCCGTCCTGGAGGACATTGAGAAAGTCCGGAAGAGAGTCAAAAAGATTGACAAGGATTTCAGCAGAAAGCCTCCAGATCCATAAAGCGTGATTTTGGTTGAAAGTCACTTCTTCATTTTCTGTTGTTTCACAAAAGCCTCGCGCTTAGCCTGATACTCCTGCCTCGTCATCGTTGGTCTAGCAGGCACGCCCTTGACAACAGTGGCTGCGGGCACATCTTTGGTCACTATGCTTCCGGCCGCGATCACGGCTTTTTCGTTCACAACCACGTTCGGTAGAATCGTAACGCATCCGCCAATGACCACGTCATCCTTCACTGTAGAAGGCGTCAGATACTCACTGTGTGGAAACTTGTCGTTCAGTATGGTGGTGTTTGGTCCAATGAAAACGTTGTCGGTTATCTGGCATTCGTTAGAAACGGCAACTTGAGCCTGTATAACGCAGTTTTTGCCGATGACAACATTTTTGCCGATGTCACAGAAGCTGCCTATGCGCGTTCCATCACCTATTTTGGTGTTGTCGCCTATCACGATGTAATTCCAGATAATAACGTTCTTACCGAATTGAACATTTTTACCGATTAAGACGCCTTTGCCCATTCTTGGTTTGTCCATAATTCGTCCCTAGAGGTTTGCCCTTCTTTAGGGCATGAGACGTTTAAATAGTTTAATGGTCTACTTGTTGTTTCCGTTCAGAGGCAAAACACGTTTGGTCAGCGCACTAGAGTTGCGTCGAAACCGAGTTAGTCAAGTTTTTTGAAAGCACCTACACTGCCTGGATCACAGCATGTTCCAAGAAATGCATAGAATGTCATAGTATTTTGAAACAGATTTTGATGATGCAATGAACTCAAATACACACTGTGCTAGGAAGGAGAAAGCAGTGATGTTTCGTTAAGTCACTACGTGATCAGTGGGAACTGCTTGATTTTGACTTAGGAAGCATCGCATGCGAAAACGCTTTGCCAGAATCACGCTTTCTTCATATAAAATTGTATGCTCCTTTCCTCTTCTTCGATCATGTTTAAGCACGGTTACCCAAATGCGGTCGCGTCTTGAATACTTCATTAACATTCTTGCTAAAGGATTCGACCCGAACGAACACACGTTTTCATAGGCAGCCTTCTCGCTTCTCTGGATACAGCGTGCTACCAAGTCAGAAGCGCGCGCGACTGCCAAGCTTGCGGGATGAAGCGGGAAACTTCGGAAAAGCGTTGACAGAACCCAAATCAGATTTGATCGTTATCATTTCACGGAACGCGGCTGCTGGGAAGCGCCAAGAGACCGTTGAAAAAAGAGCCCCTACCAAAAAGTGAAAACAACGCGGTGGTCTCAGTCTTCTTTTCTAAGATTTCTCATGAGCGTATTCTCAATGTTATGATTATCAATTGCATCAAGACTTTCTTTCATCAATTCAATTTCTGACTTTTTAGGAACGTATGAAACAGTACCATTAGAATGAATCCAGAAATTAGAATCTTCAACGAAATGTACAACCACTAGCAAACGACGATCAGATAAACGACGTATTTCAATCTTCAATCCCATATAATAGCCTATTGACAAACGGCTTTATAGCCAACATGGTGGAAACATATTACTGGATGTGTTTCCTTGAAACGCTTGAAACTCTCGATTAGAATGACAAAGATAATGCTATTTTTGCTCAATCCCGAAGCATTTTATTGTTGGTTTCGTCAACACGGTTTCTATGTATACAAGGAGAAAAGATCGTGCTTCTGCGAAGAGGAGATTATGGTATTTCTTGAAGAAAAGCCATACCAAGATTTCTCGAAAAGCGAGAAGGTTAGCTATCACAGAACATTCAACATTCTTGGTAAACTGGGATTGATAGAGCGTTGTGATGAATATTATGAGAGTGCCCCTAAGAGCAAAGGCCTTAGATATGTTTCTGGCCACACACTCACGAGTCGGGGTAGGAGACTTGCTCAGGAACGTGACTATCGAATTAGGACTACGGTTAAAGAGTACGGACGGCTAATTGACACAGGTAGAAGATGACTGGTAACGCGCGCGATTCTATGGGACACGTTAATAGGTTCAGCCTTTGCAATTCTGGAACACCTGCTAACGTAGATTAAACAAAGGTTAAGCGCGCTCGTTCAGAAATCAAAGCGCGCGCATCAACGCATGGATTCTGCTTTTGATGTTCGTCACTGTGGTCTCTCACTCAGCAATTATATGGACTCTCACTGTCTGCAATTGACTTGGTGGTTTTTGCGTCCGCATTTTGCGGGGCAATCACGTGTTCAATACTCCTAGGCATCCTAATCTCAAGAAGAAAGTGACTTGTTAGCGCCATTTTCTGTAATATACAGTGAGGAAGGGCAAAGCAGAGCATTCTGTTTTTGAGTTTACAGCTAGAATTAGCGCGCTAAAAATTTAATAATACTAGCAGGCATAGTGTGATGCCATCAAAGCCTAATCTGCTAAGCATTGTGTTCCTGAGATTTGTGAGGGTGGTTTGCATGATGGGGAAAAATGTTCGTATGGGCCAACATGTGAAGATTGGAGAGGGCGCCATAATCCGAGACAACGCCGAGATAAATGACGATGTCGTCATATACCCAAATGTATACATTGGTGAGAACAGCAAAATAGGCAACGGAAGCATTATCCAGTTCGGCGCCTTCATCGAACACGACTGTAACATAGGTAGCCACACCCGGATAGGAACAAATGCTGTACTGCGAAGGGAAACTAACATTGGGGACAATTCAATCTTCGGTTCGCTGAGCGCCAGCGAAGGCAAAAACTGGATCGGCAGCAACGTTCTGATACATTCGCAGTGTCACATAACTACAGGAATAATCATCGAGGACTGGGTGTTTATCGCGCCCGAATTCGTTGGAGCAAACGATCCGTACATTCTTCACGGAAGGCGGAACATAGAGAAATTTATACCAAAAGGGCCATACATCAAATTTGGCAGCCGGATCGCCGTGAACGTCACAGTGCTTCCAGGAGTGGTCATAGGTCGCGAATGCCTTGTAGGAGCATCCAGCCTCATCACAAAAGACTTACAAGACTTCTCAATCGCTTACGGGGTCCCCGCCAAGGTCGCAAAAACCGTGGAAGACAAGTGGCGACTCCCAGAAGAAGCGTACCAGGAATTCAGAAAGCGAGTTAGCGAGGAGTACCTGCGAAGTTTCATCGACAGGCTCCTGGAAGAATACAGGCGAGCATAGAGTCCGGACCGACTTTTTTGACGAACCCATAACACTAATATGGTTGAAATTTCGCTCAAGCTCATGCGCATTCAACATGAAGTGGAGCCTAAGCGTGCGCGCACGTTGTAAATGGGCCCGCGCTTGAATTTTTATTCTGCTTTTCCAGCTAGTCGTAGAATAAGGTTGGCAACTCTTTCAGACGCTTTACCATCTTGAATATAGGCATATTCGTAGACAAATTTCTCTCGCTGCTTAGCAAGGTTTTCACGGATCTTTTCATCGTATAATGCCTGCCTTATTGCTGGAACAAGATCTTTTTTCTCGTAAACACCAAGCGCCACACCTTCTTTTACATAAGGAATGATATCGGGTTCCCCTGACAGATTGAGGACAATGACGGGCTTGTCTAAGATTGCCGCCTCGATCGCAGCAGTGGAGGATTTCGTAATCATCGCATCGCACACGAATAATGATTCTGATATGTTTTCGCTACCCTTCACGATAATTGGGGTGCAAGAACGATTCTCCTTGTACAGCGGAGCATCTTGGTCCTCTGCCGGATGCAATTTCACAACGAGCCCAACGTTCTCAAGTGATTTGACAGCAGCACAGATCGCCTCAACGTTTTCTCTATTTTCCTCCAAAGGTAATGCATGCGTCTCAGTTGCCCAAACTAGGATTCTTCTATCACCGATTAACCCAAGCCTTCTGCAGATCTCATCTTTGTCAAACAATTCATCCGCTTTGGCCAAGTTGTCAAATCGTGGTTGGCCAGTCATTACTAGGTTCCTAGTGTCTTTCAGGTATTTTCGCTTCAGAGACTCAGCAAGAGAACCACTTACACAAAAATAGTCTGACAACAGTCTGTCTTCGAGAAAGCTTGAAAACAGGAGATTTTTGTGTCTTTCAATTTGCTCTGTTATGAGAGCCGATTGTAAGACAACCAGTTGGAAATGATGATTCGTTGAAGGCTTGAATATCAGTACATCATCGTTCGCTACGACTACCTTCGGCTTCAAACTGCTTATTGTCTTGCTTAGGCAGAAGTCTAGTAGATGGTAAAAAAGAAGACTGGAGAAACTTAGGGACTCATCAAACATTTTTTTCTGTACAGCCGACAATCTGTTGGCTATTCTTCTGTACTTGAGGCGCAGCAGAACGGATCGGATTACGGATTTCAATAGAATCCGCAGCGAAAGGAATTCGAATAAACTGAAATTGGTAACTCTCCGGTCGGTGTAGACATCGCCGTGACCGCCTGTGCAAACCAATGCCATTCCAGGATGACGATTGCTCCTGTTGACCTCGTTTATGACAGAGTTGAACAAGTAATCGGTCTTAAACCCAGCTGCTCCATCAATGTTTATCGGCCTGTATCTTGACAAGAATAGTACGTCGCATTCTTCAGCATTTGGCTTCTTAAGTATGCTTTTTATGTAATGTCTTATTTTTCCGGCGCTAGGGCTTCCGCCGGTCCCTACAGGAGCTTTGCTTTCGGCAAGGAGATCGTCGCTTTCTAGTCTCGCGCATAGTCTCCGGTTCAGGATATCGCCGAAGCAGTGAGTGTGAAGAGGGTAGGCTCCGACATTGGTTTGCAGAAATTCCCTCATTCCATTGCTGAACAAATCGTCACTGCTACAGGTCAATGAATCCGCTCCGGCTTTGCATATAGCCCTAGAAACTGGGGGTTTATAACTTAATCCTTATGACAAAAAGCATCACAAAAAGGACTTTAAGATCCCCGAAAACATTACACTCTTGCTGGTATATACTACGAGCATTGCAGTGTTCATACCCATACGCCTTGGTTCAAGCAGGCTCCCGAAAAAACCACTAATCGAAATCAAAGGGAAACCCCTTATCGAGCATCTCATTGAAAGAGTCAAAACAGCGAAACTTCCAAACGAAATTGTCTTATGCACTACTACGAAGCCTGAAGACTCAGTTTTCATTGACATAGCTCGAAAATGCAACGTCAAGTGCTTCAGAGGAAGCGAGAAGGATATTCTAGACAGATTCCTGAACGCTGCTATCAAGTATGGCGTTGATTTCATAGTCAACGTAGATGGAGACGACATTTTCTGCGATCCAGAACTAATAGACAAAACTGTAAATATTTTTCAGAAAACCAATTCGGATTTCATAAAATGGAATGAGTTGCCCCTAGGTGCGTCTCCAGTTGGAATCAAGGTCAAAGCCCTGAAGAAAGCGTGGGAAATGAAGACCGAGGATAACACTGAAACGGGATGGGGAAAGTATTTCACGGATACTGGACTCTTCGATGTTGAATACACTGAGCCTGAGGATGAAGAGCTGAGGCACCCTGAAATCAGGATGACACTAGATTACCCTGAAGACTTGAAATTCATGAAGGAAGTATTCAATAGGCTTTACAGCCCAAGAAAGATCTTCACATTAAAGGAAATTCTGGCTCTTCTCAAAAAAGAACCAGAACTCACTGAAATAAATAAGGGCGTACAACAAGAATACTGGAAAAGGTTTAACCAACGCGCAAAAATCAAGCTGAGGAAGAGATCATGAAATTCTTGATCGTCGGTCTTGGTTCGATGGGAAAAAGACGAATTCGCAATTTGCAATACCTCAATGCAGGAAAGATCATCGGTTTCGACACACGAGAAGACAGGGCGAAAGATGCAGAGGAAAAATACAATATCCAGGCTTTCACAGACTTTGAAGAGGCCATGGGCCAAAATCCAGACGCATTAATCATTTCCACACCACCAGATTTACACGCAAAATATGCTCTAGCAGCCGCAAAAAACAACAAGCATTTCTTCACAGAGGCAAGTGTTGTTGATGAAGGAATGGATGAACTCATCGCCACATGTGAAGGCAAGCAAATAGTCGCTGCTCCCTCTTGCACGATGCGATTTAACCCTTCAATAAAGAGAATAAGGGAGCTCATAGACGGTGGCGCCATAGGCAAGCCTCTTTTGTTCACTTACCATTCTGGGCAATATTTGCCTGACTGGCACCCATGGGAAGATTACAGAAAGTTCTACGTTGCGAAAAGGGAGACAGGAGCTGCGAGAGAAATAGTTTCTTTTGAGCTGGTGTGGCTGACGTGGATTTTCGGCTCCGTAGATACCATCTCTTGTTTCAAAGGGAGAACAGGCATACTGGATGCTGACATTGATGATTTCTACCAGGTCATAATGGAATTCAAGAATGGCCTCTCTGGACACTTGCAAGTTGATGTAGTCTCTCGGGTTGCTGATCGCAGCTGCAAGATATTCGGTGAAGAAGGCGTCATTTTCTGGAACTGGGGAGAAAATGTCAAGGTTTACGAGGCAAAAAACAAAAACTGGGATGAATACCCTGAGAAGACCGGAACAAGTGTAGAAGGTTACAGTGAAAAGATCAAAGAGGAGCCTTACATTGAAGAGATGAACAGCTTCATCATGGCGACTAAAAGAGAACAGAAATACCCGTACACACTTGAAGAAGACAGGGTAGTACTGAGGCTACTCAACGCTGCTGAAGAGAGCTCGAAGAACAAAATGCACGTCAAAACGTCCGATTCCTGATTTAAAGGCTGATATCGAATCCGTCCTATTATATTGTTAAACTGATTGTCAGATTATTGCTATCTTGAAAACGAGGCAAAGACAAGAAATATTGAGTCCTCGATGAAACCTATTTAAGACAATACATATAAAGTGCCCATATTCTGAGATTACGGCATGAAGAGCTAGGTCATGAAAATGAAAAAGGGAATCAGCTTGTGGAATAAGGCCAAAAGGATCATTCCGGGCGGGACACAGTTACTATCGAAACGTTCAGAACAATTCTTGCCTGATCAATGGCCTGCGTATTTCAAAAAGGCAAAAGGCGTCGAGATTTGGGATCTGGACAATAATCGCTACATTGATATGTCAATAATGGGCGTCGGCGCATGTGTTTTGGGTTATGCAGATGATGATGTCGATAGAGAAGTCAAGAAAGCGATAGATCTAGGTTCGATGTCCACGCTAAACTGTCCAGAGGACGTCGAGTTGGCAAAATTGCTGCTGAAACTGCACCCGTGGGCTGGCATGGTAAGGTACGCACGGAGTGGAGGTGAGGCAATGACTATAGCAGTAAGGATCGCAAGGGCCTACTCAGGAAAAGACAAGATAGCATTTTGCGGTTATCACGGTTGGCATGACTGGTACCTCTCCGCCAATCTAGCAAACGACAAGAATCTCGATGGTCACCTGCTTCCTGGATTGGAACCCAAAGGGGTCCCGCGATGTCTTATTGGAACGTCGTTCCCATTCAATTACAACAAAATCGAGGAACTTGAGGACATAGTACGAAAAAACAAG